>Ga0137403_10009070_pt1 | contig 11077 bp, 13 predicted proteins | sample CZOMad2_1_16fung_FD_122057 | JGI IMG/M metagenome (GOLD analysis project Ga0137403, IMG submission 122057) | Vadose zone soil fungal communities from Angelo Coast Range Reserve, California, USA - CZOMad2_1_16fungal (Hybrid Assembly) | ecosystem: Environmental > Terrestrial > Soil > Vadose zone...
GTCGCGCCGTCTCGGTCGGGCCACGAGACAAGCGTCGCCGGCTTCGACAACCCGCAGAAGACACGGTCCCCGGGAGGGCCCCCGCCCCCCGACCCCGCCCTTCCCGTGATCGTCGAGTGATCCCTGCCGCGGCGGCTCCCAACCGGTTGACGGGAGCGCCGGGCGCTGTTAGCGTTCCGGCGTGACGATCACCAGCCCGGCCCTCCTGGACCCCGCGCGCTCCACCCCCGACGTCTCGGAGCAGCGCGCGCGCATCCGCGCCATCATCGCGCCCCGCACCGGCGAGCGCGGCCTCGACATCGGCTGTGGCTTCGGCCTCCTCGCCTGCGAGCTGGCCCGCGACGTGGGGCCCACCGGCCGGATCATGGGCGTGGACGCGGTGCCGGACATGATCATCGCCTGCGAGGAGCGGGCCCGGCACGACGCGGTCACCGGCCGCACCGAGTTCCGGCAGGCGGACCCCGAGGCGGTGCCCGCCGCGCCGGGCAGCTTCGACTTCGTGACCGCCATGCAGGTCTACGAGTACATGGCCGACGTCGAGCGTGGGCTCGCCGAGGCGTACCGGGTGCTGAAGCCCGGCGGGCGGCTGGCCGTGCTCGACACCGACTGGGAATCCTGCGTCTGGCACTCGGGCGACCGCGAGCGCACCGCCCGCGTCCTGCGGGCCTGGGAGCAGCGGTTCGCGCATCCTCACCTGCCCGCGCACCTGCCCGAGCTGCTGCGGCGGAGCGGCTTCGCGCTGAGGACCGTGACGATGATCCCGGTCGTCAACGTCGAGATGAGCGAGCAGACCTACAGTCCGGGGATGATCGACCTGGTCGCGCGATTCGTGGCCAGCCGGGGCGGGATCAGCGAGGAGGAGGCCGCCCGCTGGGCCGACGACGTCCGGAGCCAGGCCCCGCGCGGCGAGTACTTCTTCAGTCTCTCGCGCTACCTCTTCCTGGCCGAGCGCGCGCGCACCTCGCGGGGAGGCGCGGCGTGAGGATCGAGGTCGAGATGGTCCAGGAAGAGGGTGGGATCTTCCGGGCCACCGCGGTCTCCTATCCGGACGTGAGCGTGACCGGGCGCACCGAGAAGGAAGCGCTCGGCCTCTTGCTGGAAGCGGTCGGCAAGTACCTGAAGACCCACTCCGAGCACGCCTAGCTCCGAGGGCCGTCCGGCTACCAGGGCGCCTCGGCGCCCTCCCAGGTGAGGAACCGCCCGTTGTGCTTGGCGGTCAGCCGGTCCAGCACGCGCACCAATCCGGCCACCGACCGCGCGGGCGTCACCGGCGCCGCCGGGCCGCCCATGTCGGTGCTGACCCAGCCGGGATCCACCACCACCGTGATGATGCGGGAGCGCCTGGCCTCGGCCGCGAGGGAGCGCGTCAGCATGTTCAGCGCCGCCTTGCTGGCCGCGTAGTAGTAGGGAAAGTCGCCCGCGTTCTCCGACACCGAGCCGTACTCCGAGGACACGCTGACCACCCGCGGCGAGCGACCGGCCTTGAGGAGATCCCAGAACTGCTGCGTGACCATCAGCGGGGCGACCGCGTTCGTGCGCAGCACGAGCAGCGCGTCCTCGAAGCGCAGGGTTCCCAGCCGCTCCGACGGATCCTCGCTCCCCCCGGCCGCGTAGATCCCCGCGTTGTTGATGAGCAAATCGAGGCTCGCGGTCCGCGCGCGCACCGCCGCGTAGGCGGTCCGGATGGCTCCGGCATCGGTCACGTCGAGCGGCACGATGGTCAGGCGATCGGGGTGGGCGACCCCCAGCGCCGCCAGCGCTCGGGCGGCGGCGGGCCGGCGACAGGTGGCGAAGACATGCTCGCCGCGCGCGAGGTAGTGCCGGGTGAACTCGAGACCCAGCCCGCGCCCGGCACCGGTGACGAGGATGCGCTGAGGAGAGCTCGAGGGGGAACGTCGTCCGGCCGCCGACGGCCGGCGGCGGCTCACGGCCTGCCGGGGGACCGAGCCGGACCCTGGGTCGGCATCGCCTCCGCGCCCGGCGGGGCATTCAGCGCCGGAACGGGCCGGGCCTGCGTGGGCATGCGGTCCTCGGTGGGCGCCTCGGCGGTGGCCGCCGGGCGCGTCGTGCGCGCGGCCGGCTCGGGCACCGGCGGCGCCGTGCCCCAGGGCGTCGCCTCGGCGGTGCCCTTGGCGCGCGCGGGCGGCGGGGAGGGCCGTGGAACCGGGGCCGGGACCGGCGCGACGGGATTCGCCGCCTCGATAGCCGGCGGGATCGGGGCGGCGGTCCGCGGCGGAGCCGGCGCATTCCACGACGGGATCTCGGGCGAGCTCCCCCGATAGATGAAGAACCCGCCGCCGGCGGCCACCGCGAGCACCACGGCCATGGCCCCCAGCGTCGCAACGGCCGTGCGCCGATGCCTGGCCCGGGTCCGCCCGGCGGCCAGCGCGCGCTGCCGGTCCACCTCCTTGCGACACTCGGCGCAATCGAGCAGGTGGCCCTGGATGATGGCCCACTCGGTCAGCGCGAGCTGGCCTTCCACGAAGGGGGGCAGCGAACGTCGCACGTCCTGGCACTTCACGGTTTCCATCTTCCACATCTCGCGCCCGGTGTAAAGCGCTAGCATGTGGCCCGTGCTGCCATCCGGAGACGGCAATCCGTTCCTGCACGAGACCGCCGGCGGCATGCTCGCCGTGATGGCCCGGCGCGCGGGGGAGCGCGAGGCCATCGTCGCGCCGGACCGGCGCATCACGTACGCGCAGCTCCATCGCGAGGCGCAGCGGGTGGCCCGCGGCCTGCTGGCCCTGGGCGTCAAGAAGAACGACAAGGTCGCGCTCTGGCTGCCCACGCGGCCCGAGTGGCTCTTCGTCCAGTCCGGCTGCGCGATGATCGGCGCGGTGGTGGTGGCGCTCAACACGCGCTACAAGGCCCACGAGCTGCGCTACATCCTGCGCCAGTCCGACGCGACGACGCTCGTCTGCGCCGACCACGCGGGGCCGGCCGACTACCTGGAGACGCTGGCCGAGGTGCTCCCGACCCTCGGCGACTCCGTGCCCGGCGAGCTCCTGGTGGAAGACTTCCCGCGGCTCCGTCGCGTGATCGTGGACGCGGACGATCCCTACGCGGGCTGCCTGCGCCTCCGAGACGTGCTCGAAGACGGTGACGCGCCCGAGTGGGCGGACGCGCTGGGCCCCGCCGCCCTGGCGGTGGGGCCGGACGACCCGTTCACGATCCTCTACACCTCGGGGACGACCTCGTTCCCGAAGGGCGCGGTCATCAGCCATCGCAACTGCGTGCCGCACGGCTGGTGGTGCGGCGAGGTCCTGCGCCTGACCCCGGACGATCGCGTCCTCCATGCCCTGCCGCTGTCGGGCACCTGGGGCGGCCTCTGCATCCCGCTGGCCGCGTTCAGCCACGGCGCCGCCCTGATCCTGATGGAGACCTTCGAGCCCGCGGTGGCGCTCCGCCTCATGGAGACCGAGCGCGTGACGGTGTGGAACGGCGTGGACGCGATGGCGATCCCGATGCTCGAGCACCCGGACCTGGCGCGGCGCGATCGCTCGCGCCTCCGCACCGGCGGCTTCGCGGCCACCGGCGGCGGCGTGCAGGGCCTCTTCGAGGCGGTGGTGGAGCGGCTCGGCGTGCGCCGGGCGTTCCAGCCCTACGGCATGACCGAGGTCAACGCGATGGCCCTGGTGCACGACCTCGACGAGCCGCTCGAGAGCCGCGCGCGCGCCGGCGTGTGGCCCGCCGACGGCATCGAGGCGCGCGTGGTGGACCCGGAGACCGGGCGGGACCAGCCCGTGGACCACGAGGGCGAGCTGTGGCTGCGCGGGCGGCTGGTGACCAGGGGTTACTACGAGAAGCCCGAGGAGACCGCGAAGGCCTTCACGCCCGACGGCTGGTTCCGGACCGGGGACCTGGCGGTGCGCGACGGCGCCGGGCGCATCGTCTTCATCGGGCGGCTCCGCGAGGTGCTCCGCATCAGCCACTTCATGGTGGCGCCCGGCGAGATCGAGGACTACCTGCAGACGCACCCGAAGGTGCTGCAGGCTTTCGTCATCGGCGTGCCCGACCCGCGCACCAACGAGGCGGCGGTGGCCTACGTGATCCCGCGACCCGGCGCCAGCGTCACCGAGGCCGAGGTGATCGCGCACTGCCGGGGGCACATCGCCTCGTTCAAGGTGCCGCGGCACGTGCGCGTGGTGGCCGACGTCCCCCGGACGCCGGGGCCGCACGGCGACAAGGTGCAGAAGGCACGGCTACGCGCGATGTTCCTCGGCGAGCGCTAGGCGCGCGGCGGCGATCTCCCGCTGCACCGCGGCCGCGCCCGGGAACTCGCGCGGGGTGCGGCGGTACCAGTAGCGCGCGTTGTCGAGATCGCCCTCCAGCGTGTGCACGATCCCGTGCAGCCAGGCGGCGAGCTCCGACTTGTCTTCCTGGACGATCTCGTGGGCGCGCTGCCACTCCCCCGCGGCGAGGAAGTCCAGCGCCCGGGTGAGCGACTCCTGCCGCGACGGCGTGGTCGAGCTCATCGGTCGAAGTCTACCGCAGTGGTGTTGCCTCCGCTCACCACCACCCCCACTCGCTCGCCGGCCGCGGGCACGTAGGCTTCGCTACAGAGCGCCGAGAAGGCGGCGGCCCCGCCGGGCTCGGCCACCACCCGCAGCGTGGCCCAGAGCGCGTCCTGCGCCTGGCGGATGGCCGCATCGCTCACCAGCAGGACGCGCGCGATGTGGGCCTGGGCGATCGGGAACATCAGCTCCCCGACCCGGCGCGGGGCGAGCGAATCCGCCGCGACGCCGCCGGCGGGGGCGTCCACCGGCTTGCCCGCCTCGAGCGCCCGGGTGAGCGTGGGCGCAGCCTCGGGCTCGACGCCGATCACCCGCGGCCGTCCACCGCACCACGCCGCGATGCCGCCGATGAGGCCGCCTCCGCCCACCGAGACCAGCAGGGTGTCCAGGTCCGGCGCCTGGCGGCCGAGCTCCAGCGCGAGCGTGCCCTGGCCGAGCAAGGTCTCCTCCTGATCGAAGGCGTGCACGGGCAGCGCGCCCGACTCGACGGTCCAGACCTGGCTCGCCGCGAGCGCGTCGGCGTAGCGGTCGCCGGTCACCACCAGATCGGCGCCATAGCCCCGGATGCGCGAGATCTTGGCCGGCGAGGACACGGTGGGCACGAAGATCCGCGCCTTGACGCCGAGACGCATCGCCGCGTAGGCCACCGCGGCGCCGTGATTGCCGCCGGACGCGGCCACCACGCCGGCGGCCGGGATCGCGCGGGTCAGCAGGTTGGCAAACGCGCCCCGCGTCTTGAAGGAGCCCGCGTGCTGGAAGAGCTCGAGCTTCACGGCGAGCGGGAACGCGCCCAGGCCGAAATCGGCCCCGCTCGTCTCCACCACCGGGGTCACGCGGATGTACGGCGTGATCAGGCCGTACGTTCGCTCGATCGCGGCGCGATTGATCCTGGTCGTCACGAGCGCTCATGGTAGCATCCTGATCCCATGGCCCGCATTCTCGTCGTGGACGACGAGCCCGACGTGCGCGAGCTGGTCGAGCTGCTCCTGGCCAGCCCCGCCCGCCAGATCGACGGGGCCGATGGCGGGCGGGTGGCGCTCGAGCGTCTCGCCGCGTATCCCTACGACCTGATCGTGTCCGATCTCCGGATGCCCGAGGTCGACGGGATCCAGATCTACCGGGCGATCCAGGAGCGGCCCGCCCCGCGGCCGGCCCTGCTCTTCATGTCGGGCTTCACCAATGCGGCCGAGTTCGTGCCCTTCCTGCGCGAGACGGGGACGCTGGTGGTGGCGAAGCCGTTCGACGTCCTGGAGCTGCGGCGCGCGGTCGCGCAGCTGCTCGGCGAGGCGGTCTAGGCTCTTACCGGATGTGGTTGACGGGTGCCTCGCCGCGCGCGGTGCGGTGGATGTTCTCGGCGATGACGCCGGCCCGCGCGTCCATCATCCCCTCCGTCCAGCCCGACACATGGGGCGTCATCAGCACGTTCGGCAGCTCGTGGAACGGGCGGTGGCCCGGATGGGTCGGCGCCTCGCCCGCCGGGTAGCGGTACCACACGTCGAGCGCGGCCCCCGCGATCCCGCGCCGGTGGAGCGCGTCGTAGAGCGCGTCCTCGTCCACCACCTCTCCGCGGGCCACGTTGACCAGCACCGCGGTGGGCCTGAGCCGCGCGAGCTGCGATGCACCGATGAGCCCGCGCGTGTCCGGGGTGAGTGCCAGCGTGATGGCCAGGTAGTCGGCGCGGCCCAGGACCTCGTCGAGCGCCGCCGGGCCGCGCAGGAATGCGAGCCGGTGCGGATCGGGCCGGCTCGCGTCCCGCCGGATCGCCAGCACGTCCATGTCGAAGGCCAGGGCCCGCCGGGCGACCGCCTGGCCGATGCGGCCGTAGCCGATGATGCCCAGCGTCTTGCCGGCCAGCTCCGGCCAGAGCGGCACCGGCGCGCCCGACCACACGCTGTCCCAGCGGCCCCGACGCAGATCGGCGTCGACCCGACAGAAGGTGCGGGTCACCGCGAGCATCGCGCCGATCACGTACTCCGCGATGCCGACGTCGTGGCCATAGGCATTGGCCAGCGCGGTGCCGGGCGCGAGCGCGCCCCGGTCGATGCGATCCAGTCCCGCGCCCGGCACCTGCACCAGGCGCAGCCGCGGGGCCGCCACGGCCATCTCGCGGGTGAAGGCCATGCTCACCAGCACGTCGATGTCGCCGAGCCGGGCGACGGTCTCGCGATCGTCGGTCAGCGTCACCTCACAGGGAATGCGCAGGCGCGCCCGCACCCGGTCGGCGACTTGACCCGCGAAGACTCCCGCGAACGCGACCTTCACACGAGCACCATCTGGGTCTGGGTCGTCAGGGAGAGGAGTCGGCCGGACTCGTCGGTGACGCGCGTCTGCCACACCTGGGTGCGCTTGCCCTTGTGGAGCGGCGTGGCCTCCGCGCGCACCACGCCGGAGCGGCCCGCCGCGAAGAAGTTGGTCTTCGACTCGAGCGTGGTCGTGCCCGCGCCCGGCGGCAGGTTCACGACGGTGGCCGCCGCGCCCACCGTGTCCGCCAGCGCCATCAGGGTCCCGCCGTGGAGCGCACCCCCGACGGTACGCAGCTCGTCGCGGATCGTGAGCTCGGCCACCACGCGATCCGGGCTCGCCTCCACGATGCGCAACCCCAGCAGCGTGCTCAGGGTTCCGGCCATCCGCTCGTTGAACGGGGTGGGATCGATGTCCATGGGTGCCCTCCGCCGGTCATCCTCCCCGAAACGGCGGCCCACTTCAATTACCTCGGAGGTAATGGCGCTCCATCCCGGCCTGCGTATACTTCCGGGCATGAGACTCCCCGCATGACCACCAGAACCCAGCCCACCGCGAGCCGCACCATCGGGAACTTCGGGCGCCTGCTCAAGCAATGGCGCGAGCGCCGACGTCTGAGCCAGCTCGCCCTCGCGGTGGACGCCGAGATCTCCTCGCGGCATCTGAGCTTCATCGAGACGGGCCGCGCCCAGCCGAGCCGCGACATGGTGCTGCTGCTGAGTCGCGTGCTCGAGGTCCCGCCCCGCGGGCGCAACGACCTGCTCACCGCCGCCGGGTACGCGCCGGTGTACCGGGAAACGGGCCTCGAGGCGCCCGAGATGGTCGATGTGCGGCGGGCGCTCGACTTCATGATGCGCCAGCAGGAGCCCTATCCCGGCCTGGTCATCGACGGCCACTGGAACATCTTGATGACCAATGGCGGCGCCCGGCGGCTGATGGGCCTGTTCCTCGACGCCGACGCGGTGGCGGCGGTCGGCGGCCCGCCCAACGCGATGCGGCTCTTCTACCATCCGCGCGGCATGCGGCCCTTCATCGTCAACTGGGAAGCCACCGCGGCCGGGCTCATCCAGTGGCTGCATCGCGACCTGGCCCGCGGCATCGGCGACGCGGAGACGAGCCGGCTGCTCGAGGAGCTGCTCTCCTACCCGGATGTGCCCCAGAAGTGGCGGACCCTGGACCTCGACGCCGCCCCGGTGCCGTTCCTGGGCGTCGAGCTGCGCCGGGGAAACACCCACCTCACGTTCTTCTCCACGCTGACCACGCTCGGCGTCCCCTATGACATCACGTTGCACGAGCTGCGGGTGGAGTGCTTCTTCCCCGCCGATCGGGAGAGCGAGACCCTGCTGCGCACCCTGGGAGATTCCGCATGAGCGCATCCGAGCGTCCGACCCAGTTCGGGAGAATCCACCATCCCGACGAGGCGTGGCTGGCCAGGCAGCCGGCCGAGCCCATCCTCGAGCCCGAGCTGCCGATCATCGACACGCATCACCACCTGTGGGACCGCGAGGGCCACCGCTACCTCCTGCCCGACTTCCTCGCGGACGCCGCGACCGGCCACCACCTGGTCGCCTCCGTGTTCCTCGAATGCCACTCGATGTACCGCGCGGCCGGGCCCGTGGAGATGCGGCCGGTGGGCGAGACCGAGTTCGTGGCCGGGCAGGCCGCCATGAGCGCCAGCGGCATGTACGGCCCCACCCGGGTGGCCGCCGGCATCGTGGGCTTCGCCGATCTCACCCTCGGCGACCGCGTGGAGCCCGTGCTGCAGGCGCATCTCCGCGCCGGCGGCGGGCGCTTCCGCGGGGTCCGGCACTCCGCCGCGTGGGACGCCAGCGACGTCATCGGCAACAGCGCGGTGGCCGACGGGCCACACGTCTACCAGCGGCCGGACTTCCGGGCGGGCCTCGCCGTGCTCACCCGGCTCGGACTCTCGCTCGACGCCTGGGTGTTCCATCCGCAGCTCGCGGACGTGGTGGACCTGGCCCGCGCGTTTCCCGACACGACGATCATCCTCGGTCACGTGGGCGGCGTGCTCGGCTACGGGCCCTATACCGGCCAGCAGAAGGCCGTGTTCGCGGCCTGGAAGTCCCGCATGACCGAGCTCGCCGGGTGCCCCAACGTGGTCGTGAAGCTGGGCGGCATGATGATGCGGCTGGCCGCCTATGACTACCGCACCCAGCCGAAGCCGCCCACGTCCACCGAGCTGGCCGCGCTCTGGCGTCCGTACATCGAGACGTGCATCGAGCTCTTCGGCGCGAACCGCTGCCTGTTCGAGAGCAACTTCCCGGTGGACAAGATGGGCATCGGCTGGGCGGGGCTCTGGAACGCGCTCAAGCGGATCGCGGGCGGCGCCTCCGCCCCGGAGAAGCAGGCCATGTTCAGCGGCACGGCCCGGCGGGTCTATCGGCTGGACGCGTAGACCGTGGACGAGTACCGCGAGGCGAACCGGGCGCTCTGGAACGCGTGGACGCGGATCAACCTCCGGTCGGAGCTGTACGACGTCGAGGCCTTCGCGGCGGGCCGCGGGCGCGACCTCGATCCCATCGCGCGCGCCGGGCCGGGCGACGTCCGGGGCAAGTCACTGCTTCATCTCCAGTGCCACTTCGGGATGGACACCATCCGCTGGGCCAAGCACGGCGCGACGGTCACCGGCGCGGACTTCTCCGAGGAGGCGGTGACCGCCGCGCGGGCCCTCGCGGCCCGCATGCGGGTGCCCGCCACCTTCGTGCAGAGCGACCTCTACGATCTGCCCGCCAACCTCACCGGCCGCTTCGACATCGTCTTCACCTCGCACGGGGTGCTGGGCTGGCTGCCCGATCTGGAGCGCTGGGCCCAGGTGATCGCCCACTTCCTCGCTCCGGGCGGCGTCTTCTACATCGTCGAGGCCCATCCCCTGCTCCAGATCTTCGACGATCGCGTGGCCGAGCCGGCCCTGCGGCTGCTCTACCCCTACTTCCACGGGCCGGAGCCGGTCCGCGAGGAGAAGGCCGGCTGCTACAGCACCCCCGAGGCGCCGATCACGAGCGTCGAGCACGTCTGGCTGCACACGGTCTCGGATCTCATCAACGCGCTCGTCCGCGCCGGGCTGCGCATCACCGCGTTCGACGAGTACCCGTTCATGGGGTGGCGGTTCTTCCCATGGATGGAGCGGGGCGCCGACGGCTGGTGGCACCTGCCCGATGACCCGCGGCTCCCCCTCGGTCGCGGCAGCCTGCCGCTCATGTTCTCGCTGAAGGCCACCGCATAGGAACGGCACGAAGTGCTACGATCAAGGCGAGTCATCCCACGAGGAGAGGGGCCTTCATGACAGTCGCCAACGGTCGAGAATTCCTCAGCATCCCCGGCCCGACCAATATCCCGGACGCCGTGCTCCAGGCGATGCATCGCCCGGCGATCGATATCTATTCGGGCGACATGGTCGACCTGACCCGGACCCTGCTCGAGGACCTGCCCAGGCTGTTCCGCACGTCCGGGCGTGTCTTCATCTATGCGGCCAATGGGCACGGCGGCTGGGAAGCCGCGGTCAGCAACGTCCTCTCACGCGGGGAGACGGTGCTGGTGCTCGAGTCCGGCGTGTTCGCGGTCGGCTGGGGCGACATGGCGCGGATGCTGGGGATCAAGGTCGAGGTGCTGAAGGGGGACTGGCGGCGGGCGGTGGATCCGGCCGCGGTGGCCCAGCGCCTCGCGGCCGACTCGGCCCGCGAGATCAAGGCGATCCTCGTCGTCCAGGTCGACACCGCCTCGGCGGTGGTCAACGATATTCCAGCCATTCGCCAGGCCATCGACTCGGCCGACCATCCCGCCCTCCTGATGGTCGACTGCGTGGCTTCGCTCGGCTGCATGCCGTTCGAGATGGATGCCTGGAAGGTCGACGTCGCCATGTCGGGCTCGCAGAAGGGGCTGATGACGCCACCCGGCCTGGCCTTCGTCGCGGCCAATGACCGGGCGCTGGCCGCCCACCCGAAGGCCGACCTGCGCACGCGCTACTGGGACTGGACGTTCCGCATGGGCGAGGTGCATTACCAGAAATACGGAGGCACGCCGCCGCAGCACCTGCTGTTCGCCCTGCGCAAGGCGCTGGACCTGCTGCTCGCCGAAGGGCTGGAGCCGGCGGCCCGGCGCCATGCGCTGCTCGCGGAGGCCACCCGCCGGGCGGTCGGCCGATGGGCGGAGGGAGGGGCGCTGGCCCTCAACATCACCGCGCCGGCGGAGCGCAGCAACTCGGTCACGACGGTCCTGACGCCCGGCTTCGATCCGAAGCCCCTGCTCGCCTACTGCCGCGCGCACTGCGGGGTGGTGGTCGGCGTGGGCATCGGCGAGCTCTC
>Ga0137403_10009072_pt1 | contig 11077 bp, 9 predicted proteins | sample CZOMad2_1_16fung_FD_122057 | JGI IMG/M metagenome (GOLD analysis project Ga0137403, IMG submission 122057) | Vadose zone soil fungal communities from Angelo Coast Range Reserve, California, USA - CZOMad2_1_16fungal (Hybrid Assembly) | ecosystem: Environmental > Terrestrial > Soil > Vadose zone...
GGGCAAACGTGAATCGTAGCCTTATGGTGAGGCCCGAGTTTGGATCCGGGAAAGGCTTTGAATTCCGGCAGTCGATCGAGCGCAAGGTTGATCTTCATCGAACAACCTTCCATCCGAATTCTCTCAACGTCGAGGCGGAATTCGGGATCGATGTCAGCGGCGTCGACCAGCTTCAAGAAGGTCACCTTGGGATCGGCGCTGGAGATCACTACGCGCGCATGGATTTCCTCGCCGTCTGCGAGCGCCACTCCATAAGCGCGACCGTTGCGAATCAGCACTCGATGGACCGATGCGCCGGTCCTGATAGTCGCTCCGCGAGACTGCGCCGAAGCTGCGATCGCTTCACTGATGGCGCCCATACCGCCGCGTACGAATCCCCAGAGCCCGCGAACTCCTGTCGCGCCGCCCATCACGTGATGAAGCATTATGTAGGCCGTGCCCGGAGTTGAAGGCCCCCCGTTGGTTCCGATCACGCCGTCGGTTGCAAGCGTAGCCTTGATCTGGTCCGACTCGAAGCGCTCATCGAGATATGCGCGAACGCTTTGAGTCATGATCTTGACCAGATGAACGATGTCGGGATCCTTAAAGCGCAGCGCGTCGAGGCCGAGCTTGCCCAACTCAATCAGGTCTCCAAGCTTACGATGAATGATGTTGGGCGGAGTGGTCATCAGCAATCCCTCGACCCATTCGCCAAGCCGCGCGAGCTTATGCTCATACTCCGGATAAGCTTCCGAGTCGCGCTTTGAGAACTTCGCGAGTTCCTTCTGAGTCGCAGCCATGTCCTGCCAAAAGAACAGGTGACGCCCGTCGGGAAAGGGAGTGAAGAAGGCGGGGTCCTTCGGATAAAGGTGAAAGCCGAACCGTGCGAGCTCTAGTTCTCGAATGATTTTCGGTTGAAGCAGGCTGCACAGGTAAGAGAGCGTCGAGACTTTGTACCCGGGCCAGACTTCTTCGGTCACCGACGCGCCGCCGATAACATCGCGACGTTCGAGCACCGCGACCTTGAGGCCCGCCCGCGCCAGATACGCCGCTGTTACAAGTCCATTGTGGCCCGCGCCAATCACTACCGCGTCGTACTGATTCGCCATCATTTCTCTTTGTGTGCTCGAGACCAAAGCTCGTCGACCGAGCCTTCCTTCAACATCTTTGTAACGAAGACGATCTGACCGGTGTGCGTTGCGAGATGAATTGCGATGTTGAAGATCATATCGAATATGGTAGGCACATAGTCCTGCTCATCGGTTGGCTCCAGAAATCGCGATGTGTCGAATGAGTCCAGGATACTGGCAGCCTGGCTGATAGTTTCGTCAAAAATCGCGAGCAGTTGGGCCTTGGGAATCGGTCCGCGCTCAGCGAACTCGGCGGGCCGGTCACGGTGGTATTCGATGCCTCCGACGCCGCGCGAGAGATAGTGACGCATCGAGCCCGACACATGCAGAACAAGATTGCCGACAGAATTCGTCTGCTCGTTTGGTCGCCACCAAAGTTGTTCTTCGGTTAGTTCCTCGACGCACGATCTGATCTGCGTGGGCAGTATGCGGGTGATGCGACTACGTAAGGCCGCTAGTGCTACGCTGCTCAGGTTCTTTTCTGGTTCCATGTGTTGCTCCACATTTGACCGCGATCCGCTGCGGCCGCGCCACTGACTCAAAGCAAGCGCAGGATTCTAGTTGTTGAATGCCGGCTTTGCAACGTGAGCGTTGCATGGGCCCTGGTCCGGCGGCCCGTTCAGAAGCTTGACTACGGGACTTTGAATAACACGCACCTGGGTGGTTGCAACCCCGAAGGGGGTTGCAGCCCTCAGCCCAGGGTTGCCGTACTCGGCTACCCTGGGAGGCCGGATCACGATGGGTTCCAACCCCAACGGGGTTGCGGCTCTGAGGCCCAGGATGATGAACAACGAAATGTGACGGCTCTGTGTAGCTGCGAATGCAGGCCGCAACCCCGTTGGGGTTGCCGACTCCACCTCGGCGTCACCCAGGGTAGCCGAGTACGCAACCCTGGGCTGAGAGCCGCAACCCCGTTGGGGTTGCCGACTCCGCCTCGGCGTCACCCAGAGTAGCCGAGTACAGCAACCCTGGGCTGAGAGCTGAAACCCCGTTCGGGGTTGCAACCACCCACCTTGGGCAGTCATTTCTGAACAGGTCGCCTTCTGAAGAAGGGTGTTAATGATAGATGAATCAGCGGCGCTCAAGCGCGGCTACTGTCTCGACGTGATACGTCTGAGGGAACAAATCAATCGCGGTGATCCGGGAAACCTCATAACCCGAATCGAGGAGCGTGCGAAGGTCGCGCGCGAAAGTCGTAGGATCGCAAGAGACATAATTAATGCGGGATGGTTTCAACCCGACGATCTGACTGATCGCCCCAGCTGCGCCGCTTCGGGGAGGGTCAAGTAGCATAAAGTCGGGCGCCGGCGCGTTGGCTTCGACGAGTCTCTTCAGCCAAGGCTCAGCGGCGTTGTTGTGAAACTCGACGTTGGTCATACGATTTGCGCTGATGTTCTCGCGGGCAAAATCTGCCGTCGCGGTGTCAGCCTCGACTCCGATCACTCGATTGAAGCGCCGAGCAAGTTGAATCGTGAACAACCCTACGCCCGCATACAAGTCGATCGCGACCTCACCCGACGCTGTGCCCACAGCTTCGTCGACCAGTTCCTCGAGCAGACCGGGATTTGCTTGAAAGAATGTCGAAGGGCCGAAATTGTACACGGCGCCGTGCACGCTTCGCTGAAGCGCGCCTCCCGGTAAACCTTCGAGTGCCGGCTCGAAGGAGACACCGGATTCGCCTGCTGCCAATTCCATCTGCAGCCGGTTGGGTAATTTATCATCGCCGCCGGGCGTATGGCCCAGAGCGCTCCAGAGGGAACGAAGCGCTTCGTCAAGCTCGGGCACGAGTATCGGACAACCCGTAACATCGCAGACAGCGTTTGAGGACGCGCGATTGAATCCAACACGGCCAGCCCTCCGGTCGACCTTTACCTGGGCGCGCCCGCGATATCCGTACTCGGCGCCGTGGCGGATCTTTATTTCGTGAGGCCAGTCGATGCGGCCGATCCTCTCCAACGCATCGCGCACGAAGCCGACCTTGGATTCAAGTTGTGATTCGTAGGTGATGTGTTGAAGTTGGCAACCTCCGCAGTCGCCGAAGTACTGGCAGAGCGGCTCACGTCTCGAGGGCGAGGGTTCAAGTATTCGATCAATCACGGCCCGAGCGAAGTTCTTTTTGCGCTCGGTTATTCGAACCCGGAGGCGCTCATCGGGCGCGGCGAAGGGAACAAAGATCGCAAGCCCATTGTGTCGAGCTACTGCGTCGCCGCCGTAAGCCAAACGTTCGGTGGTTACCTCTACCATGTCGCCAACGCTGAGTGTCTCAGTCACAGTCTGACGATAGCAGGTGAGCGGATGCCAGGAAAGCAGCACAGACTTCTATGGTAGTTACAGGTCACTAGTTATTTCTTCCTCGCTTTCACACTAGCGGTAAACACCTCTTCATTAAGCCGCTCGCCGGTGCGGCGATCCGTCCAGATTGGATGAGATACGCCGCCAAAGCTCGCGATGCCCGAATAGTCGCCGTACTGGTTGAAGATCTCGGCGTCACAGTTCTGTCGACAGAAGCTTCGGCAGGCATTGAAACCAGACTGAGCTATGCACTGCTCGCACACCGGGCAGCTCTCGTCGGTTGACGCGGTTGTCACCCGCACGTTAGCCGAAAAGCTCAGCCCGCCGTTCGTCGACCGCGTGAAGTAAATGTCGGTCTTGCGCTTTGCCGAATCGTTGCGGGTGTCGTACCAGCTTATGTTCACAGAGCCGTCGGTCGGGTCAACCGACAGCCACTGATAAAACTGATCGGCGCCAACAACATCGTCGGCTACACGAACGGGCGAACTCCAGTGCAAGCCGCCATCGTCGGAGAACGCGAAGAAAATATCAGTCTCGGCGCCATCTGCGAACGATTGAGTCTGGTCCGCTTGATCGGTCCACGCGCAGTAAAGTCGTCCACGATGCGCGCCGTTGCTGCGGTCAACATCAATCGAGGGATACACCAGCGCACGGCGAACTTTGATCGAGGGTATGCCGGTGTCGAAGCGGATGATCATCGGAGTGATCGTGCTGTCGCGACCAAAGGTCACTCCGCCGTCGAACGAGCGGTCCATCTGGAGCGTCGAGTGGGTCACGTCGAGCCACGCGACGTAGACTTCACCGTTCGGTCCGACGGCCGGGTCGGCGCCGATCTCGGCTGCGCCGTTTCCTGAACTTGTATCGTCGATTCGCTGAACTGAGAATGTGACTCCGTGATCGATCGAGCGGGCAAAGCTAAGCCTTGAGGTTCCGGCTCCCTGGGTTGAATCCCACGCGACGTACACGTTGTCGCGGAACGGGCTCGCGAGGTTCGCGTCGCAGGCGATGAACGGTTTATCTTCAAATCGGCCGAGCGCTCCGGCGTTCAGGTCCTTTTTCAGGATTCTGCCCGGAGAAAAGGTCGCGCCGCCATCGGTTGTGCTGTTGACGATCATCGCGTCGCCTTTGAAGTTGTCATCGACGCTTGCGATAAGGAGCTGCGAGAAGAAGATTGTGCCGCGCGTGTCGATCGCCACGCCGGGATCGGAGGCGAAGGTCCAGGCCGTTCCTTGTTCGTCTACAAGCGGCTGATCAGCCCCGACCCAACTCGCTCCTCCATCGACAGAGAAATAGGTGCGCTGCGGGTTGCGAAAGATTTCGTTCGAGCCGCCCGCGAGCACGCTGGGGTTTTGAGTATCGACGGCGATGAACACTTCGCTTTGCGGGTTGGGTTCGTTGCTCACGTTGACGTTCGTTCCAACGGTGAAGCTCGATGAGGTAGCTTCATTGGTCGATGCAGCGCGCGTCTGCCGCGCCTGCAGCTTCCGCATCCAGCGCGCTTCGGTGTAGGGGCTCGATTGCGGAGCGACGCTCGATCTGACCGGCCACGAAACAAACATCATCATCAACAGCGGCAAGACCAGCAGCGCGGTTGCGCCAGAAACTTTCGACGGGACGGGTCTGGCTTTATTAAGACTTTTCATAGGGACTCCTTTCATGCTAGCGAGGAGGCGATGCCTCGACCTTGAAGATGTTTGAGAGCGAAATCGTCAATCGCGACTTACCGCATTAGTCGTTGCGGTGATGGGATACTACTGAAAGCGTAGATTCCCCGCAAGTTCGGGAGAAGTAATCAACTACCGCGGAGGAAGCGATCTCTTCGGGCTAACCTCCTCCGGGCTCTTACCCTCTGAGCATCACCGGAACGAGTGGGAGCCTGGTCCATACCACTTCGGTGACTCTGACTGTAATTAGGTAGGACTAGCAAGGTGTTGGGAACCTTCGCTTAGGCGGAGGTTCCCTTTGAACACCAGTGGTTAGCTTTCCAACTCAGCAGGCCGACTACTTGCGCGAGGCGTCGTGGGCGGTTTCCCACCGCTACAAATAAAACAGGCTCATTCGCGGAATGCTGTTTGTCTCGCGCAGGCGACGCGCGATGAAGTTCTGAACAGTCTGCTCGTAGATAGCCTTATCCATTTTCTTTCTATAAGAGCGGAGATGCGACTCGGCTTCGGCGCGAAGTTTCTTGATCTCTTCTTCCCCCAAACTCTCGCGCGCAGCGTCCAGAATCATTCTGTCAATGCCGTCGAGATCGCGCTCGAGTGCTTCGGCGTCCACACGTGATGCCCCCTCGACCTCGACCGTGATTTCCTTGAGCCGCGCGCGAGCCCGGTCGATCGCGTTTTCAAGCGCGGTCCGGTCTGAGTCCGATGCGCGTGACCCGGCTGCGCGAAGTTCGTCATCGCAGCGGGCCAGGAATCCGAACAGAACGTCTTTGGGGAAAACCTCCTGCTGGTTGCTCGACCGAGCACCGCTTGCGTCGCTGCACTTGGGCTGGATCGAAGCCGGGTCCCCGCCTACCTGTGCAAGTCGATACTCAGCAAAAGTGGATTCGACTTGCTGCTGGCAATAGAAGATCGAATTGACCTTGCGATACTTTTGGGCACGCGCGTCGTAGCCGTCGAAGGCCTCATTGATTGCGCGGAGTACGATGTGAAGCGGGATGCCGGCGTTCTTCCAGCTTTCGACAAGGGCCCAGTCCAGATTGGAGATGAGCATATGCTTCCCGCGCCGGCGAACGAACTCTTCCTCGACCTCGGTGAAATAGTTGAAATAGTTCAGCCGTTCGGCAGGAGTGGGGCCGCTGTCGGAGTTGATGCTGTCCAATGGTGGATTGAGGACGCCGGCTATTCTTACAGAAGACTATTTGCCAACGCGCCGACGATGTAAAGCGCGACGGCCACTACGACGATATCCAGAACGTACAAGCCGATGAGCGGCCAAGCTTCCTTCCCGCATTGTGCGTCAAGCTTTTCGATGAATTGCTTCGGATACTCTGCCATTCAGGTTTCCCCCTCGTTGTTTTCTCTTCGACTTCAGACCAGCGGCGTGAACTCGCTTACGATCGCCCCTTCGACGTCCTCGAGTTGCTCACGGACCACGTCCGCTTTTGCGCCGGTCAAATCCAATCTGGAAGCTATCTCACTCGCTGCTGCCCTCAACCCTCTGTGCAGCAAGTTGGCCATTCGTTCTCGTTCGGCCGCGGGCACCGCGTCGGGGTTGGCGTAGGACACGCCCGCGTCAAGGGCCGACGTGCCGGGACCCTTTCTTGCGACGTTGATCAGAGATGCGAGGCTTGGAATCGGATGCACTCGCGAGCGGCGGAACGCTTCGCGCATCATGCGCTTGGTCTGTTCCTCGCTCGAGTCCGTAAGGCCGCTGAGCGCTTGCTCATCTGCCTCGGTCCAGTCGTTGTCGGTCAGGTCCTGATAGAAACGGCGTACGCCATCCAGAGAGTCGTCTTTGCTGGCGACAGGCCGGCGTTCGAGTTCCGAGAGCCGATCGGTTATCCGGCGGCCCGCCTCTTCAAGTTCCTCACTAAGGATTTCAGCAAGGCGTTGGTGTTCCTGCTGCCTGATTGTCATATTTGATTCCTCCAGCGAACGGCGATTCTCGGCGCAGCCGGAGGTAATACAATAGACGAACCCGCCTCCGCGAACAAGTCCTCCCGCACACCAGAACGGAACTCCGGCGGAGCCCGCCAGCACGGCCTCTGACGCGCGAAAATCCTTCGGTAGGGGTGGAATATAGTTGACATTACAACCTCGCGGCATTACTATGACAAAAAATATATTGAGGGCCGTACCTGAAAATATTGGTAGGGAGTGGAAACCGGATCAAGTGAGACAAACGGCCGCGGCGGAAAAACCGATAGAAGCGAAGATGCTCGAGAAAGAAGCGGTAGTCTGCCGGGAGTGTCTCGGTACCGGCATCGTTTCCGGGTGGAGCGAGATCGCTTACTTCGAAGATCGCCGGCCGTGCGCCCGATGCGAAGCGGGCTGCAGAGTTGATTCGAAGATAGCCGATATGGTGAAGCGGGCTCAGCTCGAGGAACGGCTCTCGAGAAGGTAAATCAAATCAGGCGAGAGCGCTGGCGATGCGCTCGGCGGCAAGCCCGAGCATCGCGTCTTCGCGCGCGAAACATAAGCGCATGTAGACGTCCCGCGCCGGTTCGTCCATGAACGCGCTGCCGGGCACTCCGGCAACTCCCGCCTCGCGAATCAGGAACTCGTTCAGCTCAGTTGCATCTCCAAACCGGTCCGGTATGCGAGCCCATGTATAAAAGCTCGATCGCGACGGATAGACGCGGAAGCCCGCCCCTTCGAGCGCGCCGGTAATGATCTCGCGCTTGCGCGCGAAGTCCGCTCGCAGCCGATCGTAGTAGCCGGGGTCGCGAAGCAGCACCCGAGCCATTGCGTGCTGAAGCGGCGTCGGCGTGCACACATAATAAATATTCCCAAGCTGTGCGAGCTTGCCGATGAGCTCACCCGGCCCGTAAGCATAACCGAGCCTCCAGCCGGATACCGCCCATGACTTCGAAAACGAACTGACGGTGATTGTGCGCTCGAAGGCGCCTGGAAGAGACGCGGTTGCAACGTGGTCCGCCGCCTCGAGCGTGAAGTGCTCGTAGACCTCGTCCGAGATCAACATCAAATCAAACTCTTCTGCGCACTCGACGATCGACCTCAGCTCGGCGCCGGTGAAGACCCGGCCCGTTGGGTTCGCCGGCGACGAGACGATGATGGCCTTAAGCGGATAAGCGGATCGCGCTTTGCCCTCGCGGCAGACCCGCCGCAGTTCGTCGAGGTCGAGATCCAGCGTGTCGCCGCGGAGTTTCACCACGTCGGTTTGAGCACCGGCGGTTTCCATCGTGCGCTTGTGATATGGGTAGTAAGGCTCGAACACAACCGCCGAAGCACCGCGAAGGTATGTGTGCGCGATGGTAATCAACCCTCCGGTCGCGCCGGGAGTGATGATTAGCTCGAGCGGGCGGCTGTCAGGGTCGATAGTGACGCCGTTGAACAGCCGCAGCTTCTCGGCGACGGCGCGCCGCAACTCATCGACCCCTTCAAAGAAGCTGTAATGATTCAGTCCTGCGGCGACAACGTCGTTCAGGGCCCGAGCAAGCTCCGGATGGAGCGCTACGTCGTTCTGTCCCTGCACCAGATTGCCGGCTGGTGGAATCAGCCGTGCGATCGCCCGTATGTCGGGCTGAGTTCGCCTGGGTGTACTCTGCAACCTATCCTCCAAAACAAGTAAGGGCCTCGGCGTCCGCTGAACTGCTGAATGACTCAAGATGGTAAAGGCCGCTGGAATCGGCTGTCAAGAAGAAGGAATCTGGTCATTCGCTTCTGATGAACCCAATACGCATTCACCCATCGATTGGCGGATAGCTCCGCTATCTTATCGAGCGACGCAGGAGAAACTTCTTTGTGAGGTCCCTTCTAACGTATAGCAAGCAACGCCCGGTCGATCCGATCGATTTGTACTTGTCCATGACCTCTTGCAGATCGGGGTACTTGAGAATAGCCAGGTCGCCGTTGTAGAACCCCATCTCGTCAACGATGTACTTGGGCTGCGTCTCTTCAAGGTCGCGGCGAAGCTGCGCACGCGCCGCTGCGGTCAAACTCTCCTCGAGTATAGAACGATGCTCTCCGTTGATATACTGAACGTCGGCCGGCACTCCCGTGAGCGGCTGCGTGCTCAAGTAGCGAGTTGCGGGAAGCAATCCCGACCAGTAATAGACCGATGGCGCGTAGCCCCAAACAAAAAGATAATCGGACGGCCCGGCCGCTTCGGGTGACCGCGGATCCCGAGGCCCGCCTGCGCGGATTGCCTCAACCCCGACGCGTTCTGCTGCATCTGCTCCATCCGGTAACTCCCTTACTACTGCCGCCACCATTCGACTCTCGCGGTTCAGCACCTCGTGATACCACCCGGCGTTCAGACCGCTCTTCGTTCCACGCGCCCAGTCAATCGCCAGCGTAACCGTTCGCGTATGAAACCTGACAACAGTTACAGCAAACCCGATCGCAAACAACGCGAGCACTGCGCGGCGCGTGACCGCGCTCCTTCCTTTGAGAGTTGAAACCATTCCGGCTAGACCGCGCGCGCCGAGCAAGCATAGAGCGGGCAGGATCTGGAAAAAATAATGAGAAAAAAAACGCCCGCCGAGCGCGACGGCGGCATATGACACCACGAACCACAAGAGCAGAGTAACATCTGACTTGAAAATCCGGTCAGCCGCAGAATCGGGTCCAGAAGCTGCTTTCACGACTCCCGCAGACGCGGGCGCCTTCGTCCGGCGCGGAGCGGAGCGCCACACCCGCTTGATTGTGACTACCACGACGAAGATGAGGGCGAAGAGCAGTGTGTTATTGAGCGCAAAGAAATTCAGGCTGCGAAGCAATCCCTGCCCAACTGACCACCACAATGGATAAAAGCCGGCATATCTGGCGCCCCATCGCCAAACGTAAAGCCAGTAGGCCGAGAGCGAATGCGTAGCTGCAATGTACGCCAGGAATGGAACAGAGCCAAGCGCGTATCCGGTCAGCGCTGCTGTTAATTGGCTGATACGCCCAGAGCCTCCGCTTTTTGGTTGCGGATACCAAATCAGGAGGAGCCCGAAGAAAATCAAGTCGAATATTCCCTTGGGATTGATTTGAGTTGACACCCCGGTCAGAACGCCGCCAGCAAGCGCGAACCAGATGCGCGAGTGTGCGTTCGAGCGAATGAGGAAATAAGCGCCCGCGGTGTAAGGCAACACCATCATAAAATCAGTGTTGAGTCCCTGCACGTGGCCGCTCGAAGAGGTCGTGCTGAAAAACGTAAACATAGCCGCCGCAATCAATCCTGTTCGTTCATCGTAGAGCCGACGGCCGAACCAGTAGAGCACCGCTGAAATAGCCAGCGAGTACAGGATGGCGAACAATCGAATCACTAATATGTGAGCGCCGAATATCCAGAACAACAGCGCATAAACTAATGGCACACCTGGCGGCTTATCAAAATAGATCGCGGAATATAGCGCCTTGCCTCGCAGGATCTCCTCGGCGGCGGTGAACCAGAGACCGTCGTCTTCGTAGAGGTAACGAGCATAGAAGATCCGCAACACAAATGTGGCCACTGCAATGATCGCAAATACCTTCAGCACTGTAGCGCGCGTGACGCGGCCCTGCTCGTCGGTCAGTTGATTCCGCTTATCGGCGAGTTCTAATTTCATTATCTGATTCAGGAGGGGAAGACAGGCAAACCATTACGCGGTCGCTGTCTTCGATCACGTTGAGGTCAGCGATCGCTCGCCCAATACCGCGCGACGGCTTGTGTGCTTTGTTTCTCGTTTGCGCTCATAGTTTCGAAGCTCGATCGAATGCCAATCGTTTAACCTCGACGGCGATCGTAAGTCATTCTTAAAGGAATTTGATAGTAGCATGACGGCGAGAGTGCGTTCCAACGAGACCTAACTTTGGAGTTGGCGAAAGCCATCCATCATGAGAAAAGACTTTGCGCGCTTGCCTGCGGATGTTAGAAAGGATAATCTAAACACCAATCGGATAGTTGAATCTTAGCAGCCCCGGAGCGATCAGTAGGGATATGGAAAGAAAAACATCTGCATTGATAACGCGGCGACAGGCGATTGCTTCACTGGCAACGCTGGCAACGGCAACCTTATTCAA
>Ga0137403_10009073_pt1 | contig 11076 bp, 10 predicted proteins | sample CZOMad2_1_16fung_FD_122057 | JGI IMG/M metagenome (GOLD analysis project Ga0137403, IMG submission 122057) | Vadose zone soil fungal communities from Angelo Coast Range Reserve, California, USA - CZOMad2_1_16fungal (Hybrid Assembly) | ecosystem: Environmental > Terrestrial > Soil > Vadose zone...
GCCGGTTGTACAAAAATTTTGTCGACGAGTCCGGAAGCCGCGATCCTTCCGTTCCCTTTCGAGTTCAGCGCAACTCCCCCCGCCAGACAAAGGTTTCGGCAGCCCGTTTTCTCTACAGCCAGGCGCACCACGTTCATCATCGCCAATTCGCAGGCTTCCTGCACGGCATACGCAATATTCTTGTGCCGCGTGTCGATCTCACTTTCCGGCGTGCGCGCTGGTCCTAGCAGCGGAGTCAGGCCCGAAAATCTTCCGTTCCCATTTCCAAAAAGCTGCCGCGCCTTAACTCGGTACGGCGCTGCTTCCGGTTCGATGAACGCCTCCAGCTTCACGCCCCGTTCACCGTATGGCGCAAGGCCCATCACCTTCCATTCATCGCTGTTGGGCTGAAATCCCAGGTAAGCCGTAAATTCACTGTAGAACGAACCAATCGAATCAGGAAAAGGGATCGTCAAAACGTGTTCCAGGCGCCCATTGCTGCCACGCCAAATCGAGGTAGCCTCCCACGCGCCCCGCCCATCCATCACCACGACGGCGGCGTCTTCGAATCCCGAATACGCATAGGCGCTGATGGCATGCGCCAAATGATGATCCACAAACCTCATGCGGGCCTTCGTCTTACCGAAGTGCTGTGCGAAACGTTTGGCTCCAGATTCCTGATGCCACATGCTGGCGAAGTGCCGCGTGGAATTCAGCACATTCAGATACGTGACTGGCCGTTTCCCTAGCGCGTACAATTTCAGGTCGTGCCGGTAGACCGGTCCCGCCGTCTGCCAGCCGAAGCACACTTCATCCAACTGCTCGGCGCGAACTCCCGCAAAATCCAAGCAAGACTGAATCGCCAGTTGTGGGAAGCACGAGTCGTGCTTCTGCCGGCTAATTCGCTCCTCCGCAACGGCAAAGAGCAACTCCCCGTCGCGCACAACGCACGCCGAAGAATCGTGCATCTGCGAATAATTAATGCCTAGCGTCAACATCGAGCCGAATCTCTCTCCCAACTTCTATCGAATGAATGTGAAAACCTTCCCGGAATATGTGCCAAGGATTACGATGATCGCTCCAGCACAAGCAGCGAATCGACTACTTCCACTATCCGCCAGCCAGCAGCCTTTCCGCTACGGAAGAAACGGTTGGCAAACCTAACTGGCCCGTATTCAGGTGTGGTCCACCCGCCACGGAAAAGACAAGCATCATGAAAGAGCGCCACACCGCCAGGCTTCACAAATGGACTCCACGTCCGCCAATCTCGTTCCACTGCTTCCTCGGCGTGGTCTCCATCGATGAACAGTAAATCGATAGCTTCACTCCATCCATTCACTGCTTCCTGGCTGAATTTTTGAATCCAGATAACTTCTCCACGTCCGCCAGCTCGAACATTTCGTATGGCCACCCGCTTCATAAAATTTAGCGCGCGCACCCGGCTGAGATGGAATGGATCGATAAGAAACAGGCGACCATCGCCTTTCATGCCCTCCCGCAGTGCGCGCGCCGAAACGCCCTCGGCCACTCCGATTTCAACCAATGTCGAGGCGCCGTCAGCCCGTCTCTTTAGCGCAGCGTGTTCCGCAGCCGTGTGCTGACCCAATGCTGGACGCAGTCCTGCCCACGCGCATATGGGATGGCGAAGCACGGAAACAAAAGTTTCTCCATACGTTGAATTACCGCACGCATGGCGAAGGGCATACTTCACGCGGGGTTTCCTCGTTACCGATGTAACTCACTGACTTGGCAGATCCGCATCATCGCTTATCATTTCTCACGGCCAGCTCCAGAACTTTCTCCAGTTTCCGCGCGACCTGTTTCCAAGTATAACGTCGCACAGTCTTTTGACCTGCCAATCCGAGCTGCCTACGCATGTCGCTCGAACCCTGTAGTTGCTCCACGGCCGTTGCCAGGCTTTTTGCGTCTGCCGGTGGCACCAGCCGGCCGTTCACTCCATCCTCAACAATGTCAGCCATTCCAGACGTATTTGTTGTGACCACGGGCATACCTGTCGCCATCGCCTCCAAAAGGGTAAGCGGCATTCCCTCGACTAAAGAAGGAAAAACAAACACGTCGTGCGCCATGTATATGCCCGGCATCTCCGAGCGTTCCACAAAAGGAACAACACGGACGCTCTCGCCGGCGTCCGGCGCGAAGTGCGCTCTTACCTCTTTTTCCGATGCGATGCTGCCAGCGACCGTCATCGTGATCCCCGGACACCTATCAGCCAAAATCGCGAACGCATCAGCAAGATAGTGCACACCCTTGCGGTCCAGCCAAGTACCGACGTACAACAAACTAAGCGGCCCCGCGTCCTTATATTCTCTCGTAGCAAAGAACCGCTCTTCCACTCCGTTGGGAACATACCAAATCAGTCCAGGTTCGCGTCCATACTTTAGCTCCGCCATGATCCAACCCTCGCGGTTAGCCACCACTCCATAATCGGCCCATCGGATGGACCAATCGTAAAGCGTCTGGTGATACGCGCGATGCCAGAGCCGGTTTTTCCACGAGAAATGCCACGCGCGGCCTTTGCGGTGTTCGATACGCATCGTGCGCACATAGCGCTCTTCACTGCCTTGCATGGTCATGACATAAGGTGGCGTGCCGCTCGGGCGGAAAACCTTCCTCCAAATACCATAGACACCGCCCCATGGCGCGTGCAGGTTTACCACGTCGAATTCAGATCTTTCTTTCAGAATTCTCTTTGCTACCGCGCCCGCAAACAACAGCGCTTCCAGCCTCTGAGGTCTGGCCGCCCCTTTGAAAATGTCGTCCAGAAACCAGCACTGAACACGATGCCCCAATTTCTCGAGCTCAACCGCGTGGTTCAGGGCAACGCCTGCCGCACCCGCTTCCTTCTGCCGACGAACGCCAATGGCAATCAGAATCCTCACTGAATCTGTGCCCCTGCATGCGGCCGCCTGGAGACCTCTTCCAGCCGGGCTGAAGTCACGGCTTAAGCCCAATGCGACCCGTGTAATCGATTCGGTTCAGAAGAATGGGAATACAGTTCTGCGCGAAGTATTCATCGCAGGCCCGCCGCGCGCCTTCCCAGTGCCCGTAATCATCAACCACAATGACCCCAGACTGGGCCAAGCGCGGAAAAAGCTCGACGAGCTCGTGCTTGGTCGAGGCATACCAGTCCGGGTCGAGTCTCAGCAGTGAAATCGCGTCCGGCGCATGAAGCGGTATGGTTTCCTCTACTTTGCCCTCCGCAAAATGAACCTTTTCCTTCGGATAGTCCGTTCCATACATAAGCCTTCTCACTTCATCCAAAGGGGCATCTGCGCACCTGTATCCAAAGTCCTCAATCATGATCGTCGAAGCTTGTTTCCCAGAGTAATCAACGTCTTCGTCGGTAGGCTTTGTCATGCCCTCGAAAGTATCGAACAAATATAGATCCCGCGTAACGTTTTACATCTGGACAAGTGTCTTCGCCACGGCCGCCATGCTCGGAAATCTGGAGGAGAGACTTGATCCCTCGGTGAAAAATGAATGATGTCGCGGCCTTGATCATGATCTTGCGCGCCACACTTTCTCTATGTGTTGCATTTCGGGCATTGGGAGCCAGCGATGCCGAATTCGGAGGTACGCGCCGTTTTGAGCAAGTTTTCTCTGCGCCGCATAATACATCCGCGGCGTCGCAAACATCGCTCCGAGTAGGGTCACGAACTTAAAGACACGGTGCGAGCGCCGGGCGTCCGGATGTAATAAGCGATACATCCGCCATTCTGTATCCACGGTTTCCCAAGGCCAGCCGCCCGCGATCATCAGTCGTAACTGGTCTGCACTGGTTTGCGCAAACTCCACTACTGCATGCAACACCTTTGGCTCAATACCGAATTCCGCAAGTCGGCGCGACAGTCCTCTTGCAAGTGCCTCCATGGATTTCTGCTTTCGCTGGAGCTTTTTGACATCGTGGGTCGCGAGCTGGAAATTATTAGCGTCATGTAGCCGATAATAAGTGAGCGTATCCGGCAGTATTTGCGCGCCTGCCGACGCCGCGGCAAGCGTGAACAAATATTCGTCCGCCTGAACCTCTATTTCCTCTGGTATGGGTCCAATACGCCGCAGGAGGTTAGAACGTATAGCCATGCGGCTGGTACCCAGAAAGGCCCCTCGACGCCGCAACAGTCGTGCGCCCTCCAGGGTATCGGCCTTAAACTGAAATCCCTCGCGCAAACTCTCCGCTTGCTCGCGTCCATCTTGTTGGACGTTGACAATTCCATGGCCGACAATGCCAACCGAGGGTTCATCGAAAAGCGCCGTAGCCACTTTGCGTAGCTTTTCCTTTGCCCACCAATCGTCGCCGTCGAGAAACGAAATAATTTCCCCCTTGCACTCGGGGATACCCACGTTGAATGCGGAGGCTTGGCCGCCGTTCGGCTTGCGAATCAATCTCAGCCGCGGCTCGAACTTCCGCACTATTTCTGGCGTTCTGTCTGTGGAACCGTCGTCGACTACGATAATATCCCGCTCTGCCGCTGGATAATCCTGTTGCAACACGCTCACAATCGCTTCCTCAATGAAGCGCTCGTGATTGTATGTGTCGATCAGGACGCTGACGAAGGGCTTGGTCACAGCTCATTAACTCACTGTCGAGTGCGCGCGATGGGTGCGTTGAGACGCGACCATCTCCTTCAGAATAGCATCCATGCTGTGCGTAATTGTCCATTTCGGGTAGTGCGTCTGGAATTTCCGCAAATTCGAAATGTAACAGATGTGATCCCCCTTGCGCGCCTCGTCGACGTACTGCCAATCCAGTTTGCGTCCCGTTAAGCCTTCTATGCGCGCGATCGCTTCCAGCATCGAAACGTTGTTCTCACGCCCGCCGCCCAGGTTGTAGACCTCGCCCGCACGCGGATTCGCGGCAAACTCCTCAATCGCGCGCACCACGTCGTAACTGTGAATGTTGTCGCGCACCTGCTTGCCTTTATATCCATAGACTGTGTATCGCCCGCCGGTAAGCGTCACTTTCACCAGGTACGACAAAAACCCGTGCAACTCCACGCCCGAATGCGAGGGCCCGGTCAAACACCCGCCCCGAAACACGCCCACTTTCATATTGAAGTAGCGCCCATATTCCTGCGCCACCAAGTCACCTGCGGCTTTCGATGCGCCGAACAGTGAATGCAGACTGCGATCAATCCGGCAGGTTTCCGCCACGCCGTCGTAGTCTTCCGGTCGCGCGTAATCGTAGCGCGTCTCGAGTTCTTTCATCGGAATCTCGTTAGGCGCGTCGCCATATACCTTATTTGTGCTGAGAAAAACGAAGACCGCGTCGGGGCAATGCTGCCGCGTCATTTCCAAGAGATTGACGGTCCCCAAGGCATTCACTTCGAAATCCAGCAGCGGAATTTCTCGTGCCTTGTCATGCGAAGGTTGTCCCGCGCAGTGCACAATCAGATCAAAGCGTTGCGCCCTGAACAACTCTTCGATTGCCGCCCGATCGCGAATATCAATCGCCGCATGCGTAAAACGTTTCGCTGTACCCTTCAGCCGCTCCAGGTTCCACAGCGTATCTCCGGCTGGCCCGAAAAACACGCGTCGCATGTTGTTGTCCACGCCAAACACTTCGTGGCCTTGGCGATCAAAATGCTCCACCGCTTCCGACCCGATTAATCCGCTGCTGCCGGTAACCAGAACTTTCATTGAGCAGCAAGCTTATCAAAAAAAGTGCACAAAACCGGAGACTTGGGCAACGTGCAGGCCTTCAAATGCGAAGCTCCTTGTTCGCCGATTGGTCAGCCGCGTTCTGTTTCAGCCAGCATTTTGCTAATGCCCTCGGCGCGCTCTGCGGGCAATGCCACCAGATTTGCATCGTACAAATCCAAGTCCGTCGCCGCGGGCTGTAACCTTCCGTCCGGCTTCAGCGAAAACCAGCAATAATTCCTATCCACTAGGAAATCCACAATCTCGCGCGCTCGATAACCCCACGGTCGCGTCCGAATATCCTGCACCTCGGTCAGAATCACCGGCCGCGAAGGTCCCTGCAACAACTTACCTGCGCCTTCCAAAACGCTCAGCTCCGCTCCTTCCACGTCCAGCTTGATAAAATCCACCACGCCCACTTTCAGCCTCCACAGCACGTCGTCAAGCCGTTCTACATCCACGCGAATCCTCTGTGTCGGTTCATTCACCGCGGGCGGCCGCAAACTGTTACACCAGTCCTGCCACCCTTCCACGACAAACAAATCCGTTTCACCTGGCTTAGCTCCCAGCCCGCAAGCCTCTACGGCGACGTTCCAGCAGGCATTAACGCGTAGATGTCGCAGCAGTCGGCGACGCTCTCGAGGCGACGGCTCGAATGCAATCACCTTCCCTCGCCACCCGACCTGTTTCGCAGCCAGCAATGTATACAGCCCGTGATGTGCACCCACATCCAGTACCGTCATCCCAGGTCGCAACAATTTCCGAACGAACCTCCTCTCCGCATCTTCAAAATTTCCATGCATTAACTCATGGTCGAGCGCGCTCTTCTCCGCCAGCCACCAGGCCCCAAACGATAATCGCAGCGCAATCGGCATGTTTGGAAAGATCCGCCGCGCGCGTGCCGCCATAGCAAAATATTTTGCCTTCCGCGGCTGCAGCGCAAATCTTTTCAATCGCTGGCTCCGCGTCAGCGTCGCAGAACCCGGCGCAATCCTTGACCAAGGATCAGCCCCATCGTGTGGCTCGTCGATCCGCGCAAATCCTGCCACCTGCCCCGCCGTCACGGCTGCAAACAGCACCGTGCGCCTCCGCATGTGCTCTGCCGTCCCGCGAAAATCATCGTGGTCCGGAAGCTCCGCCACCCGGTACACCGCCCCGAAACCCGCCCGATACAACATCTTCACCAGGCAAGACTCGGTCGGGTACAGCGCGATATCCGTCAAACTTTGGTCCGCCGCCGACGGCTCTTCGCGCAGCATCATTCCCGCGCCGTTCCCGGGAATGCACATACTCTCCAGCAGCATTCCTTTGCCAGTCAGCGCCCGCAGGTGCCGTATCGCCAGCATCGGATTTTCCAGGTGATACAGCAGGCCGAAGCACAGCGTCAGGTCGAACGCGCCCAGCTTCAGTATCTCTACGCTCTCAATATCTCCCTGCTCAAAAGGGATTCCCGCAAAGCGCTGGCGCGCCTCGGCTATGTTTGCTGTCCGCCCATCGAACCCGCGAACGCTCAACCCGCATTCCTGTAAAATCTGCGAAAAGAATCCGACACCGCAGCCCGCGTCCACCGCCGACGCCAGTCCCAGCTCTTGCCGCAACTCCGTTACCACGCGCCGAATCGTTTCTCCGCGCGCCCGAATCAGCTTCACGTAATGCCGCTGATCAAATTCCGTCAGGTTGACCGTGAAAGTTTCGACAGCCGAGTTGCTGCCCGCCGGCACAGTTGGCAGGAATCCCTCGTTCAAGACGGCCATGGCTGGACACCTCCGCCCAATCGCTTGTGGAACCCACTCGGATTTCAACGGATTAAATGTCTTCGAGTAAGTTCAGGGAGGGTAGAACAGGTAAACCGATTAGTCAACAATGATTTGGAATAACTTAAAAATAATCAAGAAAGCTACTCGATCTCACGTCGCTGTCCTGCGGAAGCTCGTTTCGTTTGCATCCCTAGCGCGCGCCGGACCGGCCGGGTTAAATCGAGGAGCGCGAACCACGCTGGCGCCACCCACGGCCTCGCATAGCGCCAGTAAGGCCCCCACAGCCGCCGCAAATTCACCCTTTCGTCCTTCGCGCCCAAGATGTGTGTCGCATCATCAATCGTGCGCAAGTGCCATCGGCCACCCGCGAGTCTGTAATTCTCTTTCGCCTGCTCGTCCGTCCACACGCCCGCCGCTCCAGCCGGGTGATACGCATAATCATGATTCTGGTGGATAGCCGTCACCACCTCCGACGCATCCACCACCGCTGCGCCTGCCTCGCGCGCCTTCCACACCAGCCAGTGATCCCACCACACTCGTCCGATCACCAGCGCTGGCATCTCCACGTATAGTCCCCGCCGAAACGCAAAATAATCGACCGACCATCCCGGCTGCTGCACTCCCCGCTGGCGCGCCAATTCCTTCAAGCCCACGCCCCAATTCGCATCGCCAAAATCCACTGCCTCCCGAACGTTCGTGTCCCACCGCCGCCCCACCATCAGGAACCGCTCGTGCCCGCCGCGCACTCTCTCCAACGCCGCGCAAAACTCCGGCAGCAAGATAATGTCGCAATTACAAAAGCACAGGACATCGTGCCGCGCAATTTCCGCCGCCCGCGCAAACATCGAATCGATCCGTTTACTCCCGAACTGATTCCGGTCCACCCTTGGCTCGTGACGCAACCCCAATTCCCGCGCCACATCCGCCGCGCCTTCATCGTCCCCAAACAAAATCACCTCAACGTCCGCGTGCAGCCGCATCCAGCTACCCAGCGCGTTCCGCTGGATCACCCCGCTATGCCCCGTAAACGCCTTCCCGGTAGTGAATAGAGTAAGAATGCGCGCTCCTCCGCATCCAAAATTCTATTCTATTTTGCGAGATTTTCGTCAGCACGACTATCCGTGCACGAGCCAGGCCAAAAACTCTACGCTTCTACGCTTTTACGCTTCTACTTTTAAACTCTAGAACTCTTGAACTCTTATCCTCTTCACTCGCTTTTACCTTCGCAACTCCCACCCACCTTCTCCATACTCGATCACCTCCGGCCAATCCCGCCCCCGCATCCAATACAAATTCCGCATCGCCGCCCGCTGCCACAGCCCCCGCACTTTCGGTATCGGCTTCACCGCATCGCTGATCCACCGAAACGCCCGCAGGGCCGCCCGTTCGCTTCCCCGCAAACTCTCCACTTCGCGCCCCGCAATTTCATCGCAATTTCGATTGTACCGCTCCATATTGCTCGCGCTCAGCGCCCCCTCATGCAACCGGTATCCCCCAATCAGCGCATTCACCGAGTGCAGCCGCGCGTGCCGGAAAAATCGCACCCACAGCGCAAAATCTCCCTCCGCACGATAATCCGTATCCAAATATCCGCCCGCCTTCTCCCACAAACTCCGCCGCCAAAATGTCGACTCCTGCTGAATATGCTTGTTCGCTCCCGCAAGAAATCGCCTCCGCGACCATCGCGGCACCGGCAGCACATCAATCGTCATCCCCGTCGCGCTGATCTTCGTCGGCCTGCCCGTAATCCACTCCACACCCCGCAGCCCCGCGAACACGCTGCCCACCGTAAACAGCCCATTCACCTGCAGCAAATCGCTCGAGTTCAGCCAGCCCATAATTTCCCCGCTCGCCCGCGCAAACCCCGCGTTCAGCGCCGCATACAATCCCTGGTTCTCCTGACGAATCCAGCAGCTCACCGCCCGCTCGTACTTCCGAATAATCGCCCCGCTCCCGTCCGTCGACCCGTCATCCACCACGATATATTCCAGGTTCGGATATCCCTGCGCCACGATCGACCGTATCGTCGCCTCCAAATACTCCGCCCCGTTATGCACCGCCGTCACCAGGCTAATCTTCGGCCATTGACTCCGCGGACTCCTTCGCTCCCCTAGCTCCAGCTCGAATTCCGCAGTCTTCGCGCGCCCAACCGCCACCGCCGCGCCCGCAACAGCCTGCGCTTCCATCGCCGAAATCAAAATGTCTTCGCCGGGCATAGCGAGAACCCACTCCATCGAACCTGCAAGTCCCGCGCATCCTAAACTATACTAATCCTTAAATCAATATTATTATTAATCAGTATAGTCCGCCATCCCCCGCAACGCTCCCCAGCTTATTTCCCTGGAATCCCCCGCCCATTTGTTAAGCTTGCATACGTGCAAGTCTTAGTCACCGGCGCCGCAGGCTACATCGGCAGCATCTGCTCCGAGTTCCTGCTCTCCTCCGGCCTTTCCGTCATCGCCCTCGACAATCTCGCCGAAGGCCATCGCGCCGCCGTCCCCCCGCAAGCCCCCTTCCACCAAGCCGATTTCGGCGACCCCGCCGCCCTCGACGAAATCTTCCGCCGCCACAAAATCGACGCCGTTATGCATTTCGCCGGCGAAGCCCTCGTCGAGCAGTCCATGAAAGCTCCCAGCCCTTTCTACGTCTCCAACGTAGCCCGCGGCATTTTCCTTCTCGACGCCATGCTTCGCCACCGCATCCGCAACTTCATCTTCGCTTCCACCTGCGCCGTTTACGGCGAGCCCCACGTCATCCCCATCCCCGAGGACCATCCCAAGTCCCCCATCAATCCCTACGGCAAATCCAAGCTCGCCTTTGAAGATATCCTCGCCGACTATCGCAAATACGCTGGACTCAACTTCGTCACCCTCCGCTATTTCAACGTAGCCGGCGCCTCTCCCCATCGCGGAGAAGCCCGCCGCCACGAAACCCATCTCATTCCCCTGATCTTGCAAGCCATCCAAAGCAGCGCTCCGCACGTCTCCGTCTTCGGCGGCGATTACCCCACGCCAGACGGCACCGCCATTCGCGACTACGTCCATGTCCTGGATATCGCGGATGCCCATCTCCGCGCCCTGCATGCTATCGACCGTCTATCCGGCAGCGCCTTCAACGTCGGCACCGGCGCCGGTCATTCCATTCGCCAGGTTATCGACGTGGTCCGCCGCATCACCGGCGCCAATATCGCCGAGAAAGTCTTCCCCCGCCGCCCCGGTGATCCCGCCGAGCTAGTCGCCAGCGGCGATAAATTGGGCCGCGACCTCAACTGGCAACCCGCCCACTCCTCACTCCAGGAAATCATCGCCTCCGCTTGGACCTGGACGCAATCCCACCCACACGGCTACTCCGACGCCGCCTTATCCACCCGCCAGCTTTAATAAGACTACGTACGTATTTATATCTACCGCTACTCGCTCCCAACCCCCATAACCGTCCTCCCCGCTCATTGCCCCACCTTCTTGAACGCCGCCCGCCGCAAACCCAGCCGGCTTCGCACCGTAAATGTCTTTTCCAGCAACGTTTGCCGTAGCCCCAGCACCGTGTCGTTCTGAAACAGGCTACGAAATGGCGTCCGTCGAATCCCCCCGTTTCTTGTAATCCGGTGCGTCGAATGGATCAATGTCCTCAAATGCCGTCGCCCGCCAGCAAGTTGAATATTGCGCCGCGCCAGCTCGTCTTC
>Ga0137403_10009074_pt1 | contig 11075 bp, 14 predicted proteins | sample CZOMad2_1_16fung_FD_122057 | JGI IMG/M metagenome (GOLD analysis project Ga0137403, IMG submission 122057) | Vadose zone soil fungal communities from Angelo Coast Range Reserve, California, USA - CZOMad2_1_16fungal (Hybrid Assembly) | ecosystem: Environmental > Terrestrial > Soil > Vadose zone...
ACATACACCTCTTGGGTCGCAAGTGCGCACTGCGCTCCAACATCGTTTGCGCGCTGGATTGCGTTACGTCCAAACGCGCGACCACCAATCACGAGACCGGCTGACTTCAAGAAGTCGGCGGTCGTGACTGATTTACTAACTGTCCCGTCAGCGGAGATGAATACTGCGTCGCCGATCAACAGTGTAACCGCTGCGAGTGCACGAATGACCTGCCCACCGCAAGCAATTTCGCTGTCGCCGCTTTCGTCTGAAGCAAGCGTCCAGGCCGTGAGGCCCGAGATTCCTCTGTTCTGTGGCATGAGTTATTCCCCCTCTTGCGTAGTAGTCAAGGAAGGAATAGCCGGAGCTCTATCGGCCTTAACTAACTCCGCGAAGAACTTTTCGACCTCTCGTTGCTCCGGGGACATATCGTGCTTACTTTTTGTGTCGTTCTTGAACTTCCTGACGATCAAAGCTATTGTGGCCTGCCGCCGCTTGATAATCAGGTAAGGACGTACAGCCTCAAGGAAAGCCTCGGCGATTTTAGCCTTGGCTGTCCAGTAGAAACAGGCTTTTCTGTTATCGTGTGCTGCATAAGCCTGTTGTGTAAACCCACCAAACCTAGACCTAAGCCACTCAAGAACGTCAAGGTTTGTGTTGGTCACACGAGCTGTTACGTTGTAACCTCTACCGCCGTAACGCTCAACACCGACGGTGCCTTCGCCGTCGAACAAGCCGGCCGCGTAAGCAACATCAGTATCCGTATGGATAACTGAGTTACTCATGTCGGATTAGCTCCGGCCCAAGCGTGGAAGTCCACGAACCAGATCAGGAAGCGCGTGGTCGCCTTGTAGAGCGCGGCGTCTGTCTTGAAGTCGAACGTGTCGTCGTACTCGATCGGACGACGCGTGAGATACTGCGAATCGTTCAGCCTCGAGTCAACGAGGAAGTACGACTCTGTGCTGACCTTGAACCGCGACACGACCTGCTTGATTCCAGGCAGACGCTTCGGAATCGCGTTGTCCTGGTTGTCAGCAGTGAACGGCTCCTGCGCCGAACCGAAGATCTGCAACGCCTTCGAGATGTACTTCGGCGAGAAGACAATCGTGTCAGGCTGCTGCCGCATCGGGTCGCCATTCCAGTCCTTCGCGAGGGCGTGAATGTCGATCAAAGCGTTGATTCCTGTCACCGAGAAACCGACAGGAGCCGCCGGTGCGTTGTCCATCGTGAGCCCTGTCTCTGAGCCGAACAGCGCGTGTGCAGTCTTGCACAACGCCGCACCGTCCAGACCCTTGAACGTGGCTCCGGCGAACGCATCGTCGAGGAGTGCTGCGGAGCGGTATTCGCTCGTGAGACGTGCAGCATGAGCGAGCCACTTCGAGGCCTGGTTGGCCTTCTTGTACTTGTCGTCCTCGACTGTTTTGCGGGAGATCGCGAATCCGAGCGCGAACTCCTTGTCCACCCCCACGACCTTACCGCTGATCTTGGGGTCTTCGAACGTGATTTCTTCGAGGTCACCGCGCTCCAAGAGGAGCCTCATTCCTGTGATAGCGGCGGCTTCGATTTCAGGACCGTCCATCGTTCCGGTGCGCAGGAACTGGCTGAACTCCGGGTCGTACATATTGAACTCGTCCCGGAAGTCCTTCCGCAGACCGGCCCTGAAGAGGTAGTTAAATGCACCTTGAGCGAGCACTAGTTGGGCACGTCCTTTCTCGAGCTAGACGATGACCCTCGAACGCTCATGTGAGCGCCAAGGCACCCCGCAGGGTGTGTCGAGTACTCTCATCTTCAATAGATGAAGACGAGTTGACTCGCGCTCGCTTACGGCGTCGCGAGGTTCGCTTCCAACACCTTGAAGAAGAAGATCTTGCTGTCGATGTCTACATCGACGATCTTCACGCGCTGGTTGGCAACGTCTGCCGCGTCCAGCGTCCACTCACCAGCGCCGCTCTTGAGGATAGAGTAAGTTTTACCAATATCCGTAAGAGCAGGTGTAACGGGATCTGTACCGCCGTTGACTGCGCGACCAGTAAAGATCGTTGTACGATTGGCCTTCGCCACGGAGACTTGGAAGACGTTTCCGGTGCGCGCCACTACGGTCGAGTCGAAATTAAGATTCGTACCCGGTTTTGATCCTGCAGCTTCCATCGCAATCCCGACGATCGCCGCCGGGTCTGCGCCACCTTCCTGAACCTTGCCGGTATTGCCCGCTTCATAAATCAGCACGGCGCCAGCAAGAAACGTTTGGCCCACAGTCACTTCCATTGACTGGACTTCTGGAGCGGTTGCTCCAGAGAATCGTCCGGGCCTAAAAATGCGTCCCAAGTGAAGCTCCTCCCTTCGTTACTTCTTCGGCGTGGATGTGAGACTGGGAATGTCGTTGGTCGCCTTCGCCGTGATGGCTTCGCGTATCTCCTCACGATGAGCGGCCCTAGCACTTCCCTCTTCTACAACGGGAAGCTCGCGAGCCTCAGTCTGTAGACGAGACTCGAAATCCTTTTCTTCGCGTTGACGAACTTCTTTCTTCTGCTGCGGAGATCCATGCATGGCAACGTATTGCTCCATGCGTACCTCTTCCATGATCTCCTTATCTTCCTTCGGACACACCATGAACACAACGTCGCCGATATGAGCGTAGCCATCCGTACCGCCATGAAGGCCGCGAGACTTAGCAAACTCAACTCCGTTCTCGAAGCCGAGAGAGGCCCAGCGATCGACCTGATCGACTGGAACCCACTCTCCGTGTTTATCAGAAGGCAGATCGATCGTCATCCTGTCTACGAGATAGCCACGTTCGAGGACACGAGCGATGCGAGCCTTCTTGCCGGCGCGTGCGACTTCCTTTGCGGCAGCGTCACGTTCGGCGTCCGTCACTTGGCGGGTTGCGCCGGAAGCTGTAACTACTTCGCGTTCGGTTGACATTATGCACCTCTCTTCGGCCAGGCGTCCTTTTTCACGACCTCGTCCGGCCTCATGTTCATACCAGCGAGGAACTCTTCTTCGGTCATATTGTTCTCACGCATCATCCGACGTTCGAGCTCTGAGAACTCGTATGCCGGCTTCGGGTGTTCAGGGCCGCTTGGGCCAGGAGCTGGCGACGGGCGGAGGTGAGGAGGCTGCATCGAACTCGGCACAGGAGCACCTGGAGTTGGAGGAGCAGGAGGAGCTGGGGCGGGTGCGGGCGACGGAGCAGGTGTCAATAGATCGATCTCCGGCAGCAAACCCGCCGCAGCCGCTCCGTAAATGGACAAGGCGGCAGCAGCGACCTTTTCACGAGTAACGGCGCCGGGAGTCCTCGCTACAGCTTCGTCGATATACCTTCCGGCCTTGGCGAAGATGGTTGCGTACTTCGGATCGGCCATCAAGTCGCCCTTAATCTGATCGTACTGCGTCCGAGGCCCGAACGTCTGAATGAAGTCGGTCAACGGTTTGATCGCCGCGGTGACCTCTTCCTTGATAAGCTCACGAGTCGTCGAGACCGGAGCGTCGAAGAAGCCCTTATTGCGATCGGCGTCGGAGACAGGCTTTGGCGCTGTACGAGTTTCGAGGTCTCGCACGCGCGCGTCTGTCTGCGCGAGCTGATCGCGCTGTTCTTGAATCGTCCGTCCGTACACCGAAAGCAGCCTGTCTTTCTCCTCTTGCGACAAGTGCGCGAATGGGCCACTTGGAGCGGGAGCGGGCGCCGGTGCTGGAGGCGCCGCGCTAGTAGGAGAAGGAGCTGGCGCGCTCGGTGTTGGGGTCGGAGCCGGAGCCGGGGGTGCCGGCGTCGGAGCGGGTGCGGCTGGAGCTGCTGGGGCTGCCATTGTCCTTTACCTCCACGCGAGTATCGTGGGAATCGTCATAGAGCGTTCGAGTAATGTCAAGCGCAAGGGTAACGCCCCGTGAAAACCCTCGCCTCTCAAAAGCTTCGTCTGGACTTTTGAACCCTTGAAGATCATGAAGAGCCGTTCGCTCCAATGAGTGCCATAATTTGAGCCATGCGATCCATCCCCGGGATTTCGCCATTTCCCTGAGATCCGTTACTTCTTCCGCCGACAGGAATTGCGTTAGGTCCGCTCGGGGTGGCACTTGAGGCTCCTGTTGCAATGTTTTCGAGTTCGCTTAGAACGAGCCGATCGATGTTGCGTATGTCGAATGACTGCAATATCTGACGCATGGCCTCGGTAGCGGCTGCGATTCCTTTGGTCATTACGAGCTTAATGAGCTGCGGGTCTTGTGAGAGCTGAGCAAGCTGCATCATGCTTGCATAATAACCCTGCAAGACCTGTGCTACTTGAGTCCAGCTTTGGCGATCGAGCAAACGATTCTGCTTAGCGCCAGCAGCGACGACTTCGAAGATTAATCCATCTCGAATCGTAGCCAGTGGCAGAGTGTATAACTGGCGCAGAAGGTCACCGTGCTCCGACCAAGTAAAATAGTCGATGTTCTTAGGTCCGAACTGGTGAATGTTGCTGAACACATCAAAGTACAGGCCACTCACGAACTCCTTAATGTTCGAATAATAGAAGTCGAACTTCTTTTGTGACTCCTGTACCTGTGAGAGTGCGCTAGTGGCCGTTCCGGGCGTCCCCGCTTGAGGCATACCGAGCGTAGATTCGTTGACTCCGGAGCGCATCTGCGAGAAAGTGAGGTCAGACTGCTCCAAAGCGAAGGACGAGCTTTTAACTTCTGTCATCGGCAACGGCTCGATGTAGCTCATGTCGTCAAGGAACCACATTTTTCCTGGAAATATTGGTTCCTTTGGGCCGTATCCTGACAACTTATGTACTTTAAACATCTGCATATTGGCAATTGTACCGCTGTCCAACGACTGACGGTGCCGAGTCGTGATCGAGCGCTGGAATTGCTCGTTTTGCTTGCAGATTCCAATCCCGCGCCAACGATTCTCGACAGTCATATAGACGCCTGTACGGTATGGGCGCCTAAGATCGACGTGATAGTTGTATCGAACCGCCATGATCGTGAACGAGTCGTGATGGAAATGGACTACGATCTCCTCATCACGACCATCTTGATCAATGTCGAACGCAAGCCAAAGCTCTTTCCAGTTTAAACGCTTCGGCCAGAGTGCGACGCGGTTCTCAAGCTTCTCTACATGACGCTCATAGTCACGAGATTTCTGCGCGAACGTGGCTTGCTGCTCTGGCGCGTTGACCCAGACCGAAAGCGAGGCGAAAGTCCCTGCGCGGAAGAGTCCGGCTTGCTCAAGTAGCTTGACTTCGTACGGTGAGCGCGAGTGTTCTTCGCCACACCATGCGGCAGTTTGAGGGTCTTTGTCACTGTGGCGCATTAAGAAGTTCGCATTGGGAACGGGATCGAGAGTCGCGCCGTCTTTGACTATGACGGGAAACTCTTCATCTCTCGTGCCGTCGGGAGATGGGCGAATAGCTTTCTTAACTATACGCTCATATCCCGACTTACCAATCCCGGTGCCGAACTTCTCAAGCTCAAGTACGCAAGAGTCAATCGGCTTGCGACACTTTACGTTATTTGTGAGCTCGTAATGAAGGTGATCTTCAAGAGGGCCCTCAAACTTTGTGAAGTCTCCTCTACGCGCCTTCGTGATTACGAGTGGCTCAACCGCGAACAACGTTTGCATTGAGCGAGCATGAATCGTCTCAACGGCGATCGCGGTGAGAGGAATGATAATGTTTGCCGCGCCCGTGAACGGAAACGTTTTGCGCTCAGTTGACGGCTTGGCCCAATAGTCAGTTTGAAATTGCTTTAACTCGTCAATCGCCGACTGACGCTCGAAGTCATGATTCGTGAGCTCGTCGTTGAGATACGAGATGAGACGCTTCTCGGTCTCGGGGTCGAGCTTGATGAGACGAGGATACATTTACAACGCACCAGCCTTCTTCTCTTGCGTGCGCTGGTACACGTATGTTCCTCCAACACCAGCCAACGGGCCGAGAATCGTCAAAATGGCTGCCGGGTCGATCTTGACTCCGAAGAGCATCCCAACAGCAATCGTTGCCGAGACTCCATAGAAGATGTAAAGTCCGGTCGGACGAGCTCTTGCTACGTACTTATCTGACGATTGAATCTCGGCGATGCTCTCCGACATAATAGTCCGAAGCGCATCGAGATTAATCTGAGCCATTGCTTCTTCGTGCTTTGCAAGCTCTGACTGTAGCGCCGTTTGCTGTTCAGGAGTAAGCGTCGCGTTCTGTAAGGCGGTCGCCGCGTCGTTGAATACGTTAAGTCCTAATACTTTGCCGACTCCCTTGAGCACCGTCGGGAGAAGCGCGAGAAGGTTCACGATGAGTATCCTGTCGCGAGATCGCGGCCTGCGAGGAGGTCTTGCTCCATTTCATGAATCTTGCTAAACCATTTCTCTTGCGACCCGGGGCGCCAGACTTCCATTCCTTGCGCGAGTGCGTCCAGCAAGTGATAGTTGTCGGTCGCGCCGAAGTTGTCGTATTCCCAGATAAGGTCGGTCTGACCTTCGTGGAATAGGATCTGGCCCGCCGAGAAGTATTGCGAGAGCCCCTTTACACGTTCCAACTTAACTTTATTCTTTGGCGGAACGTATGCGTGGAGCGCGAAACGAATGTTTCTTACTTGCATCTCGCGCTTCAGCCACGGCTCGTACACTGCCGAGAATACGACGTGCTCGATTGATACGATCCGCGGGTTCCACTTGAGCACGAGCTTGAAGAGCGCCTCAACGAAGTCGCTGGGACGCATTGGGCGCTTTACGGTCTCGAGGACGAACACGCGTTGCTTCTCGTCCGTGCCCGTTACGACGATTCCTGGAGCTCCGCTTACGGAAGGATCGATCAAGATAACTCGATCCAAGTCACGGATGAAGTAAGTCGTCGGTAGAGTAGTCGTCCCGAAGAACGCTGCTACTCTATCACGACCGATGAAATTAAAGTAACGCTTCCACTCCGGACTGAACTCAGCTAGTCCCTCATGCGGATCGTTGACGTATTGGGCTGCCCAGACCTTGGGGTTCTTCCGCAAGACCATGAGCGAGTCGGGCGTGAACTTCTCAGGAAAGATAGGAGTGCGAAGACCAGACACGGCGTCGAGCTCTTCGATGCGCCGAATGTACTTGATCATCTTCGGCCCATACACGGCCATCGCGTGTTGGTACACGTCGTCGAGCGAATACCTAGTGCCGACTAAATCTATATGATCCTTAGCAAGCCACACTAAGAACGATTGAATATTGTCGAACCATTGGATGCAAGCGTCACGCTCCGCTTTCGAGTCGCGCGCTTTGTCTCCAAATATATCGTCGAGTTTTATTTTATTATAATGCCTACCTTGTGATCTCCCTCCCGAGCCCATCGTATCGAACGTAGGCTCGGCCCAATGACCCGAACGTGGGAGCTCAAGCTCGAAGTTGTTCATTCGCTGAACCCGCGCCGAAGGAACACACTCGGGGAAGAGTCCCATTAAGAGAGGATTCGACGTAAAATGAGAAGTAATCTCGTACAAGAAACGCATCGCTCCGTTGTGGCCCTCATGAGCCAAGAGGATGCGCGCGTCGGTACCGAGTGAGCCGGGATGCGCGATCGCACCTTCGGCTATCTTCGGTACGGGGATGACGGTCTGAATGGAGTCGGTGATTGTCGCAAGCGTAGTCTTGAAATGGGAGCGCGGCATGAGCATCATGCGGAACTGCTCGAATGCCGTGCGCTCCATCCAGCGACAGAAGTGGCCGTGGAGCTTTTCGGATAGTTGGTTATACCCGAGGACAACTCGCGCAAGGAAGAACAAGTCAGTCTTCGCCATCCAGCGAAGGTGAGCGAAGTCCTCGTCTGCTAGACGCTCATATTGAGACTCACCCTTCGCGCGAGCGAGGTCGATGTTCTTCTGGTCGAACAGCTCTGACCATTGGGAGTCTGAAAGAGCGCGCTGGTCGCGTTCCGTCACGCAGATTCCTTAAGCTCGACCGCTTCGACTTCGATTGGCTCAGGAGGGTTCAACTCGTGCGCGCGTCGCGTTGCAGCAAGCCCGCCAGTGATCTGCGCGGCAAGCTCTGGCGACACGATGAGCGCGTGACCGATGTTCGTGCGATTCGCGTTCGCTTCGTCCTTGAGCTTGCCGAGGCCCTTGAGGACGGCCAACCCGCGATCAGCGACCTGGAAAGGAGAGCGCTGCGCGAGATCGTCGTCGTAGAGGACTTCGGCGATGCGCTGCGTTGCTTTATCGGCGAGTGCCTCAAGACGCTCAGGAATCTTTACTGCCATCCCGTCGCGGAGTTTATCGAGCATTAAGCGTCGCGTGAGGGATGCTTCGGGCGTGTTGAGGATGTTTGAGACGTGCTGGGGAGTATAGTTATACATCTCGGCGATCTCCGTGTTCGACTTGCCGAGAGTAGAAAGCGCAACCATCTGCTCATACACGAGCTCCCACCTGCGCGGGCGCCACTTCATGAAGCGCGCGGGGCGTTCGAGCGTTGCGGGAGCGGCGATCATGCTCATGTTTACACGAGTCCTAGCGCGTGCATGAGTTCGGCCCAAAGCGCAAACATTGTCAAGCACGCAGCAGAGTAGAAGAGCGACCACCCTATGCTATCAGGGTAGTAGCTCTTGTGGCGCTTCATCCACTCGCCAAGTTTAACGGCGAACTCAAGGGGATAGATTTTCATGTCGTCAGGGCGTTAAACCCGCCAGCCTTGCATGGAGCTGGAACTCCTCTTGTGTTTGATCGTAGGCGGCTTGGGCCTTGCGCGTTAACTTGTCGGCGGTGGCCTGATCGATCACGCCGTCCGCAACGCGACGCTTCATATGAGCCGCGACTGTTTGCATCCGTGTGAACGCGGTCGCACGAGCGGCGCCGAGGTCTTCGAGAGATTGAGGCTGTTGAGGAGCTGTCATTTCTTTCTCGGCTTCTCGCCGCCTGCGATCGCTCCGAAGAAGCGCTTTTGTTTTCCTGTCAATTCGTGCCCGCGCACACTCCCGTCGCTCAAGATTGTTTTAGCTTTCGTAGACGTGAGTTTATGCGCTTTGTTAGCTGCCCGCTCTTCCCCTTGGGCAGTTGGGTTGCCAGGCTGGTTGCGGCCCGAGGCAATCGAATGGGACGCCCAAAATGCTTTAGTCGAGCCACCCATGACTCTCCTTAGTTCTGGATGTATTGCTTGCTCGCGCCGAATGTGCGCGTAGCAGTGACATTGCCGCTTGCATGGATGCGGATGCCCGTGAACGCCAACGCTTCGAGCGGAAGCCTGCAAGCCTTTCCAATTACCGTCGGAAGCTGGAAGTCCGCCAGCACGGCGCCATTGAGAATCTGCAGCGTACTCCAAGTCCCAGCTGCGCTCGGCGTTACATCGTCCGTCACGTCAACCGTGTACGTAAGCGCGCCGTCAACAGCGGTCTCGCTCGTGACGCCCACGACTTCAGCGTCCCCGTACACCTCACGAGCAGTCCAGATGTTTGAGAGCGCTTGACCGTTCGGGATAACGAGATCGGCCAGCTTGACTGTATCGCGGGTTGCCATTTAGGCGCTCACCTGTTGGACAGAGATCGACACCATGTCGTTCGCCCAAGCAGGATCGGGCCTGTGTTCCTTGTTCGCGTGTCCGGTCAACGAGACGTTTACAAACCCGCCAGCGTCAGGCTGTACGCTCGGCAGAATTCCCGCGAACGCCATTAGCGCTGACTCGAACTGTTCTACGACCTCCGCGCTCGGCTCCTTGTATGCACTCGCGAAGCTCTCTCGCAGCAAACCCTCCGCGTTCGGAGGATTACATTTTGAGGCGCTAACTGACCAGCTCATGCTTCCTCCTCAGTAGAGTCCGCCGTTGCCGTCGCGGCAATACCGCCGCATGAGAATAAAGATAATACAACCGCCCTCAAAAGTCAACCCCGTCCACGTGGCCGATTCCGTGTCCGTTCGACACTCTCGCAATCCCTCTCGTACTCTCATCTTCAATCATTGAATCGAAGTTCATCCCCTCGACCAGGAGTTATATCTAAAAGTTTTGCGCTAATTGTAGGAGCGTAATTGGTGGTGCCGCGACGTGTTTTTTCCCCTCACGGGGTCTCGGGGAGGCCGAGAGGATCGCTGGCCGCATGAGTAATGGTGTCGTGACAGCGCCAGGGCACGAGCGACCCGCGTCGCAAATTGCGAAATGAATGCTTGCATAGTGCGGTATTGACAAGCGCCGGGTCGCCCATTAAGTTGTCCGGCGTGGGGGCGGGTCGCAGGTTGACCCGGTTGGTATTGCAAAACGCCATACCTCACAAATCGTCAAGCGTGTCGAAACGTCACACTTGACAAACGAGTGGCGGGGTTGTATATTACCCTCGTTAGCATAACCGGGGCGCGGCGGAACCGCGCAAGCTCTTTGACATAGGAGTACTCACCATGAAGCAGGGAACAATCGATCTCTCCACCAAGCGGAACGGGAAAGAGGTCAAGTGGCAGGCGAACGCGCCGCAGGTAGAATCCGTGGAAGAGCTGGTGACGTTCGCCGGTGACGCGGACAAGGCCCTCGAGTGGGTGAACGGACACCTCGCGATCGACGCGGGGAACGCGGGTCGCCCGCGGGTTCGTGACGCCGAGGACACCGAGTCTGACGCGGACGCCATTGCGGCGGCTCAGAAGCGCACCGCGGAATATCAGCCGCGCGGCGTGAAGGTCGGGACGGGCACCGCCTCGAAGGCGAAGGCGCTCGACGCAATCCGCGAGTTGCGGGCGGCGGGAAGCCTCACGGACGACGCGCTGGACGCGCTGCTCGCGAAGTTCGGGGCCTAAGCCTCGCGGAAAGGCCCTCAGGGAAACCTGGGGGCTTTTTCACGCCCATAAGTAAGAATGAGTGAGTGCTCACGAGTTTACAAGTGTCGAACGCATGCTCAGGCGTCGTAGGTGCCGTGGACGTCGTACGGGTCATGCGGGCCCTCGTTTGACCCGTGCCGGGGCGGGGACCCCCCCTCCCTAGGTCGCAATCCCCGCAAAATGCAAAATTGCAAAATGCGAAACGAGCTGTGACTGGTAGGCTCAGTTAAAAAAAAAAATAAGAAATAACTACTCCCCCCTATATAGATAAGATATTTTACGACTGAGGGTGGGCGATAGCGCTCAAGGACAGAGGATACGCCTAGTCGAGACGGGGGGGGTGACCGGGGGAGGGGGGTATA
>Ga0137403_10009075_pt1 | contig 11075 bp, 10 predicted proteins | sample CZOMad2_1_16fung_FD_122057 | JGI IMG/M metagenome (GOLD analysis project Ga0137403, IMG submission 122057) | Vadose zone soil fungal communities from Angelo Coast Range Reserve, California, USA - CZOMad2_1_16fungal (Hybrid Assembly) | ecosystem: Environmental > Terrestrial > Soil > Vadose zone...
TTCCCGATTCATTCGAAACTTCCACGGTAGAGGCAGTTAGGCTGAAAGGAAATGTTAGTCGAAGATCGCTCAGGTTGATTTTGTGACCGGTTCTCTGGATGGCTTCGGCTTTGAGCCACTGCTGAAAACGAACCGAGCGAGTGAAAAAGAAAAGTGAAATATAGGCCACGGCGAGAATAACTGTGGAGAAGAGTGCTGCTTTGAACGCGAATTTCTTCAAAGCGGTCACTTTATAACGATACACTCTGATGGTTTGACGAGCAACGAGGCGAAAAATTACCCGTCCAGCCACCGGGTTTGCTTTGGGCTATGAATCGTTTGACTTGATACTTTGGCTTGCCATATAGCTCTTTCCGTAACGCATCGAAGGGTCTATCTCGGTAAGCGGCTCACAATCACAATTCATAAAGGAAGGAGAAGAGCGATTATGGTTAAAGAATTCAAGGAATTCGCCATGAGGGGAAACGTCATTGACTTGGCCGTGGGTGTTGTCATCGGCGCCGCCTTTGGCAAGATCATTAGTTCCCTGGTCGAGGACGTCGTCATGCCGCCCATTGGCTTGGCCCTTGGCAACGTGGACTTTTCAAACCTGTTCGTTAATCTTTCCGGTAAAGACTATCCGAGTGTGGCTGCCGCGAAGGCTGCCGGTGCGGCCACGCTTAACTACGGGATCTTTTTCAACACGATCCTCAACTTCATCATCATAGCCTTCGCTGTTTTCCTGGTGATCCGGAGTTTCAATAAAACGAAGCAACCTGAGCCGGCTGCCGTCTCCACCAAGGAGTGCCCCCATTGCCTGTCCGTTATTCCGATAAAGGCGACGCGCTGTGCGCACTGCACCGCGGAGTTAAGATAGTCATTGGGATGTTCGGACGTCACACGAAGATGGTGCCGAAGTTTCGCTAAAGGGGTCTGAGTCGAATCTAGCCCAAAATTTGCAGCACGACTTTGCCAAATTGCTTGGCCTCTTCAAGATGGCGCTGAGCCGCAGCGCTGGACTGTACCGGTGCGATTTATGCGGCGCTGGAAATATCACTCTGTTTAACTTCCATTTCAAAAGAGAGGCGGAAAGTTTGCGTAGCGAAAAGATATGACCTTGCTGAGTTCCGTGCAGCTGTGAATTCAGGGGTTCTATTTTTTGGCGGAGGGGGTGTCCCCTGATGGAGGGGACACCCGGGGGTTGGTAGCCGCAAACCCGAACTGTAACGCCGAAATGTTCGAGCTTGCGCTCGTGAAACACCGGTTAGCCGGGAACATCAAACTTATCGCATTCTGGCCATGGCGAACTGTAACTTTTTCAATTCCCCTTCCAGATAGAGATCTTTCAGCTGATGGCGGTCCAAGTGTGCTTCGAGGTCCTCCGCCGGATAAATCTTGGTACCACAGCGGTGACATACCGCCGCATGATAAGTTGCGTCCTCGTACTGAATGTCGATGAGCTCTAATGGAATTGTTGTTTCCATATGTCCCTCTCTGTCTTTGTTTTGCAGCGCGAGTCAACGTGATTTAGCAATTGATATGCCAAAGTCTTTACTGCTCCCGACATTATTGGGAATGCTGAGATTTTTCCTGGGTTTATTCGAAGATTCCAGAAGTAAATTCAGTGGTTCCGGATCAATAGGAATTACGAAAGTACAGTTTTGTACAACGTAAACGTATTTTCTTGTACAAAACGGTCGGTGACTTTTAATCTGTTTCCAGGTGCGCGAGTGATCCGTTAGTTGGGTAATCGGAATCGCAAGCCGACAGCCATCGGGGAAGAGCGGAAAGTTGACGACGCCGTGGTTGTCGAGGTAACAATCTGAATGAGCCGAGGTGCAGCGAGGCCGGGCTGCTTTGCACCCCGGAAATCTGAATGGCCACAGCGATCGATAACACACTCCCCACAGTTCTCTTTTCGGAAGAAAACTCCGGCCGATTCAAAGTCGGTTATGTCGCGCTCAATAATCCCCGCGCCCTCAATGCTCTGGATCTAGGGATGTTCCGCGCAATGGAGGCTAAGCTTCTTGAATGGCGGCAGGATGAAGAGCTGGCCTGCGTGGTTCTATACGCGGAATCGGAAAAGGCCTTCTGTGCCGGCGGCGATGTAAAGTCACTCGTTATGGCGCTGCAGCGAGAGGGGACCATTGCAGCTGCCCGGGATTACTTCACCACGGAGTATTTTGTCGATTATCTCATCCACGTTTATCCCAAACCTATCCTCTGTTGGGCGGACGCCATTACTATGGGCGGTGGTATCGGCATCATGAACGGCGCGGCGTATCGCGTCGTAACTGAACGCACCGTCATGGCGATGCCCGAGATCGCCATCGGATTATTTCCTGATGTCGGCGGCACCTATTTTCTCAACCGGCTACCTGCCGGCCTCGGGTTGTTCCTCGGTTTAACCGGTGCGCGCATCAGCGGCCACGACGCGGTCACCTTTGGGATGGCGGACGGCGTCGTGTGCTCAGAAAAGAGGAGAGAGGTCTTCGCCGGCCTCTCTCGGCTAAGCTGGAACCCGGATCCTCAAAGAAACAAGCAGACACTGCGCGAATATCTCGCCTCAGCCGCCAAAGCCGATCCATCAAATGGATCTAATCTCGTCCAACCACTCGACATCGTCAGGGAACTTACGATCAAAACAACGGTGGAAGAGATCGACAGGGCATTTCGAAGCTGGAACGGAAACGACGAATGGATCAGGAGCGGTATTCGCGGTTACCTGAGCGGTTCGCCGACTTCCGCGAAGGCGACCTTCCGGCAATTGACGAGCGGAAGGGAACTGCCGTTGAAACAGGTTTTCCTACGGGAATGGGACATGGCACTCAATTTCTGCGCGCGGTCCGACTTCTGCGAAGGCGTGAGATCCCGCTTGATCGACAAAGACCAAAAACCTCGGTGGAACCCGCCAACGCTTGCGGCGGTCAGAAACGAGGACATCGAACGATTTTTCTCCAAGCAGCACGGCCAGCCCGATCTTCTTGCCCAAAAGTTTGCCGAGCTAGAGCTGGACTCTTGACAGCGACGGACCGTCCGCGCAATGGTAATGGCGCCGGATTTCAGGCTCAGGATTGAGGGCCGCTATGACTACAGACCAGCTATTGGAAATTGAATTCCCCGTGATGCGCTATGACATCACGATGCCGATTCTTGAAGGGCGAGTCGACATTGACGGCGTCAAGCTCAAGCCGGTTAAGTCATCATCGATGATCAATAAGGAAGACCCTAAGATGAAAGCCGGCGAGTTCGGCCTATGCGACCTTAATATCGGGTATTGGCTACCGGCCATCGAAGCGGGGTGGGAGATCGTCGGTCTACCGGTCTTCTCTAAGCGCAAACCCGTCTATCAGCTGATCTTCACCCATGCCGATTCCGGCATTCGCTCTCCCAAAGATTTGGAAGGCAAGAAAGTAGGATCGCGCACTTACCGAACCGCGCTAACCGTCTGGGCGCGAGGGCTCTTGCATGACCGGTACGGTGTGGATCTTTCAAAGATCCAATGGATTGTTCAAGCCAAAGAAGTCTTTCCGGTCCACGACCCGACTGCGAAAATCGAATACGTCGACGACAAGAAAAACATGGTGGAACGGATGATCGCTGGCGAATTGGATGCGATCATCACTGACATCTCTGACACCAAGCTCTTCGAGACTCTGGAGACTCACCCTAAAGTGAACCGACTGTTTCCCGACTACTTTGGCGAAGATCAAAAACTCTACCGGGAAACCGGGATCTATACTCCTGTACACATGATCGTCATGAGCCGAAAGCTCGACCGAAGGCGTCCTGATCTTGCGGCGAAATTTTACACTGTCTTCGAACAGGCGAAGCAAATCGCCTGTGACGATATTCTCAGCGACCGAGGGGGCTTCTCGGTTGTTTACCTGAGAGAGAGAATGAAAGAGCAGATCGCAGCCTGGAGCGACCCGTGGAAATACGGGCTCAAAGCGAATAAATCGACCATCGATGCCTTTATCAAGTACAACGTAGAACAAGGTATGGTCCGCTCTCAATTTTTTTACGGTGACCTTTTCGCGGCCGGAACGCTCGACACCTGATCATTCAGGCAGAGGATGATTTTATGCTTTCTAAAGAAGACAACGAACTCTTAACCCAGATCAACCCGGGCACACCCATGGGCAACTTGATCCGGCGCTATTGGGTGCCCGCACTTTTGTCCGAAGAGATTCCCCAACCGGACTGCCCTCCGGTCCGCGTGCGGTTGCTGGGCGAAGAGCTGGTCGCCTTTCGCGACAGCCAGGGACGCATCGGCTTCCTCGGTGAGCGTTGTGCGCACCGCGGAACCTCGCTTTTTTACGGCCGCAACGAAGAGTGCGGCTTGCGCTGCATCTACCACGGCTGGAAATACGACGTTGACGGCAATGTGCTTGATACGCCAGCGGAGCCCGGCGACAGCGACTTCAGGAAAAAACTGCATCACACCGCCTACCCTACGCATGAAGCCGGCGGCGTGATCTATGCCTACCTCGGGCCGCGCGACAAGATGCCTCTGTTTCCCAACTATGAATGGACGCAAGTGCCGCTGGATCAAACCTATGTCACCAAGTGTCTCCTGGAATGCAATTACCTTCAAGGACTCGAAGGCGAGTGCGATTCCTCGCACCTTTCCTTTCTCCATCGCGCATTCAGTAACGAGCGCAATCAGTCGCTTTATAAAAGTGACACATCGCCCGTCTATGAGACAGAAGAAACAGACTTCGGTGTCCGGTTGGTCGCGACGCGAAACGCCGCCGACAACCAACACTACGTTCGATTCTCCGCCTTCGTCATGCCCGTTTACGGTTGCGTCCCTGCCGGTAGACCGACGAACGAGCTCGATGGCTACGAAATACATACCTACGTCCCGGCCGACGACACCCATTGCTGGCGCTACGACATCGGGTTTCGTCGTATCCACGCGGTCCGAGAAGACGAAGTGCATCGACGCAAACAGATCAATCCGGACTACACACGGATTCGCAACGCGCGCAACAATTATTTGCAGGATCGACAGACGCAGAAGACGGTCAACTTCACGGGCATCGAAGACTTTCTCAACCATGATGCCTGCGCCACCGAGAGCATGGGGCCGATCTTCGACCGTAGCAAAGAACACCTCGGAGTGAGCGACAAGGCGGTGATCGCTGTGCGCAAATCCCTTTTGACCGCCGTAAAGGAACTGCAAGCCGGCAAACAGCCGCCGCACCTCATCCGCGACGTGGAACGCAATTGGTTCCCGCACATGGATTGTTTTGCTCACATGTTGCCCCGCAACATCCCCTGGCGCCAGCACTTCGACTACTTAACCCCGTCGGCGCAAAAGGAAAACCCGGCGAGCTTCGCCTCGATGCAAGAGGCAGGCGTCGTGAGTCAAACCGTTCTTACCTGAATTGGCGACGTAGGGCGAACGGCCCATCGCCCCTACAGCCCAAATCTAAAAAGACAGCCGGAGACACCATGAAGAAAACAAAACGATCAAGCACTCAACACCGCGCCGCCATCAAACTCGCCGAAGAAGAACTTCGCGTCGGCGCCAAGATTCTCGAATACGAAATGGGTGACATATGGGGCCATGTCGGCGTGCGCCTGCCCGGGGATGAGGGTATCGCCGTTCAGATGTTTCGCCGCCCCGAAAGCGGCAAGAAAGATTGGCTCGTTCACTTCGACTACGAACTCAACAAGCTCGGCGGTGTCGGCACGCCGCCGCGCGAGGCTGCGATTTACACGGGGATCTTCAGGGCGCGCCCCGACGTCAACGCAGCCGTCCATTCCCACGCGCCAATGTGCGTCGCTCTCAGCCTCGCAGACAAAGCGGTTTCCTGCGTGCAAATGCAATCCGACCGTTTCGGCCGAGGCGTACCGATCTATCCGAAACCGATTTACATTTTAGATGACGCCGAAGGAGCCGACTTGGCCCGCACGCTTGACCAAGCGGTCGCCGTGATGATCAAAGGCCATGGTATCGTGACCGTTGGCAAGACTATCGACGAGGCCTGTATGTGCGCTCTACGAATGGAACGCGCCGCCAAGATCATGGCCATGGCCCAGCTTTTCGGATTTAAAGGTGTTTCGGACGAATTCATCGAACAACTTTCCGAGAGCAAGGAAAAGCTTTTCTCGCGGCAGAGAAGCAAAATGACTCACTCCGCAGACTGGAATTACTACGCCGACATGATCAAGAAAGGTAAAGTTTGGACGAGAGGGTGGACCTAACCGGGGCGGCCATTTTCGCGTCGCGGGTTTCGAGTCTCGTGTTGATGCGGAGCCCGCACAAAGGCGGCTTATCTTGTTACATATGAAGAACTGAGGAGTTGTATCATGTTAAACAGATGGTTGTTTGCCGTCCTTCTTCTCTTGGCCTTGCCAGAGAATCTCATCGCGCAGGAGCCGTATCTTGTTGCCTATGCCGGCTTTGCGGGCTTTCAAGCGCCGGTTTGGGCCCCGAAAGATCTGGGACTGATGGCGAAATATGGCTTCAACGGCGATGTGATTTTGGTGCTCGGCTCCGTCCGCCAGATTCAGGCCCTACAGGGAGGCAGCATTCACTTTGCCCAGGTAGATGCAGCTACGGCCATCAATGCGATCAATCAAGGCGCCGATCTCGTGATGGTATCCGGTTCGCTCAATGCGTTTCCTTACAGCTTTATGGTGCAAAAGGAGATCCGCAAACCCGAAGATCTGGTGGGCAAGAAAATCGGCATTCTCGCCGTGGGCGGGGCCACCGAGACGGCGACGATCCTCGCGCTCAAGGCCTGGAACGTGCCGCGCCAATCGGTCACGATCTTCCCCGCCGGCGACCCGGTAGGAAGAATCGTGGCTCTTTCAACCCGGGCTATCGATGCCACCGTGCTCTCCTACCCCGACATCAATGAGGCGATCCGCGTGGGCATGCATGCGCTTGCGGACATGAGCGAAATGAAAGAAGCGTCGTTTCCCATGAACGTGATGGCCGCGCGCCGCTCGTTCGTGGAAAAGAACCGGGACACGGTGAAACGCTTGCAGCAAGCCTATGCGGAGGGAACCTACGAGTTCATCAACAACAAGGAGAAGGGGCTGGCGGTACTGGCCAAACGGCTCAGGCTAAAAAACCCCAAAGGGGTCGAAGAGACTTATCAGTATTTTGCCAAAAAGTTTTCGTTCCCCACGCGCGTATCCCAAGTCGGTCTGCGCAACACCTTGGAACTGCTCTCCCAGCGAACGCCGGGAGCCAAGATCGACATGAACGTTAATAAGTACCTCGACGAAAGCACCTTGGACGAACTGGAGCGGGAAGGGTTCTTTAAGCGATTGGCGGGAAAAAGCTGACGACTCGCTGGGTTAGTCATACGCTTCAAGTCTGTAATTGCGTGTTGCTTGAAACTCGAAACTGCGAGAGCAAACTTGACGGGCCGGAATCGCTGCAATATAAATCCAGCCAGGATGGCTTAGACTCATCCAAACTACGAAAAGGGGTTTTTCCAATGCGTAGGCTTTCGACTCTGTTTTTGGGATGGTTGCTAATCTTTGGCACGCCGTCCGCCTTCGGACAGACTGCGACACTCATTGAAGCCGCCAAGAAAGAAGGCGGCAAAGTGATCGTCTACACCTCCATGGAGACCTTTACCGCCGACGCGCTCCAAAAGGCCTTTCAATCGAAGACGGGCCTACAAATGGAATACTGGCGCGGCGGTTCTACCGAGGTTATCGATCGCGTGTTGAGCGAGCACCGCGTCGGTAAACCGATCTTCGATGTGGTGGCGACCACCGGCGATCATATGCATTTGATGTTCAAGGAAGGCGCCTTTACCAAGTATGAATCGCCGTCCCTCAAAGGATTCGCCAAAGACGCTATCGATCCGAACCTTGGCGCGCGTTATCGCAATGTCTTGTACGGGGTTATTTATAACAAGAATGGCATCAAAGCATCCGAGGCGCCGAAAATTTTGGAAGACGTCGTCAAACCGGAGTACCGCGGCAAGCTCGTCATGCCGCATCCGGTAAACCACACCCTAACGACACAGTGGCTTGCCAGCCTAGATAAGATCATGCCGAAAGCGCGGGCGGAGAAATTCATCCGCGATCTCGCGGCCGCGAGACCCATATTCGTCGAGTCCATCGTGCCCGCCGCGGATCGCGTCGGCACCGGGGAAACGCCGGTGGGAATTACTTTCGTGCGCTTTGTGCTAACGTACAACAAACAAGGCGCCAATCTCGATTATGTCCGAGACTACAACATGCTCGGCGACGGCCAGTACATCGCCCTGGGAGCCAAGGCGCCCCGGCCCAATGCCGGTAAAGCATTCATCGACTTTTTTCTCGACGACGAGAGCATGAAGATTCAGGCGGACACCGGTGAGTTCGTTAATCGCAGAGGCATCTATCCGCCGCTGGCCGATGCGGACAAAATCAAGTTCGTGCAGATGTATCAGTTTGGCAAAGAAGATTACGAAACCAAGAAGAAAGAATATCAGAAGATTTTTCTTCAGTAGCACTGGAGGCAATGAAAATGGCGGGACTGGTCATCGATGCAGACGGTCATGTGATGGAGCAACATCAGGATCTCTTCGCTCACATCAAGGGAAATTTCGGCGAAATGAACTGGCACTCCACCTGGCCCATGTTCGATGCCGATGGCTGGCAGCGGGGCCTGTCGCGCAAAGGAAAGCGTGAAGATCCGGACGCCGAAGCCTGGATTCGTTTTCAGAACGAAAACGGCATCGACTGCGCGGTACTTTACCCCACTTCGGCGTTGGCGTTGGGGATGATCCAGTTACCGGCGTGGGCCTCCGCGCTCGCGCAAGGCTACAATGACTGGCTATATCACCGCTTCACCAGCCAGACACCGCGCCTCAAAGGTGTCGCTTTACTCGCGCCGCAGGAACCCAAAGTGGCAGCTGGAGAACTTAGGCGTGCAGTGAAAGAACTCGGCTTCTGCGGTGGATTGCTGCCTTCCGTAACGAACAATCGATTGCCTTTATACGGTTCTCCCGTCTTTCACCAAATTTATGATGAGGCTCAGCGATTGGATGTGCCGCTCGCCATCCACGGGGGAGTCAGCCAAAATCTCGGCCTCGACCGGGTCTGCAGTTTTCTGGAGGCGCATATGCTGGAACATCCGGTAGGGTTATTCCTGCAGATCACCAACATGATGTTTCAAGGTGTTTTCCAGGAATTCCCTAAATTGCGCGTAGCTTATCTAGAAGCGGGGGCCGGCTGGGTCCCGTTCATGATGGACCGTATGGAAGAAGATTACGAAAAATTCGCTGCCCGCCTGGCACCTCAGCTCAAATCGCCGCCCAGCCACTTCTTCAAATCCGGCAACATCTTCGTCACGATGGAAGTCGAAGAGCGCACGGCTCCCTACGTAGTAGACTTGCTCCGCTCCGACGTGGTCATGTGGGCCTCGGATTTTCCCCACGAGCGCGAGCGCGACCAATTCGGCGGTGACCTGCCTCATTTGATGGCGCGTCGGGATCTATCCGAAGAGATCAAGCAAAAGATGCTCTTCGATAATCCCGTGAGGTTCTATCGGTTCAGCGAAGGCGATATCGCGGCGGTGAAAAAGGCGAAGGGGAACTAGAAGAGTCTTTTCCGTTTATAATTATCCTACGGCAAGCGACTCTACCGCCCGATCAGCTTGTGTACGAACCCTTCTTCTTCGAGCTTCTTCAAGTAGCGGTCATTGATAAAGTTTCTAGCATCCACCTTGGTGAGCTTCGGATCGCCAGCGACCAGCGGGTCGACGACCGCTTGCATCGCGGTTAATGAAGGGTACGGGATGTCTGGAATTTTGTTTTTGTTGTATTCATATGCTTCCTTCAGCAACTCCTGATCGCTCACGCGGGTAAATTGAGCGAGCGCTTTCAAAGTATATTCCGGCTCGGTCTTGAAGATTTTGATGGATTCTATATAGGCGCGGAGAAAGTTCAGAATCTTGGCTTCGTTTTTCTGCAGGTATCTTGCGCTGCCGCAGATTCCGGTGTTGAAGTAGGGGATTCCCAAGGCCACGGCATCGGCAACGATATTCAAGTTGAACTTTTTTGCCTCGGAACCAAAGGGCGCGTTAAATACCGATCCGTCGATGTTGCCGGACTTCAAAGCAGCCAGCCGCTCGGCCTCGTTGCCGATCTGCAGGATCGATACGTCTTTTGGATCAATCCCTGCTTTTTTCAGAAGAAGTCGTGCGCCGAACTCCGAAGACGAGCCGAACCGGCTGATACCGATTCGTTTGCCTTTCAAGCCGGCGGCATTTTTGACTTCACGGCGTGTGACGAGCTGATAGCCCATCCGATCATCGGACATCGCAACGTAGACGATATCTGCGCCGCGAAGGTTGGCAGTTACGCCGGGCGCCCCAGTCAATTGACCTACGTCAATGTCGCCGGAGACCATGGCCTGTATCACCGTGCTTCCGCCTGACACATAAATGATCGTGGACGAAAGACCATACTTGGCGTAGAGGCCGCGCTTCTCCGCCATCGAAACCAGCAGCGCGTGCGGATTAACCGAGCTGTATGCGATGCGGATGGTGTCCAGAGCCAACACGTGACTAGCGCTAAGAAACATGTAGCAGAGGAAAATCAGCGAGAGTAATCGTTTCATCGGCGTTTGCGTCTCCTATCAGAGCGATATGAAGTTCAACGTTTTTTTTGGCGAGGTCTATCGCCCCGCCAATTTCTGAACGAAACCTTCTTCCTCCAGCTTCTTTATATTCGACTGTCTCTCGATGACATGACCATCATCGATAGTTCTTCCTTGCGCCATAGCATCCTCCATGTTTTGAGATGCATAGTTTCAATTAGGCTTCTACTCGTTTCAGTGGATAACTGTCAACGAGGCACTGGAGTGTGAAAAGGAGAGTGCGGGAATATCGGGCTTGCGGACTCGTTAGGAAGATCGAGGCAGTTATCGCTACGTTCTCACGTAATCCGCTAAGGCGGCACGCCAGTCTCGCATCGGCGGCAGGCCAAGCTGTTCAGACAGTAGACAGCGCATCGGAGTGTAACGAGGGCGAGGAGCGATGCGCTTCATGTCGCCTTCATGGACCTGCTCGATCAGGCGATCAAGATGCTCTCGATTCAGCTTAGCCAGACGTCCTGCTTCCAGGGCGAATT
>Ga0137403_10009076_pt1 | contig 11072 bp, 11 predicted proteins | sample CZOMad2_1_16fung_FD_122057 | JGI IMG/M metagenome (GOLD analysis project Ga0137403, IMG submission 122057) | Vadose zone soil fungal communities from Angelo Coast Range Reserve, California, USA - CZOMad2_1_16fungal (Hybrid Assembly) | ecosystem: Environmental > Terrestrial > Soil > Vadose zone...
CCGCCGACCTGATCGCCACCACGCTCAAGAACAACTGCGCCGGGACGAGCCAGATGGCGATCCAGGTAGAGCTGACGGTCATGGACTGGCTCGCACAGCTGGTGGGCCTGCCGCGGGGCGCGAATGGTCTGTTGGTGAGCGGTGGCTCCATGGCCAATCTGGTCGCACTCGCCGGGTGCCGCGAAGCGAAGCTCCCGGGTACCCGTCGCCGCGGCGTGCGCGCCGCCGCCCGCCAGCCCACGATCTACGCGTCGACCGAAGCTCACTCCTGCATCCGCCGCGCGGTCGAGCTGCTCGGACTCGGCACCGACGCACTGCGGCTCGTGCCCGTCGATCGCGAGTACCGGATGGATGTGGCGGCCTTGCGCGAGACGATCGCGGCCGATCGTGCGGCGGGCCTCGAGCCGATCTGCGTGGTGGCCAGCGCCGGGACGGTGAACACCGGGGTCGTGGATCCTCTGGCCGAGCTCGCCGATGTCGCGCGAGAGCACGGGTGCTGGTTTCACGTGGACGGGGCCTATGGCGCTGTGGGTGCCGCGCTTCCCGAGCTCGCGCCCCTTTACCGCGGCATCGAGCGGGCCGATTCGGTCGCGCTCGATCCCCACAAATGGCTGTATGTCCCGTACGAGGCCGGGGCGACCCTGGTCCGTGACCCGGCGACCCTGCGCGCCATGTTCGCGCACCGCGCCGAGTACCTGGCGCTCGAGCAGGACTCCTATCTCGAAGGCTCGGTTTGGATCTCCGATCTCGGCCCGCAGCTCACGCGGGAGTTCCGGGCGCTCAAGGTGTGGGCCGTGATGCAGGCGGTGGGCGTCGAGCGCTACCGCGAGCTGTGGCGGAGCGACATCGCCGTGGCGCGGGAAATCGAGCGCCTGGCCCGCGAACATGCGCGGCTCGAGGTGCTCGCCCCTTCGGACCTGAGCTGTTTCTGCCTGCGGTATGTGCCGGGGCGGGGGGACGCCAACGCGTTCAACCGCACGCTGCTCGACCGCACCCATCGTGACGGGCGGATGTTCATCTCCGGGACGACGCTCGACGGCAGGTTCGCACTCCGGGGCTGCGTCACGAACTTCCGGTCCACCCTGGCCGACGCACAAGTTTGTATCGATACCATCGTCGAGCTGGGCGAGCAGCTCGAGCAGGAGCAAGGGTGATGATGGACCTGTTGCATAGACCATGGCCCTGGTACGTGACCGGTCCCCTGGTGGGCCTGGTCGCCGTGAGTCTGCTCGTGCTCGGCAACAAGCAATTCGGCGTCTCGCAGAACTTGCGGCATCTCTGCGCCGCGTTCGTGCCTGCGGACCTCACGTATTTCAAGTACGACTGGCGGCGCACCGGCCTGTGGAATCTCGTCTTCATCGTCGGCGTCGTGGTGGGCGGATTCATCGGTGGCGTGCTGCTCGCGAATCCCCACCCCGTCGCTATTACCGCCGCCGCGGTGGCGTCGCTCGCGACCCTCGGCATCACGGACTTCTCCAGGCTCGTGCCGCGCGAGCTGTTTAACTGGCACGTACTGCTGACGCTCAAGGGTTTCGTCATGATCGTCGGCGGCGGCTTCCTGATCGGGTTCGGGACCGCGTACGCCGGGGGCTGCACATCGGGCCACGGCATTACGGGGCTCGCCGACCTGCAGCTCCCGTCTCTCATCGCGGTGATCTCGTTCTTCGCCGCCGGCGCGGCAGCGAGCTTCTTCCTGCTGCCCTTGCTCGTGCCGCGATGACGGCCTACTTCGTCATAGGAGTGCTGTTCGGGGCCGTGCTGACCAAGGGCGAGCTCGTGTCGTGGTACCGCATCGAGGAGGCGCTCCGCTTCAAGGGCCTCTATCTCTATCTCGTGTTCGCCTCGGCGCTGGCGGTCGCGGCGCCGGTGTTCGCACTGCTCAAGCGTCGCCGGGCGCGCTCGCTCACCGGTGAGCCGATCGCGATTCCGCCCAGGGTCATGGGGCGCGGCGTGCGTTACGTCGCCGGCGGCGCGCTCTTCGGACTCGGCTGGGGAATCGTGGGTGCGTGCCCCGGGCCGCTGTTCGCCCTGGTGGGCGCAGGCATTGGTGTGATGGCGGTGACGATCCTCGCCGCTGTGGTGGGAACATGGACCTACGGCTACCTGCGGCCGCGACTGCCGCATTGAGCCGGGGGCGACTCGCGACGGCGGCGCTCGTGCTGATCGCCGCCGTCCTGTTGCTCGCGTACGAGATCCCCCCTGTCCCCACCTGGTTCTACGTCTTGGCGTGGTACCCCACGCTCGTCATGCTCGACGAAGCGGTGGTGCTGCTCGGCGGTGAGTCGCTCCTCGCCCGGCCCCGCGAGCTGGCGGTCACGCTGTGGTGGTCGGCGGTGATCTGGCTCCTGTTCGAGGCGATCAACTTTCGGCTGCGGGACTGGTACTACGTGTTTCTTCCGGCAGGCCGGCTGGAGCGCTGGCTCGGGATCACGGTATCGCTCGCGACAGTCGTTCCCGCCGTGCTGCTCCCCGAGCGTGTGTTGGGCCGATTGGGGGTGTGGCGCGATCTGCGGTTCCGCTCCTTCGCCCTCGAGCCGCGGCACCTGGACATCGCCGGTTGGGTCGGCTGGGGACTGCTCGCCGCCGTGCTCGCTTTCCCTCGTTACCTGTATCCGCTCACCTGGGGGGCGGTCTGGCTCATCGCCGAGCCGCTGTTGCACCGGCGCGATCCCGAGCGCTCGCTGTTTGCGGATATCGCACGCGATAGCTGGGGGCGCATCGCACGGCTCATGGCCGCGGGGCTGTTCGCCGGGGTGCTGTGGGAATCGTTCAATGCCATGGCACGTGGCCGCTGGATCTACACCGTACCGTTCCTCGAGCGCCTGAAGATCTTCGAGATGCCTCTGGTGGGGTTTCTCGGCTTCCCATTTTTCGCGCTCGAGGTGTGGTCGCTCTATCACCTGCTCGCGCCGTTCACTACCCGCCGCACCCTGCTCGCCTCCGCGGCATTCGTCCTCCTCGTGCTCATCGGGATCGATCACTGGACGGTGAGCTCCACCACGCCGGCGCTGCGCGATCTGCCGGGTGTGACGAACGGCGTGATCTCGCGATTGCGGGCGGCCGGGTGGGAGAGCGTGTTCCGAGTCGCAGGAAGCCCCGTCGCCGAGCTCGCCTACCGCGCCAACCTGAGCCCGAAAGACGCACGCGCGGCGCACGAGGCGGCGCGTCTCGTGACCCTCCGAGGTATCGGCACCGAGCACGCAGCCGCGCTGATCGGCGGCGGAGTGGGGAGTGTCGAGGCGCTGGCCGGCTCAGACCCCGACTCGGTGTGGATGATCGTCCGGGGCGGCGCGCGGCCCACGCCCGCGGAGGTGCGAGTGTGGGTGCGCGCCGCCCAGCGACAAGCGCGTCCTACGCCAGGGCAGGCTCCGTCACCGCGGTCCACTGACCCACCAGCTCGTCGACAGTCCTGAGCTGGCGCGCCGGGTCGGTCGCGTACCAGGCCTTGAAGTACTCGAGGCCCGTTTGATGTGCCTCGTCGGTAAACGCCTGAAGCGCATCGGTCACCCACACGAGATCGTAGCCACGCTGGAACGCGTCGCCCGACGTGTGCCGCGCGCAGCAGTCGGTGTGCAAGCCCGTGACGTACAGCCGGGTCAGCCCCCGCTCCTCCAGGGTGCGCTCGAACTCCGGGTTCAAAAACGGGCTGTAGGTCTGTTTGCCGAGCACGACGTCGCCCGGCTCCGGTGCGAGTCCCGGGACGATCTCGGCGTTCCAGCTGCCGGCCATGGCGTGCGGCGGCCACTTCCGGAGCTCGCTGTCGCCGGGCGTGTGGGCATCGGTCGCATAGACGACCGTGAGGCCAGCGCGCCGCGCCGCGGCGAGCAGGCGGCCGAGGGGTGGGATGATGCGCTGCGCGCGCTGCTGGTAGTCGGGGCCGCCGGCATCGGCGATCACGCCACCGGGATAGACGAAATCGTTTGCCATGTCGATCACGACCACGGCGCTGTGCTGGAGATCGCTACGCTGCGAAGGCATGGGATGCTCCCATTGTTGTAGGACCGCCGCCGGGGGGCCGATTGGGCAACGCCTAGGTCCGGCCGAAATGCCGAACCGCTCCCGGTGCGAGGCGCGGGCGAGCCCGCGCCGCTGGAAATATAACCGCGGGGCGGGTTACGGAATCAGCAACACTTTTCCCGTGGTCTTCCGTCCTTCGAGCAGCCGCTGCGCTTCCGCCGCCTGCGCGAGCGGGAGCTCGCGGTCGATGCGGACCTTCAGCTTGCCGTTCTTGATCCACCCCAGCACGTCGCCCGCCCGCGCGAGCAGCTCGGCGCGAGTTGCGATATAGTGCGCGACGGTGGGTCGGGTGAGGAAGAGGGAGCCCTTCTCGTTGAGCACCTGTGGGTCGAACAGCCCCACGGGCCCGCTCGACTGGCCGAACAGTACCATCATCCCCCGGCGGACGAGGCAATTCAGGCCCTTCTCGAATGTCGTCTTGCCGACGGAGTCGTAGACCACCTGTAGTCCAGCTCCGTTCGTCAGACGCTTCACTTCCGCCTCGAAGTCCTGCTCGGTGTAAAGGATCACCTCGTCGGCGCCGGCCCCCCGTGCCAGCGCCGCCTTCTCGCGCGTCGAGACCGTGCCCAGCACGCGCGCGCCCCGGAGCTTGGCAATCTGACACAGCAGCAGGCCCGCGCCCCCGGCGGCGGCGTGGACCAGGCAAGTGTCTCCGGGCTTCAACGGATAGGTCGTGGTCGCGAGGTAGTGTGCCGTCAATCCCTGGAGCATCGCCGCGGCGCCCTGCTTGGCGCTCACACCATCCGGGAGCGCCACGACACGGTCGGCCGGTACGACCGCGTACTCCGCGTACGCCCCGAGGATGCTGGTGTACGCGACGCGGTCCCCGACTCTGGGCTCGGCGACACCCGGGCCAACGGCGGCCACGGGGCCTGCCGCTTCCTGTCCCAGTGTGAACGGCACCGGGACCTTGTAGTGCCCCGTGCGCTGATATACGTCGATGAAGTTCACGCCTGCGGCCTCGATCTTCACCAGCACCTGGCCAGGCCCCGGCACGGGTCGCTCGACGTCCTCGTAGCGTAGCGCTTCCGGCCCGCCCGGCGCGTGCACTCGGATGGCTTTCATCTAGAGAGCGGCCCGCACGACGCCGCCGTCGGCCCGCAGCGCGGCGCCGTTCGTAGCTGAGGACAGGGGGCTCGCGACGAATGCCACGAGGGCGGCGACCTCGTCCGGACTCGCGAACCGCCGCAGCAAGGACGAAGGGCGGGCACTCTGGAAGAACTCGCGCTCGACTTCGCGCGCTCCGGCGCCGCGTTGCCGAGCGAGCTGCTCGACGAAGCCGGCGACGCCTTGCGACCGGGTCGGTCCGGCGAGCACCGCGTTCACGGTGACGCCGGTCCCGGCGGTCGTTTCGGCGAGCCCGCGGGCCAGTCCGACCTGCGCGATCTTGGTGACGCCGTAGCGGATCATCTCGGCCGGAATCTGCACCGCGGACTCGCTCGAAATGAAGATACGGCCGTCTTGCCAGTCGGTTGCAGGTCCATATATGTCAGGGCGAGTTGAGTTGACAAGCTAGGACAACGCGTGCCGGCACAAGGGGGTTCCTCATGAATATCGGGTTCATCGGGTTGGGGGGCATGGGCCTGCCTATGGCGCGGAATCTGTTGCAGGCGGGCTACACGGTCACCGTCTACAATCGCACGCGTGCCCGTGCAGACCAGCTGAAGCAGCTCAATCCCATCGTGGCTGATAGTCCCGCCGCCGCCGTGCGCGACGCCGAAGTGCTGGTCACAATGGTGGCAGATGACGCTGCGCTCGAAGACGTGATGCTCGGCCCCGACGGCGCGCTGGCGGCCCTGCCCCGCGGCGCGATTCACGTTTCGATGAGCACCATCAGCCCCGCGCTGTCGCGCCGGCTGGCCGAGCGTCACGAAGCCGCCGGCCAAACGTACGTCGCCGCGCCGGCGTTCGGGCGGCCGGAAGCGGCGGAGGCAAAGCAGTTGTGGATCGTGGCCGCGGGACCCGCGCATGCGCTCCAACGATGCCGGCCGGTGCTCGACGCGCTGGGTCAGGGTGTGATCGTCGTGGGCGACGACCCGGCGCGCGCCAACGTGATCAAGCTCGCGGGCAACTTCTTGCTTGCGGCCGCGATCGAAGCGATGGGTGAGGCGTTCGCGTTGACGCGCAAGTTCGGCGTCGCGCCCGCCGATGTGCTGGATATTGTGAACGGCCGGCTGTTCCGCTCGCCGATTTACGAAAACTACGGCAAGCTGATCGCCGAGGAGCGCTACGAGCCCGCCGGGTTCAAGCTGAAATACGGTTTGAAGGACATCCGGCTCGCGCTCGGCGCCGCGGACGAGGTCGCCGCGCCCATGCCGCTGGCGAGCCTGATCCGGGACCGCTACCTGTCCGGCGTGGCGCGCGGCTGGGGCGACAGCGACTGGGCCGCCTTGGCCCGCATCGCCGCCGCGGACGCGGGGCTCAACCCCCCGCGATCGCCGGGATGACGGTGACTTCGTCGCCGTCCTGAACCGGGGCCGCGAAGCCACCCCGGAAGCGCACGTCTTCGTCGTTCAAATAGAAGTTGACGAACGGATAGGGCTTTCCCTCCTTGTCCCGCAGCCGGGGCGCGAGGGCGGGGTAGCGCGCGGCCACATCCGCCACGGCCTCGCCCAGGGTCCGGCCGGTCGCCTCGATCGTCCGGGCGCCACCCGTATGGGCGGCGAGCACCGATGGCAGGTTCAACGTGATGGCCATGTCCGTTCCTCCTCCACTAGAGTCGTCACCTCCCGCAACCGCGGCGCGATGACCGGGGCTTCAGGAACCGCTCCCTGCACCGCCTCGACCGTCTTCAAGCCGTGGCCCGTGATGCAGAGCACCACTTCGTCCTGCGCGTCGAATCGGCCCGCGCGCGCCAAGGCGAGCGCGCCGGCGGCGGTGACGCCGCCCGCCGTCTCGGCGAACACGCCCGTATCCTCGGCGAGAAAGCGGATCCCTTCGACCAGCTCCGAATCGCTCACCGCTGCGGCCCAGCCACCCGTCTCCCGCATGGCGCGCGCCGCGAACACGCCGTCGGCCGGATTGCCGATCGCGAGCGAGCGGCAGATGGTCTGCGGCACCTCGGGCTCGATTGCGTCGCCGCCGCGCTCCACCAGGCGGACAATCGGCGCGCACCCGGCTGCCTGCGCGCCGTACAGTCGTGGAGGCCGGCCCTGCACCAGCTTTGCCTCGAGAAACTCGCCGAACCCTTTCCGCAGCTTCGAGAGCAGCGAACCGCCGGCCATGGGCGCCACGACCGCCGTCGGGAGCCGCCAACCGAGCTGCTCCGCGATTTCGTGCGCCACGGTCTTCGACCCCTCGCCGTAGTAGCTGCGCAGATTGACGTTCGCGACCCCCCAGCCGAAACGATCCGCCACCTGGGTGCACAACCGATTCACGTCGTCGTACGTCCCACGCACCCGTACGAGGCGGGCGCCGTACACGCTCGTGCCGATCACTTTCCCCGCCTCGAGCTCGTCGGGGATGAAGATCCATGCCTTGAGGCCGGCCCGCGCGGCATGCGCCGCGACGGCGTTCGCGAGGTTGCCGGTGGACGCGCAACCGATGGTATCGAGCCCGAACGCGGCGGCGGCGTTGATCGCGGCGGCCACCACGCGGTCCTTGAAGGAGAGCGACGGGTGCGACACGGTGTCGTTCTTCACCCACACCCGCGCGACGCCGAAGCGCCGTGCCAGCGCCGGGGCGTCGACCAGCGGCGTGAACCCCGTATCGAGCGACCACACCGGATCGCCGTCGAACGGCAGCCACTCCTTGTAGCGCCAGAGTGAGGGCGCGCGGCCGGCGATGGTATCGCGGTCCGGCAGCGGGCGTCCCGGCTCGTAGACGGGGTCGAGGGGCCCGAGACACGCCTCGCAGATTGCGGTCGGGGCGGCGGCGCGCTCGGTACCGCAGCTGCGGCAGCGGAGCGGCCGGGCGGTGAGCGGCGGGGAAGCGATGGTAGCCGGCATGAGAGCCTCAACAAAAAAACCCGGGCATCAACTGCCGCGGGCGGTCGCTTTTTAGCACCTTGTTTAACGTGGCGGCAATACGCGGCAAATCACCACGAGTCGTCGATTGTCGATCTTAACAATACTCGGCCGTCTAATCGGCCGCAACCGGGGCCACTTCCCCCACGAAGCGCCGGATCGCGGCGAGCGCCCGCTCCAGCTCCGCCGGCTCGGTGGCGTAGCACAGCCGCAGATGCCCCTCACCGCCCGGCCCGAACGCCGTTCCAGCCAGCACCGCGATGTGTCGCTCCGCGAGCAGTCGCTCGGCAAAGGTCCTGGAGGTGAGGGCGGTGCGCTCGAGCACTCCGCTGAGGTCGGGGAAACAGTAGAACGCGCCTGCCGGCGACGCGCAGCTGATCCCATCGATCGCATTCAGGCCCCGCGCCAGGAGATCGCGCTTGGTGCGAAGTCCCGCCACCATGCGAGTGACCGCGTCCTGCGGCCCCGTGAGCGCCGCGATCCCCGCGTGCTGTACGAACGTCGCGGTGCAGGAAACGTTGTTGATCACGAGCGTGGTCATTGCCTCGGTGAGCCACGTCGGCATCACCCCGTAGCCCAGACGCCACCCCGTCATCGAGTATCCCTTCGAAAACCCGTCCACGATCACCGTGCGGTCCGCCATGTCGGGGAGCGCCGCGATCGAGTCGCGGCGCCCATCGTAGCGAATCTGTCCGTACACCTCGTCCGAGATGACCCAGAGATCGTGGCGCTGAGCCAGCTCGGCGAGCGCCGCGAGGTCGCGGGCCGTCGCCACGCCACCGGTGGGGTTGTGGGGCAAATTGAGGATGAGCACGCGGGTGCGCGGCGTGATGCGCTGCGCGATCGCCTCCACGTGCGGCGCGAACTCCCGCGTCTCATCCAACGGATAATAGACCGGCCGCCCGTCCGCGAAACGAACGACGGACTCGTAGATCGGGAACCCCGGGTCGGGGCAGAGCACCTCGTCGCCGGGCGCGATCAGCGAGAGTGCCGTGCAGAAGAGCGCCGGCTTCGCCCCAGGAGTGACGACGACATTCTCTGCGGTGGCGCGCACGCCGCGCGCCGCGAGCGAGCGCGCGATGGCGTCACGCAGCTCCGGCACGCCGGCGGCGAGCGCGTAGCGAGTGAGGCCGTCCCGCAGCGCACGCACGCCCGCTTCCACCACGTGGGGGGGAGTCGGCATGTCCGGCTCGCCGATCTCCAGGTGCACGACCTTGTGGCCCGCGGCCTCGAGGCGCTTCGCGGCCGCGAGGACCACGTAGGCCTGTTCCGTACCGAGTGTGTCGAGCCGTGCAGCCGAGTGCATGGACGAATCACGATCCTTCCGGTGATAACGAAACCCCGGGGCGATCCCCCGGGGTCGGCACTGCCACTCAATTTACGTGTATGGCTGCTCCCCTGCCCTACCCAATCGGGGGGGCCTACTTAGCGCGCTCCAAATAGGCACCCTCGCGGGGGTCCACCCGGACCTTCTCACCCTCGGAAATGAATTCGGGCACCTGGATCGTCACGCCGTTCGAGAGCTTGGCCGGCTTGGTGCTCGCGGTCTTGGTGGCCCCCCGCATCACCGGAGAGGTCTGCACCACGGTGAGCTCGACGACCGACGGCAGCTCGATGCCCACCGGGCGGCCGTTGAGCCACTCCACCTGGATGTGCATCTCCGGCTGCAGCCAGTCGGCGTGGTCGCCCACCGCTTCGGCGTCCAGCGTGTGCTGCTCGTACGTGGTCGTGTCCATCACGTGCACGCCGGCCTGATCGCGGTACAACACCTGGAATTCCTTGGTCTCGAGCGGAGCCTCGTCCACGAAATCGGTGGCGGCGAGCCGCGTGTCGAAGGTGTTCCCGGTGACCAGGTTCCGGAACCGCACCTGGACGAACGCCCGGAGATTCCCCGGCGTCCGGTGCGTGAAGTCCATCACGCGGCACGGCTGCCCGTCGATCATGATGACGTGGCCGCGGCGAATGTCGGTTGCTTTCATTAACTGAGCGCCCTCTAGAAGAGGCGGGAAGATAAGCCGGATGGAAGCGGAATCAACGGGGCGGCTCGCCCAGCGACAGCGGCTCCGTCAGATACCCTACCCGCTCCCGCTGCCACCACCCGCCGGTCGTGGCCCGCTCGGTCGGAGTGCTGAAACGGTAGCGGTAGTAAACGAGCCGCACGTAGCGGGGCGGCGCGCCCGGAAAGGGGTTCTCGCCCAGGAGGGTGAGAACCTCGGGGGTCCCCTCGAGCAGGCGCCGCAGCAGAGGCACGAGCCAGTCCCGGGCGCCCTCCGGGTTGAGTGCCGCGAACCACATTTGCCAGTCGAGCCGCGGCATGTGTGGCGCCACGAACGCCGGGGGGCGGGCCGGATCGCCGGGCTTCCAGCGGAACCGATACTCGCGCCAGCGCACGGTGTCGGCGCCGCCTTCGATCACGATCTCGAAGCGCTCCGTGGTCATCACGCGGAACAACCCGTACCCGTTCACCGAGCGCAGCGGCGCCACCGCGTCGAGCAGCGGGTTAGCGGACGCCCCGCGCGCCCCGGGCAGCGTCTGTATGATCTCGCGCGCGAAGGCCAGCGCGGCGAGCAGCCCCAGCAGCGGTGCGAACCCGCGGATCGCGTACTGCTTCCAGCGGGGCTCAGCGTCTCCGGCCGCGAGCCGGAGCGGCAGCACGCGCTGCAACGCGGCGTCATCGAGCAGCGCCACGCACAAGACGATCGCCAACAGGTTGAAGAAGCCGTAGTTCCCCGTCAGCGCGATCGCGAGCTGTCCGAGCACCAGGAGCGCGCACGCCCCGTGGCGCGCGACACGGCTCCACCGCCCTGCCCACCGCTCGGGAACGAAGATGAGCCACGGCAGGAGTAGCTCGATCGCGATGATCGCCAGCGTCATGACGCGGTGCACCCACTCGGGGAGCCAGTGCGCGTACCACGCCGGCCCGGTGGGTAGCGGCTGCGTCCAGAAGTGGAAGTCGAGCGCCGTGAGGTGCCGCCACGTGGGATCGCCGCTGGCGAGCTTCGTGACACCTGAGAGGAACATCAGCCGGAACACGAGCGCCCACACCAGCCACCGCATCGCCATTGACGGCGCGCGCTCCCGCGTCAGGCT
>Ga0137403_10009077_pt1 | contig 11072 bp, 12 predicted proteins | sample CZOMad2_1_16fung_FD_122057 | JGI IMG/M metagenome (GOLD analysis project Ga0137403, IMG submission 122057) | Vadose zone soil fungal communities from Angelo Coast Range Reserve, California, USA - CZOMad2_1_16fungal (Hybrid Assembly) | ecosystem: Environmental > Terrestrial > Soil > Vadose zone...
CAGCCGGAGCGCTCCGCTGAGGGGCCGAGGCACTCCGGCTTATCCTGCCCGCCTCCGCAGTGAGCGAGCAAGAAACTTGTAATAATCTCTTAAAGCAAAACCAGTCAGACCGTTGTCTACTGCTTCCGGTCTTCGTCGCTACGCAAAAACTCGTAGCGCTCGATCGCGGCCACGACGCCAATGGCGCCCTCGTCGCGCGCTTCGGTCCGTTGTACGCGGCCAAGGCAGCGCACCCGTACAGGTCCTGCAAGCGTAATCTCGTTGGGCAAGGTCAACAGAATCTCAATGGCAGAGCCCTGTTTGACATCCTTCGAGAGGAAGAAATAAACACCCCGCGAACTCACATCACGGGATTCCGTACTGGTCTCGCCGACCGCCGCACCCGTCGTCCATCGGACGGTGAGCGGCAGCCGCATTTGAAACCTCTGGGTATTGCGGCGTTCAGACGCGGTCAAGGCGGAGCCTCCTGATTGAAAGAAGAGTTTAGCCGCGGCAGGGGAAAGGAACAATAGGACTCAGGGTTCAAAAAGAATTGTGAGTCAGAAAGTACGGATGTACCAGAACGAGGGGCGGCCGCGGTAAGTACCGCCAGCCTCCGGTGTGGCTCGTAAACTGTTACAAATAAATGGTTTAACAGTTCTTACAGCTTGCCGGCAGCTGGTTGGGGAAAGGGACGGAATACGTCGATAAGTTGATGAATCGGCGGGGATCGTAACTCGTGGGGCCAGTCAGGATGAATCTGGCCGGCACGCTCTTGCAAATCCATGTGATATGGTGGCAAACCTCCAGCGAAGAAATCTAGCTGGACATCGTCCGGGGATCTGAATGATGACGGCGGTCATGACGTTAGTCGATTATCCCTGGACGGTATTTGGCATTGTATTTCTGTCGTTGCTCGGGGTCGTGGAATTGGGGCACCGCCTTCGACCCGCCGCCTGGGCCCACGCCGACGAAGAGTTTCGCGAGCCCCTGACCGCGACGCGTGATTCGGTCAGCTTGCTGCTCAGCCTGCTACTGGGCTTCACGCTCGCGATGGCATTACCTCGTTATGAAGATCGCAAGAAGCTCCTTGTGGACGAGGCCAACGCCATCGGAACAACAGCATTGCGAGCGCAAATGCTTCCGGAGCCTGCGCGAAGCAAGGTTCTTCAGCTGCTTACGACCTACGTGGACGCTCGCGTAAGTTTCTCCAAGGCCAGTTTGCATGAGAAAGAATTACAGCAGTCCCTGCTCCGCACGAAGGAGCTCCAGGATGAAATGTGGAAGCAGAGCATCGCCGCCGCGCAGCAAAACCCCACAGCTATCACGTCCATATTCATTCAGTCATTAAACGAGTCGATTGACTTGAGCGAAAAGCGCCTCGCGACACTGGAGAATCGCATCCCAAACGCGGTTTGGATATTGCTCGCGCTCGTGTCGGTCTTGAGTTGCTTGACGATCGGGGTCAGCGAGCGGCGGAGAATATGGTTCGTGATGGTCGTATCATCACTGACCATCGCGATCGTGATGGCATTGATCGCCGACCTGGACTCCCCTCGCACCGGCCTAATTCAAATCGGCCAGCAAAGCCTGCGAAGAGTCCAACAGGACCTGAAGTCGGGTAGTGTCGCCCTCCCGCGGGAGAGCCCTCGCGTCTCTCAATAGCGATCGCTTTTCATCAACAGTCCCGCTACGTCTGATCGATCAGGCGATGGTGGATGGCGTACAGCGCAAGCTCGAGGCGGTCGGAGACGCCCAGCTTGTCGAAAATGTTGTGAAGATGGTTCTTCACGGTCTGTTCGCTGATAAAAAGCTTTTCGCCGATTTCCTTGTTGCGGAAACCCTGGGCGACGAGCTGCACGATTTCTTTTTCGCGATCGCTGAGCAGTGGTTTTTCGCGGCGCGGTCCGGACTCCGACGATTTGGAAAACGCTTTCATGACCTCGGAGGTCATGCGGTTGTCGAGCCAGATTTCGCCGGCGAAAACGCGATGGATACTCTTCACCAATAGATCGGTTGCCGACTGTTTGAGCACCACGCCGCGTGCGCCGAGCCGCATAGCGCGCACCACATCGCGGTCATCTTCGGCGGCTGTGAGTACTACAACGCGCGTGGAGATGGTGTCGAAGTTTACTTCCTCCAGCACCGCGAGGCCGTCTTTATCCGGCATGCGCAGATCCAGCAACAGAATGTCCGGCTTGAGCTTAGCCAGCAACTTGATGCATTCCGCGCCATTCTGAGCTTCGCCGACAATGACGATATCCTCGTCAGCACCGAGCAGTTTGCGCAAGCCATCGCGGAAAATTGCATGGTCATCCGCGAGGAGGACCCGTATTTGTTGTTTTGGTTTGGCCATTAGCCGAGCGGAATCTCGATAGTCAGACGTGCGCCGTGCCCTGGATTCGACTCCACGGTCAACACGCCCCCCACGGTACGCGTACGCTCCTTGATGGAGATAGGACCCAACCTCAGACGGTCTAATTCGTCGCCTGTGAACCGTCCGGCGAAGCTAAACCCTTCGCCGTTATCGTCAACCACCAAAACGAGCCGGCTGTCGTCCTGCGACAGTTTTACCACGACATGGGAAGCCTTAGCATGCTTTTTTATGTTGTTGAGTGCTTCCCTGTATATCTGGAAAAGCTCACGGCACACGCGGTCTGGGGCCTGCACCTCGACGGAATCAATCAGTAAATCCAGCGCCAACGGCGACTCGTTACGGAAACGCTCGGCGAAACCGATCATTAGATCGACCAGGTCGGCGCTCTGCACCCTCACCGGCCGCATATCGGTTACCATCCGGCGAAGCTCGGCGGACTCGCCCTTCACGGTTTGCTGCAAGACAGCCAGGCTGTCGGCGGCCTGCTCGGGTGTGACGTTCACCTGCCGGCGCAGTACATCCAGCTGGATCTCAAAGCTGAGCAGGGTTTGCAAGATGCCGTCGTGCAAATCGCGAGAGATTCGGCTCCGCTCTCCCTCGATGGCCCGAGCCCGCAGATGCCGCAGCAGGAAGACGTTTTCGAGCGCCGGGCCAATGTGGCGGGCGACGCGCTCAAACCACGATAAGTCGTCTCGCGTGAAGCGGTTACGGCCATTCAGCAGGAAGAACCGGCCAACGGGCTGCCCGCCCTGGTCAAAAGTAACCGTCATCATGGATTTCAGCCCCAGCAGCTGCTGGGTAGGGCCGGGAAGGCGCGGGAGCGATTTGAGGGAGCGCCCGTCTCGGCGGTCCCATCCGAATCCCGATCCGGCTCCGCTAAGGCTATTCCAGCAGATGGTGGCGTCGGCGTCGTCCAGCAGCAGCCCGTCGGCCCGCGTCAGCGGCAGGTTGTCCGGCATCAGGCGTTCCCCCTCGCCGGCCTTGTGGCGCCACAGGAAGATCCGCTCCAGATCGATATCCCGATAGACCAGCAGCGCCTCTTGCGCCCGGAAGGCGCGCGTAAGCTCCTCCAGGAAGAGGCGCAAGCACTCGGCCAAGCCCTGGTCGACTTCCATCGTGCCGGTGATGCGCGAGAAGAATTCGTTTTGTACTGCGAACAGCCGGTTGCGGTCACCGAGGAAGGCGATGCCCGCTCCGGCGGCAAAGGTGGCTCCGGCCAGACCGAGCCAGGACACGATCCGAATCCAGTGGAGTTCCCCTTTGACGACGGTCAGCAAAACGAGTTCGAGCGAAAGCAAGCCCGCCAGAGGAAACGCGGAGGTGAGTCCCCAGCGAATGCCCGCGACATAACAAACGAACAGGTAGGGAAACCATGCTGGCACCATCGATGGGCTGACAATCATGAAGTAGCCCAACGCGACCAGGTCGCAAAATAGCGGCAAGTGCCACGAACGGCTGGGAACGACCTTCTCGAACAGGACTGCGCAAATGGCTAGCACCAGGTACCCGATCAAAAAAGAAATCGGGCGTTTGGCGTGCAGGGACGACGGCTGCTGCAGCAGCGCGATCAACGCCAACAGAACGATGATCGGGCGCGCGTAAGCAATCTGCCGTTCGAAGTGTCGGCGATCAGTCTCGTGCGGATTCATGCGCGGGGACGCATTCCTATTGACTTAGTTTAGCAAGGGATAGCAGCGCCCCCGCAGGGCCTACCGCAGCGTTTCCAGCTAAGAACCAGTCACCGAAAGGACACCAAAGGCAGAAGTTAGAGGTTGGACGTTAGAGATGGGAAGAAGACACCGAGCGACCTGCGTAGACTGCCGATGGGCGCCCGTTGGTGGCGGATTGGCTGGACTTGGCGGAGTCGGGGCTGGTGATGGCGCGGCGGATGGCCGCCAACGGGGCGTCCTCGTTCAAGTGAACGCTCTTGCCGTCGCTTTCGATCCCGAGCCGCTTCCACATCGTCGAAAGGTCGACGGGCATCGGCTGATCTTTCATTTTCGCGTACAGATCGATCAGCACCGTCAGTCCAGTAGCGCGATCTCCCGCTTTCAAAGCCTCTTCGAGCTTCCAGTCGTAGCGAATGTCGCCGCCCGCATTGAGAATCCCGCGCAGGGCATCCTGCAAGCCCTTCTTGTTATGCGTCTGTTCCCGAATTTCCACATCCGCCAAAAAACAGAACAGCGCTCCGCCCCAATACGTGCTGGCCCAGGAGTGGGTGTGGTCGAGCCCTTTGTCGTCGGGGTTCGGGACACCCTTGCGCATATCGCGCGCCAGGTCCGTCCACATCTGCAGCGCGGTCATTTGGCCAGCCTGAATGCGCCCGATCGGCTCTACGTATGTAGCGATACCCTCTTCGATCCAGTGATGCTCGTCCGCCACTGAGGGAAACGATAAGTGCACCATTTCGTGGGTCAACATCCAGTCTTCCGCTAGCTCTGCAGGCGGAGTCCGGGTTCCGACGCCGATCTTGATCAGTCCGCCGCCATCGCGCCCCCAAGTCATGCCGTGCCGAACCCCGCTGCCGTCGAAAGGGGCGATGCGCAGCACCAGATGCGGAACGGGATATTTGCCGTAGTAGGTAGCGACGGCTTCGCCGGCCATCTGCGTCCAGCGGATCAGATCGGCTTGCGAAAGTTTCCAATCGCCGGACTCAATGGTGACGTCGATACGCGAACCGCCGATGATCAATGTCGAAGTCATATCATCCGCCGTCGCGCAAGCCGCCGCCGAAATGCCGACCAGCGAGCACACCAGCGCGTACCAATAAACACGACGCATCACGGCTGCCTGGAACCCGGTACAAACCATAGGGACGGCGGAACAACGTCAACGCATATGACGTCAAAGCATATGAGATGTGAGCCAGGTCGTTCAGGTTTCCAGGGAACGCGATTGCGGCGCGGCCGCGGTTCCCGCCAAACGCTCCAGCAGTGTATCCAGGGCAAATTTGCCCGGTCCAAAAAGCAAGACAATCAAGGAAGCGACAAGGAATGTATAAGGCGCCGCGGCGTAGAATTTGTCAGGGTCGGAGAAAATGGAAAACAGCGCCTCGCGATCGGCGGTGATATAGGCCACGATCAGGTTTATCGTCAAAGCCAGAGCGGTGAGTCGCGAGAGCAGTCCGATCGCCAGGAAAATTCCGCCGAAAAATTCAAGGCAGGAAATTGCAACCGCCGTCTGCGCGGGCATCGGCAAACCCAGGCTGGTGAAGAATTCAGTGACCTTTTCAAGATGATGCAGTTTCCCCCAGCCACTCTCGATCAGTTGCCAGCCCCAATAGAGCCGCACGCAGAGCAGAAACGGAGATTGCAGATACGAAACCAGGTCGAAGAAGCGACGGTAAAGCTGATGGATTCGAGAGAGCATCGTTTTTCCTGTCGAAAATAAGAGCGTGGCGAGGTCGAAAAGTTTCAGTGAGCCGCCGGTTTTTTCTCCGGCTGGCAGAACCATCCCAGCGTGGCCCAATTCTCAAACCATTGCTGCACCGACTCGGCTCGTTCGCCGAGCGGCATCTTGCTCTTGCGAAAGGCCGCGTCCAACGCCTTACCGAGGGCTTTCCCCTGGCGGAGGAAGTTGAGGACCGCGAACTCTTCGACGCTGACACGCCGGAAATAGACGGAATTGTCGATTCGGTGCACCACTAGGAAAACCGCGCCGGGCTTCAGCTTGGCCACGGCGCGAACATGTTTCCGCTTGCGGCGCTCCTGAAAGGCGTTGCTGGCGAAGTCGGTGTCTTCGTCATCTTTGCGAACCGCAAGCAGCAAGTCGTCCACCGGATAGTGGAGATCCAGCAAGCGCACGTAGGGTTGCAGTTGCAAACGAAGCTCAGCGCCCGCTGCTCCGGCGAGATCTTCGGTGCGCAGAGCTGGCTTCGCCTCTCCGTCGAAAGCCTCAATGTCGGCCCATTCCAGTCGCGTGATGTCCAACGCCAGCGTCTGCTTTTTTCCCGCCCAACTGGGATGCGCGCGCAGCCAGCCTTCGAGTTTCGCGCCCAAATTGCGCAACGTGAAGGAACGTGAAGGACAGTCGACGATATACGCCTTGCACATGGCGTCGAATCGGCGCTCGCCAAGCACCGAGCGCAATCCGGGAAAATCCTCGGTCATACTGGAGAAGAGACGGAACCAATATTGCCGGTTGTAGATTTCCAGGCGCTCGAAGGAAGTCAGGCGGTCGTTCGGCTTGATGAAACGCGCCGCGTAGGAACGCATTGCGCGGCCATCGGGCGCTTTGCGCTGCATGCGCTCGGACGCCGTAAGCGGCTGCATTACCGCGCGAGCCATGGTGCGCTGGAGCTTGAGCAGTTTCATACGGCGGTCGCCAGCACGCTGGAGGCAAGAAATTTGTTGGCTTTCTTGGCCTCGTCGTGCACTTCGTTGAACGAAGGAATGCTGTCGTCCCATTCCAGCAACGTGGCAGTGTGACCGGCGCGGTGGATCGCTCGATCGTACAATTTCCACACCGGATCGATGACCGGGTGGTCGTGCGTATCCAATATGTACTTGCGGTACTTGGAGTGGCCCGCGATGTGAATCTGCGCGACGCGCTCCGCCGGGACGCTATTTACATACGTCATCGGATCGAAGCTGTGATTTTGCGAAGAAACGTAAATATTGTTGACGTCGAGAAGGATTCCGCAGTCGGCGCGTTCCACGACTTCGTTCAGGAACTCCCACTCGGTCATCTCGGAAACGTGGAACTCGGCATAACTGCTGACGTTCTCTACGGCGACGGGTACTTCGAGATAGTCGCGGACTTCTCGCACCTTCTGCGCGGTAACCTTCGCAGCCTCAAACGTGTACGGCATGGGAAGCAGATCGTGGGTGTAGCGGCCATCCACGCTGCCCCAGCAAAGGTGATCGGAAACCCAGGGAGTTTTGGTGAGTTTGACGAGTTCCTTCAATCGCCGAAGGTGTTCGCGATTCGGCTTCTCGGCCGAACCGAAATACATCGACACGCCATGCTGCACGACTTTGTACTGCTCCAGAATCTGATCGAGGATTTGCAGCGGCCTGCCGCCATCGATCATGAAATTTTCGGAAATAATCTCGAACCAATCGACCACCGGCTTGCGCGACAAAATGTGATCGTAGTGTGGCGCGCGCAGACCGATGCCAATTCCGTAGTCGGTAAATCCATTGAACTTATTCGCGGGCATTGCCATCTCTCCGGAGATTTGTGAGAAAGAACGAGGGCCAGTGAATAACCACCAGCCCTCGTACAAACAGCAACCGATATAACGTTGCCGTTAAGGGTGTTATTCGGGCATCTTGCTCCCGTCGGTCGCGCAGCCGCCCTTGCCCTTGCAAGAGTTCTTGGCTTTGCAGCCGTTGTCGCCCGCCTTGCAGCCGCCCTTGCCCTTGCAGGAGTTTTGGCCCTTACAGGCGTGCTTTTCTTTTACTTTCTTGTCAGCCTTGGTGTCGTCCTGCGCGGTGGCCGAAGCCTTCGCGCCCGGAACGAGGTTCGAGGCCTTGATGGTGGCGCCAGTTCCCGCGAGAAGACCCGCGAGAGCCGCACCGGTGAGAAGGAAACGATTTGACTTTGTCATAATCCCCAACGTCCTCCTGAATGAATTTGACTGCACCTACTTCGGGCAAAAATTCTGCCAGAAGACCGTGTGACTTCCTTGGAGCGCCATGGCCACCCAGCAAATTGCGAGCATTGTTTGTCTTGGCCAGAACCTGGGCTCGGGTAGGCGGTCTCGACGGCGATTCAACCTTACGCCCGATGAGAGTTCGCCTGCCAGCAAAAATTTGGTCCCGCATTGCAAAAACTTTGTAACCCGCTACTGGATTCTTTGTAGTACTAGCCCTTAAATATTCATCTGCCCGTTACGGTGCCGTTCCGAAGTCACAGGCATTCAGCCTGTGTTCTGGCATCGCCCGCATTTAATTGGTGGCGGCCATTGCTGCCGTGCTGCCCGCCCACCCTAAGAGCCGACTTACCTTCGCCGCCACTTCGTCGGCCTTAAAGATTGGCGCCGAGCAAGTGCGCTCCGTGCATACATACGCAGCCGCGCGCGGAACGGATGGATACTGGACGTCAGGGTTGGGCAGTTTTCCTTCCCGGGTGTCCCACCATTCCAGGCGCTTGTAAAACGATGGGTATTGCAACGCCGCCAGGAAGAGAGCTTTGGCGGTGGGATCGTCTTTACGGCCCACCACGGTCAAATGAAGAGGCGGACGTCCGACTTCGTAGTCGGCCAGTAGCACGCTGGCCACGGGCAGACGCGTGGCTACGGAGCCCGCGGCCAAATAACGCATCGCGGCATCGCTGACGGTTCGATATTTCGCGTCGCCGGTAGCGTGAAAGAGTAGGTTCGCGGCGCGCGCAACGGCGAGGTTCTCGTCACGCTGCGGGTGCGGCTGGTACGCGCGATCGGTCGGCGCGACCGAGGAAACAAATCCCGCGCCGCGCGGACTGCGGAATGTTCGATCGATGTAGCCCATTGTCGCGATGGCATCGTTCAGCCATTTGCGATCGGCAGTGACGCGATACAGCGCGAGGTATGCCCTCGTCATCGCAATCGAATCACCTAGGAAAGGCCCACCGACATCTTTGGCGCCGTGATGAAATCCGCCGCCACTCAGCGCGCGATGCTGCGGACTCCAATCGGCGGCGCGGATGGCTTGGTCGAGCGCCTTGGCATCTCCGGTCGCTTCGTAGAGCGCAGCCAGCGCGGCGATAGCCCAGCCGTTTTCTCTCGCGTAGATATGCGTGTCCACGCGCGGTATACCGCGCTGGCGGCGCTCCTGATCGTTCAGCGCGAAATATTCTGCGCTGTGCTGGCCTTCGATGACGTCGGCATCCTGACTGGTATAGAACGCGCCGTCAGTGCTGGTCAGAAAGGTGGTGAGAAATCGCTGGATGGCTTGAGCCGCTTGCAGGTATTTCGGATCGCGGAATTGCGCGTAGGCTTCCGCGTAAATACGCAGGTTCTCGGCCTGCACCGACATGATTTTTTCGAAGTGCGGCTTGGTCCAAACACCGTCGGTGGAATATTGATAAACGCCGCCCCACACCGGGTCGAGCAACTGGAGTTGAGCATCCAGAGTTTGCTTGGCCATGCTTGCGGCCCGCGCATCTCCGTGGGCCGCGCGGTCGATGGCCAGTTCCACCGAATCGACATCCAGATATTTCTGGTCGGAGCCCCAGCTGCCCTGCTTGGCGTCGTATCCGGCGAGATAGTCTTTTTCGAGTTGGGTGCGAAGCGACGCGGCCAGCAGCGGATTCGCGGGGAACGCGATTTCTTTTTCCGCCTGCACCGACGGACCTGGGCTGGGGTCGTCGATGATCGCTTGCAGCATGCTGGCCATCTCCTGGGGATCGAGATAGCCTTGGCGCTTCACAATTTCGTGTCCGGCGTCATCGAAGACCACGGTCGCCGGCCAGCCGTAATCTTCGTAGCGATCGGAAAGATCGGGCCGCGAATCCTGGTCGACGCGCACAGTCAAATATTTGCTGCGCAGCAGTGCTTGAACTTTGGGATCGCGATAGGTGGTGACGTCCATGACATGGCACCAGTGGCACCACACCGCCTCCAGATCGAGGAGGACGAATTTCTGTTCGCGCTTAGCTTGCGAAAATACGCCGTCGGACCACGGAAGCCAGTTCAACTTACCGGCAGCCGGTGCGGCGGAAGACGCGGCGGTAGACGCTTGCGCAAAAGCGCCTTGAGAAAGCGCTAAGGAGGCCACCAACACCGCGAAAACTAACCCGCTTCGTTTCACCCGTGAACCCTCAGCTTCGATATACGTGTTCCGGTGAACTTTGGATTTGAGGTTTTGAAATTACTAAACCCCCGAACGCTTGGGCCGTCTCGGACGGTACCCGGCTCCGAACATCTCGCACACCACGCCACCGTTGTTAGACTCGCTCGCAGAGATTGTGTGAGCACCTCCCTGTGATCATCCGCCGTATCGGCCAGGACGTTCCGCCTCTATGTGGTCCGCTCCTGCATTCCACAGGGTTCTGGGTGACACTCGCGCGGTGCGACTGGCGTCTACAGTTTCGGCATCAGTCCCACTAACCGGAGCCCGTAACCGTGAAACGTGATGAAATTCAGGAAGCTCTAGAACAGGGCTACCTATTCGACAGTGCAATAGTCAAACACGGTTTTACTCGCTATGTCCGTGATTACGACATGGTGGTGTCGGTTGCTCGAGGGCCGGAATATCTGTACCGGTTTTCCCACTGTCCCCTCGCCGAAATCACTACGGCGGTCTCAGACGATGTTTGGCGACATTCTTGGAACGATAAGTTTATCGACTATTTGAGATGGCGGGAGTCTGGGGAACCTGAAGGATATGTTTGGGGCGTCTGCTATTCAGATGTTTACCCTGGAGCAAAATACATCGCCGATTCGAGCTTGCTCAGGAATGGACATCTAGATTAGGAAAACCAATGCACGAAGTAGTGATAAAGACGAACGGACACAATTTTCGCTTGGTATTCCATGACCTTAGCCTCAGACAGCTTAAGGAAACTGACCCAGAGCGGGTGAATGTGCAAACAATTCCGGCATAGAACACGGCAGCTGATCGTTGGCGTTCCACAAGTCGTGTCGTCGGAAATTGACTCAGCGCTCCCGATCCCCCCGGTTCACCCTCCCGTGCAGTCATGCTAAACTTCTAGCGAGTGGTGGGAGTAGCTCAGCTGGTAGAGCGTCGGTCTGTGGCACCGAATGTCGCGGGTTCAATCCCCGTCTCCCACC
>Ga0137403_10009078_pt1 | contig 11071 bp, 9 predicted proteins | sample CZOMad2_1_16fung_FD_122057 | JGI IMG/M metagenome (GOLD analysis project Ga0137403, IMG submission 122057) | Vadose zone soil fungal communities from Angelo Coast Range Reserve, California, USA - CZOMad2_1_16fungal (Hybrid Assembly) | ecosystem: Environmental > Terrestrial > Soil > Vadose zone...
GCGAGCACCGCGCCCAGCTCGTCGCGGACCGGCGCGGCTACACAGGACACCTCGGCGACCGCCTCGCCCTCGTCGAACGCGACTCCCGCCGCGCGGACCTTGGCCAGCTCGTCGTCGAGCGCGGCCGGGCCGGTGATGGTCGCGCTGGTGAGCCGGCGCAGCGTGGTCCCGGTCAGCAGCCGGCGGGCCTCCTCCAGCGGGAGGCTCGCCAGCAGCACCTTGCCGACCGCGCTGCAGTGCGGCTCCAGCTGGGCACCGATCCGCGCCCCGGCCACCGTGACCTGGCGGTTTCCCGGCAGCTTCTCGATGTAGAGCACCCGAGAGCGTGCCAGGACCGCCAGGTGCACGGTCTCCCCGTGCAGCTCGACCAGCCGGGCCAGCACCGGGTAGGCCACCGCGCGCACGTCCACGGTGCCGCGCAGCGTCTCGCTCAGCTCCACGATCCGCCAGCCCAGCCGGTACCGACCCCGGGCGCGGCACTGCAGCAGCCCGGTCTCCACCAGGCTGGACAGCAGTGCGTGTGCGCTGGATCGGGGCACCCCGATGGCCTCGGCGACCTCGGTGACACCCCAGTCCGGCCGCTGAGCACTGAACAGGTCCAGCACCGGGCCGATCTTTTGGATGGTCTGCAACATTGCGTGTCTCCAGGGGACTCGGCTGGTGCGGTGCCCGGACTAGAAGCCCCAGTTGGCGTCCTCGCGGATGATCTCCAGGGCGCGGAAGCCGCCGGTGAAGAAGACCAGCGGGTCCCCGTGGCACGACCACAGCTCGTCGACGCGCCCGACGTGCAGGGTGTGGTCCCCGGCGGAGTGTGAGTCGTAGACCGTGCAGGCCAGGTGCACGAGCGCGCCCTCCAGGAGCGGTACCCCGCCGCGCTCGACGAACCGCACCCGGTCCGGGCACGGCCGGCCGCCGGCGAAGTGCAGTGACACCGGCTCCTGCTCGCGCCGCAGGATCGACACCCCGTAGCGGCCGTTCGCCGCGATCCGGGCGTCCATCCGGGCCTTGGTGGCGACCGACACCAGTACGAGCGGCGGGTCCAGCGACACCGAGGTGAACGCGTTCGCGGTCATGCCGTGGACCCCGGCGGCGCCGTCCTCGCCCGCCGAGGACCCGGTGGTGACCACCGTGACCCCACTGGCGAACCTGCCCAGTGCCTTGCGCAGCGCCGGGCCGGACACCGCATGCTCCCGCCGCCCACTCATCGGGACACGATCGCCAGGTCGTCCGGGTTGACCAGATCCGGCCGGGTCCAGCCGTCCAGGTCGTACTCGGACATGCACTGGTCGGCAAAGCCCTTCAGCGCATCCGCCTGCCCACTGGCCTGGTAGGCCAGCAGCGTCTGGAAGCGCACGGCCTCATGATCTCCGCCGTAGTTGCGCTCGTAGAGCTCGTGCCGGCCGGCGAACTCGGTGCCGACGGCGTCCCACAGGAGCTTCATGAGCTTGACGCGCTCGACCGCGTCGACCCCGCCCGATCCCCTGAGGTAGAGGTCGAGGTACTTGCGGAGGTCCGCCGACTTGAAATCGCGCGCGTGCGAGTTCAGGTAGATGAGGCCGCTCGCCACGGTCTTCTCGATCAGGTTCTTGATCTGGACGTAGGCCTCGGGCGCCAGCACCTGATACGCCGCCGCCGGCTCCATGCCCGGCAGGACGCAGCCACCGGTCCACGGGTCGGCGGTCTTCGCCATCGCGTCCGACAGCCCCCAGATCATGTTGCGCCAGGCGATCACCTCGCCGATGTTCGCCTCGACGCCGCGGAACGACCGTGACCCGGTGATCTCGGTCGCCTTGATCATGAGCCCCGTGATGAAATCGAGCTTGACCGCGAGGCGGGTGCAGCCGTGGATGAGGGCGCGCGGGAGGAACCCGGTGCGCGGGAAGAAGTTGTTCGCCTTCTCGACGTCGGCGTGCACGAACACGTCTTCCCAGGGCACGAAGACGTTGTCCATCACGAAGATCGCGTCGTTCTCGTCCAGCCGGCTCGACAGCGGATAGTCGAACGGGCTGCCCAGCATGGCGGCACGCATCTCGTTCGAGACCCGGCAGATGAGCTTCACGCCCTTGGCGTTCGTCGGCACCATGAACACGATCGCGAAGTTCTTGCCCTGGACCGGAATGAGCCCATGATGGGCGACAAACGTGAAATGGGTCAGCGCCGAGCCCGTCGCGACGACCTTGGCCCCGGAGACGTGGATGCCGGCGTCGGTCTCCTTGATGACGCGCGCGTAGACATCCGTGGGCCCGCCGGGCGCCCCCGGCGCGATGTTGCGGTCGACCGGCGGATGGATGATCGCGTGGTTGATGAACGGCACGCGCTCCTGGGAGTACCGGTACCAGCGCCGCGCGTTGTCCTGGTAGGGGGCGTAGAACTCGGCGTTCGCCCCGAGCGTCCCCAGGAACGCCGCCTTGTAGTCGGGGGAGCGCCCGAGCCAGCCGTAGGTCAGGCGCGCCCACGCGGCGATCGCGTCGCGCCCGGCGATCTGCTCCTCGACCGTCGTCGGCGCGCGGAAGTAGCGGTGCGTGAACCCGCCCCACTCCGTGGGCTCGGTGAGCACGTGCCGGCCCCGCTTGTGGTCGTCGTGCAGCGCGTCGTACAGGCGCCCGAGCATCCGGGCACAGTTCTGGAACGCCGGGTGCGTGGTGATGTTCTTCACGCGCTCGCCGTAGATCCATACCTCACGGCCGTCGTCGAGGCTCTGGAGGAACTCCTTACCGGTATACGGGAGCGTCGGAGCCTTCCCGGCGGTGGGCGGCGCCGCCTCGGTCCCCTTCGACGATCTCGGCTTGACGGGACGAGCCATGGTCACACCCCCTGAGCATTCGACCCCGAGCCGTCCACCACTAATACCCGGGATCACGGCTCGGTCAAGGGCGAAATCCGGTAGTCTGTCGGGGAGTTCGGCGCGCGGAACGCGACGCGCGGAGGTGATTCGAGCTCGAGCGGGTACTCGGCAAGCCCGACGACATCACCAAGCTCGGGCCCGTGGAGACCTGGCGGTACAAGGCCTCCAACTCCGCGCGGCTCACGCCCGCGCGCGCGGGTCACGCGGTTTGACTTCGAGATTGTCGGTTGTTACAACGCGCTTGATGCGACCGCACGCCTGAGGAGACGACGATGGCGCTGAACCTGAGAGACTTTCTCGCGGCCCTCGGCGACGACCTGATCCGCGTCGACGACGAGGTCGATCCCATCACCCAGGCCGGCGCGCTCTGCTCGGCGGCGCCCCGGCCCATCCTGCTGAACCGCCTCAGGGGCTTCCCGGGCTGGAAGCTCTGCGACATCCTGGTCAAGGACCGCGCGCGCCAGGCGAAGGCGCTCGGGACCACGCCGCAGCACGTCGTGCGCGAGCTCTCCGATCGCATGTTCACGCGCGTGCCCGGGAGCTCGAAGATCGTCCCGGACGGCCCGTGCAAGGAAGTGAAGCTCCTCGGCGACGACGCCGACATCACGAAGCTCCCGATCCCGATCCACTCCGAGGGCGACGCGGGGCGCTACCTCGGCTCCGGCGTCACGATCACCAGGGATCCCGACACCGGCGTGCGCAACGAGGCCATCATCCGGGCGCTCGTCCGGGGCCCACGGAAGATGGGCTTCTGGATGGCGGCGCGCCACAACTGGGCGCACCTCATGAAGTACCAGGAGCGGGGCCTCCCGGCGCCGATGGCGTTCGCCATCGGCCTGCATCCCGGCTACGAGATCCTCGCCAACTTCAGCGGGCGGCACGAAGGCTACGACGAGCTCGAGATGGGCGCCGGCGTCCTCGGCGAGACGCTCGAGCTCGTGAAATGCGAGACGATCGACCTCGAGGTCCCCGCGCAGGCCGAGATCGTGATCGAGGGCGTCGTGCCGCCGGGCGTGCGCGAGCCCGAGGGGCCGTTCGGCGAGTTCACCGGTTACAGCAAGGGCGCCGAAGGTCCGGCGCCGGTCTTCGAGGTGACCGCGATCACCCGGCGCCGGGACCCGATCTATCGGCACATGCAGGCGACCGTCTTCACCGACCACCAGCCGCTCGTCTCGGTGCCGATGGAGGCGAGCCTCTATCGACGCCTCAGCGAGATCCACGGCCGCACGGAGATCCACGACGTGTTCATCCCGCCGTGGGTGACGATGTTCACGGTGTTCGTCCAGATGACGCCGCGCTGGGACGGTCAGGCGCGCGACGTGCTGCTGGGAGTCCTGTCGAGCCCGTATCTCCATCCCAAGATCGCGATCGCCGTCGACGAGGACGTGAACATCTACGATCCGCGCGAGGTCTTCTGGGCGATCTCGACGCGGGTGAACCCGGAGCGGGACGTCATCGTGATCCCGCACGAGCGCATCCACCCGCTCGACATCTCGGCGCCGAACGTGGACCGCTCCGAGGTCACGGTGATGCGGGTCGGCGGCAAGATGGCGATCGACGCCACGAAGCCGCCGCTGTGGCGGAAGAAGGAGCGGGAGGAGTTCACGCGCATCAAGCCGAAGGGCGCCGACGATCCCGCCCTCGCCGCCTTGCTGGCGCGCCTGGCCTCGATGGCGTGAGGGGTAGCCGGCGCCGCCAAGGACCCCGAGCGCAGCGCCCGGCGGCGACCGGCGCCGCCGACCGATGGATCCTTCCGCTGATCGTCGTGGCGTGCACGTTCCTGACGTTCGTACAGATCCTCCAGAACGATTTCGTCGACTGGGATGACATCGACACCCTGACCGAGAATCCCTTTTTCCGGGGGCTCGGGTGGCCGCAGCTCAAGTGGATGTGGACGGCCACCCTCATGGGCCAGTACATCCCCGTGACCTGGATGACGCTCGGCCTCGACTACGTCGTGTGGGGAATGCATCCCGCCGGGTACCACCTGACCAGCCTCCTGCTGCACGTCGCCAATGCGGGCCTCTTCTATCTCGTCGTCGTGCGTCTTCTCGCCCTCGGAGCCGCCGGCGGCGACGCGCGGGCGGACGCCCTCAGCGTCCGACTCGGAGCGGCGTTCGCCGCGCTCGTGTTCGCGGTTCATCCGCTCCGGGTGGAGTCGGTCGCGTGGGCCACGGAGCGTCGCGACGTCGTCTGCGCCTTCTTCTGGCTCCTGGCGGTCCTCTTCTATGTCCGGCACGCGCGCGGGCACCCGGACGAGCCGGCCCGTCGACGCGTGTGGTATTGGGTCTCGGTCGGCTCTTTCTGCGTCGCGGTCCTGTCGAAGTCGATGGCGGTGACGCTCCCGGCGATCCTCGTCATCCTCGACGTCTACCCGCTGCGACGGTTCGGAGAGGGGCCGAGATCCTGGCTCGGGCGGCCCGCGATTGCCGTCTGGCTCGAGAAGGTGCCGTTCGTGCTGGTCAGTATCGCGGGCAGCGCGCTGGCCGTCTTCGCCAACCGCGACAACATGGTCTCGCGGGCCGAGCTCGGCATGCTGGAGCGCCTGGCGGTGAGCGCCTACCAGGTGGTCTTCTATCTCTGGAAGACGGTCGCGCCCGTCCGGCTGGCTCCGTTGTACGAGCTCAGGACTCCGATCGCGGCGCTGAGCTGGCCCTTCCTGCTCTGCGCCGCCGTGCTTCTGGCGCTGACGAGCTTCGCGATTCTCACCCGCAACCGCTGGCCCGCGATCGCGGCCGCCTGGCTCGCATCGGTGATCATGCTCGGGCCCGTCTCGGGCATCGTTCAGAACGGCCCGCAGATCGCGGCCGACCGGTACACCTATCTTCCGGCCCTTCCGTGGGCGGTGCTGGCCGGCGCCGCGCTCTCGATGGGATGGCGGGCGGCGCGCAGGTCGGCCTCCCGCGTGGCGGTGCTCTGGCTGTTCGGGCCGGCCGTGCTGGCGGCGGTCCTCGGCGTCCTCACGTCGATCCAGACGCAGACGTGGCACGACTCCCGGCGGCTGTGGACCCACGCGCTGGCCGTCGCCCCTTCCTTTGCCGGCCACTACAATCTCGGGGTCTACTTCGATCGTCACGGTGACTGGAGCGCGGCGATCGATCACTACCGCGAGGCGCTGCGCATCAAATCGGATCGGGACGCCCACTACAATCTCGGGGTCGACCTGGCCCGGCAGGGCCAGTGGGACGAGGCGATCGCCCAGTACCAGGAAGCGACGCGGATCAAGCGGAACCACGCGGAGGCCCACTACAACTGGGGCATCGCGCTGGCCCGGCAGGGCAAGTGGGACGAGGCGATCGCCCACTACGAGCTGGCCCTCTCGTTCAAGCCCGAGTTGGCCGCCGCGCACAACAACTGGGGTGCCGTCCTCGCCCGCCAGGGGCGATGGAGCGAAGCGATCGGCCACTACCAGGAGGCGGTACGGATCAAGCCCGATCACGCCGAAGCCCACAACAACTGGGCGGGCGCGCTCGCGCAGCAGGAGCGCTGGGACGAGGCGATCGTTCACTACCGTCGGGCGCTCCAGATCAGACCCGACTTCGGCGAGGCCCGCCGGAGTCTCGAGCAGCTCCTGGCGTTTCAGGCCGCGCGGACGCGGTGAGGGCTCAGGACGTCAGGGTGAGGAGCTCCTTGGCGCTGCCCGTCATGAGCTGTCGCATCTCGACCTCGGTCATTCCGTAGGCCCGGAGCATCGCCGCCAGCAAGCGATAGGCCTCGACCGTCTGCGGCAGCAGCGGGATGCCCGCGTCGCTGGACAGCATGAAGTGCTCCGGCCCGATCGCGCGAATCGCCGCGACCATGTCCTGCGTGTCGACGCCGAGCAGCGGCGAGAGCTCGTCCCAGGTGAGCGCGAACCGCACGCCGGCCTCGGCCCAGCGCTTCATCGTCGGCACGTCGAACTCGAACACCTCGCTGAAGGGATGATCGATGAACGCCCGGCGATAGCCGATGGCGCCGATCTCTTCCGCGAGCGCGTCCATCTCCTGGGGCGAGAGGTGGCCGAACGACAGCGCGACCCCGTGATCGGCGCAGAGCCGCACGGTGTCCCGGATCGCCGGGAGCAGCCGGCCGTGATCGTCGAGCACGTAGATGCCGGTCTTGAGCGCCTGCTCCCAGGCGACGGGCGGCACCGGGTCGTCGTACCGGCGCGCCTTGTCGAACCAGACGCCGCGCCCGCCGAGGCGGTAGATGCTCCAGGCCGAGGTCACCGGCGGCATCCACATCCCGAGGATCCCGCCTTCGACGGCCGCCTTGATCTCGGGGAAGTCGATGGGCTTCAGGGGAATCCCGACGATCCAGGCCGACAGGCACTTCACGGGGCGCAGGCCTTCCCGCTCCGCCCAGCGGTCGACGTCCTCCTGGAGCTGGCGCGCGACTTCCCACGGACGGCCGGGCGAGATGCTCTTGAAGAGGATCGCCTTCATGCCGGCGCGGCTCGCCTCCTGCGCGGCGTGCATCGGCTCCTCTTCGTCGTGGCCGCGCGCGTGGGCGTGGACGTCGATCGCGTCCGTGAGGTCGTACATCGCCGCTTTGTTGGCGCCCATTCCGTAGCGCGCCTGGTAGGATCGGACGACTCGCCGGCTCACCATGAGCGTTTCCCCTCCCGTCGTGGACCGCGGATCGACATCGAGGAACGTAGTCGGATTCTAGCGCGGATCATTCATGAACGACACCACGACGAACGGGCGGGTGGCGTCGGGGCCGCACCCGGCGCCCCCCGCCCGCCGATCGCGTCGATCGTTCATGAATAATCCGGGCTGGGCCCGGGGAGTCAGGAGCACGGCGCGAGCCTCGCGCGCTTCAGTATAGTAGTCTCACGCGACGTGTCCTTCGGACACCCCAACGGAGAGACGCGACAAGATGGTGTCGATCGTGCGCGGCCCGAGGTCGAATGTCGCGCGGCCGATGCCCGGTTCGCCCTCGTGGAAGAGGTCGAGGATCCTGTCACCTGGCGTATATTGAGGCCCGGGAGGGAACGGTGGTGACGTCGTTGCGAGTGATGCTGTTGGGCGTGATCATCGTCACGCTGGTGACCGGTCTGACGACGCCCCGCGACGCCTCGGGGGGGTCGATCAAGGGCACGGTCGTGCTGAAGGGGGCGACGCCCGAGCTCCGGAAGCTCGCCGTGACGATCGATCAGTACGTGTGCGGCAAGGAGAAGAATCCCGAGGAGCTCGTCCTGTCGCCGCAAGGGGGGATCCGCAACGCCGTCGTCTGGCTCGACAAGCCGCCGGCGCCGGCGGCCGCCGAGGCGCTGCCGACCACGACCGCCATGGATCAGAAGGAGTGCATGTTCGCGCCTCGCGTCGTGGTCGTGCCGGCGGGGGGGCGGATCGACTTCCTGAACAGCGACCGGCTGCTGCACAACCTGCACAGCACCCCGAGCGCCAACCCGCCGTTCAACCGGACGCAGCCCAGGGGACGCACGATCACCATCTCGTTCTCGCACCCCGAGATCATCCGCGTGACGTGCGATCTGCACTCCTGGATGCGCGGCTGGGTCGTGGTGGCCGAGCATCCCTTCTACGCGATCACCGACGGCGCCGGAGATTTCGCGCTGCGGGGGCTTCCGCCCGGGCGCTACACCCTGAAGGTCTGGCAGGAGCGGCTCGGCACGGTCTCCAAGGACATCGTGGTGGGCGATGCGGACCCGACCGCCGTCACGCTGGAGATGCCCGCCCGCTAGCCGCGCGGGGGGACCACCATGCCTCGCACGTCGGCCGCCGAGCGAACGCCGCCGCCCGTGGTGGCGTTGCTTGCCTCGCCGCTGGGCGCCCTCGTGCGGGCGGTGGCGCGCATCCGCGCGTCGGTCCACGTCAAGCTCCTCGCCGGCTTCCTCCTCATCACCCTCCTCTTCATCGCGATGACCGCGGTGAGCCTGCGGACCGTCGCCGAGACCGCGCGCCAGACGAATCTCCTCGACGAGGCCCACGAGCGCGTCGGCTGGTCCCGGCAGATCGAGCACGCCCTCGCGATGCAGATGCACTTCACCGCCATGGCGTTGCTGGCCCAGGCCGAGGACTCCGTGAGCCTGATCCTTCGCGAGAACAACCGGTTCAACGACACGCTCGCGCGGCTCGAGACGGCGGCGCCGCCCGAGGAGCGCGCGCTCATCCAGGTCATTCGCGGGGGGCAGGAGGACGCGATGGCGACCGTCGCCGACATCGCGAACGCGGTCCGCGACCGGCGGCTCGCGGACGCGATGACGGCGCTGCAGACCCGTCAGGTGCCGACCTACCGGAGGATCGAGGAGCAGGTGAGCCAGCTCGTCGCCGCCGAGGAGACACGGATGGCCAGCCTCCGCCGCAGCATCGCGGCCTCCCACACGCAATCCCTGCGGCTGATGGCCGGCTTCGCCGTCGTGTCCGTCGTGGTCGCGCTGCTGGGCGGCTTCGTGATCTCGTGGTCGTTCATCCTGCCCGTGCGCGAGGCCCACGGCTTCCTGAGCGAGGTGGCCGAGGGGCGGTTCGGGGGCACCATCGTCGTGCCGAACCGCGACGAGTTCGGCGCGCTCGCCGAGCGCATGAACTGGATGAGCCGCGAGCTCCGCCGATTCGACGACGAGCAACGGGTGGCGGCGGAGACCCTCCGCAGCCTGAACGACCGTCTGGCACTCGCCAGTCGCGCCAAGTCGGAATTCCTCGCGAACATGAGCCACGAGCTCCGCACGCCGCTCAACGCGATCCTCGGCTTCACCGAGATCATGCTCGACGAGCTGTACGGCGAGGTGCCGCCCGCGCTGCGCGAGCCGCTCGTCGACATCCAGACCAACGGTCGCCACCTGCTCCGTCTCATCAACGACGTGCTCGACCTGTCCAAGATCGAGGCCGGACGACTCGAGCTCGGCGTCGGCGAGTACTCGGTGCAGGAGATCGTCGAAGTCGCCCACGCGTCCCTGAAGTCGCTGGCCCTCGAAAAGGGTCTGGCGTTCAACCTGCGGGTGGCGCCCGACATCCCGACGGCCTGGGGCGACGGCCGGCGGATCACGCAGTGCCTCCTGAACCTCGTCGGGAACGCGCTCAAATTCACCCGCCAGGGCCGGGTCGACATCGACGTGCACCTCGACGGCGAGTGGCTCGTCTATCGCGTCAGCGACACCGGAATCGGCATCCCCAAGGACGAGGTCGAGAACATCTTCGCCGAGTTCCGTCAGGTCGACACCACGATCACCAGAGAATACGGCGGCACCGGGCTCGGGCTCAGCATCACGAAGCGACTCGTCGAGATGCACGGCGGGCGCATCGGGGTGGAAAGCGAGCTCGGTAAAGGATCGACCTTCTTCTTCACGGTGCCGTTGCGGACGGACGGAGGGCGCGCATGAAGGACCGGACGGTGCTCCACATCGAGGACAACGAGTACAATCGCAAGATCGTGAGGCAGCTGCTGAGCCGGACGACCTACCGGCTGCTGGAGGCGGCGGACGGCGAAGAGGGGCTCGCGGTCGCGCAGCGTGAGCTGCCCGATCTCATCCTCATGGACGTCCAGCTGCCCAAGCTGTCGGGGCTCGATGCCACTCGCCTGCTGCGGGCCGATCCGCGGACGGCGAACATCCCGCTCGTGGTGGTGACGTCGTTCGCCCTGAGCGGCGACGACCGGCGCGCGATGGACGCCGGTGCCTCGGCGTACCTGGCCAAGCCGTACAGCCCACGCGACTTGATGGCGCTGATCCACCGGTTTCTCCCCGACAACTGAAGGTCCCCTGACGAGAGGAGAAGGTCGATGAGATACGGAAAGACGTCGGCTGTCGTCGCCGCGGCGGCCCTCGTCCTGGCCCCGGGCACGGCGCGAGTGGGGGCGCAGGGTCAGGCCGAGCAGTTCACGCCGGAATACCGTGAGGTCCGCCGGTCGTACGACGAGAAGCACACGCCGAAGATCGAGGCGCCGGACTCGGTGAAGCGCGGGCAGTGGTTCGAGGTCACCGTGACGGTGGGCGCCGGATCCACCCACCCGTCGCTGGGGGAGCACTTCGTCCGCTACATCGCCCTCTACAAGGACAGCGCCGAGATCGCGCGCGTCTACCTGCACCCGGTCTTCTCGTATCCCAAGGCCGTCTTCACCATCTCGCTCGACGAGGGCGGCAACCTGCGCGCGATCGCCGAGCCCACCCATTCGGCGGGCTGGGAAAGCTCGAAGAAGATCGCCGTCACGCGCTAGCCCGCATTATTCATGAACGACACTACGACGAACGGGCGGGTGGCGCCGGGTGTGGCCCCGGCCGGCGGGGCG
>Ga0137403_10009079_pt1 | contig 11071 bp, 8 predicted proteins | sample CZOMad2_1_16fung_FD_122057 | JGI IMG/M metagenome (GOLD analysis project Ga0137403, IMG submission 122057) | Vadose zone soil fungal communities from Angelo Coast Range Reserve, California, USA - CZOMad2_1_16fungal (Hybrid Assembly) | ecosystem: Environmental > Terrestrial > Soil > Vadose zone...
AGATCCGGTTGGAACTTGAGCCAAAAACTCATGTAGAGGTCGCCAGCTTCGCTGACCGGCAGGAGCTGGAAAGAGGTTTGGGTGGCAGCTCTTCCGATTGAATTTTTTCCATTGGGACCCCGCATGATCTCGCTGTAGAGGGCCTGGGTCTGCCTTCCGTCATGCCCTGTCGTAGTCCGGATTTGGTTGAACATGTAATCTCCCATAACCTTGGCCGTCACCGGCACGTCAGCGATGAGCTGTAACCTGCCACCACCACGCCAGATATCGGGCGGCCATGTGGCCTTGTCGGTGTATTTCCTGGCAATTGCATCGGTGCCGCTGATGTCCTGCCAGCACCCCTTGGGCCAACAATCTTTCTGGTCAACCGGACGAAGAGCCGTGTCAGCTGCAAAGCCCGAACTGAACAGCAGCCTCGCCCGAGGCGAAGGCGTAGCAATTACCCGTATCGTGTTCGGGTCGAAGTCCTGTTGGTCCGCCTCAACAGCGCCGGGAATTATCGGAGTTGTTCTTCTTTCTTGAGGTGTCCGGGCTTGGGCCGAAAAAGTCAACACCAAGGCGAGGGCAAGTGCAAATGCGCCACCACATACCGCGCAAGCTGCGGCCTTGCCGGCAGCGGCAAGCGCCGGCGCAATCGGAATTCGGTGCTGGTGGATCAAACTATACGAAGTAACGGGAGCCGACAGGACGTCACCAGGCCGGAGGCTTGAGTATTTCACTGTGACTGCTCCTCTTGGCGGCCGTGGCATTGCGTATTTCAACGAGACCCCGAACAGCAGTCGATCGTCTTCCACAGAAATCGAACTTCGACTGCGAATCAAGTCGCGCTTGGACGTTTGACCGCAATCAATGATTTCGTAAGACCCCAAATTGTCTCACTCAGGATCTCCCCATCCGGAAAGTAACCGGCCATGTCCCCGACCGTGGGCAGGTAAAAGTCCGGGACGGTCGCCTTTATCCAGAAGCGATTGCTGATGCCAATGACAGGACATTGAATGAACCGCGGAAGATATCCCACCAACGGCAGCCAGGTGTGTGTCTCCACCGGAAACCAGCGATACGGCACCTGTACGAAATAGCCGGCGCCGATACGGTTTATCTCGCCTGCGGTATTAACACGCTCTACTGGCGCGTCTTTTCGACGCCGGACGTCAAAACCATCGCCGATCTCAAAGGCAAGAAAATCGGCGTGACGACTATCGGTTCGCAGGAGGACAGCGTCATTCGCTTTATCCTCAAAGAGCGCGGTCTCAACCCCGATCGTGACTTTGCGATGGTCGCCGTGGGCGGCGCCCCGACGCGTTTGGCCGCCTTGAGCAAAGGTGTCATCCATGCCTCCACTTTCATTCCGCCACAAGACATCGCCGCAGAGAGGCTCGGTCTTCATGAGCTTATCGACATGAGTAAACTTGGGCTTTACAACCCCGGTAGCTGCTTTGCCAGCACCAAGAGCTACGTCAAAGCTCATCGCGACACCGTCATGCGAGTGATGAAGACCTTCGTAGAAGGGCTACGTTATTACAAAGACAATCGGGAATTCGTTTTAAAGGTCACGGCCGACTTCGCGCAGAACCGCGACCCCGAAGTCTTGCGACCTACCTACGAAGTAGTTACCCGCTTCCAGGACCGCATTCCGTACGTCAACATGAAGGGCATCGAGTTCATGCTCAAGACATTGGAGCTGCGCGACCCGCGCGCCAAGACTTTCGATCCGGCCAGCGTCGTTGATTCGAGCTTCATTCAAGAGCTGGACAGGAGCGGCTTCATTGACGCGGTGTGGAAAAAATAATCTCGCTTCAAAAACTCGTAAGGCGTGACGGGTAAGGAGTAAGAGGTATTATCCGAACCCCTAACCCCTCACGCTTTACCCCTGACGGCCATCAGACGCGTTATCCCCACCGAGCGATCAAACCCAGCAAATCACAAACACGATTGGAATATCCCCACTCGTTGTCGTACCAACTGAGGCACTTCAGATATTTGCCACCGGTAATGCTGGTAAATGCCGGGTCGAAAATAGAGGAATGCGAATTTCCGATGACGTCCGATGATACGACGGGCGAGTCCATGAGTTGCAAAATACCCTTCATTCGTTTCGACTCCGCCGCGGATTTTATCGCCGCATGAACGTCCTCGGCCTTGACGGATTTCTCAAGTTCGACAAACAAATCGACCACGGAGCCATCGGGCACCGGGACACGCGCGGCGATTCCGTCCAGCCGCCCTTTAAGCTCGGGCAAGACCTCGCCCACCGCCTTCGCCGCACCGGTAGAGGTCGGTATGATATTTTCCGCCGCGGCACGGCTGCGCCGCCAATCCGAGTGCGGCACGTCGGCCAGGCGCTGGTCGTTGGTGTAGGCGTGCACGGTATTGATGATACCTTCGACGATGCCGAACGAATCGTTGACCACCTTTGCCAGCGGCGCCAGACAATTAGTGGTGCAGCTCGCGTTCGAAATCATCCGGTGCTCCGGCTTGAGCCCGTCATCGTTAACGCCGAGCACGACGGTATAGTCAATCTCGTCCTTCGCCGGAACGGTCAGCACCACGCGCTTAGCGCCGGCGTCCAGATGTTTGCCGAGTTGTTCCCTGCTGGTGAATATTCCCGTCGATTCGATGACGACGTCGATGTCGAGTTCACGCCACGGCAGTTTGAGCGGTTCCTTTTCATGAAGCATGCGGGTTCGACCATGCGACGTGATCAGATTATCGCCTTCGAGCCGCAAAGCGCCCTTAAAGCGACCCATTACGGTGTCATAATTCAGCAGATAACGCAGCGCGTTGTGATCGAAGACGTCGTTGATCGCAACCAGTTCGGCGTCTCCGCGCTTATCCAGAATACGAAACACGGAACGGCCGATTCGGCCAAATCCGTTAATGGCAACCCTCATTTCTCACCTCCGATGCCGTCAAGGCGGCTATAGTGCCGGATCACCTCGAGTACGCGGCAGGCATGACCCAGGCTCTCGTACCACGCCAGTACTTTGACCATTCTCTTTCCTGCCTTGATGGTCGCACGCGAATCAAAGAGCAAGGATTGCCTGCACCCGATGACGTCAGACGAAACAATCGGATCATCGGTCACACCGATCAACGTCGGCTGATCAGCCGCGGCGGCGCGCATGATCTCGTTCACTTGCTCGACCGTGACGTTGCTTTCCTGCATGACGCAGTTAAGATCCAGCAACGATCCCTGTTGGACCGGCACGTTAAGAGCATAACCGCTCAACTTCCCGGCAAACTTTGGCAGAACAAACTCGACCCATCGCGCGGACTCATTATTGTTGGGAATAATATTCTCCGCCGCGGACCGGCTGCGGCGAAAGTCCTCGTGGGCATAATCCTGAAGCGACTGATCGCTGCTATAGGCATGGACCGTCGTCATCGACGCGCAGTCGACTCCCAGGGCTTGGTCCAGCGATCGCAATAAGAGCGCAAGCGCATTGGTCGTCGCAGAACCGGCCGAAATCATTTTGTCTGTGCTCGCGGCGCTGCTTTCATTGATTCCAGGTATGATGATCCGGTCGATCGGCTCGGCCGGCAGCGTCGAGAGAATGACCCGCCTGGCGCCGGCGCGCAAATGCGCTTCCATGTCGCGCCGACGCCGATATCGGCCCGTGGCATCGACGACGCAGTCGACGTTCAGAACATCCCATGGAACCTCTTCCGGTCGTGCCAACTGGAGCATTCTTGTGCGGAACTTGTCGTTGATCAGATAGTTGTCTTGGAGCTCGCACGGCGGTTCCTCGACACCGTCACTCTTGAGCAGGTACTGGATGATTTCCGGTTTGCCGATATCGGCCACTGCGACGATTTCGATATCGTCTCTTTCCAGCGCAAGGTGATACAGGTGCCGACCAATCTGGCCTAGGCCCATAATGCCGATTCGGATTTTCCCGCTACGCATCTGGCCACCTCCGTTTTCGCAGAAATTAAGCGCCCAGGGTTGCTGTTATTCTATACTCGCGGACTTGAAAAATCGATCAATTTCGTCACTTCCGAATCCAATCAGAGTTTCACCCGGATACCGCTTCGAATGATGGAAGGTGCAAATAGGCTCCCTCGTTATTTTTGCTCTTTGGAAACGGTTGTGGTCCGATCGCAGGTATCGAACTCGGCATCGGTTAGAACAGTAATGGAATTCAAAAGCTCCGAATGAGGTGCGATCGAGCGTTGTTGCTCTGAATCGCGCCGCTAAAACGGTCAAAGACTCGTTACACGTTCATTGGTTTGTTTTCTATAAATCGAATAGAATGCCAGTAGCTAGCGGATTCACTGGCAGGAGACTTCGGGAGAATTCAATTCAACTACAGGGTTAACGACCTAGCGTTGAGCCCACCGATCAGTATGCGGCCATTAAAGAAATTCCTGAGTTTTACATAATTTGTAAAACAACATCGAGGGCGCCGTGATACGCGACAAAAATGACTTGGCTGACACTTCTAGTATCGAGATCGAAGCAACTGATTATTCAGTTCAGAATCTTGCGCCGCCAAATAATTTACAAAGATTTGAAGGCGTAGCTTTTTCATTTTCGGGGAACATATTAGGTGTTGCTACTTCAGATACGAATAGTATTTTTCTATTTCGACGAAAACCAGACGGCCTATTCGAAGATACACCCTATTGGAGCATTAACGGACCTAGATCGGGACTTAACTATCCACACGATCTCTCATTCGCGCTGGCAGGCGATACCGAACTGCTCGCAGTTGCTCAACGTGCCGGATCAATTTCTATATATGAAAAAAACAAAACAAAGGATAATTATAGCACAGTGCCGGTTTTTGAGATTTGCGGGCCGGAGACGAGATTGAATTACTCCGATGGCGTTGCTTTTGTCCCGCCAAATAATGACTACTTGGCGGCGTGCAATCTCAAAACTGGCAGAATATCCTTTTACCGTAAAACCTCAGGCTCGTCACTTAGCTTTAAATTAAAACCTGTCTTCGAATTGAAACACCGTAGCCTCGCTGATCCGGATGGATTGGCTTTTTCGCAATGCGGAAAATGGCTTGCCGTCGCCAATCATGGCAATCACACTGTAAGTATATTTCGACGTCGGGATACGATCCTCGCCAGAGGAAAATTAAAATACGGGCCTAGACCGGTGACGACAATCGAAGATTCAGGATTACGCCATCCACATTCAGTAGCATTTACACCCGAGACTAACCATCTTGTCGTTACGAATGCGGGAGCCAATTACTTCAGCGTATACCAGCCAAAAAGAGACGGTTCTAAAGTGCGCTGGTCTCAATCGCCTGTGTTACAGAAAACTGTTGGTCCGGATGATATTTTTAAAGAAGTTAATGCGCGCAATAAAATGGAAGGAGGGCCCAAGGGAGTTGCGATACATAAAAACAGTTTAGCGGTATGCAGTCCTGAATATGGAGTTAAGATTTACTCGTTTCATGAAAATCTTTCAGATCGTTGTATTATTTGACTGCATACAGAAAACATATGGATTGGCCTGCAGGGATAGAACCCGTAATTGTTTAATCGCCTGCCGAACCGTCAACCTGAGTTGAAATCGACTCAAGCGGCTTGTTAGGTCCCCATAACCTCATTTAATCCTTCAACTTTACTAGTTCCTCCGGAGACAAGCTTCCCGATCCTTTCAATTAAAGAAGCAGCGCCATTCTTCTCAATCTGCGCCGAAGCCAGGACTCACTTTCCAACCGCTGCGTTTCACGGCACTCGAGACTTCTCACCCGTTTAATCACGTCGTTCTTTGGAAATGATTTCGTGCCCTCTTCCGTCGCCTGTTGCTCTACCTGCCGCTGCTCGTTTTTTGAAGCATCTTCGACCGCGGCAGAACGTTCCGCGGTCACCTTAGATTTGGCATCGTCTCGAGCCTGAGCGGTTTCTTTCTTTACGTAGACTGTAATTGCCATGGTGCCGTTTTGTTCATCAAAAACAGCCCTGCTACCCTCTTGTTCATCCTTCCGGACTCTCTGCTTAAGTATCCCGGCGCATTCTGAGACAGACGCGTACTGACCCAAAGGGACCCAGCCCTGGCCGGCGCCCTCGGGCGGAGAAAGACTTTTCGCCGGTGAAACCTCAAGTTTTTCCACCAGTGTCCATACGGTGATCAATTGCGGTTCGCTTTTGCCCGCATAAATAAGGACGAGGACCATCACAGCTGCCGCTATGGTATATCCCGCCCACTTCCTGGAAAAATACCGGCGTCCCTTCAGGATTTCGGCCGTCTTGCTCCCCAGGTTCGCATGACGGGGGCGTGAAGTCTTACGGGGCTTAGTCGCCGCGGGGGTATGAGCGCGCGTTTTTGGTTTTTGAATGAACTCTTGATCGTAGCGGTGGCGACGCTCGGCGTTTCCGAGAACTGCATAGGCTTCATTGATTTGCCGGAGTTTTTCCGTAGCTTCTGCTTTCTCGCCCGCCGTGGAAAAGAGGTCCGGATGATATCGTTTAACGCACTCTCGATAAGCTGATTTAATTTCATCGGCGCTCGCGGAGCGCCCCACACCGAGAACCTGATAGAAGTTCGCATCACTCATAAGTCAATAAACAATACAAAGCGGATTTTGGCCAAGCATACGCTTTGGCTTGGCGATTTCGCTCATTACCTACTGGATCTTATAACATACAGTAGCGTCATCCTTCAGCAATGCTGCGACGTGCGGCAAAGCACGACGAGCAAAGAAAACAAGACGGAGTTTATCCTTGAATAAACGAAATCAGTTCGCATAGGTCAGCTGCAATATTTCGCACAGATTGCTGAAGACCACGCCGTTCGCCCTTGGAGAACCGCAGGCGAACAAGTGTTGTCATTAAATCAATGACGGGTCGGTAATGGGGTCTGAGTGTCGAGTGGGCTCGCGTCTTTATCTGGGATCTTCAAATTTTGCTATCACACGGTTTACGCATCTGTGCTGGTCCGTGAACTCAAAGATGTCCGCGATCCGTTTTTGAACAGATCTAAAAGTCGGCTGCATTCCCATTTGCCCGGTTGATAATGCGCACCGGTCAGTTCTGGCCAATTCGTACGGCCGCCTCTTGGCGTATGAAACCCGGCGGCCGGCCGTGCTTCGAGCGAACCTCTAACCAACCGTTGCTGGAGTCCACAACATTGAGCTTCATTCCCGGGCCGATGTTGGCGATCAGAGGTGCGTTTTCGCTCGGCCCGCCGTAAACGCGGGTCGGGCGAACAGTTTCAAATGTGCCCCGGAGGCGCGGCGCTGATTTTGTCTGAGATGTTGAGATAGGATCGGCTGTGTATTCGTCAGAACTTGTTTCAGGCGGAACTGCAGACTCTTCCGACATTAAAAATCTAGTTCCCAGAATTCCCATGGTGACTATGCTCGCGATCACAATAGCAATCGCGGGAACCGCTCGGAAACGCCATTTTCGCTTGACCGAAGTCCGATCAACCCAACTCGATGCTTCTTCCTTTGCCGCATGGATTTCCGCTGCCGGGTCGGCTGAAACATGATCCGTTGGCTTGCCGCTGGTCTCACTGGAGCCGTCGTTCAGTAATTTTGTTTCCGAGATTGCGATCTCGGATGGCGTTAGTTCGCCGACATTAGTCGCTGAAGAGTTACCCAGGTTCGAGGATAATTCGGCGACAGCATTTGGCGCGCTTTGAAGAACCATTGCACCATCGCAATCCGACGCGAGGCACGACGAAACCGCGATAGCTTCGCGATTGGCGGCAAGCTCCTCTGACCCCAGGCGTTTTACAGCGATGAGGCGCGCATGCTCCATTTGTAGTTCGTCGAGCTGCTGCCGGAGGATACTCACCTGTCTTTGGTTTTCCTCGCCGGCGGCGAGGCGCTCCTGCCAACGGGAGATCTCCTCCCCAAGCCGGCGATTTTCGTCGGCCAACCCCTGACAGACGCGATCCGTTTCCCGTAAACGCTCGTGAGTATCCTCGAGCGCTTGGACCTGGTTTTTGCCTTCGGAGAGTTCGCGTTCCAAGTCGACGATCAGTGCTTCCAACTTCTGTTGCTGCTCCTTATAAATCAACTCGCGAGATTCAACATTGGCTAGTTGTTGTGGTGTGATCTCTATTTTCCGAGCCTTCGATTGGCTGTCTTCCAGCTGTCGTTTGAAATCGGCAACCTCGGCTTCCAGACCCGCGCAACGATCAGAAATTTCCTCATTTCGATGGGCCAATTCCTGCAATCGGGCTTCGCTCGCATTTAACTGAACTCGGTGGGTTTCAAGTTCTCGTTGCAAAGCTTGGTTTTCAAGGCGCAGCTTTTGATTCTCAAAGTGAATTTCCGAGGAGCGCCGTTCCGCGTTCTGAAGCTCTTTGATCGCTGCCGCGCTTTGTTCTAACTGCTGTTTCAATTCACCGGTTTCGTTTTGCAATTTCTCGTTGCAAACGGTCTCCTCCTGGTGGCGCTTCGCCGATTCACCGAGTTGCGACTGAGCCGTCTCGAGCTGTTCGTGAAAGTCCGTGATCTCCCGTTGAAGCTGCTGATTTTCAGCGACTAACTGCTGATTCTCCAACTGTAAATCATGTTGAACTGTGCGGAGCTCTTCAATGCGCTTTTCGCCGGCCGCAAGGTTGCTTGACAGCGCATCGGATTCTTCCAGCAGGGCCTTGTTGTTCGCCATCAGTTCATCTATTTGCCGCTTGGATTCGGCAAAACTGGTTTCTAATTGCGCGTGCAGTTGCTGGTTCTCGGCTTGCACAGTCAACAAACGATGTTGCTCGTTCTGACACTCTTCCAATGTTTTGTGACTTGCTTCTAGCTTGTTTGAAAGCGCGGCTACTTCTTTAGCGAGCTCCTCACTTTTAGTGATTAGCTCCATGGACAAGTGTGTTTCCGGGTGCTCGGTCTCGGTGGATAGGGCAATAGGCTTCGCCGTTTGCTTGCGTTTGAATTCGTCGAACTCACGTCGTTTGCTCCTAAGTTCCCGCTCTGAGCTGAAAAGAAACGAGCCTAAAAGGGTGATGGTTGCCCCAGAAAAAATGATCAGCCAAGAATACAGGTTTTCCATAAAGTTCTCCTAAGCGAACCGGATCTTTTTCTACTTCCAAGAATTCTCTGAGTTGTGAGCAAGCACCCGATCTTTCTGCTGCTGCCGCTCCGGGAAGTGCGATTATTTGCCACCACGCTACTTAGCGAACCGGTATGGTGCTGTTACGCCAAAGCTATGCCAATGGGCTATTCCCAGTGCTACGGGCTAAGCCATTACAAGATAAGAAGTTTTTATGATGCTACTGCGTTTACAGTAGCGATGTTTTGAACAAAATCGTGGATCGCGGAAAAAATGTAAGGGACTAATCAGAGAGCACGATAACTGGTGAAAGGAAAGAGCCAAATCGCCCGCTAATCCCTGAATCGTATTACCAGCACGTGCCAGGATGGGAAAACGAGATCAACAAATGGACTGCCAAGCGCAGCTTTACGCATGTAACCGTCTGTGTTATCGATCACCGACCGGTTGGAGGAGTTTTGAGAATTGAAAAAGTTTTCGTCGCCGCAATCGCGCTTGCTTAGACTCATGTCAACCGCTTCAGCCGAACCGATCCGCATCGCCATGCCGTCAAAGAGCATGACGTTTTTAAAATTTCTATTCAGCCGACAAATTCGGTTTGTTCAAAAACGAAGGGCTTGAAGTGACCTTTCCAGTCGGCAAGCGGACGTGCAATTGGCCGGGTGGTTAGCGGCGAAATGGAGTACATCGCAGCGGGCGGCGCCGTATTGTTGAAACCATGCGCGAACAAGCGACTCAAGGGGCCGGTGGCCCTCGGGCAAGTGTTGGACTATGGAATACTGAAGGAAGTCCTAGCCGACATGAAAAGGTAGAGCGACACCGGCAAGCAATCTGACGTGGTATAAGGAAGATTGATCAAAACCTATCTAAAAGTCGTCATCCCCGTGCCGTCAGCCAAGGCTCCAAACTGGGGCGTGGTTAGCGTCTTGGCGTGAAAAACTTTGCTGAAGTTGTTCTGTTCAAGATTCATAAACGTGAAAATCTAAGCCCAGACCGCGCTCGCGCAACGCGGCTTCGACTGACTAATTCGGGTTGACCACGCGCCTCTAGAGCCGGTCGCCGTCTCAGGGCAAGGTGAAGACGATCAGTTGGTCCGTGACTTCGCCCGATCCAGGTTTCAACGATCCGGCGGCGATGTAAACATGTCCTCCGGTAGTCGCGGCGGAGGTCCCGTGCCGGCCCCCGGGCATTGGAGCGAGGGTTCTCCAGTTTTTTGTTTTCGGATCGTAGGCCTCGTTTTCGGCGAATGTATTTGGCGCAAGCTCGCCGCCCAACACCAGAACCATGCCCTCATAAAGCGTATAGGCGAGCCCGCTGCGCGCGGTCGGAAGCGGTGGTCCCGAGATCCAGGAGTTCGTCGCCGGGTCGTAGATGTCGTGCATATCCGTCTTGTCGTTGGACGCTCCGAAACGCCCCCCGACCGCATGGATTTTCCCTTCGGCCGCGACCAGCGCCATATGATCGCGCGCCTTGGGAAGCGGGGCGCGCTCACTCCACGCGTTGGTCGCCGGATCGTAGACTTGGTGCGTTGTGACCGTCTGGCCTGCGGCGTTGCGTCCGCCGACCGCATGAATCTTGCCGTCGAGCACGGTCACACCGATCGAACCGAGGCCCACCTTGAGCGGGCTGAGCGAACGCCAGCTATCCGCGGCGGGATCGTACTCAAGAACGTGAGGTTGACCGTCTTTATGGACCGAAGCGACAAACCCACCGACGGTGTAGATCTTGCCGTTCACGACGGCGGTGCCGATGTGATCGAGCCCATGCGGCAGCGCCGCGCGCGTGCGCCAGCGATCGGTCGCAGGGTCGTATTCGTCGTGGTAGGTCCCCGCCAGGCCCTGCACGCTCCCGCCGATGATGTGAACTTTTGCGCCGACCGCCGCGAGCGCCACTTCGTTGCGCGCAATCGGGATCGGCGCTTTCATTGTCCAGCTTCCCTGCGATTGCGCGTGCGCGGTCGCTGCCAATGCCCCGAGCGCCACGGAGAGGGTGGCGCTTTGTAGAACCTTCAACCGGTTATGCATTGTTGCCTCCTGTCCGTTCTGAAGTTCCTCAACTCCGACATTTTGACTCGCGCAAATCTAACCGCCACGTCAGC
>Ga0137403_10009080_pt1 | contig 11071 bp, 8 predicted proteins | sample CZOMad2_1_16fung_FD_122057 | JGI IMG/M metagenome (GOLD analysis project Ga0137403, IMG submission 122057) | Vadose zone soil fungal communities from Angelo Coast Range Reserve, California, USA - CZOMad2_1_16fungal (Hybrid Assembly) | ecosystem: Environmental > Terrestrial > Soil > Vadose zone...
TGTTTCTCCATGTATTCGCTCATGTCGATGCGGATCATGGCGTTCTCGTCGTCGAACAGAAACTCGGCCAGGGCGCGCGACAATTCCGTTTTGCCGACACCGGTGGGGCCGAGAAAAATGAAAGAACCAAGTGGCCGATTTGGGTCCTGTAAACCTGCTCGCGCGCGGCGCACGGCGTTGGAAACGGCCTTGATCGCCTCATCTTGTCCGACGACTCGCAAGTGCAAATGCTCCTCGAGCTTTACCAGTTTCTCGCGCTCGCCTTCCTGCAATCGCGAGACGGGAATACCGGTCCATTTCGATACGACTTCAGCGATGTCTTCCTCAGTGACTTCTTCGCGCAATAATCTCGGCCGGTCCTTTCCCGGCTTTGCTGTCTTTGCCGTCGCGGCGGCCAGCTTCTTTTCCAAATCCGGGATTCTGCCATATTGAATTTCGCTGGCCCTGCCCAAGTCCCCGCGCCGCTGCGCGCGTTCGAGTTCTGTCCGGAGTTGATCCAGTTCTTCCTTCCATTTTCGCTGTTCGTCGATGACCGCTTTCTCTTTTTGCCACTCCGCTTTTAGCGCGTTCGACTTTTCTTTTAGTTCTGCCAGTTCTCTCTCGAGTTTCTTCAGGCGCTCTTTGCTGGCAGGATCCTTCTCTTTCTTGAGCGCCTGGCGCTCCATTTCGTGCTGCATGACCTGCCGCTCGATCACGTCGATCTCGGTGGGCATCGAATCGAGCTCGATTTTCAGGCGGGACGCAGCTTCATCGATGAGATCGATCGCCTTGTCTGGCAGGAAGCGATCTGTGATGTAACGCTGCGAAAGCACGGCCGCTGCAACGATGGCGCTATCCGTGATGCGGACGCCGTGGTGCACTTCGTAGCGTTCTTTTAATCCACGGAGAATTGCGATTGTGTCTTCGACCGTTGGTTCGTTCACCAGGACCGGCTGAAAGCGCCGTTCCAACGCCGCGTCTTTCTCGATGTATTTGCGGTATTCATCGATCGTTGTGGCCCCGATCGTGCGCAGCTCGCCGCGCGCAAGCATCGGTTTGAGCATGTTTGAAGCGTCCACGGAGCCTTCTGCTGCGCCTGCGCCGACGATCGTGTGCAATTCGTCAATGAACAAAACGATCTCGCCCTGCGAATCAGTGACTTCCTTCAAAAACGCCTTCAGGCGATCTTCAAACTCACCGCGAAACTTTGCGCCCGCGACCATAGCCCCAATGTCCATGGCGATGATTCGTTTGTTCTTTAATGAATCGGGCACGTCGCCGCTTACGATTCGCCGCGCGAGGCCTTCCACAATCGCTGTTTTGCCGACACCCGGATCACCAATGAGCACGGGATTATTTTTCGTCCGACGCGACAACACCTGCATAATCCGACGGATTTCGTTGTCGCGGCCGATTACTGGATCGATCTTCCCGCGTCGTGCGAGTTGCGTTAGGTCGCGACCGTATTTCTCCAGCGTTTGATATTTGCCTTCGGGATTTTGATCGGTCACGCGTTGGGAACCGCGCACCTGCTGAAGACCCTGCATGAGCTTGTCGCGCGTGACACCTGACTCCTTCAGCAATTTTGCTGCCGGCGCATTTGCACCAGCCAACGCCAGCAAATAATGCTCAGCGCTGGTGAATTCATCCTTCAGCTTCGACATTTCCTTTTCGGCGTTGTCCAACACGCTTCGGAGTTCGTTCGAGAGCCGCAGATCGCTGGCGGCGCCATGAATTTTCGGGCGGCGTTCCAACTCCGAGCGCAGACGCTCGCGCAACTGGTCTACGTTTGCTCCAATCTTTTCGAGCAGCGGTCGTGTGATGCCCTCGCCCTGGTCCAGCAGCGCGGAAAGAAAATGTTCGTTCGTGATTTCCGAATCATTAGATTGCGACGCCACGTCCTGCGCAGCCTGCAGCGCCTCCTGCATCTTCTGCGTGTATTTGTCGATGCGCATCTATTCAAGAATAACCAAGGAGCGGCGGTTTCCAAACCGCCGTTTACTTCAAGGCAGTGTCGGCGCGCCGGCTGAGACCGCGCAAAGTTCGCACAGGAAATAGTTGCGCAAACGTTCTTCGGCGGACTGGAGACCGCCTCTCCTTGTATTGCGACATTCGGGTTTCGTCATTCGTCATTCGTCATTCGTGCTTCGTCATTGTGTCATTGCACGCAAAGAGAGCAGGAGGAAGAGCAAGAGCAGGATTATGAGAGGACCAAGAGTCCTCGGCGTTTGACACAAACGCCTCTACACGGATGAGTGTTTGATGAGCGGGGAGGTAAAATTGAGCACGCGTCACGCATTGCGCGTGCTGCGGCCCGGAGCGTTTCGCCGCTACATTATTGGCAGCTCAATTTCCGACACAGGAACCTGGATGCAGGTGATGGCTCAAGGTTATGTGATGAGCACGCTCACGAACAAGGCTCTCCTGCTTGGAATGGCGAACCTCGCAGCGGGTCTGCCGATGCTCCTTCTAACCATGGCCGGCGGTTCGGCGGCCGATCGTTTCGACAAACGAAAAATTCTTTTGGCGACTCAATATGTCCAGATTGCGCTGGCAATTTGCATGGGGTTCTTGATCAGGAGCGGGAAAATCGAGATCTGGCATATCCTGGCGTTTGCAGCTGTGCTCGGCATTTCCAATTCATTTGAAATGCCCACGCTCAACGCATTGGTGCCCGAACTGGTGACGCGCGACGAAATTCAAAGCGCGATTGCTGTCGACCGCGCGGTCTTTCACGGCTCCCGGGTAGTTGGCCCGTCGCTGGCCGGAATTTTTATCAGCGCGTGGGGGGCAGCGTCAGCTTTTTTTCTGAACGCGGTTTCATTCGTGGCGCTGATTGTCGCCTTGTTAACGATCCCACCCCGACCGCGCGGCACCGCCGAGGAGGAAAACAAACGCGCCAGCGGAATCAAGGATGGTTTTCGCTACGTCGCAAAAGATAAGCCGAGTCTTGCGATGATCGGCCTCATCGCAGCGACCACAGTTTTCATTTTCCCAATTATCACGGTGATGATGCCGCTGTATGTGCGACTGGTGCTGGGGCTCGGCGCGGATCGACTGGGGTTTTTAATGGGCGCTTCGGCAGTAGGCTCGGTGATAGGGGCAATTTTCCTGATTAGCATTCCTCGCAGAAAACGTGTGCCCTTCATGATGGTGAACGTCGGCATCGTGGCATGCGCGATTTTCGGTCTTTCACGCGCCCCGAGTTTTTACATTGCGACGGGGCTGCTCATTCTGAATTCGCTTGGCCTGGCGATGAACTTCGGATTGGCCAACACGATTGTGCAGGAACGGGCGCCGGACTATCTGCGTGGGCGCGTCTCGGCTGTTTTCATGCTGAGCTTTGTCGGTCTCATGCCGGTCGCCGGTTTGGGAATTACCGGACTATCTGATCTGATCGGTATGCGCACGGCGCTGGCGATTGCAGCGGGGTGCTACGCCGTAATTGCGCTAACGGTGCTCGCTCCCGTGCGGAGAGAATGTTCGCAACCTGCAATCTCAGAGACGCCCGACACCGAGACGCCGGCGCCACCGGTCGCCGCTGCTGTTTAGCGTGATCGCGTTTTCGACTTGCTGGAACTCCGGACGTCATACTGCCGGGGACGAAATGCTGCGCGAAATCAAAGGCGAACTTGGCTTTGACTTGATCGAACTAGGGCACGGCACACGCCTGTCGCTGGTGCCAGGTATTCAACAAATGTTTGATGCGGGAGAGGTCCGCTTCAGCAGCTTGCATAATTTCTGCCCTTTGCCGGTCGAAGTGATGGCGGCTTCGCCGGATTGCTACAAATTTTCCGCTGTTTCTTCCGAAGAACGTGAGCGGGCGGTCAAGCAAACGCTTCAGACCATTGATTTCGCCGCGCGATTAAACGCGCCTTTTGTTGTATTGCATCTCGGCGAGGTGGACATGTCATCTATCACCGATCGGTTGATCGAAATGGCGAAAACCGGGCGATACCAGTCACGCAAATACGTGAGATTGAAGATCGAAGCGGTCCAAAAACGGGAAAGAATTGCGCTCCGCTATTTGCAACGGGTGAAAGATTGCCTGCGGCGTGTCATTGAGCATGCCGCTTCAAAAAACGTCCGGATTGCTTTGGAAGGCCGGCGCGGCTACGAAGAAATTCCAACTGAACGCGAACTACCTGGGCTACTGGAAGAGATGGCCTGCGCGCAGGTCGGTTACTGGCATGATTTCGGGCACTTACAAATCAAGGAGAATTTGGGGTTCATCGATCACGCCGAATGGCTGCGCTTGATCGGTCCGCGCGCGTTTGGCTGTCATGTGCAGGACTGCATTTGGCCGGCCAAAGATCATGAAGCGCCCTTTACGGGCGCGGTGAATTTCGAGAAACTTGTTCCGCTCCTTCCCACAAACTGCTTATTTGTCTGGGAGATGAGCCCGAACAAAACGGCTGATGTAATTCGCCGATCGGTGCAAACTTGGAAAGAACGTTTTGGCGAATGAAAAAAATCCTCGTCACTCTTTTCCAGTTAAGCGTCACCATCGCGGTACTTTACTGGGTCTATCACGATCCCAACAGGCGCGCACAGATGGTCGAGGCGATCCGGAACGCCGAGTATCGCTGGGTTGGCATGGGAATCCTGGCTTACGTGGTAGTGGAAATCGCCGCTGCGTTTCGCTGGCACGTCTTGCTGAAGGTCCAAAAGATCCACCTGAGTCTCCCGCGCCTGTCCGCCCTGTTTTTTATCGGAATGTTTTACAACCAGTTCCTGCCGGGCGGCACTGGCGGCGACATCATAAAAAGCTATTACCTGCTCAAGGAAACGCCGGATAAAAAAGCGGGCGCACTGCTCGCGGTGGTGTTCGACCGTTTCATCGGTCTTGTTGCGTTGGTCGCCATCACCGCAACGCTCATTGCGTTACGTTATGATTTCCTTTCCCAAAAACCGGAGACGCGAAACTTACTTTGGCTCTTGCTTTTTCTCCTCGGTGCGTCGGTTGCTTTTCTACTTTCGACTTTTGTTATCAGTGGATTCAAACTCCTGCATTCTTTGCCGGCGCGATTTCCTGGCCGCGACAGGTTAATCGAAATTTCCGCCGCGTATCATCTGTACGCGCATCATTGGCGCGCAACGCTCGTTGCGTTTGTTGCATCACTCATAGCGCACCTCGCCACGTTCACCACTTTTCTATGTGCGGCGTATGCGTTGGGCGCGCCCGTGCCATTGGTGAATTTCTTTGCCGTGATGCCCGTCGAGCGCACCATCTCGGCGTTACCAATCAGTTTTGCCGGAATTGGACTTCGGGAAAAGGTCTTGCAGATCATGCTCAACGGCCTGTGCGGTGTTCCGGAAGCAAAAGCCATTCTGATCGGGTCGCTGAGTTTTCTTATCATTCTGGTTTGCTGCCTTCCCGGCGCGATCGTTTACCTCTTTTACAAGCCAAGCGGTGCAATCGCGCGCGTGGGACTGAGCGAAATGGAGCAGGAAGTGGTAACTCTTGAACACGAGATCAGCGAAACGGAATGAGGTAGACGCGACGCCCTCGTCGCGTTCTCGCGTCCCAAAACGCGGCGGGGGCGCCGCGTCTACAAAGCGCCCCTTTGTCGTCGCCACCTTTGCGATGACTGCCGACGGCAAGGTAACGACGCGAACGTTTGCTCCGGTTGATTTCACTTCACGTGAAGACAAGCTGCATTTATTTCGCCAACGCGCTCTGGCGGATGCAGTTTTGCTCGGGCATACCAGTTTGGAACGTGACAACGTTCGGCTGGGCATTCCGGGCGACTTGCAACAAGCCAGGATCAAACGAAAGCAAACCCCTGCCCCACTGCGCGTGATCGTCTCGAACAAAGGCAGGATCGACAGCCGATTGAAGATTTTCCAATCTACCATTTCGCCAATCCTCATTTTTTCCACGACGCGAATGCCAAAGCGGACTCAAGCCGCGCTCAAAGACAAAGCCACGCTGCATCTCACTGAATCCGACGAGATTGATCTTGTCGCGATGCTCGAAAGGTTGCGCAGTAAATACAAAGTCCGCAGGCTCGCATGCGAAGGCGGGCCAACGCTTTTTCGCGCTTTGTTGGAACGGGACCTAATTGATCAGCTCAATCTCACGATCGCGCCATATATGTTCGGAGGAGCCAAAGCGCCCACATTGACGGGTCTAAGTACGGAATTCCTGCCGGCAAGCGTGCATTGTTCATTGATCGCGATGCGTACGATCCGCGACGAGTGTTTTCTCACCTACCGAATCAAACATCAACGGTCTCGGAAGTAGCCGACTGCTCTCGGCGTGGCCGCCGCACAAGTTCGCCTTTGCAGTTTGGGCAAACGAAGTTCATGCGCCCCGCGCAACGCGCGCAGAATGTGCACTCGTAACTACAAATGTAAGCTATCACTCCGCGTGCTGTAAGTAGCCCTCCGCACGCCTCGCAGATTGGTTTCAGCTCTAATGCCATCTCTTTGCTGCTCGGTAGCAGTTACAATCAGATTTTCCTGACACCGCCTGTAGGGAGCTAGTCGGCTGCTTTCAACGGTTTGTCTTTCTGCGCAACCACAATCTGAAAGCCAGGGTGGCTTTGAGTTGTGGGATCGACTGGCTTGTTGGTAAAGATGAGCGTCGCGCCGGGGGTTATAACTTGCCTGGCCTTGGTCAAGAAGTCAGTCGGCACGCCGCTTTTCTGAGCCGACACAAACAGGCTCTCGCTTGAGGTATCTTTTCGCGTAGCTGTTACTTCCACCCAGCGGAGATGTCCGTCTGCATCCGTTCCTTGGAGAGCACTGAAAACACGATCGTTCAAAGGTGAAACGGCTTGGGCGTTTGCAATGCCCGCGCGGCCGATCTCCACACCGTTACGATAAACATAAACGGTCTTATCTGCGCTGCTGACAATCAGGGCGACCGGGCCGCTGGGAGATCTATCAGCATTCCATTCAAATTGGCCCGCAGCCTCCGGTTCGCTCTCTTCGCCGCTCCGCGCAAAAAACAGACCTGGATGCACGGTTTCAGCCGGTGCTGAATGCGTATTGGCAATGATTACCGTTGCGCCCTTCATCGTGACACCAAAGAGCAGTTTCGAGAATTCCAATGGCAGGCGGACGCATCCGTGGGAATCGGGATAACCCGGCAAATCACCTGCGTGGAGTGCGATTCCCTTCCAGGTTACACGCTCCATATAGGGCATTTCGGCGCCCTTATAGATACTTGAGGTATGATGAATCTCTTTTTCCAGGATCGTGAAAACCCCGGTCGGGGTGGGATGACCCGGGCGACCGGTGCTCGCACTCGACCGTGCGATGCGGATACCGTTGCGATAGACATATGCCACCTGCTCAGGGATGCTCGCCACGATGAGTAGCGGTCCTTCCGGTGCACGCTCGGGCTCCCAAACATACTCACCGGGCTTTAGCGCCACCGTATCCGGAGATACGCGAACACCCTCGGTAAATGTCTCGGCAGAAAGAGCGAGGCACTCGAGACTTACAAGAGCAACAGTCAACGTCACTAATTCCGAAAACAAAGCCTTCACCACAGAAAACCTGATTAGTCAGTCGGCGCGATGATTCGAGTTAGCACTCGGTTAGTCAATCTTTTTCGCTGCCATGGAAATGAAAAACCGTTTTTCTCCTGCGACATGGCTTCCATGCTATTTCGCTGAGTGATAGCCCTGGAAGTAGTAACGGCCGCACCGTGTTTGAATTCGCCCAGTTTGAACCCAACGAGGCGCGATTACCGACGATGGTCTGATTGTTTAGCTGCTTCAGTTGCTCTGCCGATGTCGAATCGATTGTCGGTTCAACTGCCGGTGAGTTAAGCGGCGCAAATAACACCAGCCTAACAACCAGGAGGACCTAAGAATTTGATTGATTTCAGTCTCGTATTTCGCCCATTTCCCAGGGATTCCACACCCATCGGGCCAAAGCTGTCGAATTGCTCAACTTCGATGCGGTTCGGTCCGGCAGTTTCCGTGGCGATATCGAGAGTTGTTAATGTGGAAGGGTTTTTAATCCTCTTCATTTCAGGGTCTCCTGTGTCCTTCAGTTGTACAAAAAAATTGGAGCTCACTGCAAGACACAGTTCGCCCGATTCCACTTGACTTGCCATCGCCTTCTAACCACGATGCCGCCGAACACAACAAGGAGAAACAAATGAACAACTACATCCGGATAATCGCAGCGGCTCTATGCCTCAGCATGACTGTGCTGCTGGCACAACCCTCGCCTGCTCAAGGAAAATCTGCGAAGCTTGAGGCAATATCACAACAGCTCAATCTCACGCCGGAGCAGAAGGCCAAAATTTTGCCCATTCTCGCCGCCGAAGGACCAAAAGTACAGAAAATTAAGAACGACAATTCGCTCTCGAAATTCCAGAAAATCGAACAGATCAAAGCAATTCATCAGCAGACAGATCCTCAAATGAAGGCGATTCTTTCACCTGAGCAGTACCAAAAGCTACAGGGGATTCGCCAACAGGCGATTCGGGACGCTGTGCAGGCGCGCTTCTTCTGACGAGAGCTACAGCTCAGTTCCGCACGGCACTCGCAAGGCGCTCTAAATATCTGCGCTGCAGATCCTCGGTGCTGACCTTGGCCGGACCAAGGTCGAACTCTATTTTTTCAATCGTGCCTTTGAAGTACGTGGGTAACACTTTCGCATACAAAAGTTTTGGGACGACTGGGAGACCGTTGTCCGTTCCGATGTCCATCCCCTCGTAGGAAGCGAACCGTAACGGCACGCTATGTTCCATCTTTTGCTCAGCTTGCTGTTTGCCGTTGATAAAAAGCCGGCTTGTGCCTCCGGTGCCGAGCTCGCCGGGTTTGTCGGCGACAAACCCATAACGCACGTTGACTTTCCCACTGGGCAACGAATCGCGCGACGTAATGGTATCTAATTTCAGACCGAGCAAGCTATAGGTATACTTGAGTTTGCCTTCTTCGACATAAAGCGAGAACCCGCCAAGGAAACTGCCCTCCGCGACGATTACCCCTCCTATTCCGGGGCGCAGTCCCAGACCTGATCGGCTGGGGTTAATTAAATCTGCGCTGATGGTATACGAACGATTGTAAATCGGAGGAATCATGCCGGAAGAAATGTTTTCCGTTCCGCTGTAGTAGGTAAATTTTGTCTGGTTGGTTGAGTGTTTGGGAAAGCCCCACAAGAAGGCCAGCTCGCCGAATAGCGGCAGGGCCTGATATTTCTCGGCTTCGGACCAAAACAGTGCCGTTAGTTCGCGCACTTTGTCGGGGTATTTGTCAGCGACGTCGTCGGCCTGCGAGAAATCTTCGTCCAGATTATACAACTCGCACCTGTCTTGCTCCGGGTTCCATTTGTCTGGCGCGAATCGGGCGATTGATTCAGGGTCAAATTTCCACGGAATCCGATCTGGTCGCCAACATGCAATCCAACCATCCTTGTACATCGCGCGGTTCCCCAAGATCTCGAAGTACTGTTGCGTGTGTCGCGGCGGCGCATTGGAATCGTCGAACGTCGCCAAAAAACTTACGCCGTGCATCGGCATCTGTGCGACGCCGTTGACTTGCTTTGGCTCTGGCAGCCCAGCAGCTTCCAGGATCGTTGGTGCGATGTCGGTGCAGTGAGTGAACTGACTACGCAGGCCGCCTTTGTTCTTTATGCGTTTTGGCCAGCTAACGACCATGGGATCACGAATGCCGCCGAGATGTGATGCCACCTGCTTTCCCCATTTGAATGGCGTATTGCCGGCCCATGCCCACGCCGATGCATAATGCGGTGCCATGCGCGGGCCGCCCCATTTGTCGAGGCCGCCATAAGTCTTGATGGCTTTCAATTGCTCTTCGCTTGTGAGTGGAATGCCATTCAGCGTAGTCATCTCGTTGAACGTCCCATTTTCCGTCCCTTCCATGCTCGCGCCGTTGTCGCCAAAAATGTAAATAACGAGCGTGTTGTCAGCGAGGCCCGCATCTGCGATCGCTTGCACGACGCGACCAATAGCGTGGTCCGTGTTTTCCTGGAAGCCCGCATATACTTCCATCTGCCGTGCATAAACTTTTTTGAGTTCCACCGGTACACTGTCCCAAGCTGGGAACGCCGGATCGCGAGGAGTAAGTTTGGCGTTACCCGGAATCACGCCAAGCTGCTTCTGTCGTGCGAACGTCTCCTCGCGCAACTTATCCCAGCCCTGGTCGAACTTGCCCTTGTACTTGTCGATCCATTCCTCAGGCACCTGATGTGGTGCATGAGTCGCCCCAGTCGAAAAATAGAGAAAGAAAGGTTTGTCCGGTGCCTGCGCTTTCTGATCGCGAATCCACGTGATCGAGTGTTCGGCCATCGAATCATTGAGATAAAAGTTTTTCTCCTTTGAGACACCAATGATGCTGTTGTTCTCGGCAAGGACGGGATCAAACTGACCGGTTTCGCCGCCCAGAAATCCCCAGAAATAGTCAAAGCCCAGCGCATTCGGCCAACGATCAAAAGGCCCCGCTGGTCCTTGCTGCGCGTCCGGTGTGAGATGCCACTTGCCGATCGCAGCGGTGTTATAACCGTTGGCCTGAAGAATCTGTGCAATCGAGGCAGCGCTAGTCGGCCAGTTAGTGCTATAACCTGGCCAACCACCGATCAATTCGGAGATCGAACCGAATCCTACCGCGTGATGGTTACGACCGGATAACAAAGCCGCACGCGTAGGAGAACAAAGCGCGGTCACGTGAAATCGATTATAACGAAGTCCCTCAGCTGCGAGCTTGTCGAACGTCGCTGTACTAACGGGTCCACCGAACGTAGACGGGTTACCGAAACCGGCATCGTCAATGAGCACGAGGAGAATGTTCGGCGCATCCGGTGGAGCTTTTACCAGTGGAGTAAAGGCCGCTTCGGATCCTTCCAAGTTTCGCTTCGTAATGCCTTGGAACGGCTGGACTGGACGCGGCAGCACCGTTCTATCCCACTCCGCATCCCCGGCGACAGATCTGGCTATTTGCGTTGTAAATGCAAATGCAGCCACGACTAGGCATAACATTCGATCAGGCATAACAGTTTCAGTCATGCTGTGTCATCGGTGAAGCGGTCATCACGTCTTCGGCGGCTTAAGCGGCGGCGGAGATTTTGGCGCTTCGGGAAGTTTCTGTGGCTGGCCGGAGGGCGCGCG
>Ga0137403_10009081_pt1 | contig 11070 bp, 17 predicted proteins | sample CZOMad2_1_16fung_FD_122057 | JGI IMG/M metagenome (GOLD analysis project Ga0137403, IMG submission 122057) | Vadose zone soil fungal communities from Angelo Coast Range Reserve, California, USA - CZOMad2_1_16fungal (Hybrid Assembly) | ecosystem: Environmental > Terrestrial > Soil > Vadose zone...
TCTCGACGCGTGGGGGACACCATGACCACCTCCCAGGAGCGTGCGCCACATGTAGGCAGACACTCCCACGCTCTGTCGCTCCATCACATCAATGATCCTAGTAAGTTATACATGATAGACTGCTCAAAGCGGGGGGGAAGATCCGTCCGACAGAGCCACACCAGTCCCACCAGCAGGAGCGGAGAAAAAAGCAGGTCTGAGATCATCGTGTTGCCCCCTCACACGGTGGTGAAACGGGGGCATTGTACCGGGTTTTCGGACAGTTGGAATTACCCGCAGGCTACAGGTACGGGACCAGCCGGCAAGGTATACTCACATAGAGGGGAAGAGGCCTCAACAGGGCCCCGTGACCCGGTTGGAGAGACTATGACCGTCTGATGCATACTATGTGGGTGACTCCTGACAGGTCCGTTTCATTTATCCGCAGGCTGGAGGTACACGACCCGATAACCTATTGACAGATCTAAGAGGATGTCAGTCTGGAAGTAGTCCGCCAGGTGCTTTCGAAAATCCCGGGCTCGCTGACCGCAGACTTTCTCGCCGAGCGCGCTGAACCCTAGATGCCCGGCTACTTCTTCGACTCAAGCGCCCTTGGGAAACGCTACCATCCGGAAGTGGGCACGGCCCACGTCGAAACCTTATTCCAAGCGCCCCAACCCCCTCGCTTCATCTCGCGCCTGAGCGTGGTTGAACTCCAATCGGTGTTTGCCGGAAAGGTGCGCACCCATGCCATCACCGAGGCAGACCTTGAACTCTTGCGGGCCCGATTTCTTCAGGACATCGCCCGGCGAGAGTTTCGAATCATCCGCATGACCGATGTGCATTACCGCGAAGCCGAGCGGCTCATCCAGCAACATGGGGTGAGAAGAAGCCTTCGCACCCTCGATACGCTTCAACTCTCCGCCGCCCTCACCCTTCACCGGTGTGTGGCCCTGGATGCCTTCGTCTGTGCAGACCAGGGCCTTTGCCGTGCGGCTCAGGAAGAAGGGCTCCACATGATCAATCCTGAGTTCGCGTAGCAACGGTCTCAACGATTCTCCCTTTCCAGGGTAGTGGGCAAAATCGTGGAATTTTATACGCTAAGACAGAATCGATGGCGTTTCAATAGGATACCATGCAGAATCGGGAAGTTTTCCCCCGTTGCGTGGTGTCGTCCCCGCTTTCCTGCCGGCCTATCCCGTAGCGTTGAAATATTCGGCTGACTGTACCTGATTGAAAGAGTTGGAGTTGGATGTCCGCCGACCCAACTTATGCGGCCTCTCGATCATAACAGCTCAGTAGGCCGCCCAGGCGCTCTCGTCGCTTGACTGTCCCGGTTGTCCGGCCCACTTCTGGCCCCGGGGCAATCAACTGATTGTCGAGACCCTGGTGATTGCGTTCTGTATGACTGGACTTTGGCCATTTTGAGTAGGCAGGAGGGTAGGATGTCTCTTACGATAGATGAGCTTTCCCCAAAGTTCATGCTCACGAAGGAGACATGCCATGCCACACCTGCCCGACGCCATCATACAGGTCTTAGCGCCGTTCGCACCACTCTTTTCAGACCGTGTCTGGCTCCATGCGCAAGTGTTACTCCTGGGGGCGATCCTGACGCCTGGGGCCCGCACGGTGACTGCGGCCTTGCGGGTGATGGGGCTGGCGACGGAGGGCCACTTCACGAACGACCATCGGGTCCTGAATCGGGCCACCTGGTCGGCCCGCCAGGGGAGTCGGATTCTGTTAGGCTTGCTGATTGCGCTGCTGGTCCCCCTAGGAGCGACGATGGTCTTCGGGGCTGATGACACCCTCGAACGCCGCTCCGGACGGCAGATCAAGGCGAAAGGCTGCTACCGGGATGCCGTGCGCTCCTCGAAGAACCACGTCATCCGGTGTTTCGGGCTGAAATGGGTCTCGATGATGCTCTTGGTGCCAGTGCCCTGGAGTCGGCGAGTGTGGGCCCTACCCGTGCTCACCGCGTTGTGTTGGCCCGCGGAGCAGTCCAAGCGACGACGGCACAAGACCAGTGTGGACTGGGTGCGGCAGATGATGAAGCAGGTGCGCCGCTGGTTGCCGGGACGTCGGCTGGCCTTGGTCGTCGATGGCGGCTTTGCGGCGGTGTCGCTGGCCCTGGCCTGTGTCAACAACCACGTGACCATGGTGTCGCGGTTGCGCTGGGATGCCGCGCTGTATCACCCCCCAGCACCACAGCCCCCGGGCACACGCGGCCCTAAACCCACCAAGGGGAAGCGCCAACGCCGATTGCAGGGATGGGCGGAACGCTCCGATACCCCCTGGGAGACCGTGGAAGTCGATTGGTATAGCGGCCAGCGGAAACCATTGTGGGTCTTCTCGCGCACCGCTCTGTGGTACACCCCACGCTTGCCACCTGTAGAGATCCGCTATGTGCTGGTGGCCGACCCGGAGGGGAAGCTGCGCATAGAGGCCTTCTTCTGTACGAACCCGGAGGCGACCCCCGAGCAGATCCTGCCGTGGGTCGTCATGCGCTGGTCGGTCGAGGTCACCTTCGAAGAGGCCCGGGCGTATCTCGGGCTGGAGACCCAACGGCAATGGTCGGACCAGGCGATTGCCCGCACCACGCCGGTCCTGTTGGCCCTCTTTTCCCTCGTCACCCTGCTGGCCCTGCGGTTGAGCCAAGACGGCCAGATTCCTGTCCCGATGACGGCCTGGTATCACAAGGAGGAACCCACATTCTCGGACTGTCTGGCCTTGGTGCGTCGGCATCTGTGGCGTGCCCACTATTTGGTGAACTCTACTCCCCAGGCAGAGTTCGTGCAATTTCCGCTGGACGCCTTCGAACACTTCCTCTCTCGTCTTCCGTTAACGGCCTGATTGGCCAAAGTCGAGTATGATAGAGTTCATCACGATTTAAACCATCGGGGTCCATGATGGAGTCAAGCGGACGTGAAGGTTATGCAGCGCACAGCCGATTTCCATCACCATGTCGCGAACCCCCGGCTTTCCACAACCGGACGGTCTCTTTGAGCATGCGGCAGCGTTTGATACTGCTGTTGACATGTTCGATGCGCACGCGCCGCCGAGAGATCTTCCGATTGCCCTCTTTCTGGGCTCGTGTCAACGCTTTCCCACGTGGCTTCTTGATGGGTTGAATGATCTCCACGTCGTCCAGCGTGAACGCTTGAAAGCCCACGTCTTGGACCTTCAGTAGCAGACGGACGAACATGAGCGATGTAGACCATACGGGTAACCACTTCCCACGCCAACTGATTGAGTTTTCTACCTTATGCTGTGGGGGTGATCACAAAGGGTCTCGGAAATCCGCCCCGCATCTTCCCGTAAAATCATGGCCTTTTTCTGGCTTACGAGCCGATCATTGAGGGAGCCTTCAATGATCAGAGAAACGGGGGTTCTGTCGCAAAGTTCGATTTTGGGGCAAAATCCAAAAATCGGGTGTCAGGAATTCAATGGCTTACAGATGCCAACACTCTCGAAAAAGCAACTTTGCGACAGAACCGGTGCAGGTCCTGCTGGACGCGCATTGTCCCACCCATGGCAACGGGGTGGGTCTGCGCCTGGGCTGGGTGAGCGTGGTCTGGGGGACCCATATCCTCTCCGAGGGCGACCATCGGCTGAACCACGTGGCCCCCTGGGCCAAACAACGGCTCTACATGCTGAAGGCCTGCACCGGGCAGCCGGTGTACCCGTTGGACGTCAGCGACGACCGGCTGGCGACCGTGCTGGAGGCCTTGCGCGACGATATGCACGGGCGCGCCGGTGAGGGAGCGCTTAATCAACACGCACGGCGCGTGTCTGCCCTGCAGCCAGCATGCGTCCGCCTGGATAGGACCACGGCCAGCGGCTATGGGACCGTGACAGAAGACGGGCTGTTCCAGTGTGGGCATCGCCAAGACCATCGCCCCGACCTGCCGCAGGTCAAGGTCATGCTCTCGGCCCTGGATCCCCTGGGCCTGCCGGTGGCGACGGACGTCGTGCCTGGACAGCGGGCCGATGATCCCCTGGATATCCCGGCCATCACGCGTGTATGGGAAAGCCTGGGGCGACGCGGGTTGCTCTATAGGGGCGATTGTCAGATGGGTGCCCTGGAGACGCGGGCGTGCATCCAAGCTGGAGGCGACGACTACTTGTGCCCGTTGTCGGAGATCCAACTGCCGCCAGCGGTTTTGGGTGGCGACCTGGCGCCGGTGTGGAGGGGCGAGCACGCCTTGACCCTGCTCCACCGCCCGCAGCCGGGAGGTCCATCGGCGCTGATCGCGGAGGGCTTTGAGCGGCGGGAGCCCGTGACCGCGGAGGTGGCTGGCAAGCCGTACAGCTGGCGGGAGCGGCGCTTGGTGAGCCGGTCGTGCCAGCGGGCCCAAGCCGGGGAGCGTGGACGGCGGGCCCGGCTGGCCAACGCGCAGGCGGCGGTGACGGCGCTCCATACGTGCGGCCGGGGCCAGCGACGGTGCCCCGACCCGAGCGCCCTGCGGAAGGCGGGGGACACGCTTCTGGCCCGCCATCGGGTCCAAGGCCTGTTGCAGGTTCGGTATCAGGAGCAACTGTGGGAGCGCCCGAGGCGGCGCGATGGCCGCCGGGCGGCCACCGTGCCGCTGGAGTGGGACGCCCAGATGACGGTCAGCGTCGACCAAGAGGCGGTGGCAGCGGCGGTGCGCCCACTGGGGTGGCGGGTCTATGTCACCACCCAGCCGCCGGCGCCGCTGTCCCTACAGGAGGCCGTCTTGGCGTACCGCCACGAGTCTCTGGTCGAGCAGGCGATGGGCCGCCTGAAAGGCCACCCCTTGTCGCTGACCCCGATGTATCGGGAGCGGGACGACCATGCCACCGGGTTGATCCGCTTGTTGTCCATCGGGTTGCGGGGGCTGACGCGGCTGGAGTTTGGGGTCCGCCGGCGCTTGGCCACAGTCAAGACCACGCTGGGCGGGTTGTCCGTCGGGAACCCCACGCGAGCGATGGCTCACCCGACGGCTGAACGCCTGCTGGAGGCCTTTCAAGGACTGACGCTGGTTCTGTCGCAAAGTTGCTTTTTCGAGAGTGTTGGCATCTGTAAGCCATTGAATTCCTGACACCCGATTTTTGGATTTTGCCCCAAAATCGAACTTTGCGACAGAACCTAGTTTCGGGCGCAGGCCTTCAGGCATCGATGCAAAGTCTGGCGTCACCGGGACAGGGGCGGTGGAGGTCAGCGGAGGATTCGATAACGAGGGTGTCGGCGCTGGTGTGGCGGCAGGCCATAGTGCCCAGGCCGCGAGACTGCCACTCACGAGTACGGTGCCGGCGACGGCCGCGACACGCTTCAGCATGGGCTTGGCGAGGTCGATGGTTTCGGGTGCTGGAGTGCCCCATTTCAAGAGCCGCGTTGGCAACTGGCCTTCTCTGAGAATGAGTACCTCCTCGCTGGGCAAGCGTATCACCTCTGACACGTCCAGGAGATCGCGCTTACTCTATTCCTCGCCCACACTTTTCGAGTGCAAGAAATTCAGCGGTGAGCTTGTCCATCGCGTGGTCTCCCGGACGTGTGTCGTGGCTCCCAGCTTCTTGACGACCGCCTCGGCGGTCTGCGGACCGTTCGGCGCACTCACTCACCATGTCGCACAGGACGCTAGGAGTGAGGTCCGCTCCCCATAGACGCGCCAGAGCTGCTCGGCATCTTGCGCGACAATCGCCACACGACAGCCGTAGCCTCTGAGATACGACAAGCCATCCTCGATTTGCTGCGCGTACCCGAGCCGGACATACTCATCGAGCAGGCACAACAGCGGGTGCTGGGGTGGGTCCATGCCGCGATCCACCACGGCCGCGAGCAGGCTTTCCAGGATCAGCCGGGTCAGCGGTCGCATGCGCGCCATGTCGGAGATATTGAGTTGCAGATACAGCGTCGTCGGCCTCGGTCCATCCATGATCGTGCGCAGGTCGAAGTCACTGGATGCTGTATGCTCCCGTACCCTCGCATCCTCAAAGAGGCTGAGCACCGCCACGGTTGATGACCAAATGGCCGATCGTTCGCGTTCGGATCGGTCCAGCATGACCCTGGCGGCTCGTGGCACCAACGGGTCAGGACTGCCGCAGCATCGCCTTGAGCTTGTCCGCCTGGCTCGTGCTGGGGTTCGTGAGCCACAGATACACCGCACCCAGGTTCGCCTCGCCACGGCTGTAGGCATCAGCCATGCACCCCACCATGAAGGCTTCGGCCGTCTGTATCCAGTGGCTCTCTTCCCCTCTGACCACTTCTGGCGGTTCGTACAACGACTTCGCCACGCGCTGCAAATCCCCTGTCTTGCTGTCGCCTGTCCATCGAACCGTATCGAGCGGATTGAGATGGCACGAGGTCGTGCTGGTCGGGTTGAAGATCCACGTCGGCCCGCGCTATTGACGAATAGCGGCGCCTTCGGTCGCGAGCTCTCCCTTCACATCCAGCGCCACAAGTGCGCCTTCCCAGCGGTCGGCGGTCGGCATCATGACGGATCTCGACTTCCGCGAGCCGGTTGGTCCTAACACGAGCACGTGATTCTGACCGGCTGACAGTCCCGTGCCATCGGGTAATTGCCCCAGCATCACGCCCCCGGATCCCTTCAAGTCGTCGAGCTCTGACCCACAGGCGAAGCGCGCACTCCCGAAGGTCGTGGGTGGTCTGCCGGTGAGCTTGGCCCACGCCAGCGCGAGCAGCCACGGGGTCAGGCGCAGGCAGCCCAACATCAGCCGCACGATGCCATAGACGATGGTGATGCCGGCACCTAAGGCGATGAGTGCCAGGGTGATGGAGACGATGCTCCAGGAACCAATCATGAGCCACGACATGGGTGTGTCCCTCCGGGTGATGGGTGGTCTATGGCCCATTCACGCTGGATGCCTGCGCATCCAGCGCGCCCGGGCCGGTCGGTCGTGCACGGGATGGCCTCCAGTTCGCACCTCTTGCTGACGCAAGAGGTGCGCCCTTCCGGCCCTTCTCTTGCCGGTATCGGTGCCGCTATGGGGCGCCGCGCCCTCGTGCCAAAATCGAGGCTAACGCTAGGTGAATACAGGGGAAAATACGGCGCGCCCCGGTGCCTAAAAGTCGAGCCGTTCTCATCGATGTCCTTGAAGAATCAGGTAAAAGACGGCGCGCCATCGATGCTGCAGGGCCTTCTGCGTGGCCTGGTGATCATCCCAGATCCGCCTGAGGACATCCATGATTTCTGCCTGCCGGTGTTCTATCTTGGTGAGTCGATCGTCCATCCGGGCGATTTGTCCCTCGACGCGCTGCATGGTCTGATCCAACTGCTCGATCGCTGCCGTGTGCTCGTGCAGCCGCTTCAGGACACCCGCCATGCCGGCTTGCTGTCCGTTCCCGCTGACGTAGGCGGTCAAAGCCTGCTCGAGCACCCCTGATTTGCTACTTTTCGCGGCGAGGGCTTCAATCTGTGTGGCCAAGGCTTCATCGCTATTGCCCCAGATTTCCCTGGCGCCATTGCGTGATGGCATAATCACCTCCCGTTCGTCGGCACTCTTCCGTGCATGGCAGACTCGACAGAGCACGTCATAGCCTGGTGGATAGTGGTTCCGCTTGAGCCAGTATTCCAACTTGCCCCGAATCTCATTTCGATGGGCGTTGCCCTGCCCTTGGCCGCCGATGATATGGTCGATTTCCAACTGAGCGACGTCATCGCAGCCACACCACACGCACCGCGGCGGGTCGCCGCCATAATGTCGAAGTGCCTGCAATCTGACTAAGGTGGTCATCTGATCGCTTCCGCCATGCGCTTGATCGTCGGGGTGCAGACCCACACCATGGCGCCCGGCTTGAAGACGTCGCGCGACATGTCCCACTCGCCCGTAGCTAACAATCGACCCGTGCTGAGTTCGGCCGGGTGCCCCGAGATATTGAGACAGGCATCGCAATCGCCGTAGTCGTCGGTCGCGCGTGTGCACGCCCAGTCCTCCGGGTTGATGACATGGCCGTACAGGTGTTTCGGGTCGTCGGTCGCCACGGGCAGCCCAATGACGAGGTTGCCCTGGGGCACTGCCGCACATCCCACGAGCGCCAGCGCCAGGGTGAGAGCTATCAGCGGTTTCATGGTTCCCTTTATCGGTACCTCGCGGGCCCCCTACCGATCTGTGGGCCCGCTCAATCGGTCGTTCGATACACCCACGTCACGCGGGTGGGTTAGGGGGTGGGCTGGCCCTCCACCACGACGGTCATGGGGCAGAGGTATACCGATTGCCCAGGGTTGACGCCTTTGCGCTGCTTATTCACCGTGACAGCCTACACGTCCTTCGTGGCGTTTTTGCAGACGGCACACTCTTCAATGCCTTGCTTGGTCGGAAGCTTCGTGGTCTGGTCGCACGTCCAGGCGCTCGGGGCCTCAAAGCTGACGGAAGGTTTCCCGATGTCCTTCGCCAGCTTGTTCAAGTCGAGCACGCAGGAGGTCAGCCCCAACGGCAGCGCCAGCAATGCCAGGAGCGCCGCGGTGCTGCCGATCTTCTTGAACAAGGACGCCGCGTTCAAGATGGGACGATCAGTCGACCGTGCGCGAAACCGCTTGATCTCTTCCGCAGCGCAGGCGTGCAACAGGCGTTCGAGGTCGTCATCGGATAAGCTGGCCAAGGCGCTTGGTAAGTCGGGTGTGAGCCGCATTAGTCACCCCCTTGCGCGCTGGCGAAGTGGTCAATCAAGGTCATGGTAATCACGATGAAGAGTGAGACGGCGAGACGTAGCAGAAACATGGTGTACCCCTTCTCGTGTTCGGGGTGTCTCGTGGCGTGGTCAGTACGCACAGCACCTGCCACGAGAACAGGCCCAGGCAGGAGCGACCTCCCTGGTTGCTGTGCGCCAGCGCAGCCTACACTGGCTGGCGCGGTGAATCAATTGGTGGTTCGACTCGCAGGCCTTTGGTCGCAATCCATCGGCGCGTCGGCGCATGATACGGGGCTGCGATGACCCATCGGTTATCGTTCACCGGGGGCGTGCTGTCCAGCAGGGCCGATGGCACACGCTGGCCACAGTACGCGCAAATGCTTGTGCTCTGTGGCTTCACGAGGCGCACCGGCCGCGGCGGTTCCGCCTTGGGTGCACCCTTGGGCTGATCGGGGAAATCGAAGTCGGCTTGCTTCGGTGGCATTGTTCCCTCAAATCTTCGGTCTATGGGAATTCCCATAGACCTGTCCCTTGCGGGCGTTGGTCAGACTCGTCTAATGCTTCGGCGCACGGGGGGCAACGGTGTCGGGCAGGCAGATTATCCGCACCCATTGGTACTTTTCCGCTTTCGCGCGATTCATTTCATCAGCGGTCACGTAGCACTGCTCGGCGGTCGGGTGGCCACCTACGACGGTCCACGTGTCCATCTGGAGGCCGAACGCCCACAACACCCAGGCACAGGGCAAAAGAAACGTGGCTCTACACGATAGGCATGGGACCTTCTTGCGTCTCTCCATGCTATCCTCCTCCAATCTGCCAGACCTCTCCTTATGCCACTTTCCTCTTGAGCAGGACCAGCCAATACTGTTGGTATTCGAGAAGGCTGCAGACTTCCCATCCGTCCGCCCCCTGGCGATTCAATGTCGTCATGGCCGACGCCGCAACATCCTCTCCCTCACGTCCTAACGGCGTGGTGATCCAGACATGCTTGTATTCCCATCTGTCCATGACTTGCTCCCTTCAATTGTTCCTAAATCGACGTGGGTGCGATTAGCACCGATATTCCTTGCACTTGTAACCACGCCCATCGCGTACACATTGGACCTCGCATTTACCTGGCTTATCAATAGTGAAGCGATCGGGTAGCTGTTGCCCACGCCAGCGCCGATCACGATCAGGCTTCCACGTGCGAGAGCCCTCCCAATGCTCGTCAGCTGGGAACGGCGAGCCACGCCGGTCCTCTGTATAGCTAATACTCACCATGCACAACAGCACGCCGAGACACACTGCCATCCACCAGCGCATGGGCGCTCCTTTCGATGTGACCAGGTCGACAACCATCCAACAAGGGACCTCATCGACGACGCCAGGATGGTAGCACACATCCATCCTGGCAATGCGTATCATCAATCAGCTGCTGCCACCCATACCGGCGCGGGCTGGTTCCGCCGTGCCTTCCACAAGATGTTGCGGGCCTTGCTCAGGTCGTAGTGCCCGAGGATATGGGTAATTTCCGCCTCGGGGATGCCCCAGGCAATCGCCTCGCCCCGTAACTTCTCACGTGCAGCGTCGGCGTCTGCTGCGGCTGCAGATGAGGATGCGAAAGGGCCGTCTGTCGCACCCTCCGCAATCCCCTGTGAGGCTGGTGTCTCATCGGTGGATACAGTGCGATCCGTCGTTGGGGGCTTATGGTCAGGAACATCCTCCTCGAGGATCAGGCGTAGCGCTTCGCTATAATGCGCCCGGGCCGTGTTGTACTGGCTCATCGTCATCTGCTCACAGAGAAACTTCTTGGTGATCTTCTGGCTCTCTGGGAGCTTTATGAGCCGACGCATGTCGTGCCCGAAGGTCTCCAGGTCGACGTTGGCCGCTCGGGCTGTGTCGATCAGCTTCGTGACTTCGTCCGCCGTGGGATGCTTCTCCGCAGAAGCGTGAGAGACGCCCTCTCCCTGTCCCTGCGAATTTGCAGGGACCTCCTCTAGCAGAGGGTTAGGATCGTTACTAACGATCTGACGCTGAGGAATCGTCTCTAATTCCGTCTCATCCAACCAACCGAGCCCAGCAATGGAGAGGGTCACGCGCCGCTTGGCCTTGGTCTCCGCCTTCATGAGGGCGTTGGCGAGGGCATCGCCTTTGAGGTTGCCCAGGGGCACCGCACCCGTGCTCTCGCCTTCACGCCCCGTGCGATCCTTGGCACGGGCCGTGACAATGTAGATATCACCCATCCGCTCCCGGTTCGTGATGTAGATACTGATGCCATGCAGCCGGCGTAATTGGTCCGCACAGTCGCGTAGGGCGTACAGCCGGAGCTTGCCATTGAGGGTAAGGAATTCGAAGGGTTTGGTGAGCGGATTCAGCCCAAGGCTGCGACAGACGGCGGTAGTGTCTCAGATTTGTTGACATGGGTTTTAGATCGGAAGTGCGAATTCATAGCGATTCATGAAGAGTCCAAGGACGATATCATGCATCCTGATTGATTTCGA
>Ga0137403_10009082_pt1 | contig 11069 bp, 10 predicted proteins | sample CZOMad2_1_16fung_FD_122057 | JGI IMG/M metagenome (GOLD analysis project Ga0137403, IMG submission 122057) | Vadose zone soil fungal communities from Angelo Coast Range Reserve, California, USA - CZOMad2_1_16fungal (Hybrid Assembly) | ecosystem: Environmental > Terrestrial > Soil > Vadose zone...
CAACGTCCCTGGCGACTACTTCTCATTGGCCGGTTTTGAGGTGACCACGTATGGCCGCTTTTGGGTGACCCCCGAGGTCCATGCTCTGAGGCGCTGTTCACCTTAAAGGGAATGTAGGGCATGGCGTGATTGTCAATAACCGTCTGAAGGTTATCTATGGAGAAATTGCGGCCTATGATTAACAAGCCCCTTAAAAAATGGGCTATCACCAGCAAAAGCGGTCGCTAATTTCAACCGCAGTTAGGCCGTTCGTTTTGACGCCGCATATCAAATGAACCTTGACCCATTCGCGCTTAAGCTGCGGGTTCTTATATTTCGGTCAACCCATCGCACATCGCGTCTGGTTTTCAATGGCCCCGTCGGTTGTTAGCGCAACTGGCGGGGCCTTTTCTTTACTGAAAGGATTGTACATTTTAACCCTTGAAAATGCTACATTTGTCGGCTATAATGCGGACACACACTGGGACAGAACATCAACAACCATCGTATTTACAATAAATTACCTATGACAAAAAGTATGACAAAGAATAGGACAAAAAATGAGGCATCAAAGGCCGGGCGTCGGTATGAGTCCTCTCATCCGTGGATTACATTCGACGTAGACTTAAGGTCGGCTAACCCCGAATTATGGATGATGTTAGGGGAGTGTCAGTCTAAGTGTGAGCATCTAGCTAAGTATCCGCTACGCCCTGACACAGCAGAAGAAATCCACAAGATGTACATGGCAAAGGGTGTTCTTGCCACGACTGCTATCGAGGGTAATACATTGTCAGAAGAAGAGGTACGGCAGATTATTGATGGCAAGTCAAAGCTTCCGCCTTCTCGTGAATATCTAGAGCAAGAAGTGTCGAATATTATTGACGAATGCAATCGGATTTTAGCAGAAGTCAAGGCGGGCCAAGAACTGCCTCTAACAACTAATAGAATTCAAGAAATCAACAGAACGGTGCTCAACGGCCTGGAATTGCCAGAAGGCGTGATGCCCGGTGAGCTTCGACGACATGAAGTTGTTGTAGCAATCTATAAAGGCGCTCCCGCAGAGGATTGTAAATTCCTTTTAGACGAACTTTGCCAGTGGCTGAACGATCCTAATTATTTTGGCTCTGCTCAGGATAGCCGTTCAATGGTCAATGGAATTCTTAAGGCCATTCTCGCACATCTGTATTTAGCTTGGATTCACCCTTTTGGTGATGGTAATGGGCGAACGGCTAGATTGATCGAACTGCAAATACTTATATCCTCAAGAGTGCCATCGCCAGCGGCGCAGCTTTTGAGTAATCATTATTACAATACTAGAACTGAGTATTACCGCCAACTTCATTTAGCTAGCAAGTCCAACGACATAGTGCCGTTCATTATTTACGCGGTGCAAGGGTTTCTCGATGGGCTTAAAGCTCAGTTAGAAGTTGTGAAAGAGTACGTTGTAGATCAAGTCTGGAAAAACTACGTCGCGGATCAGTTTATGGATAAGAATAAAGCCGCCGATCTCCGCCGTAGAGATTTGATCGAGGATTTGTCCAGAATCAAAGAGGAGCCGAAAGCTTTAGCATATAAGCAGTTACCCTTGATATCTCCTCGGGTCGCTAAGCATTACGCGAAGAAGACACAGAGAACTCTAATTAGAGACGTTCAAGAACTTTATAAGATGAAGCTTGTGACTTACGACAAGGGTCTAATTCGTCCCCGCAAAGAAGAGATTCTCGCCTTTCTGCCCGTACAAGTGCGTCCAAAAGAAGAGAAGCTTAAAGCGGCCAAAAGGTCCCGGGTAGCTCCGATTCGTTAGTTTTTGTGCAGCCTCCTGACTTTTTGTGCAGAACGGGCTTTCCACGATCCCACTTAGCCCCAGATCGTGGAGCGTGAATCGAATCCCACACGCGGAAGTGTGCGGATTGTTCAGATCCTGTCTAAAAACGCGAGTCTTAAACAGCCAGCGCGCTACGCGCGCAAGACTTGAGATTAGTTGGTTGTAGAAAGGATCTGAACCAATCCACACACTTCCGTGTGTGGGATTCGACTTTTTGTGCAAAGCCGAGCATCGAGCCTCTGAGCATCTCATGCTCACATCCTCAGGCGAAGAAATCACCGAAGCTTGAACCGCCCCACGGTGCTTTCGCCGATGCTGCCGAAGTAGAGCATGCCATTGTGCTCCACGACATTCGCGATCTCAGCGTAGCACTCGGGCGAGCCGTCCTGGAGGTTTTCCACCACCCGACCATTGGCGTCGAGGCCGAGAACGAAGCTGTAACGCTTCGGCGCTGGTTGCAGAAAGCCGGGCAATCGCATGACAACTTTCCGCAGCATTGGGTGCGGCATGAGTTTGTCCAGCACGGCATCGCGCGGTGTAACCAGCGCCAGCCAAAAGCGATCGCGCCCGTTTGAAGTGATCCCGTCGGGAAAGCCCGGCAGATTCTCAATGAAACCTTCGATCTTCCCCTCCTGTGGCCCCTTTAGCCACACGCGCCAGACACGATACGCACCGGTATCGACCACCAGCAGGAACGATTGATCCGGACTGACGGCCACACCATTCGCGAAATATAGATTACTCAGCAAAGTGCGAGTGGTCTTTGTGCCCGGCTCGAACGACAATAACCGGCCGTTTGGTTGGTGCTCGAGAATGTCAGCCTTGAAATTTGTCAGAGGAAATTTGCTGGACGCATCCGTGAAATAGATTGTTCCATCAGCTGCGACGTCGAGGTCGTTTGCGCAATGAAAAGCAATCCCCTCTGACTCAGTCGTAAGAGTATGGACTTGCGCATCAGCCGTGATCGAGAGCAGTCCCTTTATCGCATCCGCGACAAGCAGGTTCCCTGCCCTGTCGAATACGAGCCCGAGTGGGCGCCCCTGCGTGTTCGCAAAAACTTCCGGACTCGTGCCATCCGCTCGAAGGCGAATTATTCGCCCATCGTCAAACCCGGCATAGATATTCCCGGCAGCATCCAGGGCAACGTCCTCCGGAGCAAATCCGGCCCCCAGCGACAGTCGTTGTGTACCGGCAAGCTTTGAGTTTTTCTCGTATGGACCGGTCAACCTTGGCGCTTGAGGAGGTGTCCAGGCTGCAGGTCTGATCGGCACCGGCCAGAGCAGCAGGTAAAGAACGGAGCCTGCGACGATCAGAACGAGAATTAAAAGGATGCGCTTTGTTCGAGGCATTTATTGAGGGGCTGCAAGCACGATCCACGAAATCACACGAAACTATCTTTCACCGCGCGAAGTTTCGACTTCGGTTTCCAGCTGGACCACTAGTCTGCGAATTTCCGGCTGGTCTATCGGTTCAATCAGGCGCAGAGCTTCGTCGAGAATTCGTCGTTGATGCTCCGGCCAATTGGGCTTGCCCGCAACTTTCCCGAGTTCCCCTTCGTAAAGTGCCGCGCGCGGTGGGCGCACGTTTTCGATTACATCTTTCTGCACTGCCAAAGTCATAGTTGAAATACCCGTTTGCTCGATTGCTCGCGCCGCGAGGGATACCGATTGGTGACAAAGCCGCGAAGCCGGAATCAATAGAGCTGCCTGAACTTCGTACCGCTGTAAACGTTCAACCAGCCGCGCCAGGGTTCTTTCCGCGAAGGTTGCCGCATCGGGGATGAACCCGCAAAAGCTCCAGAAAACCTCGTTGAGCTGGCCAATAATTCCGTTTGATTCAAACTCGAAGAGTCGCTCGAGAGGAACCTCTGCGTTGATGTCCTCATGGACCGCCGCTGGATCGTAGCCTCTGGCCGCAAAGCGCAGATCCTCGGCTTCAATCTCAGTGGGTATTTCTCTGAAGTTCAGATCGCCGCCTGGTGACTGAGTGTCAAATGGCTCAGTGCCATCCAGGTACCCGCCCGCGGACGAAATCAGCGCGAGGTTAAGCATCGGCAACGCGCGTCGCGCTGGTGTGAAGGGTGCGTTCCTGTTTCGTACAAACGGGTAGGAATCATCAAGGTCATCCTTAGTTCCCGCCGCCGGCCGCTCCCGGCTCCAGGCATCATAGTGCCGACGCCACTGTTCCATCTGCTCAATTACATCCGTCACGTGAAGTCTCCTCGCTTGGCGTTCTTATTAGTTCTGGCCTGGATTTGTAAAGCAGCTTGGGTATTCTCTGAATTTAGCTTCGTCCACAGCGACGTTCTGTTTGATGGTGTCAAGTTTCATCACCGCTGCAAACCCACTGAAGGATTCATCCCTGATCGTAAATGCTAATTTTAGGCCGTCAACTGCGCGGTAGTCCTCATAGTAGACATTATCTTTCCTTAGCAACAGTCCGTTCTCGGTATCGAAGTACCACACTTGTCGTACCGGACCGGGATACGTAGCTTGCACTACAAACACATCGCGGTCATTAACCTTCAGCTTTCCCATCAGTCGCAGAGTCGCTCCCGATTGTTTCAGCGTCAGCAGGCTTAGTAAGTCCGCCTCGGTGTTTAGCCTGGCAATGGCTGCGCTGCCAAGGTCAATGTAACCCTGAAGCGGGTCTTGCACCCAACCTTTCGTGCCGTCCCAGGTGCGCTGAAAGACACCATAGCCGCGAATGTTGACGATGATACTCTTCTTGTTTGGGGCCAGCTCATAGATTTCGACATTGCCTCGCAAACCGGTGAGGGGCACTTCGATGCTGCCTGTCGAGATGCGGCTGCTGATTTTACGCAAGACTTCTTCGCCACCGCTGACCTCCAGGAACCTTTGAACGATTTCCTCGGCAGACGGTATGTCGGACGGCAGTTTGCTCTCTGGTTTCGCGCCCGCAGCAGGCGGAGCGTCCGCTTTTGGCGCGGGCGGCGGCAGAGCGCTGTCGGTCTTTGTGGGATTGACGCCGGGCGCTGGTGAGACTTCGCTGGGATTCTTCTCTCCGATAATGTTCACTGTCGCCAGCACTCGATTTAGCTTAACTTGCTCGCGTGCCCGCACAATCGCGCCGGCAAGCTGAGGATCGACTCCAGCCAGAAGTTGTTGTCGCCGCAACTTTACACTCACATCAGGAACCACGCCGTTGCCTTCTAACGTCTTCCCTGCGGTAGTTTTAAAGTTGGCCCAACCATATTGAAACAATGCACCAGTCGGTAGTTTTAGGATTGCTGAGGGCAAGGTATTGCCGGCGCTGCGTTCACCCACAATCACTCCGCGCCCATTTTCCTGAAGAGCACTGGCAAACATCTCCGCCGCAGATTCTGTCGAACCGTCGATCAGAATAGCTATTACGCCCAGGTAGGGATCTCTTTGGGGAAAAGCGTAGAGTGGGCTCGCACCGCTGCGTGTTTGCATTGCTCCGAGCGCAATCAACTTGCTTTCGAGCAATCCCGACAATCCGCTCAGCATGCCCAGCAGTCCGCCCTGGTTTCCACGCAGATCGATTATCAAAGCCGGAGCATTATGCATGGATCGAAGTGCGGCGCAAACCTTTCGCATCATCGCCGGGACAAAGGCGTCGAATCTGATATAACCGATGCCTCCTCGCAGCACTCGCGATTCAAACTCTGTGTAAAGCGGGGGAAGATTTCCGATGCCTGGCGTCATTTCACCTGGCAATCTCTCGCGCTTAACGACAACAGTTCGGGGCCGGTTTCTCCTGTCAATGATGCGTAAGCGAACCACTGTATCCTCAAGGCCGTTTATAAACCCGGCAAGTACTACTCGCGGCATTTCAGAGCGCAGCAGATCTTTCCAGAGTGGATTTGATTCAAATCTGGCGATCGCCTGATCGAGCAGGACGGAATTCGCTTTCTTGATCACGAATCCGGGTAGTAGTCCGGCACGCGCCGCACTCGAACCACGGTTGACGCGTGTGATTACCACCGCACGGTCGACTATGCGCACGTCAATCCCGATACCTGTGGACAATTTTTCAGTGAGCTCAGGATTGCCCTTGTCAAGCAACAGGGCTAGATCTGCGTCGTCAGCACTCTCATCCTCGGGTGCCTCGTCTTCTTGATCGCCGCCCAGGTGCCGCAGCGAGTCAGATTTCTTTGGCGGCACAAACCTGGGAATGGACTCCGGCGGGATCACGACAAAGTGAGACTGGTGCAACTCGTTGATCATCTCCTGCAATAACAGGTGTACTTGCGCATCTGAGGTCGCAGCGGCCACCAGCGGCTCGTAACGCTTTCGCGCCTGCAGCCAGTCGACACCTCCAAAGTTCCGGTCATAGAACCGTTCGTTTACCGTCTGCCAGACGATCTCGAATGCTTTCTGTCTCTTTTGCTGATCGGTAAGAACGGGCTCCCCTGACGGCTTCTCAGCGACAACTGGTTCCTGTGCGTGCGCGAAGGGAATCAGCAACAGGAGCAACAGAGCGGAATATAAATTGCGGATGGCGGATCTGGTCAGGTGAGGATTCATCGCGGTTAACTAACAGGACGAAGTCTGATCAAAACAGTGGCTATAAGGGCCGCTAACATCGCGATTCCGAGCGTGATCACCGAGTAATGATGAAGGTTCGCGAATGCCAGTCGGCGGGGATCGTCCAGCGCAATCTGATCAATGGGTAGTTCGAGGGTCGCGCGGATGGCCCGCATCCTGGCGGCGATGAACCACTGACCAACTGCCGTCGTGACTGCGATTACGATTAATAGTGCAAGCTGGATGAGATAAGACCGGCCCAGCCTCCTGGCGATCGCTAGTGTTGCGACCAGTGCCAGCAGGCTTACGAAAACTCCGCTGATATTAATGACCGACAGGGTTCGAGTCACGATTGTGCCGGCAATCTCGTTGGCGTTAGCCAAGTGAAATTGGCGCAGTACCAGGAATGCCGACGGGGCGACGACTAAACTGAAGAACGTGGCTGCACCCAACCAAAATGCGAGAAGAAAAAACCGGATATCGTTGAGTATGGTCAATGGTTTGGTTCTAACCTGCATGAACTTGGACAACAATAATGATTAGCCACAAGAAGGCACAAGAGTCACAAAACAATAAGAAGAATTGCAAGCTTATTCCTAATGTTTGTGTCTCTTGTGCTTTTTAGCGGCAAACCTGAACATTCTAATCGTAAACGTCAATTTCCGGCAGAAGCCGTATCCGGGGCGGGCTTATCTCCGGCGCAACAAGCTCTCTTGGATCCGGCGCCGTCAGCAGCCAGGAAAGCGCCTGATCGAGCTGTGCCTGATAGTCCCTGAGATCGAGCGACATGAAGATGTTTGTGCCCAGACGTGCAAACTTCTCTTTGGCCATTTGATACATTCTCCGCGCCGCCCCAGGCCTCCCGATCTGCAAGTGATGAAACGCCACCGCCGACTGAATCATCGCCTGTAAAAACAATTTTTCTTTTGGCCCGACCTCGCCCATCCAGCGCTCTTCCCAGGCATCGTGTGAAGCATGGAATTCCCCTGCGTTGTAAAGGTCGATACCCGCTATATATTCAACGGGATAAGCGGCGATGTGTTCGTCGGTATAAGCGTTGTCGTCCGTCATCGCTACCCTCCCATCCACATATTTCGCAGATTACTGAGATTACAAAGCAGAAAGCAGAAGCAGAAGGCAGAAAGCAGGCTGCCTACTACATATTGGTTTCTGCTTACTGCTTACTACTGCCTACTGCTTACTGCTTACTGCTTACTGCTTACTACTGCCTAATGCTTACCGCTTAGTGCCTACTGCGTACTTCGGCTATTTGTCTTTCTAATCTGCGTAATCTGCGTAATCTGCGGATTACTTTCCTCGTGTGATACGCGATGCAATAACCTTAGCCGCGGTCGCCCCAGCTCCGCAGGCTGCACTGATCGTAGGCGCCAGCGGGTCCGAAACATCACCGATCGCAAACACATTCGGCAACTCCGTTTCGTGAATACTGTTTACCACAACATAACCCTGCTCATCTAACTGCAACTGATCGCGCATCAGCTCGGTGTTTGGTTCGACACCGACGCGAATCAGCACACCACGTACGGCCACTTGAAATGGTTTCAGGCTGTCTTTTCGCGCTATCTCGACTGCTTCGACAACTTTATTTCCGAGAATCCGGGTTACGAGCGATTCAGTAAAAAGCGTAAGACAATGGGTTGTCTTCAAACGCTCGACGAACTCGCGTCTCGCGCTGAGCTTTTTTCCGCGATGGACCAGTGTGACAGTCGGGCAGACTTCTGCCAGCATTAAAGCATTTTCGGCTGCCGCATCACCGCCACCGATCACGCACACATCCTGTCCGGCGAGCAAGCCTCGATCGCGGCTGGCGGATTCGATAATACCTTTTCCGCTAAACTCTTCTTCACCGGGGATACCTAACCGGCGGCGTCTGACGCCGATAGCTATGATCATCGCGATCGCCTGTAGTTGTTCGCCGCTTCTTAGAGAGATTCGCTTCGCCCTCAGGTTCAGCGATTCGATTTCGACGCCGGTCCAGAGGTCAAACTCAGCCTCATCGATCTTTGAAGAAAAAGCCTGTTCGAAAAATTCACTTCCGTTGGCAGCGCTTAAACCGGGATAGTTTTTGATTGGATTGTAGACGTGTAAGAGCTGCCCACCAGGGCTTTCACCTTTTTCCAACACCAGTGTGTCCAAACCAAGCTCGTCACACCATAGACCAGCCGCTAATCCTGCTGGTCCAGCGCCAATGATTATTACGTCGTGCATGGATTAATCGGGGCGGTCGGGCACGGAAGGTTTGCACGCGATTATCTCTGCATCGCGGTGTTTGTGATCGCCTCCCTCATGGCGCCCTTCCTGATAATGGTCGATCCTCCAGCCGGAAAAGAAAGCTTTGAGTTCGCCTTGTGCCAATAAGTACGCCGGATTCATCTGGTGCGAATCAGCCTGGTCGTCGATGATGTGAATCGCTCCAACAAAGATCCCATTGCCTCGCAACCCGTCTTTGATTCCGGCAAACAGATCGCGTTGCAAATAATAGAAGACACAGATCAGGTCGTACGCGGCAAAGTCGATTTTAAACTCCCCACATTCGAGGTCCGCCACAACCGTTTCGATCATTACCCCGTTCTTATGCGCCCGGCGACAAGCAACCTCGATTCCTGCCTGCGAATTGTCAACTGCGGTAACACGCCAGCCTTTACTCGCCAGATAAATAGAATGGCGACCGGCGCCGCATGCAAGATCGAGGGCCCGGCCGGGGGCGAGTGGTTCAGTGGCCGTAACCAGGAGATGATGAGGATGGGCAGGTAAATGCTCTCCTGCTCGGTAGCGCTGATCCCAATCGGTCACTCGCTAAGCCCTCGCCGCGAATAACTGGGTTTGCTCGCAAAGGACCCTGGCCACCTCGTCCGGATTAATGTGGGAAGCAGCCAGAGTGCCGTCCGGATTCAAGAACTTGGCGGCAGAGGTCATTTCGCGACTATCCGGCAGCCAGCGAGCGGTCCGGCTCATTTCCAGTTCGTTTAGTTGCGCGAGTGTGGGGCTCAGGTCTCGGCGCTTTATGGCCGGGCGCTCTATAGTCTCGGCCCAGGAGTAGTATGGATAATCGAGACGGTATATCCATCCATCATTAACGGGAGTCGAAATCAAAAAGAGTTGACCTTTTGCATAACGCGAGATGGCCGTGTAGGGAGGCGCGTGCCTGGTGGGGTTGAAGCCGGATTGCGTGAAAACCTCCGGCGCCAGTGTGATTACCGAGACTTGTTTTTCCGCATATTCATCCACCCGCGAACGACCGGATTCGAAACTCTCGACAGCGGAGACAATCTGCTCCCAGGCGTGACGCCAGAGCGGTTCGTAATCGTCGATATGTCTCAGTACGTTCTCGACCTCAGGCAGCACCAACTCATAGGCTCGCGCTTCGTCATCGATCTCTTTTCCGGCCAGCTTGCACGCGAGTGGTGAACCACTATCGTTGTTCGGGCTTGCCTGGTCCGAACCCTGGATCACGATGCTTGTGCGAACACCCTGCTCGCTGCTGAATTCAGAAAAATCACCTGCTTCGGCGGCCGCAATCAGATGGTCGCGAAGTTCAAGTGAGCGTTCGCCGTTCAGCACGGTCCAAACTGAAAGAACCCCGTCGGTGTCGAAATGATTGTTGGTTACGAGTTCAATACCTTGAGTCAACATGTGCCGAATGGGAGAAGCGACAAGCTTCAGAGCGATTTCAGTCGAAGTGTCGGCTTTGACTTCCGCGGGAGTCTGGTTACCTTCCCAATGAGAAAAGTGAATGCTGTTGGAAACTATGCCGTCGACGGAAAGCTTGGCCGTGCTGTCCAAACCCGGGTGGTAAAATTCGAATCGCATATCGGCATCCTTTCGCCATTTGCCTTCGGAAGGTGTACCAAAGTGTAACGCAAGATTGTTTCCGAGACGAAGGTTACCGAAGCTACAAGTGTTGGGACCGCTTGAATTCGACCCACAAGCAGCAGGCTGTGAAAAAAGGAAGTTTATTAAGAACGGGAAAACTCCCTACAGGTCGGCTTTGCACAAAAAGTCCAAATCCCACCCACGGGCAGTGGGTGGATGCTTCAGATCCTCTCTACACCAGAGTGCCCCATTTACTTTTGCGCGCGCAGCGCGTCGGTTTTTAAGGGGACGCATAGTAGACGGGATCTGAACAATCCACACACTTCCGTGTGTGGGATTAATTCAAATCCTCTCTTCAACTGTTCCCCATTAAGTCCAAAATGCGTGCAGTTAAGAATTTCAAGCGCAAGAGTGATTCTGACTAGAAAGGATCTGAACCATCCACCAACTCCCCGTTGGTGGGATTTAAGACTGGCGCACACATGACTCATTGTAGAGAGGATCTGAAGCATCCACCCACTGCCGTGGGTGCGATTTGGACTTCTTGTGTAAAGCCCTAACTGTTCTGATCCATTTCATCCGCGTTAATCTGTGGCTGATTAACCAGGACTGCGGCAGCCTTCACGTTTGTCGCAGATGGTTCGCCCCAGTAGAATGTATTCAACATCTGGAAACTACCGTGGAGGACTCATGGATCAGGCAAGCGCCCAACAACCTATGGCGGAAATCACTGCAACTGAGTTGAAACAACGTTTGGATAATGGCGAAGACATACAGATCGTCGATGTGCGCGAGCCTGCTGAGGTTGCGATTGGGACGATTCCAAACTCCATCCACATTCCGCTGGCTCAGGTTTTGAATCGCATGTCTGAAATCGATCCGACCCGTGACACAGTAGTTCACTGCAAGATGGGCGGCCG
>Ga0137403_10009083_pt1 | contig 11069 bp, 13 predicted proteins | sample CZOMad2_1_16fung_FD_122057 | JGI IMG/M metagenome (GOLD analysis project Ga0137403, IMG submission 122057) | Vadose zone soil fungal communities from Angelo Coast Range Reserve, California, USA - CZOMad2_1_16fungal (Hybrid Assembly) | ecosystem: Environmental > Terrestrial > Soil > Vadose zone...
TCGAAACGCCTAAACACGTCCGGTTTAAAGAGCCCGACCAACCAGGACACGAGGCGATAGAGGTCGAAACCGAAGACGGCAGGGTGACCCTCATAACCTTTTGGCACTTTGATCCTGAACAGAAGGAGCATCTATTGCCGCCGAAGAATTGATGGAGTGTTCGAATACGGGAATATTGGAGTACTGGGTTTAAACTCATCAATCCATTATTCCATCCTTCCACTATTCCAATCTTTAGTACGTTAGAACGAACGCAAACATGCGATTCAAACGAATCTTGTGCGCCGTCGATTTCTCTCCTGACTCGCTGGAAGCGTTTCGTGTTGCACTGGAGATGGCGCGGCTACACTCCGGATCCCTTCACCTATTTCACGTCATCGAGGCGCAACCGGTTGTTCCGGCGCAGGTGGAGATTCGGATCGTAGGAGAGGCGAACGCGGCATTGGAGAAACTCGTCACGTCGGCGGGGTCATCGTTGGGCGGTTTGGCGTTCACCACCGAGGTGACCAGCGGACAAGCCTTCGTCGAGATCGTCGAACGGGCTCGCGAATGGCGGGCCGACCTGATCGTTTTGGGGTCCAAGGGAATAACCTCCCTCGAGGAAATCATCATCGGCGGCACAGCCGAAAATGTGATGAAAGAAGCTCCCTGTTCCGTCCTGGTTGTGAGACCTGACGATAAACGCAAAGCGGACTGAGCAAGACAGTGGCCGGCAGTAAGTACATACCGTTTGATTGGATCCTACTGTTCTTCAGGGTCGTGCTGGCAGCTGTCATGATCTATTACGGCTGGCCCAAGATACGTGATCTTCGCTCCAACGCAAACGATTTCGTGCAGATGGGTTTCAAGCCGGGAATGTTTTGGGGAACATTGATTGCCGGTGTGGAGTTTTTTGGTGGTATCGCGATACTCCTTGGCTACTATGCGGAACTTGCCGCGGCGCTCTTCGCCTTCCAAATGATGGTTGGAATGTTTTGGAAACTCAAGATTAGAAAGCCGTTTTCTGATTATTCCTACGATATCCAGCTTTTTGCCTTGTCTCTGACCATTATGTTTCACGGCGCAGGAAGGTATGCGCTCACAACATTTCCGGGCACCTTCTTTCTTCGCTGGGACGTCGCGCTGTTCTCGTTGGCGGCTGCGTTGCTTTTGGCTGTCTTCAGCAAGCCACCTTCCGAGAGCGCACGGGAGCTGGCTGCTGCATGAACTGTATGACACCACAGATATTCCGGTGAAGATCTTGGCATCTCGGGAGGACGCTTACTAAATCTCGAAAACGAAACAGCATTTATGGAATCTGTTTCACTATTTATCGCGGTGCTGGCGCTGATTATAGCGTCGGCAGCGTATTATCGAAGCGGCAGCAAGAAACCTATCCGCGCGTTGGAGAGGGCAATCGACGAAAAGATCCAACGGCTTAGCGCAATGACGCAACGAGTGGCTGACAACGTGGCGGCCACCGTGAAGGCGGCTTACGAGCGCAGCATTCGAATGATCTCCGACTTGCAGTCACGAGTTGCCGCGCTCAGGGAGGAAGCCGTCGAGGAGATTCGCGAGGATCTTGGAATCATTGGCCGGAAGCTTGATCGACTGGCGGAGCGCGCCGCCCGCGAGCTCAAAGAGCTCAAAAATGAAATAGATTCCAACTTGATCGACGCCGAGATAGGGCTGCGGCTAACTGTGGACGACGCCAAGGCCCACCTAAAAGCGATCGAGGCAAAGCAAGAACTTGTTCTCGTCCGCATGGCCGTATTGCGTAACGACCTAATCGAAGCGGAAAGGCGCCTTGAATCGGCTTTGCGGGATCTCGAGGAAGCGCAATCCCTCGCCCTCGGTCATCATGAGAATATTGCCGCTCTGCGAAAACAGGCGCAGGAGATGCTCGTCGCAGTCCACACGAAAGCCAGCACGATGAGAGCCTCAATCGACACCCTCATAGGGCGGAGTAATCGCCTGCTGAAGGAGATGAGTGGCCGCGAAGCTGAGGCAAAGAGCGCCGCGTGAGTTATGCAAGACACGTTAAATCAAAGATCGGTTGTCTTCGGCGCGGCGATTCATCTCGACGGCGAAACTCATTGGCGGCCTGCCGCCGATATCTATCGCACCCGAACGGGTTGGCTTCTGAAGTACGACCTGGCCGGCGTCAAGAGAGAGGATATCGAGGTCACCGTCAGAGGCTCGCAAATTACTCTCAATGGATTCCGCCGCGACTGGAGATTGGAAGACGGATGCAGCCATTATTCCATGGAGATTTCTTATAACCGTTTTGAGCGGACGCTCGAGCTGCCCTGCGATTTGGAAGGTGCCCAGATCAAGCTCGAGGGCCGCGAGGGAATCTTGCTGGTCCGTTTGATATGCGAAGGAGAACACCGTGAGCAATCCTGAAAACCTGCAAACCTTGCCGGTCTTACCGATCAAGCATGCCGTCTTATTTCCTTCAATGCTGATGCCTTTGAACGTCGGCCGGCCAAGCTCCATCGCGGCGATTGAAGCAGCGCTCGCGAGCGAAGAAAAAGAGATCGTTGTCGTGGCGCAGCGCGACGCTGCTGTCGATAGCCCGGGTCTGACGGATCTCTATTCCATCGGCACCAAGGCCGTGATCAAGAAAATGGCGCGCAGGGCCGATGGTTTGTTGGAAGTCGTCTTGTTGGGCGTCGAGCGTGTCGTTCTGCTTAAATTGGAGCAGCACGGCGCTTATCAGAAGGCCCGCATAAAACCGCTGCCGCTGCCACAGGAAAAAAGCACTGAGATCGAGGCGCTGCGACGTGAGGTCGGCGAGTTGGCCGTCCGCGCGCTGGCGCTCACGCAGCCTCAGGCGGCGGATAGACTGAGCCAGCTCATCACCGATGCCAAAGACTCATTGCGATTGGTTTACACTTTGGCTCCCATGTTCAGCCTGGAGCTCGAGAAGGAGCAGGCGCTGCTTGAAGCGCCGACGGTAGCGGAGTGCCTTCGTCTCATGCATTCATACCTTGCGCAGGAGCTGCAAGTGCTGGAGTTGCGCAGCAAAATTGCCAACGAGGCGCAAAGCGAGATGAGCCGTGAGCAGCGTGAATATTTATTGCGCCAGCAGCTGCGGGCGATTCAAAAAGAGCTGGGCGGCGAAAACCCCGAACAGTCCGAAGTTGCTTTGCTGCGCGAGCGCTTGGAAAAGGCCGATTTACCCGAGGAGGTCCGCAAGGAGGCCGAGCGTGAGTTAGGCAGGTTGGAGAAATTGCCGCCCGCTGCGCCGGATTATCACGTCACTCGTACCTACCTGGAGTTTCTACTCGAGTTGCCCTGGAAAAAGTCCACCGAAGATGTTTTGGACATCTCCCGTGCCAGACAGATACTGGACGAGGACCACTATGATTTGCGTGAAGTGAAAGAACGAATTCTCGAACATCTGGGAGTATTGAAGCTGAATCCCACAGCCAAGTCCCCTATTCTCTGTTTTGTCGGTCCTCCCGGTGTGGGGAAAACTTCTCTTGGCCAGTCGATTGCCCGGGCTCTCAGCCGTAAATTCGAGCGCTTCAGCCTCGGTGGACTGCACGACGAGGCGGAGCTACGCGGCCATCGGCGCACCTATATTGGCGCTATGCCGGGGCGTATCATTCAGGCCATTCGGCGCGCCGGCGTCAACAACCCGGTGCTCATGCTCGATGAGGTCGATAAACTGGGGCGCGACTTCCGCGGCGATCCTGCGGCGGCTTTGCTCGAAATCCTCGACCCGGAACAAAACCGGACCTTCCGGGATAATTATCTGGATTTGCCCTTCGATCTATCCAAAGTGTTCTTTATCACCACGGGCAATGCCCTCGATACCATTCCCCAGCCGCTGCTGGATCGTATGGAGCTCCTGCGCTTGGCCGGCTACAGCGAAGAAGAAAAGATTGAAATTGCCAGGCGCTATTTGATACCGCGGCAGCTCAAAGAAACGGGACTTAAACCCGAGGACTGCGTCATCACCGAAGACGCGCTGCGGTCCATCATTGCGCTATATACGCGTGAGGCCGGTGTGCGCCAGCTTGAACGGACTATCGGCCGGATCGCGCGCAAAGTTGCCCTCCGACATGCCGAGGGTCATACTGAGCCGGTGACTGTAACCCGGGAGGACTTGACCACTTGGCTGGGACCACGGCGCTTTTCGCTCGAGCAGACACGCAGGCAGCTTCCTCCCGGCGTGGCGACCGGCTTAGCCTGGACGGAGACCGGCGGGGACGTTCTCTACGTCGAGGCGACACTTCTGCCCAACGGCCGCGGCATGACCTTGACTGGCCAGCTGGGGGAAGTGATGCAGGAGTCGGCGCGCGCCGCACAAAGCTACGTTTGGTCGCATGCCGAAGAGTTAGGCATCGACGGCACTAAATTTCGCAGGTACGGCGTTCATATTCACGTTCCCGCAGGGGCCATTCCCAAGGACGGACCTTCTGCGGGGGTAACGATGGCGACCGCCTTGGCGTCGGTCTATACTAGATATGCCGTGCGTGTGGATACAGCGATGACGGGCGAAATCACTCTCACGGGCTTGGTGCTCCCGGTTGGAGGTATCAAAGAAAAGGTCCTCGCGTCGCGGCGCGTTGGTATTAAGCGGGTGATACTGCCGAGAGAAAATCAAAAGGACCTGAGCGAATTGCCGGAGGACGTGGCCAAAGAAATGGAATTCATCTTCGCAGACAAGATCGAAGACGTATTGAGTACCGCCATCCCTCAGCTGGCGGAGCATTTTGCCGCCTTAAAAGCTGCGTCGTGACCGCAGAGCACGGTTCAGGAGCTGCGTGACTTCCTTTTGAAGGTCTTTCAAAGAACGCGCAGCTGGATTTGGATCTGTTTTACGTGCTAGCCTCACCGGCCTGGGAATCATCCTCCTGACGCTTCATTAGGAGAAACAGCTATGCAAGAAACAGTTTGTGAAAATCCGGCTGAGCTGATTGCCAATATTCCGTGGGGCACCCACTGCTGCCACTTTTATAAAACTCAGAAGGATCTACTCGAGCTATTGGTGCCCTACATGAAGGCGGGATTATTGAACAACGAATTCTGCATGTGGGTTACTTCAAAGCGCCTCGGCGTCAAAGACGCGGCAAGAAAACTGAAAAGGGTCCTGCCGAGTTTGGATTCATATCTAGAAAGAGGACAGATCGAAATCATTCCGTATACTGAATGGTATCACAGTGAGAAAGATTTTGGTTCGGGGAAAGTCCTCAGTGGATGGATCGACAAATGCAATCAGGCATTGGCGCAGGGCTACGACGGCCTGAGGCTAACCGGAGATGCGTTGTGGGTGGGAAAAACTGCCTGGAAAGATTTCACCGACTACGAGGCGACGCTGGATAACACCATCAGCAAAGCTTCTATCAAGGCCGTCTGCACCTATGCCCTGGACAAATGTCAAGCAGCGGAAGTCATCGACGTCGTTAAGAACCACGGATATACCTTGATCAAACGTGGAGAGTGGGAGCTTATCGAAAATGCTCAACGAAGGCGCGCCGAGGAGCAAGCGCTTGAAAAGGCAATGGTAGAGCTGGAAAAGCTGGTGCAGGCGCGCACAGCGGAGTTACGGATATCACAAGAGCAATTGCGCGCCCTTGCGGCATACTTGCAAACCGTGCGGGAAGAGGAAAGGACTCGGATAGCGCGCGAGCTGCATGACGAGGTTGGTCAGGCACTGACCGGGATTAAACTCTCTCTGGAGCGAAGCACGGGCCAGCAATCGGACGCTGTAAGAGCTGATCTCTCTCAAGCGCTGGCATTGACTAATGAGCTGATTGGACGGGTGCGAGATCTGTCTCTGGACCTTCGCCCCGCCATGCTGGATGACCTCGGCCTGCTGGCCGCGCTCAGCTGGCACTTCGACCGCTATACCAAACAGACGAGCATAGAGGTCGATTTCAAACGTCACGGACTGGAGGGACGTCGGTTTGAGCCGGAGATTGAAACGGCTGCGTATCGCATTATGCAAGAGGGTTTGACCAATGTCGCGCGCCACGCCGGGATCGACAAAGTCAGTGTAGGCATCTGGGCAGATGAAAACATGCTTTCCATACGGATTGAAGATCTGGGCCGCGGATTTGGTCCTGATTCCCTAACGGCCAGCACTACAGCAGGGCTCTCGGGCATGCGCGAGCGAGCCTTCATGTTAGGGGGAAGACTAACCATAGAACGTGCTTCCGGGACCGGCACCCTTTTGATAGCTGAATTGCCGCTAAGAAATTCTACCAGCGAGCAATAACCGTCGATGGGGAATGGGAACCTATCTGAAAGCAACGGATGAAACCGCAACTTCTCGAACAAGACAAATCAAAAAAGACAACCATAGTCCTGGCGGATGACCACAAGGTGGTTCGACAAGGCTTGCGCGCAGTATTGGAAGCGAATTCCAGTTTTCGTGTCATCGGCGAGGCGGGCGAAGGACTAGAGACCACACGCTTGGCCGAGCGTCTGCGGCCCGACGTGCTCGTGCTTGACTTGATGATGCCCGGGTTGAGCGGCCTGGAGGTCACTCGTCAAGTCAAAAAGCGCTCGCCCAAGACACATGTGGTCGTTCTGTCCATGCACAGAGACGAATCCTACGTTCTGGAAGCACTGAAAAACGGCGCGGCGGCTTATGTCCTCAAGGATTCCAGCGTCGAGGAGCTAGTCAAAGCCGTGATCGAGGCGGTCGCCGGGCGCCGCTATTTGAGTCCTCCCCTATCTCAATCCGCCATCGACGCCTATGTGCAACGAGCCAGCACCGCGACCAGAGATCGCTACGACTCCCTGAGCAGCCGTGAACGGGAGGTCTTGCAGTTGGCTGCCGAAGGGCACACCAATGCCGAAATCGGCAAGCGGCTTTTTATCAGCCCCCGCACCGTCGAGATCCACCGCGCCAATATGATGCAGAAGCTCGCTCTACGTAACCAGACCGATCTGATCCGCTACGCGCTGAAGCAGGGCATCCTCTCGAACGATTGAGTTCGCCTTTTTCTCTCTCCTGATTTCACGCCGCACTCATCTCCAGATTAAGGGACGAATCTCGGAAAAATACGTACAGTTCCTTATCGATGTTAGGGCACAGCATTGTTACCGTAGATACGTGTCAAGCGTAAAAGCTCTGCCATTCTTGACGTAGGCCGATAAGCTCCACGGTTGCTGAGGAGATACTATGGAGAATGTTCACGACTATCAGAAATCCGCCATTCTTTATGTAGATGACGAGGAAATGTTGCTCAAATTCTTTCACCGGGCTTTCGGGAAGAAATTTCGGATTCTAACCGCCGCCAACGCTGCAGAGGGTTATCGCCTGCTTGAGCAACATCGAAATGAGATCGGGCTACTGATAACGGACCAGTGGATGCCGGGTGAAAAAGGGATGCAGTTTTTGGAGCGGGCCCGTCAATTACATCCGCGGGCGATTCGTATTCTGACCACGGGATCCTACCTCGACGTGGCTATGGAGGCGGTCCACTCGGGAGCCATTTACAAATATGTGACCAAGCCCTGGGATATTCCTCAGCTGGAGGTCACTCTGCGGCGTGCCCTGGAACGTGCGGCGAGTCTGGGTCTAACTTCATAGACTCCAGGTTTTGGTGGTAAATTTCTATGCGATTTAACCCGGTTCCGACATTAGATAGAGAGCGTGATCAGGACATTTTTGAAAGCGTTACGGAAGAAGAGATAATTTACCTGTGGCGTTCCATTAAAGGTAAGGGGCTCTCGGAAGGTGAAGCCTGGCAGGCGATTGTCACAGGGATTGCGTTGGACATGGCGTTTGCGAAAACGAAGACTACAAAACAGCTCGAACACTAATCTCGCACCTATAAACTTGCCTCAAAAATCTGATGTATCAACCCTTGTGGCCAGCTATTAAGGAGATAGGCAATGAAGTGCCAGCGATGCTGCGGACGTGAAGAAGCCACTGTAATCGATATGAAAGTATGTGCGGCGTGTGCCGACGAAGCCAGGAGATAGGGATTGCTGTTGAAGTACTCGGTGGCGAAGAAAGAAAAGGCAACGGAGAGAAGAGTGAGATCGAGCTCCGGGATTACCGGTCAGAACTCTTACCTTAAAATAATCACCGTCATCCTTCTTTTCTGGTGACCTAAAGGCGGGAGTAAACTCACACACGTATGACTGGCACTGGAGACCGATGGATACAACTGGGGGAACTCGCCAAGCTATTCGGCTTGAGCGAAGAGTCCATGAAACGAGTCGCCAAAAATCACGGTTTTCCCCTGCGGCGGCTGACACCCTATGCGACCCCGGGAGTCCTCGAATCGGAGCTGTTTAGCTGGTTGAAAGCTCAACCGCGTGTGGGACGGCCGATTCGGGTGAAGCGGGCCAAACGGTCACGCGGCAAGAAGTCTCGCCAACGCCCTTAGAACATTAACCGCCAATTGAGCCCGACCCACAGACTATGGCTGGTGAATCGATTCTGATCGTTGATGACAATTTAAGATATCTCACGCTTGTTCGCACCCTGCTGCAGGCCGAAGGGTATGGCGTACGCACTGCCGTCGACGCTGAAGAAGCCCTGGAGGTGCTGAAAGCGTTTCACCCTTGCCTCATCCTCATGGACATCCAACTTCCGGGAATGGACGGCCTCGAGCTGACACGCATGCTGAAGGCAAATACTGATACGCGCGAAATGACCGTCGTTGCTTTTAGCGGCTCTGGTATACCTAAAACCGAAGCTTTGGATGCGGGATGCGAAGGCTATATTGCCAAGCCCATCGACACGCGCATTCTCATACGGTTGGTTGCGGAATACTTACAGCGCGTAGAACAGAAAAATGCACCCTCACCCTAACCCGCTCCCGCGAGAGACTGTGTCGCAATTCCGTTCGTGGTTCGACAAGCTCACCGCGAACGGACAGGGCTTCACCCATCTTTCAACTACCTAGCCGTTCGTCCTGAGCCAGGTCGAAGGGCGAATGGCTGACAAGCAAGAGTTTCCCCCTTTGGCAAAGGGGGATCTTTTCTCGAGATGTGGTCAGCGCCACCTCACTCTATTTCTCCTCCTTGCTAAGGGGGAGCTTAAGAGGAGGTGTGGAAGTTTGAGGTTCTTCCGTTTCCGTTGTGTGCTCAGTGCTGTTCGCAGGCTTCTTCCTCTCGCGCCCCAAGGTCCAGCATGGCGGATCACTGGCAGGAAAACTTTCCGCCAGTGCCTCGTCGATCAACTCTTCTTCAGAAAGTTTTTCATCCATCGAATCATTGCCCATGGTTCACCTCATTTATCTCGGCGATTGCCTTACCTGCTTTGCGGAATCACTTGCGTGAAGCCGGCCACCGAAACGATGACCATAAAGTGACCATCCGTACGCTTCGGCAACGGGGAACTCGGCGTGTATTGAAAGCGAGTCATACCGCGCGGAGGTATCTCTCCCGGTACATTGTAATAGTCGCTTCGACTAGGGTCGTCCTTGCCGGGGTGGAATTCGTTCTTCCACAGCCACACGTAACGGATTAAAAGCTGTACGTCGCGCACGACGTTTGCAGAATTGTTTCGAATCTCCCCGGAGACAACCCCGTCTTGTGCTGTGACGTTTTCAAGCACCAGAACGCGCGAGGCCTCTTGCTTGGTGAGAACACTTTGAGGATTTGCAAGATTCGGCCAAGCGATAACAACTAGCCCGGCCCAGATAAGAGCCAGTCCTGGAAAATAATGTTTTTGCCGTTTGTTCATAGTCATTCTCCTTTCTTATTTTTCAACAATCTACCCGACTCGCCTTGCGCGCCGCGAGATCTCATGTCCCTCCCGCGGGCACCAAAAAAAGAATTTTTTATGATTGCAAAGTCACCTCCCTTCGCGGCAATTTTCATTAGCCCGTTACGCCATCCAGACGCTCTTGATGTTCATGAACTCACGGATGCCGTATTCCGAAAGCTCACGCCCGTAGCCCGACCGCTTGACGCCGCCGAATGGGAGGCGCGGATCGGACTTCACCAGCTCATTGACGAAGACACAGCCGGCTTCGATCTCACGAGCGAGTCGTTCCGCGCGTTGTCTGTCCTGGGTCCAGAGCGAGGCGCCTAACCCGAACGGTGAGTCGTTTGCCAGACGGATGGCGTCGGCTTGGTCTTGGGCGCGGATCACCGCCGCCACCGGCCCAAAGGTCTCTTCATCGAAGGCCGGCATTCCCTTCTGCACGGCGGCCAGCACCGTGGGCGGATAAAAAGCACCGGGGCTTTCCGGTATCCGGCCGCCGAGGAGCAGTTGGGCCCCGCGCTTCACCGACTCCTCCACCTGCCGGTGCAGCGACTCTCGCAGGTCATGGCGTGCCTGCGGGCCGACCTGGGTCTGGCGGTCAAGAGGGTCGCCCATTTTCCGCGACCGCATTTCCGCGACAAAAATCTCCAGGAACGCGTTCGCAACTTTCTCGACGACGATGAACCGCTTCGCAGCGATACAGCTCTCCCCGCTGTTGATGAGGCGTGCATCCGCCGCCGCCTTCGCCGCCTTCTGGACGTCGGCGTCCTCCAGGACAATGAAGGGGTCGCTTCCGCCCAGCTCCAGCACGGTCTTTTTTATCTCGCGGCCTGCCTGCTCGGCGACCTTGCTGCCGGCGCTATCGCTGCCCGTCAAAGTCGCCGCGCGGATGCGCGGATCGGCGATGATGCCGGCGACTTTTTGGGAGCCCACAAGGACCGTGCGGAACAGATTCTCCGGGAATCCCGCCTGCCGGAAAACTTCTTCGATCTGGAGCGCGCAGCGCGGAACGTTGGAGGCGTGCTTCAGAATCCCCGCGTTGCCCGCCATGAGCGCCGGGGCGGCGAAGCGGAAGACCTGCCAGAAGGGGAAGTTCCACGGCATGACGGCGAGCACGGGCCCCAGCGCGTCGAAGCGCACGTAGCTCCGCGCAGCGTCGGTCTCGCGCGGCTCGGGGGCGAGGAAGCGCGCGGCGTGCTCGGCGTAGTACTCGCAGCCCCACGCGCACTTCTCCACCTCGGCCTCGCCCTGCGCGACGGGCTTGCCCATCTCGAGCGCCATCAGGCGTGCGTACTCGACCTTCTTCGCACCGAGCACGCGGGCCGCCTCGCGCAGGCGCGCCGCGCGCTCCGCGAAGGGGCATTCGCGCCAGCCGAGGAAGGCCTGCCAGGCGCGCGCGAGC
>Ga0137403_10009084_pt1 | contig 11068 bp, 12 predicted proteins | sample CZOMad2_1_16fung_FD_122057 | JGI IMG/M metagenome (GOLD analysis project Ga0137403, IMG submission 122057) | Vadose zone soil fungal communities from Angelo Coast Range Reserve, California, USA - CZOMad2_1_16fungal (Hybrid Assembly) | ecosystem: Environmental > Terrestrial > Soil > Vadose zone...
ATCGTGATCGGGATGCGGCCGAACACGCTCTCGAAGAGGCGGCCGCCGCGCTCGTAGTCGCCCTCGGCCAGGTGGAGCAGGGCCAGGTGCCACAGGAGATGATTCCGGAAGTAGCCAAGATGGTCGCAGGGGTGGATCTGCGGCGGCAGGCTCTCGATGCCGCGCCGGTTCTCGCCCCGCTCGTAGTGGACGTGCGTGATGGCGTGCACCGCCCACGCGTCGCGGGGGTTCCGGGCGAGCGCCCGCTCGGCGAGAGGCAGCGCCTCGTCGAAGCGCCGGTTCTCCTCGAGGGCGAAGGCGTGATAGCCGAGCGAGTAGCCGTCGTCCTCGAGGGCGGGACGCACCTCGGTCGTGATCTCGAGCATGTCGGCCGAGCGCCCCTGCCAGAAGTAGAGAAAGTAGAGGCGCTGCATCAGGAGCACGTCGCGCGGGTGCTCGGCCAGGATCTCCTTCATGACCGGGATGGCGTCGTTACCGCGCCCGCCCACGAAGAGCCTCAGGGCTTCCAGGTGGCGCCGCTCGCGGCCGGTCAGCGTCGGGGCCTGGGTGGCGCCGTCGGCCACCGCGCGCTCCATCTCCGCGCGCCCGGCGGGGATCTGCTCGTCCAGGTAGAGCGCGGCCGCGAGGGCCGCGCGGGCCAGGACGAAGTCGGGATCGGCGGCGACCGCGCGGCGAAACTCGTCCACCGTCTCGGCGCCGAAGCCGAGCAGGGCGCGCACGCCGCGGTCGTGGGCATCCACCGCGGCGCGGGAGCCCGTCGAGACGGTCAGGCCGTACGCGTCACGCAGCACGGCGGTCATCGTAGCAGATGGCGCGCCAGGAAGGCGAGCGCGCGACGCTCCGCCCACGAGGCGCGGCCGAGCGCTCCATCGAGAAACCCCACGTGTCCGCCCTCGGCGACGAAGGCGGCCTCGAGCCAGCGCGACCCCCGCACCACCGCGGTGGGCAGACACGCCGCCGGCATGAACGGATCGTTGGCCGCGTTGATCAGGAGAGTGGGGCGGCGGATGCGCTCGAGATAGGGCGCGCTGCTCGCCCGGGTCCAGTAGTCGCGCTCGTCGGCGAAGCCGTTGATCGGAGCGGTGAAGAACCGATCGTACTCCGTGAAGGTGCGCGCCCGGAGCGCGGCGTCCACGTCCAGGCGGCCGTCGTAGAGGTGCCGCTTGGCGCGGATCTTGGCCTTCATGGTGCGCAGGAAGCTCTCGGTGTAGATCGCACGGTTGAATCCCTGATCCAGCACCCGGGCACAGACGGCCAGGTCGAACGGGGTCGAGATGGCGGCCGCGGCCCGGACCTCGGCGGGGGCCGCGTCACCCTGCTCGCCGAGCCACTTCAGCGCGACGTTACCGCCGAGGGAGACGCCCACCAGGCCGATGCGCGGCACGGGCTCCCGCTTGGCCAGCTCGCCGATCACCCACTCGAGGTCCGACGTCTCACCCGAGTGGTAGAGCTTCGGGAGCCGGTTGACCTCGCCGCTGCACGAGCGAAAGTGCATGACGGCGGCCCGCCACCCGAGGGCCCCCGCGCCCCGGAGGAGGCCGCGCGCGTAGTGGGATCGGGCCGAGCCCTCGAGACCGTGGAGGATCAGGAGCAGCGGACCCTGCTCGGGCGCGCCAGCGAGCCAGTCCAGATCGATGAAGTCGTCGTCCGGCGTGTGCAGGCGCTCCCGGCGCAGCGGGGGCCGCCGCCAGTGGCGCAGCAGCGGCCCCCACAGCGTCTGGAGATGTCGGCCCCGGTACCAGAATGGGGGAGCGTAGTCGGGGTCGGCGGACATTCGTTTAGGGCTTGGCGGACAACCGTCTAGTTCTTTAGGCCCTTTATATGCGGGGGCCCAGACATGGCCCCCGCACTCCCCCAGTGGCGGACAACCGTTTACTGCTTCGCGTTCCCGTTTTCCCCGGATCCGCGGACAACCGTTTAGTTCTTCAAGCCCTTCATATGCGGGGGCCCAGACGTGGCCCCCGCACTCCCCCAATGGCGGACAACCGTTTACTTCTTAGCGTTCCTGGCCTTTCAGTAGCAGGCGGACGACTTCGGGGGCGATGGCGCGGGCGCGGGCGTCGAGGTCGGCCTCGCTCAGGTTCGCGATGGGATGCGGCAGGGCCAGGAAGCGGTACTCCGGGACGCCCCAGGACTGGGCCATGGCGTGGCCGGTGGCCTCGAACACATCGGTGACGATGGACGCGGCCGGGATGCCGACCTTCTCGAACACGATTCCGTCGAGCACACTGCCCGACGAGCAGGACCCTCAGTCGCCGATGCCGGCGACGACGACGTCGACGGTCCGCTTGGCCTCCTCGATGATCTCCGCGTGCGCGGGCACGCCCGAGTTGTGCTTGCGCCACATCCGCGTCTCGGCGGCCCCGTACTCCTGCTTCAGGATGTCACCGATCCTCACGAGCAGCTTGTCCGAGTTGTACTTGGTGTTCTCCACCAGGCCGATACGCTTGCCCTTGAGCGAGTCCGGCCGCGGCACGTACGTCAGCGGCTGGCGCCGGGGCTCGACCGTCGGATCCAGGATCTCGAAGCCTGCCATCATGGTCTCCTCTCTTTGATCACTGTGGTCACCGCCTGCGACGTGGTCCGGCTCGCCCAGCCCGGGATGTAGCACGAGAACGAGCCGGCGCGGCCGCCCGCCGCCACCACCAGGATATCGTCCGGGGTCAGCACCAGGGGGCGGGTCGCGGTCTCGTCCTCCGCCTTGATCGCCCCGGGCACCCGGGCCGTCCGCTTGAGATGGGCGATCGTGCTCGTGGTGTTCTCGAAGATGTACTTGCGGATGTCGGACTTGGACCAGCCGTCCGCCGCGATCGTCCGCATGTGCTCGCCCGCCAGCACCACGCAGTAGTTCGGCTGGCCCACCATCCCGGGGTTGCGCATGGTGTCGCACATGGTTCCCAGGACCCCCGCGGCGGTACCCGAGAGCTGATTGTAGAACTGGTGCGGCCCCAGCGCGGCCATCACGGTCACCGCGCTGTCCTCCGGCCGGCAGCCCCGCTCCGCGTGGAGCGGCGTCCACGGGCTCTCCGCCTCGTTCTCCGCGATCACGTAGGTGTACTTGCCGGGGTGACCGACCGTGCCGCGATCGAGGCGCCCGGGAATGGTGCCGATCACATTGCGCATCACCAGGCGCACCGCGCGGCCGACGGTCGCGTTGGAGCGCCAGCCCGGCCCGAACAGGTTGTCACCGCAGTTGAAGTCGAGGCGCCGCGCGATGGGGCCGTTGACGATCATCAGCACGCCCGCGCCGCCGGTGGAGGTGGCCGGCCCGTGATAGCCCCAGCGCGGGTCGGAGATACCCTCGACCGCGGCCAGCACCACCGGCATGTGCTCGGGGCGGCAGCCCGCCATCACCGCGTTGATCGCCACCTTCTCGGCGCTGATCGCCACCTGGCGATTCGTGATGAAGGCAACCTGCACGTCGGGCCCGAGCCCCACCGCCTCCAGCATGGCGCGCACGGCCGGCTCGGTGGGGGGCACGACCGGCAGGCCGTCGGTCCACCCCTTGCTGTAGCAGAGCTCGAGGGCCTCGTGGAAGTCCTCGACGGCGTACCGCTGGGAGCTGATGCGCGTGGTCATGACTTCATCCTCGGTCGTGGCGGTTCACGGCGTGATCCCTGTTGCATCCCCACTGTTGCATCCCCACTGTTCCATCCGTGGTCACCCTATGGCCAACCCCGCGTCCTGTCAAGGGTTGACACTCCTCCCGCGCCCTCCGAAGATGGCCTCGTGAGCACCTCGGAGCCGCGACCGCACGTGGTCATCGTCGGCGGCGGATTCGGCGGGCTCTACGCCGCGCGCGCGCTCGCAGACAGCTGGGCGCGGGTCACGCTGCTCGATCGGCGCAACCACCATCTCTTCCAGCCCCTGCTCTACCAGGTCGCCACCGCCGCGCTCAATCCGTCCGACATCGCGATGCCGCTGCGCTCGATCTTGAGATCCGCGACCAACGTGACCGTGTTGCTTGCCGAGGTGCAGTCGGTCGACCTGGCTGGCCGGCGCGTGGTCCTGGACGACGGAGAGCTCACCTACGACGCGCTGGTGCTGGCCGCGGGCGCGGGCCACTCCTACTTCGGCCACGACGACTGGGAGGAGCTCGCCCCGAGCCTCAAGAGTCTGGAGGACGCGCTCGAGATCCGGCGCCGCGTGCTGCTCGCCTACGAGGAAGCGGAGCGCGAGCGGGACGGGGCCGAGCAGCAGGCGCTCCTGACCTCCGTCGTCATCGGTGGCGGGCCCACCGGGGTCGAGCTCGCGGGCGCGCTCGCCGAGATCTCGCGCGAGACCATCGCGCGGGACTTCCGGCTGATCGATCCGACGAAGGCGCGGATCGTCCTGGTCGAGGCCGGGCCGCGGCTGCTCGCCGCCTTCCCGGCCCCGCTGTCCGCCCACGCCGCCACCGCCCTCGCCCGCATCGGGGTGGAGGTGCGTACCGGCGCGCCGGTCACGCAGGTGACGCACGACGCGGTCTGGCTCGGCGGCGAGCAGATCCGCGCGCGCACCGTGCTGTGGGCGGCGGGCGTGGCCGCGTCGCCCCTCACGCGCTCGCTCGGGGTGCCGCTCGATCGCGCGGGCCGGGTCCTGGTGGAGCCGGATCTCTCGATCCCCGGCCACGGCATGGCGTTCGCCATCGGCGACATGTCCAGCTTCCGGGGACCGGACGGACAGCCGCTCCCGGGCCTGGCCCCGGTGGCCATCCAGCAGGGGCAGGCGGCCGCGGCCAACGTGCGGCGGCGCCTCGCCGGCCTGCCGACCCGGCCCTTTCGCTACCGCGACAAGGGCAGCATGGCCACCATCGGCCGCGCCGCCGCGGTCGCGGTGGTCGGCCGCCTCCAGCTCCACGGCCTGCCCGCGTGGCTCGTCTGGCTGTTCGTGCACATCGTGTTCCTGATCGGCTTCCGCAACCGGTTCCTCGTTCTCTTCGAGTGGGCCTGGGCCTACCTGAGCTGGCAGCGCGGCGCCCGCCTCATCACCCACCCCTGGCGCCCCCGCTCCTGATTTTGCGTTGCCCGCGGTATGCCCTATGCTCGGAAACGTGAGCACGCCCCGTTGAACGCCTCGACCCGCCCTCCGCTGGTCGCCTACTTCTCGATGGAGTACGGCCTGCACGAGGAGTTTCACTCCTACGCGGGAGGCCTCGGCGTCCTCGCGGGCGACTTCATGAAGTCGGCGGGCGACCTCGGCCTGCCGGTGGTCGGCATCGGGCTCCGCTGGGGCCAGGGCTACACCTCCCAGCACATCGGCGCCGACGGCTATCCCCACGACGAGTGGACCGACCAGAAACCCGACGTGCTCACCGACACCGGCGCGCGCGTGCGCGTGCGGGTCGCGGCGCGCGAGGTCGAGTGCCGCGTCTGGCGGGTGGGCCGCTACGCGATCGCCCCGCTCTACCTGCTCGAGCCCACCGATCCGCGCGACCTGTGGATCACGCGGCGCCTCTACGACCCCCGGCCGGACTGCCGCGTGGCGCAGGAGATGCTGCTCGGCATCGGCGGGGTGCGGGCGCTACGGGCGCTCCACCTGCCGGTCGAGATCTACCACTTCAACGAGGGCCACGCGGTCTTCGCGGGCATCGAGATGATCGCGGACCGCATGGAGGCGGGGCAGACCTTCCGGGAGGCGTGGCTGGCCGCGCGCGAGCGCATCGTCTTCACCACCCACACCCCGGTCCCGGCGGGCAACGAGGTGCACCCGCTCGCGGACCTGCGGCGCCTCGGCGCCGGCTGCGAGCTGGTGCCGAGCGAGCTGGCCGAGCTCGGGGGCGACCCGTTCAACATGACGGTGGCCGGCCTGCGTCTGGCCCACCTGGCGAACGCGGTGGCGCAGCTGCACGGTGAGACCGCGCGCGCCATGTGGGCGCACGTGAAGGACGCGGCGCCCATCATCGCCATCACCAATGGAGTCCACGCCGGGACCTGGCAGGACGCCCGGATCCTCGCCGCGCAAGCGAGCGACGAGCGGCTACTGGCCGCCAAGCGCGCGCTCAAGACCGAGCTGCTCGCGGAGGTGCGGGCGCGTACCGGGGTGCGGCTCGATCCGACCGCGCCGACCATCGGCTTCGCGCGGCGCGCCGCCACCTACAAGCGGCCCGACCTGCTGCTGCGCGATCCGGAGCGCTTCGCGGCGCTGGTCAAGCGCCACCGCATCCAGGTCCTCTTCGCGGGCAAGGCGCACCCGGCGGATCACGAGGGCAAGGCGGTGATCGCCGGGCTGGTGGCCGGGCTGCGGCGGTGGCCCGAGAGCATGGCGTTCCTCGAGGACTACGACATGGCCCTGGGCCGCCTGCTCACCCGCGGCGCCGACGTGTGGCTCAACAACCCGCGCCGCCCGATGGAAGCGAGCGGCACCTCCGGGATGAAGGCCGCGATGAACGGCACGCTGAATCTCTCGGTGCTGGACGGCTGGTGGCCGGAGGGCTGCGAGCACGGCGTCACCGGCTGGGCCATCGGCGACGCGACGACTCCGCCCGATCCGGACGCGCGCGACCTGCGCGCGCTCTACGAGACGCTCGAGGGGGAGGTCCTGCCCGCCTTCGCCGATCCCGCGCGCTGGACCACCATGATGCGGGCGTCGATCCGGATGGCAGCGGAGCGCTTCAGCGCCGATCGCATGGTGAAGGAGTACTTCGCCCGCCTCTACGCGCCTACATCTCCGTAGTGGGTATATCTGGGTTCTGATCACATGCATCAGCTTTGCCGCACCTAGCCAACGACGCTCGCGCGCCAGACATTTTCTGGTTTCCCGGGGGCCTGACGCGTCGCCAAGGCCACTGCCGCCCGCGTCTGACTAACTACGGGCGCCTACTTCGCCTGCGCGATAGCCTCGGCGAGCTCGCGCGCCCTGCCCGCGTCGAGTGGGCGGAGACGCTCCAGCACGCGGCGGGCGTCGTCGAGGCGGCCCAGCTTCACGTACGCCTCGCCGATGTACTCGAGCGCCTCGGGATAATCCGGCCACAGCCGCAGCGCCTCGTCATACGCCTTGAGCGACTCCGGGTAGCGGCCCTGCTGGCGCAGGGCGTGACCGAGCCCGTTCCAGGCCTCCGGGTAGGCCGGCTTCATCTCGATGGCCCGGTTGAAGGCGGCGACCGCCACGCTCCATTCCCTGGCCTGCGTGGCGGCCAGCCCGCGGCCGTACTCCTGCTCCGCCGACGGCGCGGGCGGCATCCGGCTCCGCGGCGGAGCCGGCGTCATGTCGGCGGCGACCGGCGCGGCCGAGATCAGGAGCACCAGCAGGAGCAGCGCGGGGCGCACCATGCTCAGGCCTCGATCCGGAGCGTGACGGAGCGCGTGGCCCCGAAGGTGGGGATCAGCACGGAGTGCTTGCCGGCGCCGCCCGCCACCACGATCATGATGTCGGTCCACGCCCGCGCGAGCGGGGCCAGCGTCTCGGGCGGCCGGTCCTTGAACCCGGCCGGATGGATCACCTCGAAGCGCGCCAGGTTGGCGGGATCGAAGCGCGCGAGCGGCACCTGCGCCCGCTCCCAGAGCGCGCGCTTGAAGTCGGCCTTGCTCCATCCCCCGCCCGCCACGGTGGCCGCGTGCTCCGGCCCCAGGATCACGAGCGGCTCGCCCCCCAGATAGATGTTGTTGGAGCCGACGGTCGCGGCGGTGCCCGCCACCGTCGTGAGAATACCCTCGGGGGTGGACGAGCCGTGGTCGTTGATATTGTGCGGGCTCTCGGAGGCGCACACCGTCACCGTGCTGATCTCCGCCGGGAACCCGCGCTCCACCGACAGCGGCTCCCAGGGCGAGGCCGCCTCGTTCTCGGCGACGCAGTAGCTGTACTTGCCGGGATGCCCCTGGGTCGCGCGGTCCTCGCTCCCTGGCCGCGCCCCGCCGGTGTTCTGCAACACCAGCCGCAGCGCGCGCCCGATCACTGCGTTGGCCCGGTGACCCTGCCCGAGCGCGTTGCCGCCCCCGTTGATCCCGAGCCGCGCGGCGAGCGGGCCGTTGACGATGATCAGCGGCGAGCAGGGATGCGTGGTGGTCTGGATCGCCTGGAGGTTGAATGCGGGCTGGGCCACCGCCTCGACCGCGGCCAGGATGACCGGGAAATGCTCGGGCAACGCGCCGGCCAGCACCGCGTTGACCGCGACGCGCTCCACCGTCGCGCGGCCGAGCCGCGGTGGCAGGATCGCCACCAGATCGTCCGCGGGCCGGCCGGTGCCGGCGAGCATGGCCGCGACGCGCTCGGGCGTCGCCGGGATCATCGGCAGCCCGTCACCCCAGCCGCGCTCCATCATGAAACCCTGGAAGGAGAGCAGGTCGTCGGGGGCCGGGTGCCGGGCGACCGCGCCCTCGGCGGCCGCCCCGCCGGCGCCGGCCGCCCCGCCGCGGGTGAGCGCGGCCAGCACCGCGTCCACCGCGTCCAGCGCCTTGCCCGCGACGACCTTCTCGGCAATCCCGCCGATGGGGTGCGGCACCGTGACGATGCCGAGATCGGGGAGGCCCTTGGCCTTCGCCTCGGCGAGCGCGAGCGGGCGGAACTCATGCGTGCCCAGGACGACGGTCGCGATCCCCCGCCCTTCGAGCTGCGTGGCGTCGTGGATACTCCACGACGTGCACGACCCTCAGTCGGCCGAGGCGGTGAGGACGGCGCCGCACTGCGCGGCGATCTCGTCGAGGACGGCGGTGGTCGCGCCGATGGATGCGCCGGGCTTGCCCCAGATCTTCACGTCGCGGGCCCCGACCTGCTGCGCGAGCGCGCGGGCCACGCCTTCCAGGAGGACGCGCGCATTGGGCTTCGAGTTGTCGAGCACGCCGATGACGGCGCCCGCCAGGGTGGCGGGCCGCGGGGCGAGCGTCCGGGATGCCGCGGAAGTCGAGCCGACCGGGTCGAGGATCTCCATGGCCGCCATCATACCGCGGCCCGGCGCCCCCGCGGGGCCGACGACCGGGCCGGGAGCAGGGCCAGACCCGCCGCGAGGACGCACACGAGGCCGGCGGCGAGGAAGGCGGTGTGGAAGGCGGCGAGGAAACCGTCTCGCGGCAGACGGGCGTCGAAGAGCAGCGCGGTCACCTGCACGCCCACCGCGCTCCCCAGCGTGCGTCCCAGGAACGCGAGCCCGCCCGCCGCGCCCTGCTGCGCGGGCGGAAACGCCGCCATCATCAGGGCCAGGTTCGGCACCTGGAAGAGGCCGGCCCCGAAGCCCACCAGGGCCATCGCGGCGCCCACGAGCGCGATCGATGTCGTCTCGCTCACGGCGCCGATCGCGAGCAGCCCGGCCGCCTCGAGCGCGAGGCCGATCCGCAGCGGCCACCGCGGACCGATCCGGTCGGTCAGCACCCCGCCCAGCGGCGCCGCGAGCGCGGTGGCGAGCGGGGTGAGCACGAAGACCACGCCGCCCACGCTGGGCGAGAGGCCGCGCGCGGTCACCAGGAAGAACGGCATCAGCAGCCAGACCGCGAACTGCGCGTACTGCGACAGGAACGCGAGCGTACCCGCGCGGAGCACGGGCAGGCGCAGCACGTCCGCGACCGCGAGCCGGCGCGGCGTGGGCGAGGCGCCGACGACGCGGCCGAAGCGGGTGAGGGCGAGCAGGGCCAACATCAGGAACAGCGGGGCGCGGAACACGAACGCGGCGGGCCAGCCGAAGCCGTCCACGAGCAGCCCGCCCAGCACCGGGCCGACGCCGAGGCCGACCCCGATGCCCAAGCTCATCGCGCCGAGGCCGCGGCCGTGCCGGGCGGGCGGCAGCGACAGCGTCACCAGCGCGGGCGCGGTCCCGTAGACCATCCCGCTGCCCACGCCCTGCGCCACGCGCAGCAGCAGCACCGCGCCATGGGAGGAGGCGAGCGCGTAGCCCACGAACGTGGCCGCGCAGAGCCAGAGCCCGGCCGTGAAGACCGGGCCGGGGCCGAGCCGATCCGCGAGCAGGCCCGCCGCGAACGCGGTGAACGCGTAGGTGAGGACGTAGCAGATGATCACCCACCGGATCGCGGCCGGCTCGACGCCGAAAGCCGAGGCCATCGCGGGGAGCGCGATGTTGATCGCGGAGTCGAGGGAGACGAGCAGCGCGCCGAGGGCGGCCAGGAGGACGGGCACCGGGCAAGTATACGTGGCCCGGGCCGTTGACCTGGCGCGGCAATCGGGGTAGAAGAGGACACCCCATGCCCCTCGAGCCCGGACAAGCCGCCACCGTGGAGGACGTCGTCACGCGCGGGCTCACCGCCGACGCTCTCGGCAATCCGGGCGTCACCGTGTTCGCGACCCCGTTCGTCATCAACCTGCTCGAGCACGCAGCCCACGCGGTGATGGTCCCGCACCTGGCCCCGGGCGCGGCCAGCGTGGGCACCGCGGTGGACGTCCGGCACCTGGCCGCCACGCCGCCCGGCATGCGCGTGCGGGCCCGCGCGATTCTGAAGGAGACCGACGGCCAGCGCTGCCTCTTCGAGGTGGAGGCCTGGGACGAGGTGGAGAAGATCGCGGAAGGCCGCCACGAGCGCTTCATGGTGACCGACCTCGCCCGCTTCCTGGAGCGCACCGCCGCGAAGACCACCTCGGGGAAAGGATCGAGCAGGGCGAGCTGAGCCGCGTCGGCGAGGCGAGCGCAATCCTATGGCGATACGCGTGAACATGGAAGTCAAAGGTAAGGAATATGCGCCCTTCGTCGTCACGGTGGAGCGCGGGAAGATCAAGGAGTTCGCCCGGGCCATCGGCGATCTCTCCCCGTTCTACCTCGACGACACGGTCGGCCGCGCCTCCGAGTGGGGCGACATCATCGCGCCGCCCACCTTCCCCACCACGTTCCGCGACGAGAACGTGGACACCGGCGCGATGCTGAAGGACCTGGGGGTGGACATCTCGCGCATCCTGCACGGCGAGCAGGAGTTCGAGCACTTCAAGCCGATCCGGCCGGGCGAGACCTACCTCTGCCAGTCGCGGATCACCGACATCTACGAGAAGACGGGTCGGTCCGGCGCGATGGCCTTCGTGGCGCGGGAGATGTCGGTGGTGGACCGCGAGAGCGAGGTCGTGTGCCTGGTGCGCCACATCACGGTGGTGAGGCTCTGAGCACATGCGCTACGCCAAGATCCACGCCGAGGACGTGCAGCCGGGCCAAGAGATGCCC
>Ga0137403_10009085_pt1 | contig 11067 bp, 13 predicted proteins | sample CZOMad2_1_16fung_FD_122057 | JGI IMG/M metagenome (GOLD analysis project Ga0137403, IMG submission 122057) | Vadose zone soil fungal communities from Angelo Coast Range Reserve, California, USA - CZOMad2_1_16fungal (Hybrid Assembly) | ecosystem: Environmental > Terrestrial > Soil > Vadose zone...
ATGAATCTAGTATACGATTTCATCGGTGCGTGCTAAAGCCACACGTCTGTCTCACAAGAAACTTCCTTCGGTCTTTACGTACACCGAGGCCGTAGCTCGCGGTCTCTCCGCAGAGCGTCTTTACGCCTATCGAGACCAAGGGATTGTTGAGCAAATCAGCCGGGGTTTGTACCGATGGGCGGATGCACCGGACATCGACCAAAACCTTCTGGAGATCGCTTACCGAATTCCCAAGGGAACTCTTTGCCTGACGACCGCGCTCGCGCGTCACGGCCTGACGGACAATATTCCGGCGCGTATCGACGTAGCACTTCCACGGGGACACAGGATTCCGGTGCTTCAATCACCCGTCGATATTCGAGTTTTTTCAAAGGACACATTTGAGTTAGGGCGCGGGGAACTCAAAGTCGGAGACGGCTTCTCAGTTGGCTTGTACTCGCCTGAGCGCTCACTCGTCGATGTAATTCGGTTGCGGCATCGAGAAGGAACCGACATCGCCTGGGACGCTCTCCGCCGATGGCTACGGCGCAAAGGCGCGAAACCGGCCGCGCTGATTGAAATGTCAAAATCCCTGCACGGCGCCGAGCGCGCCGTTCGCAACGCACTCGAAATCGTTCTGTGAAGCGTGCCAGCAAGGAGACTCTGGCCGGCCGACGCTATCTCGATCTCCAACGGGAGGCGAAGCGCACCGGGCGGCCAACCGATGAACTCATCCAGCTCTACGCCTTGGAGTGTTTCCTAGATCGCTTGGTCCATTCGGAGTTTGCCGACACTTTTATCCTAAAAGGCGGCGTCCTGCTTGCAGCGCTCGATGCACGGCGGCCGACCCGCGATATTGATTTTGCGGTGCGCGTGTTTGAGAACAGCGAAGAAAAGGTCTTGTCGGCGGTGCGAACAATTGCCGCCATACCACTTGATGACGGCATGACCTTTGATTCCAGTGGTGCCGCGGCCGAGGCGATCCGCGAGGAAGACAGCTATAGCGGAATTCGCGTGAACCTGGGAGGAACACTCTCTCGAGCTGTGGTTCGATTCCACGTGGACGTCAATGTGGGCGATCCCATTTGGCCAGAGCCGCAGCAAATTAGCCTCCCGCGTCTGATCGACGGCGCGATATCAGTCCGAGGCTACCCGCTGGAGATGGTGCTCGCCGAGAAGATCGTCACGGCGTTGGAGCGCGGGACGGTAAACACTCGCTGGCGCGACTTTGTTGATATCTACGTGCTGATCAGACGTTATCGAATCGACGCACAAACACGCCAGAAGTCTATGCAACGAGTTGCACGGTTCCGCAGCGTAGCGCTCACGCCGTTGCGAACGGCACTTGCCGGATTTGCCGAGATTGCACAGCCACGGTGGGTCGCCTGGTTGCGGAAGCAGCGCCTCGACAATACGATTCCGACCCAATTTTCAAATGTTCTCCAGAACGTGGTTTCATTTGTCGACTCGTTGATCGAAGGCGAAGCTCCGAGCACCTGGGATCCGGGCGAAGGAAAGTGGATCGGAGTTCGAGGGTAGTTATTCGTATGAGCTACGATCTGCAGATATGGTCCGTCCGTCCGGCATCCGACGCCTTGCCGAACCCAACAACGTGGGTCGCCAACGGTCAATCTTGGATGCATGAGCGCCGTGATTGGCAAATTGTTATCGGACGTTCTGTGACGGTGTTGCCCGAAGACGTGCCAGAAGCCGTCGCGCAAGCGTTGCCGGGAATTGCCTACTTGACGGAACTAAACCTCTCACCCATCGATGCTCCGGAAGCAGCTCGAAAGTTCTTATCGCGTTCGGCTGCCGCGACTGCAAAAGCAATCCACGGCGTAGTTTTTGATCCTCAGGCTGACCACGTCACGCTACCGTCTGGGATCAAGAGGTTTGCAAGGCCAGGCGCTTCCGAAAATGCGAGCGTCATCTCGATGTCTTGGTGGTTCATCGAGGGGTCGGCTGCGCGCGGTGACTTCGGCCGCCTGCTCGACATATTGAAAGCAGAATTGCCCGAGGGACTTCCGCGCCGCTACGGCTCCTTCGAGCCGCCGCAACACGTTTTTGCGGAGACCGGTCGGGATCATTTCCTCACATTCTTGTCTGAACATCTCAAAGGACAGATTGTCGTTTGGTATCCGTCGGCACCGGTTTCGCACGTGCACCTCGGTCTTCCGGAGGTTATGGGTGCGTCCAAGCGTGGCTTCCGCTCCGCGTACCTCACACTTGATGTCGACGCCGAGGTATTGAGCCAGGCTGGATGGCAGACCGCCCTTAAGCATCTGTGGCACAGTCTAAGCCATGTCCTGCAACCGTTTTATGGCGACATTCGCACTCTAACTGGGTATCGACGCAATCGGGGTCGATACTGGTTGACCCGTTCTACGCAGCGTCATCCGGTGGCAGCGTGGTGGTGGAGTGGACTACCTCGCGGGCCGGCGCACGCCGTCTTATTGGGGAAACCCTATGACGAATTGTGGCCAGCGTTCGCCAGTAAGGCGGTTGCCGAAACGGGACTCCTGTTCGCCGACTCCGACGACTGGCGAGTTGCCCAAGACGTCTTCGAATGCGTGGGAGAACCGCCACCGGACCTGCGCCAAGTGAATCAAGCGGGTTGGCCGGATGTGGTACCGCGGGAGTATCCGGTTAAGTGGCCCTTTGGGCCACCGCGGTTGCCGTAGCTGCCTCGAAACTGTCCCATTGGAAGACCATGCTTTTCATGGAATCAGAGGCTTAACGCCGGGCAACTCAGCAAAGTGTGGGACAGTGTTTGATCGATAACTGATTGTTTTTAAATCACCCTAACGTCTTTGCTTTGCTTTCGATGCCAGTAACCGGATCGACGGCCGTCGACGCGCAACCTTGGCGGCAACGGAAACCGGCTGCGGTCGAGACAGTTCACGTTTGAGGGGCGGCGCCTGTGCTTGCTTGAGGCGGTCGATGAACCAACGGCCGGCCGGCCCCGGCGGGCTGTCGGTCCTGTAGATAGCCACCATGTCGATAACGTGGCCCCCGGGCGGCGCATGATCGGATGTGATTTCAATGAGCGCGCCGCTTGCGAGTTCCGCCTCGATGGTATGCAGGGGCATGCTTCCGAAACCCAAGCCCGCGCGCAGGAAAGCCAGCTTGGCGCCGAGGTGAGAGAGGCGCCAAATTTTTGGATACTTCGGGCGGGACGCCACTAACAAGCCTGTCATATCGTTAGGATCAACATGCGAGATCTGGATGTGCTCGGCGAGGACAGGGGTTGGTATCCGCCCGCGTCGACTCGCAAGCGGGTGCTTTGGCGAAACAACCATGGACACCCTAACTGACAGCAGCACTTCATGGGTAAGTTGCGGGGTATGAGCGCCCATGACCCACGACGCCGATGGCGCAGCGCCCGTCGAGCACGGGCTCAATCACGGCGCTCGACTCAACGACGAATCTGGGCAGCGTCGCCGGAAATTCCTTCTGAAAAGCCGCGACCGCGTGGGTAAACGTCGCGTCCGGAAACATGACGTCGACGGCCACGCTCAATTCAGGGTCGTTGGTTGATTCGTTCGGCCGCAGTGAAATGAGTGAGCAGCGATGAGATTTCATCGCTGCTCCAGGTATTGGGCGGCCAGGGACTGTAGTTCCCGAAGCGCGGTTGAACGGCCGCTTAAGCCCTCCTCGTCGTTGAGCGCATTTGCAGCCTTCATGAGCTGCAACAGCACGATTGCGCGGTCGCGCGCGCGCTCCGCGGAGAGTGTCGGCGAGCGTGCGCGCAGGACCAAGGCGATACGCTTGCGCAGCACATAGCGAAATGTCTCGCGACGCGTACGCTCATCCATTCGGGCTTCGGCTAAGGGCAATGTCGCCGCACGCTCCTGCGGGTGAGCCCGCAGCACTCCAAAGAGACCCTCGATGAGGGCCGCGGTGGAGAGATTCCGGGCCTGAGCCTCGAGCGATTCTAAGTCTGCGGTGAGCAACGCGATATAGCTTTGCACCAACGTGTCGGCGAGTGCTTCCTTGGAGGGAAAGAACTGATACAACGAGCCGATAGGCGCCTCGGCACGCGCAGCAATTTCCGTCATGGTTGCGGCCGCATAACCTTTCTCAGCGAAAACGGCCGCGCCGGCGGCGAGCAGTTCGGCGACACGTTGCTTGCCGCGCTGACGTTTCGGCAAAACCGCCGCGGCGGCCCCTGCTTGACTTGACATTTATGAGTCTCCCCTCATAATAAGAGTTATATGATGATACCCTCATATAAGAGGGCCGTATACGCCCAGGCGATGTCCCCTTTTCTAATTTGCGAGAGACACCATGCAATTGAATGCGAAGACCACGGCTCTGGTACTGATCGACCTGCAAAAAGGCGTCCTGGCTAGGCCGCTTCTCCCCCACCCTGCGAGCACCGTTTATGCGCGCTCGAAGGAGCTCGCATCCCGCCTTCGCGCGGCCGGCGGCCCCATCGTCTGGGTACGCGTGTCTTTTGCCGGCAATTTCGCGGATGCGCCGCGCGCAAGGGTCGATCAGCCGAGCGACATGGGTTCCCTGCCAGCTGGTTGGGATGAGTTTCCTGAAGCCCTGCCCCCATCCGATCTGATGGTGACCAAGCGTCAGTGGGGCGCCTTCTACGGCACGGATCTTGATTTGCAGCTGCGGCGCCGGGGGGTGAACACGATCGTGTTGGGCGGCATTGCCTCTAGCATCGGGGTTGAGTCCACGGCGCGAAGTGCCTGGGAGCACGGCTACGAACTCGTCCTCTGCGAGGATCTTTGCTCTGATTTGAGCGAGGAGACGCACGCCCACAGTTTCAAGTACACCTTTCCCCGCTTGGCACGTGTGGTGAATTCGGAGTCGATTACCTTCGAATGAGTACACCCAAGTTTTCTGCTGTGCTGCCAGCCAAATCGCGACTCGGCAGCTGGCCTGTCCCGCGGCTATGGCTCGCATTACTGGCGCTGTCGGTGTCGATTATTGCAGGCTGGAGCGCCTTGAGATTGCCGGCAGCGCTCCTGCTGGGACCCATGATCGGTGCAATCGTGCTCGGCGTGAACGGGGCAAAAATCCAGGTACCTAGCATCCCGTTCCTCGGCGCGCAAGCGCTCATCGCCGCCATGGTGGCGAAAAGCATCACCCGCTCGATCCTGGTGACATTCAGTCATCAGTATTGGCTCTTCTGCACGGTGATATTCGGTACCCTGCTAGGCGCTGCCGGCATCGGCTGGCTGATCAGTCGAACGGGTTTGATCAGCGGTGCAACCGCCGTGTATGGCACCTCGCCGGGCGCGGCCAATGCAATGGTCATTCTCGGCGAGGCGGAAGGCGCCGATGCGCGCTTGGTGGCCTTCATGCAGTTCTCACGTGTGTTGCTGGTGGCCGTGGCGGCCGCGCTGGTAGCGCGCTTCTGGGCGCATGTCGGAAATGCGCATGCCCCCACCGCGCCCTGGTTCGGCCCGGTCCCTTGGGGCAACCTTGCCCTGGTACTCATCCTTGCACTGCTAGCTCAGCAATTCGCTCGAGCACTGCGACTACAGGCGTGGGCGCTTTTGGGCCCGATGATTCTGCTCTCGGTGCTACATGCCGCCGGATGGCTTCAGATTGATCTGCCACGTTGGCTGCTGGCCGCGGCGTACGCCTGCTTAGGGTGGCACATCGGCTTAGGTTTCAGGCGCGAAGCGCTCATCCATGCGGGCCGCGCCATGCCGGTCGTCATCGTCGCGGCGCTTACTTTGATGGGATTTTGTGCGGCATTGGCACAGTGCCTCGTCAAATTTACCGGGACCGACGCACTCACCGCGTATCTTGCAACCAGCCCGGGAGGCCTTGACTCGATAGCCATCATTGCGAGTTCGACCCCGCAGGTCGATCTGCCGTTCGTGCTGGCCCTGCAATCGGTGCGACTGCTGTTCGTGATCGGCCTGGCGCCGCTCATCACGCGGTTTGTCGTCAAACACTCACCGCATCTGCGAAAGCCACGTTGAATGTCCGATATGGCCCGAATACCACTCGAATTGGGGCTGCGCGCTGATGCCCAACTGGTTCCACGATGCACGCAGGACGACAGCCATTAACAACCGGCAGACAGGACCTCAGCATGACAAGCGCAATTGCAAAGGAACTTCCTCCGTATCGACTCGACACGGTCAACAGTCGACATGCCGGCGGCGAGCGTTTCAGGGTGCATGTGTTGGGGCGCTTTCGCTTACTCAGCGGGGATACGCCTATCACCATCCCTCCACGCTTGCGCAAACCGCAGGAACTGCTGCAGGCCCTGATCGCGTTCGGTGGAACCGAAGTGAGCGCTGGCGTGCTGATCGATGCGCTGTGGCCGGATTCCGAGGGCGACGCCGCGTATCACGCGCTCGAAAGCACTCTTTATAGGCTGCGTCAGCTGCTGGGGGCACGCGACGCGGTGCGCATGGAGGGCGGCAAGGTCAGCCTGAACCGGGATCAATTGTGGGTCGACATGTGGGAGTTCGAGGAGGAGCTGCAGCATCCTCATGATCCGGAGGCGAATCGCATCGAAAGGATCGGGCGTCTCCGACGCCTCTATCAAGGGCATTTTCTCCAGCGCGAGGTCGAAAGGCCCTGGGTCTTGAGGGCACGCCAGGAGTTGCGCGATGGTTTGCTGGGCGCCATCCGCGATGCTGCGCGTGCGTGCGAACACGCGCGCCGTTGGGAGGATGCGGCGAACTTGTATCGATCCGGGATCGAGCTCGACTCGCTCAACGAGGGTCTGTATCGGGGCTTGATGCTCTGCCACCGCGAGATCGGAGATCACAGCGAAGCGTTGCAGGCCTACAGGCGCTGCCGCGAGTTGCTGACGCGCTTCCTCGGCGTGCCGCCCAACGCCAAGACGCAAGCCCTATATCACAGCGTACGCGAGCGCGCTGTGAGTGCGCGCACTTAGGCCGCGGTGAGGCCACACAATGGAAAAGTTTCTTCAGGGCTGACATTCCCATTTTGTAAATGAGCGAGTTAGGGGAACCGCATCGTTGTGTCGCAAGGATTTGATTCTTGTGCGCCGCACCGGCGCCAAGGCTACCCCGTTCGGGGGATAAGGAAATCACGCGCCAGTGGCCATAATTCCGACAGGCCCGGTTACGCATCTCAGAGGTAGTTCGAACATGAGCAAGACAGCAGCGGGGTATATATGGCGCAAGCCCTCGCCCAGGCTGCGTCAAGCGTATTTATGACTTTCTTACAACCTAAGCACGTGAATCTCGCAACAGGAGTTGTTGATGAATGCACGCCTGCAACTGTGCCAGAAGGAGCTGTAACGTGACTCGAAGCAAATCAAAGGATCCCCACATGAGCGCCAACGTCTCAAAGGCAACGGACGGGCCGAGGCGCGATAGCGCCGTAGCGGGCCGCCTCTTTTTCCTCGATGTCGCCTCGGGCCGGATCATGTCGGTGAATCCAGACGGCTCGAATTTGAAAGTCATCCTCGAGGAGGGAAGAAAACTGCCCGACGGGTTGGCCATCGATGCGGCGGCGGGACATCTGTACTGGACCAATATGGGCAATCTCGAGGCCAATGACGGTTCTATCATGCGATCCGATCTTGACGGGAAACACGTGACCGCCATCATATTGCAACCGCATCCCAGCGGTCTCTACGGAGTCCGTAGCGCCTCAGCCTTAAGCCAATCGACGATAGGAGCATAGAGATGACCACAGCAACCGTAGCCGCAAAGCCAGCGAAGCAACCGAAGCCGTTGCCCCCGCCGAATAGTGACTTCTATGAGATTTATGAAACCTTGAGCGGCGAGGAACTCGCGACGGTGAAAAAGGTGCGCGCTTTCATGGAGGCCAAAGTCGCGCCCGTCATCACGAAATACTGGGTGAATGACGCCTTTCCCTTCGAGCTGCTCCCCGGCGTTAAGGAGTTGGGTATTGGCGGGCTTGGAATGCAGGGCTACGGCTGCGCGGCAGGAAGTGTGGCGCTATTGGGCTTCGTGCTCATGGAGATTGCACGCGTTGACCCGTCGTTCGCGACGTTCTTCGGCGTGCACGACGGCCTGGCGATGGGCTCCATCTATATAGACGGATCGGAAGAGCAGAAACAGAAGTGGTTGCCACCGATGGCGCGCTTCGAGAAGATCGGCTGCTTCGGCCTCACCGAGCCGCTTGTGGGTTCCGGCGCCTCCGGAGGCCTTACCACGACGGCGAAGCGCGAGGGCGACAGCTGGATCCTCAATGGCGAAAAGCGCTGGATCGGCAATGCGCCTTGGTGCGACGTCTCCGTCATCTGGGCGCGCGATCTCGCCGATAACCAGGTCAAGGGGTTCATCGTCGAGAACAAGACGACCCCCGGCTTCAGCGTGGAAAAGATCGAGAACAAGATTGCACTCAAGGTTGTTCAGAACGGCCACATCACGCTGAAGGACGTACGGATACCGGAGGCGAATCATCTCCAGGGCGGCAACTCGTTCCGCGACACCGCCAAAGTGCTGAAGATGACACGCTATGCAGTTGCATGGATGGCGACCGGATGCGCCATGGGCGCCTATGAGGCCGCACTCAAATACGCCCAGGAGCGCCTGCAGTTCGGCAGGCCGATCGGCTCGTTCCAGTTGGTGCAGGATCTGCTCGCGAAGATGATCGCCAACATCACCGCTTCGCAGTGCCTAATCGCGCGTCAAGCGCAGCTGCATGCCGAAGGCAAGCTGACAGACGCCCATGCCGCGCTCGCCAAGGCATTCGCCACGTCTAAGTGTCGCGAGACCGTTGCGTGGGCCCGCGAACTGCTGGGCGGCAACGGCATCGTCGCAGACTACAAGGCTGCGCGATTCTTCGCGGACGCCGAGGCGCTTTACTCCTACGAAGGCACGTATCAGATCCAGAATCTGATCGTCGGCAAAGCCGTCACCGGGCTGAGCGCCTTCACATGATGGATGCGCCAGTGACCGAGACCCAGCCCGCAGCGACGCTCAGGCTCGCCAATGTGCTCTACGAGAAGAAGAACGGCATCGCCTACGTGACCATCAATCGGCCCAAGGTGCTCAACGCCTTGAACACGCCGACGTGGACAGACATTCGAACGGCTTTCGAGAACGCTCGAGATGACATAGCCGTGCAGGGCGTCATCCTGACGGGCGCCGGCAACAAAGCATTCATCGCCGGCGCCGACATCAGCGAGCTTGCGCATGCGACTGCGCTCGATGCGGAGCGGGCCAGCCGTTTCGGGCAGCAGGTCCTCGATCTCATCGAGAACCTTGGCAAGCCCGTGATAGCGGCGATCAATGGCTTTGCGCTCGGCGGCGGCTGCGAGACGGCGATGGCGTGCACGATCCGGATTGCGGTGGACACGGCGAAGTTCGGCCAGCCGGAAGTTACCCTCGGACTCGTCCCTGGCGGTGGTGGCACGCAACGTTTGCCGCGCTTGGTGGGAAAGGGTCGTGCGCTGCAGCTCATTCTGTCGGCCGAGATGATCGGCGCGCAGGAGGCTTACCGCATTGGACTCGTCAACGAAGTCGTGCCGGCAGCGGATCTGCTCACGCGTGCCGAGGCCATCTTGAGGAAAATCGCATCAAACGCCCCCATGGCGGTGAAGTTTGCGCTCACCGCTGTGAACAAGGGGCTGGAGACGAGCCAGGACGAGGGCCTGTTCCTCGAGGCGTCCTATTTTGGCCTCTGCGCCGGAACCGAGGACAAGAAGGAGGGCACCTCCGCCTTCCTCGAAAAGCGCGCGCCTCAGTTCCACGGCCGCTAAAGAAATGCTCATGACGACCTTGGAGACACCGATGGCAAGCGACAACATTTTCTCCGGACTCAAAGTGGTGGACTTGGCGAGTTTTATCGCGGGACCCAGTGCCGCCGTGATCTTGTCCGACTTCGGCGCGGACGTCATCAAAGTGGAGCCGCCCTCCGGCGATACCTGGAGAGTGGGGCACAAAATTCCGCCGCAGCCGCAAGCAAGCGATGCGTATCCCTGGCACTTGGCTAACCGCAACAAGCGGGGAATCGCGCTCGATCTGAAGTCCCCGAGTGCCGGGCTGGTTCTTAAGCGCCTAGTTGAATGGGCGGATGTGTTCATCGTCAACACACCGCATCCGGCGCGCAAGCGACTGAACCTTGAATACGACGATGTCGTGAAATGGAATCCGCGGCTGATTTATGCGGATCTCACCGGTTTCGGCGAAAAAGGGCCCGATGCCGATCTTCCGGGATTCGACATCACCGCCTATTGGGCACGAAGCGGTTTGTTGTCCATGACGCGCGATGCCGGGGCGCCGCCGACTTGGCCGGTCGCCGGCAGCGGTGATAATGCGACCGCCGTCGGGCTGTACTCCGCGATCGTGACGGCCCTTTATCGTCGCGAGCGCACCGGCAAAGGATCCTATGTCACCACGTCGTTGCTTGCGCAAGGTGTCTGGTCCGCGAGCGTTTCGATTCAGGCCGCTCTGTGCGGGGCCACCTTCTACGGCCTGCACGACCGGACGCACCCCGCCAACGCAGCACTCAACGTGTATCGCGCTTCGGATGACACCTGGTTTGTGCTCATCGTCACATCTGACAAGTTGGCCGCGGTGGCCAACGCCATTGGGCGTGCGGATCTCCTGACAGATCCTCGATTTGCCGATCCGGTCAAGCTGATGCAAAACATGCCACAGCTGGCAGAAATTCTCGACCAAGTCTTCGCTGCTCAGCCGATGACGCATTGGTACCAGGTTTTCAATGGCGTTCACGTCACGTTCGGCGCCGTGCGAGGACCACGGGAAGTCATCGAGGATCCACAGCTGCGACTGAACGACATTGTCGTTCCGCTTGACGGCGCAGGCGGCAAGCTGGACACGACAATCAGCAGTCCCATTCAAGTGCACGGCATCACCAAGGTGCCGGCGAGGCGTGCCCCGGCACTGGGAGAACACAATGAGGAGGTACTCAAACAACTCGGGTTCGGCGCGAGCGAAATCGCCGCCCTGCACGCGAGCGGTGCCGTACCGACAAAAAAAGAGCCCGCGCGGGCGGCCGCCGGCTAAGAGAGAACCCCATCCGCGTTGCGTACGCCGAGATTTGAATTCAATCAAAAGGAGAGCTGACCATGTCAACCACTAAGCCCATTCGCCGCGTTACGATCATAGGCACCGGCGTCATCGGCGCGAGCTGGGCGGC
>Ga0137403_10009086_pt1 | contig 11067 bp, 11 predicted proteins | sample CZOMad2_1_16fung_FD_122057 | JGI IMG/M metagenome (GOLD analysis project Ga0137403, IMG submission 122057) | Vadose zone soil fungal communities from Angelo Coast Range Reserve, California, USA - CZOMad2_1_16fungal (Hybrid Assembly) | ecosystem: Environmental > Terrestrial > Soil > Vadose zone...
GGTCACCCCGGATCAGGGACTGGCCCTCGTGACCTCCTCGATGAAGAAGGATCCGGCCGACGCCACCAAGACCGTCCCCGACAACCGCGTCAGCGTGGTGGATCTGCGCGCGACGCCGCCGGCTGTGATCGCGACGCTCCAGGCGGGCATGGGCGCGGCGGGCGTCTCGATCAACCGGCAGGGCACGCTCGCGCTGGTGGCCAATCGCGCCGAGGGCACCGTGTCGGTGTTCACCATCCAGGGCAAGACCGTCGCGCCCTCGAGCGTGGTGCGCCTCGGGGACGACAAGTCGGGGCCGAGCCAGCCCGCCTTCACCCGGGACGGCCGGGCCGCGCTCGTCACGCGCGACGGGGACAGCTTCATCTCGATCCTCACCGTGGACGGCACCAAGGTGGAGCACAGCAAGCGCGATCTGAGCGCGGGGATGCGCCCGTACGGGCTCGACGTCAGCGCCGACGGGTCGATCGCGGTGGTGGCGAACATCGGGCGGGGCCAGGGGGACAACGACACGGTGAGCGTCATCGATCTGCAGGCGCAGCCGGTCCGAGTGGTGGAGACGGTGGTGGTCGGTCAGACGCCCGAGGGCATCGCGCTGTCGCCCGACGGCAAGCTGTGCGCGGTCGCGGTGATGAATGGCAGCAACAAGCCGCGCGAATCGCCCTTCTACAACGCCAACGGCAAGCTCCTGCTCTACCGGGTGGACGGCACGAAGCTCGTGCCCGCGGCCGCGGCGTGGATCGGACGCTGGTCGCAGGGCATCGCCTTCTCGGCGGACAGCCGGACGATCCTGGTGCAGAACATGGCGGACCGGGAGATCCAGGTGCTGCGGTGGGACGGCTCGAATCTGCAAGATTCCGGGCAGCGCATCAAGACCAACGGGGGCCCGGCCGGCATCCGTACGGCCCCGCGCCCGTAGAGTCCGCTCCGAGCGCGGGCTTCGCCCGCGCAGTCCTTCCGGGGGGAGGTTCGGAAGGGGGACGTGAGCCCCCCTCCGAGCTAATGTCCGTTGGAGGTGGCGGCGCCGTTGACCAGCGAGGGGCTTGGCGGACGCTGGCCGCCCCAGGGCGTGGTGGCCACCAGCAATCCGGGCACGCGGTCGCTCGGCATCGGCTTGGCGAAATAGTAGCCCTGGCCGTGGTCGCAGCCGAGCGAGCGGAGGTGCTCGAGCTGGTCGGCGCTCTCGATCCCTTCCGCGGTCACCGCGAGGCCGAGGCTCTTGGCCACCGTGATGACCGCGCGCACGATGGCGCTGTCCTCCACGTTCTGGCCGATGCCCTTGACGAATGACCGGTCGATCTTGAGCGTGTCCACCGGGAAGCGCTTCAGGTAGCCGAGGGAGGAGTACCCGGTCCCGAAGTCGTCGATGGCCAGCTGCACCCCGAGCGCCTTCAACGCTTCCAGCTTGGCCAGCGTCGCCGGCGCGTCGTGCATGACGACCGTCTCGGTGATCTCCAGGCGCAGCGCGCTCGGATCGAGGCGCGTGTCGCGCAGGGCCGCCGCGATCTCCTCCACGAGGCCGGGCTGCTGGAGCTGCCGCGCGGAGAGGTTGACGCTGATCGCCAGGCTCAGGCCCGGCGTGGCGAGCTGCCACTGACGGGTCTGACGGCAGGCCTCGTGGAGCACCCAGCGTCCGAGAGGCACGATGAGGCCGGTCTCCTCGGAGAGGCCGATGAAGTCGCCGGGGAAGAGCAGGCCTCGCCGCGGATGCTTCCAGCGGACGAGCGCCTCCATCTCGACGATGCGCCCGGTGGGCAGCTCGAGGATCGGCTGGTAGTGCAGCACGAACTCCCCGCGCGCGACCGCGTTTCGCAAGTCGAGTTCGAGGTCCATGCGCTCCTGCGCGGGCGCGTTCATGCTCTTGTCGAAGATCTCGTAGCGCGCCTTGCCCTTGCCCTTGGCGTGGTACATCGCCAGATCGGCGTCGCGCAGGATGTCCTCGGGGGTCATGCGCTTGGCGGTGCTCATCGCGATGCCGATGCTCACCGTGATGACCACCTCGCGGCCCTCCACCGTGAACGGCTGCTGGAGCTCGCTGGTGAGGCGGTCCGCCACCGAGGCGGGGGCCTTGTCGTCCTTGACGTCCTCGATCAGGATCGCGAACTCGTCGCCGCCCAGCCGGGCGATCGTGTCCTCGGGGCGCAGGCAGGAAGCCAGCCGCTGGCTGACGCCGATCAGGAGCTGATCGCCGACGCCGTGGCCCAGGCTGTCGTTGACGACCTTGAACCGATCGAGATCGAGGAAGAGGATCGCGAGCTGCTCGCCGCGCCGCTCGGTGCGGGTCAGCGCGTGGGCGAGGCGGTCCATGAAGAGCGAGCGATTCGGCAGGCTGGTGAGCGAGTCGCGGAAGGCCTGGCGGGCGAGCTGGTCGAGCCGGCGCGGGAACTGGTTGATCTCGTCCGTCTGTTGCTCGATGGTGGCCAGCATCTTGGCGAACGAGCTCATGAGCGTCCCGATCTCGTCCTTGCGCGTCGGCCCCGAGGGCAGATCCGCGACCCGGGTGGTGGTGGCCAGGTGCGCCGCCCGCGAGATCGCGGAGGCCACGTCCCAGACCACGAAGCCGCCCCCCGCCATGAGCAGGCCCGTGAAGACGAGCAGCGCGGGCATCGTGAAGGCCTCGGTGTACTGGCCGATCGGCCCGAGCATCAGCCGGACGGGCGCCTGGAAGGCGTAGGTCAGGATCAGGAGGGGGATGACCGACGCAAGGGTGAGCGCGAAGACGACCTTCTGCTTGACCCGTTGCCCCGCGAAAGCGATTTCCCGATTCAGATCGTCGCCGCTCACTTGTCTCCGATCGCAATGAAGAGGCTTCAGGCTGGCGGGTTAAAGGCGAAGCAACCCAAGTGCCAGACTTGCATGGGTGGAATCTCCACCGAATCGCGGCCTTGCAGCCCGTTCATTGGATGGTGGACACGGCCAGGTGTCAATTTTGTGTAATAGGGCTGACGGATTGAAGGAAGGCGAACAGATCGGCTGTCCGAAGCCAAACACATGACGACATATAAGCCGACTGGCCGGCCTGCGGGCCGACCGGCCAGCATGTGTTATACTCCGCGGGGTTTGAAGTCAATCAGGAGGCACGTGTGGCCGGGTATCTCCCCGTCGTCATGTTTCTGGGCCTGATCGTGGCGTTCGCGGTGGTCTCCCTCGGGATGGCCGCGGTGCTGCGCCCCGCCCGGCCCTACTGGAGCAAGCTCGAGAACTACGAGTGCGGCGCCGAGCCGATCGGCGAGGCGTGGGTCCAGTTCCCGGTGGCGTTCTACCTCGTGGCGCTGATCTTCATCGTCTTCGACGCGCTCGCCGTGTTCCTCTTCCCCTGGGCCCTCGTGCTCCGGGGCTTCGGGCTCTGGGCGGTGGGGACGATGGGGCTCTTCATCGGTATCCTCTCGCTGGGCTGGGTGTATGCCTATAGGGAGGGGATCCTCGAATGGAAATAAAGGCGCCGACCCCGCAGATCCCGCCGCCGGGCTGGACGGAGTTCAAGGACCTGCAGGAGATGGAGAAGTACCGCCAGACGCGGCCGGAGGGCGACCAGCACTCCGCCCTCTTCGAGAGCGTGACCGAGGGGATCCAGCACTTCCCGGGTGGTTTCCTCGTCACCACCGTGGCCGACGCCTTCCTCAACTGGGCGCGCAAGTCCTCGGTGTGGCCGGTGACCTTCGGGCTGGCCTGCTGCGCCATCGAGATGATGGCCACGTTTGCCTCGCGCTTTGACGTCGAGCGCCTCGGGATGGTGCCGTGGGCGTCCCCGCGGCACTCGGACCTGATGATCGTTTCGGGCACCGTGACCATCAAGATGGCGCCGATGCTCAAGCGCATCTACGATCAGATGCCCGATCCCAAGTGGGCCGTCTCGATGGGCTCGTGCGCCAACTCGGGCGGTCCGTTCCGGCACGGCTACCACGTGGTCAAGGGCGTGGACCGCGTGATCCCGGTCGACGTCTACGTCCCGGGGTGCCCGCCCCCGCCGGAGTCCTTGCTGAACGGGCTGCTCCTGCTGCAGGATCAGATCTCGCATTTCCACAAGACGGGCCAGCGCGCCGCGCCCACCGCCAAGATCGACTGAGCGCGTGATCCACGACCAGGCTCGAGCGAGGATTCAGGAGCGCTTCGGAGTCGCCGCCGAGGGCGACGGACCCCTCCTCACGGTGTCGGTCCCGGCCGATCGCTGGGCGGAGCTTGCACGCTTCGCCAAGGAGACGCTCGGGTGCCTCTACTTCAATTTCCTGAGCGCGGTGGACTGGAAGGAGCAGGGCCTCGAGGTGGTGACGCGGGTCGAGAACCTCGACGTGGGGCTCGCCCTCATGATGAGGACCCGGCTCGGGCCGGGCCAGTCGGCCTGCGCCTCCCTCGTGCCGGTGTACCGCGGCGCCGACTGGATGGAGCGCGAGTGCTTCGATATGTTCGGCATCCGTTTCGAGGGACACCCGGACCTGCGGCGCATCCTGCTCCCCCAGGACTGGGAGGGACACCCGCTGCTGAAGTCCTACGCCGTGGATACTCCTCACCCTCCGTATCGCTGAGAGGAGCCTGAGCCCATGATCTACGAGCTGCGCACGTACACGCTGATGCCGGGCAAGCAGGGCGAATACCTGAAGCTGAACGGGGAGATCGGCCGCAAGATCCGCGGGGACAAGTACGGCAAGCTCGAGGGCTACTGGTCCACCGAGTTCGGCACGCTCAACCAGCTCGTGCACCTCTGGAGCTACGCCGACCTCGGCGAGCGCGAGCGGCTGCGGGCCGGGCTCGCGAAGGACGAGGCGTGGACCAAGGAGTACATCCCGAAGATCCGGCCGATGATGCTGGCCCAGGAGAACAAGATCCTCTCCGCGGTGGTCCCGATGACCCCGCCGGCGGACACCGGCAACGTCTACGAGCTGCGCTGGTACCGCGCGCACGTGGGCAAGGCGGGCGAGTGGCTCGGGCTCTTCAAGGACATCCTCGCGTTCCGGGACAAGTTCACCCGCCGCGTCGGGGTCTGGCAGACCGAAGCGGGCCAGCTCAACGAGGTCGTGCACATGTGGGTCTACCGCGACCTGAACGACCGCGCGGCGGCCCGGGCCAAGATGGCGCAGGAGTCGGAGTGGCAGGCCTTCCTGGGCAAGTCCACGTCACTCCTGGCCAACATGCAATCCATCGTGCTCAACCCCGCTCCATTCTCGCCGATGCGCTAGACAACAGCCCGCTCATAAGAAAACGGGCGCGCGAGCGCCCCACCCTACAGAGGTCGTCGCTGGCGACGACCGTAAGATCAAATAATAGGGCGCCAGCAACTACAGCAACGGCCAGAATCGAACGACAGGACCGAACCGCAGACATGGACCCAGAAGCAAGAAAAGTCATCGAGCTGGGCTACGGGGGCAGCGAGCGCCTCACCATGAACATGGGGCCGCAGCACCCGTCCGCCCACGGGGTGTTCCGCGCGATCCTCACGCTCGAGGGCGAGACCGTGGTGGCGGTGGACGCGGTGATCGGCTATCTCCACCGCTGCCACGAGAAGCTCGGCGAGTCGCTCACCTACACGCAGTATCCCTCGATCGCGTCCAAGACCGATTACGTGGCCGCCATGACCAGCGAGCTGGCCTACGTGCGCGCGGCCGAGATGGTGGGCAAGGTCGAAGTGCCACGGCGCGCCCAGTACCTGCGCGTGATCGTGGCCGAGCTGCAGCGCGTCGCGTCGCACTGCCTCTGGCTCGGCACCTGGTGCCTCGACATGGGCGGCGCGCTGGGTGGCGGCGCCACCGTCTTCCTCTACTGCATCCGGGAGCGCGAGTGGGTGCTCGATCTCTTCGAGGCGCTGGTCGGCGCGCGGCTGCTCTACGGGTTCCACCAGGTGGGCGGCACCCGCTACGACGTCCCGGCCGGCTGGGCCCAGAAGTGCCGCGAGACGATCACGCTGATCGAGAAGCGCCTCGACGAGTACGAGGACATGCTCGAGCGGAACGCCTTCTTCCAGGCGCGCACCCAGGGCGTGGGCACGATCTCCCGGGAGCTCGCCCAGACCGTCGGCATCTCCGGCCCGCTGATCCGCGGCTCCGGGGTGAGCTACGACATCCGGCGCCTCGAGCCCTACTCCTCCTACGAAGACTTCGACTTCAAGGTGCCGGTGGAGACGGCGGGGGACTGCTACGCGCGCTACCGCGTGCGGATGGTCGAGTTCCGCGAGTCGATCAATATCGTGCGGCAGGCGCTCGACGGGCTGCCGGAGGGACCGGTCTCCTCCCGCCCCGGCGTCAAGTCGGTGGGCCAGGTACGCATCGCCAAGGGCGAGGGCTACGCGCGCGTCGAAGGCGCGCGCGGCGAGGTGGGCTGCTACCTCATCTCCGACGGCTCCGCCAAACCCTACCGCATGAAGTGGCGCGGGGCCTCCTTCTCCAACCTGTCGGTGCTCCCGCACATCCTGATCGGCTGCCGGGTGGCCGACGTGGTCGCGATCATGGGCTCGGTGGACCCCGTGTTCGGCGAGGTCGACCGCTAAGCGATGCCGATCACGAAGAGTATGCCGACCACGAATGTCCGCCATCCGGGGGAGTGCGGGGGGCATTTCTGGGCCCCCGCATATAAACAGGGCCGGGTCCATGTACCGATCAGGCGAGTCCTGCCATGATCGCGGAGACGGTCAACGCGTTCATCATAGGGTTCATCGTGCTGAACGTGATCATCGGCATGGTCACCTACGTCACGCTGCTCGAGCGGAAGTTCGCCGCGCGCATGCAGTCGCGCATCGGCCCCTACCGGGTCGGCCCGCACGGCCTGCTCCAGCCCATCGCGGACGCGCTCAAGCTCATGATGAAGGAGGACGTGGTGCCGCGGGCCGCCGACCGGTCCGTCTACAACCTGGCGCCGATCGTGTTCCTGGTCCCGTGCATGCTGATCTTCGCCACGCTTCCGTTCGCGCCCGGCCTGGGGATCGCGGATCTCAACATCGGCATCCTCTTCTTCCTCGCGGTCTCGGCCATGGAGATCGTCGGCCTCTTCATGGGGGGCTGGGGCTCCAACAACAAGTACGCGCTGCTCTCCGCGATGCGGGCGGTCAACCAGATCATCTCCTACGATCTGCCCTTCATCTTCGTGGCGCTGGTGCCCGTCCTGCTGGCCGGGTCCCTGCGGCTCTCCGACATCGCGGAGGCCCAGGCGGGCCTCTGGTACGCGGCGTGGTTCCCGCTGGGCACGATCGCCTTTCTCTTCTACCTCCTGGCCACGCTGGCCGCGGAGAACCGCGTGCCCTTCGACATCCTGGAGGCCGAGTCCGAGCTGATCGCGGGCTTCCGCGTGGAGTACTCGGGCATGAAGTTCGCGCTGATCCAGCTCGGCGAGTACGCCCACATGATCGCCACCTCGTACCTGGGCGCGCTGCTCTTCCTGGGCGCGTGGGCCGGGCCGGGGTCCGACGGCTCGCCGTGGGTGGGCGCCCTGTGGTTCACGCTCAAGGCGATGTTCGTGTTTCTCGTGGTGACCTGGATTCGCTGGAGCTTCGTGCGCATCCGCGCCGACCAGATCCTCGCCATCTCCTGGAAGTTCCTGATGCCCGCGGCCCTGCTCCTCCTGATGGCGACCGCGGTGGTGGTCGCGCTGCAGGGAGCGCCCGGTGGCTAGGCGACTCGGCGAGAGCTTCTGGGGCGACTTCTTCAGTCTGTGCGTCGCGGTGCCGCGGGCGATGAAGGTCACCTTCATCAACCTGTTCCGCCGGCCGGTGACCGTCCACTATCCGGACAAGACGCGGAACTATCCGGACCGCTACCGCGGCCTGCTCGCGCTCACCTACGACAAGGAGACCGGCGAGGAGAACTGCATCGGCTGCCGGCTCTGCGAGTACATCTGCCCGCCCCAGGTCATCAAGGTCGAGATGCTCAAGGCCGAGAAGCGCAACTTCGCCAAGACCTTCACGCTCGAGCTGTACGCCTGCGAGTTCTGCGAGCTGTGCGTGCAGGTCTGCCCGACGGACGCCATCATCATGATGAAGTCGTTCGACGTGGCCACCGCGGATCGCCGGGAGCTCTTGCTGGACAAGGATCGGCTGCACCACATCGGGCTGCAGTTCGAGCCCTCCTGGGCCACGGGCAACGGCCTTCGCGACATGCAGACCCCGCCCAAGCCGCCCAAGGCCGAGGGCGAGCCCACCAAGGCCGGGAGCAAGGCCGAGTGAGCCTCGAGCCGATAGCCTTCTGGGGGCTGGCGGCCATCCTGCTCGCCTCCGCCCTCGCCGTCGTCCTCACCAAGAACCTCTTCCACTCGGTGCTCTACCTGGCGCTGGCCCTGGTGGGGACCGCGGGGATCTTCCTGACGCTGGACGCCGAGTTCCTGGCCGCGGTGCAGATCCTCCTCTATGCCGGCGGCGTCGTCACCATCGTGGTCTTCGCCATCGTGGTCACCGAGCGCCTGGTCGGCGACCGCATCACCCAGACGAGCCGCCGTCTCGCGGGCGGCGTCCTGGCGGCCGGCCTGTTGCTCGTCGTGCTCGTGACCTTCATCAGGCGCGTGCCGCTGCCCGCGTCGCCTCCCGTGGTGACCGGCGATCTCACGCGGGCCATCGGCCAGGCCGTGCTGACCCGATGGGTGCTGCCCTTCGAGCTCCTCGGTGTGCTCTTCCTGGCCGCCCTGCTCGGCGCCATCTACTTCGCCCGGCCCGACGAGTGAGCCCTTGCGGACCACGAGCCGATCTCATCGTGTCTTCCTCTCCCCCGAGGGGGGAGAGGGCAGGGTGAGGGGGCCGATGCCGGCGCCTCCCTCACCCTGGCCCTCTCCCTCCAGGGGAGGGAGAGGGAATCGTTGAATGGGGCTCCAGGCCTACCTCACGCTGGCCGCCGTGCTCTTCGCGATCGGCCTGTTCGGCGTCATCACCCGGCGCAACACCATCGGCATCCTGCTCGGCATCGAGCTGATGCTCAACGCCGTGAACATCAACCTGGTGGCCTTCGCCCGCTTCGGCCCCAGCGTGGTCGGCATGGTCTTCACCGTCTTCACCATCTGCATCACGGTGGCCGAGGTGGCGCTGGGGCTGGCGCTCGTCATCCTGATCTTCCGCGTGCGCCGCACGGTCGTGGCCGACCACCTGGACCTGCTGAGAGGATGACGGCGCCCGCATGACCGATCCCGGATCAGTCGCGCTGCTGGCGTGGCTCCTGCCGGCGGGGGCCTTCGTGCTCCTGAGCGTGGCGTTCCCGCTGCGGCGCTCCGGCCGCCCCGCCGCCTACGTGTCGATCCTCTTCTCGGCGGCCGCGCTCGGGGGCGCGCTGTTGGCGTGGCGGCTGTCGAGCCACGATGCGTTCACGCGCCTGCTCTGGGAGTGGCTCCCGGCCGAGTCCGGCCCCCTCGCGACCGTCGGGGTCCTGGCCGATTCCGACTCCACGCTGATGCTGATCCTGGTGGCGGGCGTGTCCTTCCTGGTCCAGGTCTACTCGCTGGGCTATCTGGCCGACGAGCCCCCGGCCTCCCTCGGGCGCTACTACACCTATCAGTCGCTCTTCGCCTTCTCGATGATGGGGCTCGTGCTGGCCCCCAACTTCGTCCAGCTCTTCATCGGCTGGGAGCTGGTGGGGCTCTGCTCCTATCTCCTGATCGGCTACTGGTACCAGCGCCCGGAGGCCGCGCGCGCTGCCGTCAAGGCCTTCTGGGTCACCAAGGCGGGGGACGTGGGGCTCCTCATCGGCATCGTGCTCCTGGGGCGGCAGGCGGGGACCTTCGACTTCGTCGAGATCCTCCGGCTCGTCGACGCCCACGCGCTGCCGCTCGCGGGGCTCGGCGTCATCACCTTCTGCATCTATCTCGGCGCCGTCGGCAAGTCGGCCCAGTTCCCGCTCCACGTCTGGCTCCCCGACGCCATGGAAGGGCCGACGCCCGTGTCGGCGCTGATCCACGCCGCGACCATGGTGACGGCGGGCGTCTATCTGCTCACGCGGACGGTCTGGCTCTTCCAGCTCACGCCGGGGGTGCTGGCGCTGGTCGGCTGGGTCGGCGCTTTCACCGCGCTCCTCGCGGCGACGCTCGCCTGCGTGCAGAGCGACATCAAGCGGGTGCTCGCGTACTCCACGGTCTCCCAGCTGGGCTACATGTTTCTGGGCGTCGGCACCGGGGCATACGTCTCGGGCGTCTTCCACCTGGTCACCCATGCCTTCTTCAAGGCCCTCCTCTTCCTCGGCAGCGGCAGCGTGATCCATGCCGTGCATCACGCCTATCACGCCACCCACTCGCACGAGGATGCCCAGGACATGCGGAACATGGGGGGCCTCAAGCAGTACCTGCCGGTCACCTTCTGGCTCATGTTGATCGCCACGCTGGCCATCGCAGGGATTCCGCCGTTCTCCGGATTCTTCTCCAAGGACGAGATCCTGGCGGCGGCGTTCGCCCGCGGCAGGGAGTACCCGCTGTACTATCTCTTCTACGCCATGGGAGTCGTCGCCGCCTTCCTCACGGCGTTCTACATGGCGCGGCTCATGGCCATGACGTTCCTGGGACAGAACCGGACCGGCGAGCGCGAGCGCGGGCACTTGCACGAGGCGCCCTGGATCATGACCGGACCGCTGCTGGTGCTCGGGATCCTGAGCGCGGTGGGCGGCGCCCTCAATCTGCCGGAGTTTCTGGGGGGGCACGCGGCCCTCGAGCGCTGGCTCGAGCCGGTGATGGCGCGCGGTGTCGCCCTCTTCGGCCTGGAGATGCCGCACGGCCGGACGGAGCTCTACCTGATCGGAGGTGCGGTGCTGGTCGGCGTGGTGGGACTGGTGGCCGGCTTCCGTGCCACCCTGGGCCGGCGCATTCTTCCCGCCCATGACGCCCCGCCCGACACCGGCTTCGCGCTGGTCCTCAACCGGAAGTATTACATCGACGAGCTGTACGACCGGGTAGTGGTCCGGCCCCTCGTCTGGCTGTCGCGGGTGGTGCTCTGGAAGGGTGTGGATCAAGGTGTGGTCGACGACGCGGCGGTCAATGGCACGGCCCGGCTGAGCCGCGGTCTCGGATGGCTCGGCAGCCGGCTCCAGACCGGACAGGTCGGGGTCTACGTGGTGCTCTTCCTCGTCGGCGCGCTGTGGGTTCTGAGCGCGGTGGCCAGGTGACGGCCCGATGAGCCAGTTT
>Ga0137403_10009088_pt1 | contig 11067 bp, 7 predicted proteins | sample CZOMad2_1_16fung_FD_122057 | JGI IMG/M metagenome (GOLD analysis project Ga0137403, IMG submission 122057) | Vadose zone soil fungal communities from Angelo Coast Range Reserve, California, USA - CZOMad2_1_16fungal (Hybrid Assembly) | ecosystem: Environmental > Terrestrial > Soil > Vadose zone...
ACCACACCCATGGAAACCTGAATCAGGCTCGCTCCAAAATGCCCTTGTTGTGCCTTGTTCACTACCCAAAGACCGCGGCGTGTTCGTGAAGACTGTCTTCAGTGCCTTTGAGAGGTTTGATTCGGCGCCAGTGGAACGGATGCGCGGACCGTGTCACTTGTTTGTCAAAAGATGTTTGCAACTCTTGAGAATGTGTCCGGAGGAAGCCCGGATTTAGTCAGTACCTGTGGTTTTCCTCCGCAATCACACCAGACCAGCATGTCCGCGACAGAGTGGTTTATCCGCAAACTCGGCATCAAGGAATCTGGGCCGCTGAAGTTTTACCGTTCGCCGAGTAGTGGGCTAACCGGAGATGTGGCATTCCTGACATCTTGGGATAGTTCCCGAGTGGTTGTCGCACAGATAAAGGGCTGCGATCGAATATGACCCCACTGTGTTGATTCCGCAAAATCCGAATCAAGAAATCATTACGGAGGCTGCGAGCTTATACGGCAGCCACGTTTATTGAGCGGGAACCACGAAGTTTACGGAGGAGACAGAAGAGGTACACAGTTCTGTTACGAATCGTGCACCACTACCCGAATCTCATCTATTTTTATGAAGCCCCCCTACTTCATGACATCCTGGTACGTTCATTCCAATGTGATGTGGGTCCGTGCGTTGTTCCCAGCCGGACAGAAGTCGCCCCGCAGCTTCGGGAGGCAGGGGACCCATCCCTATACGGCAAGAGTCCCTTGGACCGTTTGGCAGCGCTCCAGATCGGCTAGCTCTGCGCGACTGGAGCGAGGCTCGACGCCCGCAAATTCTTCTGGCGTGTTGAAGTACTCGCTCAATCGTTGGCGAAGCTGCAGCCGAGCTCGCCAGGATCGCGCCTTAACCGCAGACAGACTCAATCCCAGCGCTTCTGCCGTCTGCTCCAATGAGAGCCCTTCTATGTCTCGCAATACGAAGACCATCCTCAAGCCCGGACCCAGCTCTTGTAATGTTTTGCGCAAGATCTCTCGTAACTCAGCTGCGCTGTAGAGTTCCTCGGGGTTCGGGGCCCAATCCGCGACATCGATCGGGCGATTGTCTTCTTCTGACTGAAAGTTATTATCGATAGACACCTCTCTTGTTGGGCGTCGTTTTCGCAGCTTCATCAGGGACTGGTTCAAAGTTATGCGGATAAGCCAGGTCGAGAATTTTGAATTCTCCCGGAATTGACCTAAGTGTTGAAAGGCTTTCAGGAAAGCTTCCTGAACTACGTCTTCGGCGTCTTCCCGGTTGTGCACGAGGTGTTGCGCGATTCGAAGGAGTTTGCGGTCGTATCGCTTTACGAGTTCCTCAAAGGCGCCGACATCTCCACCCTTGCTGGCATGGACCAAGGCTGCGTCATCGCTTGCCGTTTCGGCCACCGCGAGTTGTGCTGAATTGCGGCTCACATGTTTTCTCATTTCCACAAGGTAGCCTTGGGATCGTTGCTGATAGAACTGGCGCGGAGTGTTCTTATTCCCACAAATTGACCAGTTCGGGCGCCGAACCCCCGCTAGGGTACGAACTTGTAACCGACCCTGTGAACGGTTAGAAAATGAACCGGGCGGGCCGGCTCGCTTTCAAGTTTCTGACGTAGTCTTAAGACGTGGTTGTCGACGGTACGGGTCGAAGGATAGTTTTCGTATCCCCACGCCTCATTCAGCAGTTCGCCACGCGAAAATATTCGGTCCGGATTTAACAAGAAACATTTGAGCGTTTTGAACTCTTGGATAGTCAGTGTTATTGTTTCGCCCGACGATCGACTCACTTCCATCCTGGTAAAGTCAACGCAGACATCCTCGAACCGGGCAGTCCTACCCTCGGGCAAGGTATTAGATTCACGGACGAACTCATGAACTTGGGCAACCAGTTCCGTCCACCTGAGAGGTATGAGGACAGCTGACGCCGCGGTGGAAAATTGCTCCGCCTGTGGTCCTGGGATGAGGTCCCACCTCCCTCGGGGGACAAGGGCTACTTGGTAGTTGTCTGATTCCAACATCTCCCAGAGAGCCTGAAAGTACAGACGGTGGTCACCCAATACCGGAGAACTTCCGGCCTCCCTCGTGGTTCTTGGGAATAGTCCCGTTTCAAGGTTCTGATTGCGCTCGATGAACGGACTTTGGCTTTGCTGTGGCAGTTGGAGATTGAGTGGATCCTTATAAGCCACGATCGTTGTTCCTCCCTATGTTGACAGTTCGTTTCAATGCCTGGGGCCTTCAGTAGTCAACTCTCGAAGGACCGGCCGCCCGCTTTGACTTGTCGGAGAAATACCCCTGGGATGGCAATCTGTCACGGGGCGGTTTCCGGGTCAATTCACCACGGCTTTTCTCGGTCTAGGCAATACATGTCCAGCTAAGTTACTGATTCTTTAATATTTATCCCTCAACATTTCCCCGAAGTTTGGGCGAACATGCTAGACTTCGTTCCGAACTGGGTGCCGTATGGAGCCTTTGCGGCATACTTCCGTCGTACAATTCGGGACTTACGAAATTGCTCTCCACTCGGGAGAACTTCGCAAGGCGGGTGTACGGATCAGGGTGCAGCAGCAACCCCTGAGACTGCTGGAAATATTGTTGGAACACCCCCGCGAAATTGTTACAAGGGAAGAACTTCGTAGCCGAATATGGCCGAATGAGAGTTTTGGCGATTTCGATCAGGCCGTCAACGTCGCTATTGCAAAGCTGCGGGGTGCGTTAGGAGATTCCGCCGACAATCCACGCTACATTGAGACGCTTCCCCGACGCGGCTACCGCTTCCTTGCGGAAGTGGCCGTCGTCAATCGGCCTGCCAACAAACTGGATCTCCTGCCCAAAGTCGTCTCTTCCGAGACAGAAGAGAGTGCCCGGAAGGGCGCCGGAAAGAGGCAACCATCCAGACGTCTGCCTTGGCAGGATGCCTGGAAGACGTTGGGCACGGCAATGGCCCTGGTGGTGCTGGTTTTGATGGTTTGGATATTTTTCTGGAGAAGCCGCCAGCCATCCAATACTTTGTCTTCCAGCCCCGTTCGTTCTTTAGCAGTACTTCCGCTTGAAAATCTCTCCAGTGATTCCCAGGATTACTTTGCTGACGGCATGACCGACGAGCTAATTACGGATTTGGCGCAGATCAGTGCATTACGTGTGATCTCCCGCACCTCGGTCATGCCGTACAAAGGCGTGCGCAAGCCCTTGCCGCAGATCGCGCGTGAATTGAATGTCGACGCCGTGGTGGAAGGCACAGTGCTGCGCTCCGACAAACAGGTTCGAATCACGGCACAGTTGATCCGGGCTCCCACCGACAAGCACCTATGGGCCGAGAGCTATGAGGGCGATGTGCGAGATACCTTGGCGCTGCAGAAGAAGGTGGCACGTGCCATCGCCGAGCAGATCCGCATCAAGGTGACTCCGCAGGAACAGACGGTTCTGCAGAACGTGAAGGTCGTGAATCCGGAAGCCTATGAGAACTACCTCAAGGGACGATACTTTTGGAATAAGCGAACCGCCGATGGCTTGAAAAAGGCCACCTATTATTTCAACCAGGCAATCGAAAGCGACCCAACCTATTCCTTACCCTATACAGGCTTGGCGGACATTTACCAATTGTCTGACCACCCGCAGCTTGCTCGGGAAGAAGTGCAAAAAGCACTCGACCTGGATGATCAATTGGCCGAGGCCCACAACTCTCTAGCCAGGCTCCTTTACCTGTTCAATGGGGATTGGGATGGGGCGGACAGGGAGTTTCGGCGCGCCCTGGAGCTTAATCACAACTATGCCCCCGCGCACCACTGGTATTCCATGTACCTTGCGTTGAAGGGTCGCAAAGAAGAGGCGCTGGCCGAGGCGCAGAAGGCATACGAGTTGGATCCACTCTCCGCTGTTGCGGGTGCCAACCTCGCCAAGATCCTCCAGGAGGCAGGTCAAGATAATAAAGCAATCGAGCAAGCTAAGAAGACGCTAGATCTCGAACCTGATTCGGCGGTGACGCACGCCGTACTCGGCCTTGGATACCAGGACAAACAGATGTACGCGGAGGCGATTGCCGAGTACAAAAGAGCGTTGCAGTTAGGAGGCTCGCCCGCCGAAATGCGCGGGCTTCTCGGAAATGCCTATGCAGTTTCGGGAAACCGGACCGACGCGGAAAAGATAGTTGCCGAATTAAAGTCACTCTGGCCAGAGCATGCACGTGCCGCCCTGGACCTGGCAGTGGTGTTTTCCGGCTTGGGGGATAAGGAAAATGCGCTGTACTGGCTTGAAAAGGCCCAGGAGATGCATGTGACCGACCTGATCGGAATCGGGCAGGACTCACATTTTGTTGCAGTGCGAAGTGATCGACGCTTTCAAGCGTTGGTGCAGCGGGTGGGCGCGCCCAGGTGATAGCACCGTCTGTTTTCCGAGCACCGATATTGTTCCTTTCTGCTTCTAGACGGCCAGGAAACGAGTAAGGCCAAACGGTATCCGTGCCGTCCAACCCCGTGCCCCTGAGCTTTGGTAAACACATCGAATACGTTCTGGCCACCCCAGGAGTCTGAACTGGGATCGTCCTGCATGGAGCGAAGTCCCCATTCACTGCTATTAGTCATCGGATCGGTGGGGATGCGGCGCAGGAAGCGCATCTTCTTGCCGCCCACGTCCACGCCCATTATCAGCGTTTCTAGATCCGGCGGATAGCCTTCGCTGCCCGCCTTGATCTGGAATGCTCCGCGGTCGGCGGCGTCCTTGTAGCGGTCAATCGCGTCCCGCAACTCCCATAAATCGCCCCGCAAATTGCGCTCTTTCTCCCGCTTGATTGCCACCCTTGCCATTGGCACCGCCAGCCCGGTCAAAATCACCAGGATGGCCGTGGCCACGATCAATTCAATGAGCGTGAAGCCTCGTAGGCCGGGTACGGGGGCAGTTTTCAGAACGACACACTTCATAGGATATTATCGCGGAAAACTTGGTGCGAACTAGTATCGCCTGAGCGCACATCCTGTTTCACCCGATGGAGAGGGTCAAGGAAGGCTCACAGCCTTCCCATGATCAGGTCAAAAATTCTGCCCGATCTCGGTCTCTCGCGTAAGGTCATTTCCACGGCGTCGGCTCCAGAGAATCTCCGATCTCGGTGCGGCTCGGTGTGTCGGGTTCCGGTAGGCAGTTCGCAGAGATGCTCGGTCGCACCACAGGTAGGAGAAGGCACCGATAGTATCCGCTTTTTTGTGAGTTCTTTGATTTTCATCGCGATATATTGCAACATTTCACAGCGGAAGAAGGTTCAGTATTGCTCATCCAGTATTGCTCATCTAGATGCATTGCTGATGTGGCATCCGAAAGCTCAACTGGCGCTCGGTAAGAAACAACCGAGGATCAGACATTCGGTCCAAAGGGACCACGTCGCGCATCGTTCGCTCTCCCCATACTTAAGGTAAATGATAGTTGACCATACAAGCCATAGGGTAAACTATAAGATACCTTAAGTCATGTCGACGACGATGTTTTGGTGATGTGATGCGATAAAAATGCCATAGAGCGAGGCGCACCATAATAGCCGTAAAAGGCCGGGGTATCCCGGCATTTGCGGGAGCAACTGATATCCTTGTTGAGCACGGGGCGTGATTGTCGATCAAAAACCGCTGTCCTCCGGTTACTTTCCCGCCTCGCACACAAAGTTCGCCGCGTCGTTGATGTCGCCGCTGCCCTTATACTTCGCCGCTTGCGGATAAGCGCACAGGGGCCGCGTCATGGTCGCGTGATGCTCGTCCTCGGCGGAGTACTTCGAGGCGATGATCGTGGACGGTGCCGTGCCCTTCTCCACCCACTGTTCCAGCGCAGCATTTGCGCTGTGCTGAGGATCGTCGAACGACAACTTGCCGACTTGGCCAAAAGAGTCGGGACCCGGGCCATTGTCGCAGTGCTGCATTCCCGGCACCATGTAAAGGCGGAGGAACGAATCTGCGCGCGGTCCCATCGTCGCGAGGACACTCTGATAATAGTTGACCGTGTTGATCGCGGGAATCGCTGGGTCCTCCCAGCCGTGATACAGAATTAGCTTCCCGCCCCGAGCCTCGAAAGGCATCAGGTCTGTGTTGATCGCGTTCAGCGCGCTCGCTGTTTTCTCCTCGGCCGACTTCATTCCGGCCTCGAGCGCGAACGTCTTATAATTCCAGTCGGATTTTTCGTATACCATATTCGAAAAGTACCCGATCGCGAAGAACGCCATCATGCTCTTGACCGGAGCGGGTCCGGTAATCCACAGTCCCCAACCACTCTGTCCACCTTCGGCACCAGGCAAATAGCCGGGGAAAATCTCGTGCCCATATGGATCATGCGGGCCGGCGTAGATCTTTTTCAGCGTGGCGGCTTGCGGCGCGGTCAGGCACTTGTCGGTGTCTTCGCCAGCCTTGCACTGCAGCGTCGCCGGATCGAAGTGGCACTGCCGCGGATCGTTGAGGATCCCATCGCGCACACCGTCGAGTTCGTCGCATGCTGCCAGCACGGCAGCGGAGATGGCGGGAATTTTCGCCGGAGGAATAAAACTGGCCGCATCGAGGGTCAGCGCCTGCGTGTCCCATGCGGCAGTCGAGAGCAGCGCCGTCCAGTAATTGGCCGGAGCCCCAGCCAGAATGCCGTCATAATCCGCGGGATAGCGCTGCGCCTCCATTAGCGCCTCGCGCCCTCCATCGGAACATCCCGCAAAGTAAGAACGCTGCGGAGTCTTTCCATAGAATGTGTGGACCGCCTCCTTGGCCACGCGCGTCATCTCGTGGATTCCGCGATGGCCGAAGTCGATGACTTTCTCCGGATGTCCCAACGCCCAAGCCGCATCAATAGGTGATCCGGTGTGGCCCGTGTCGGTGGCGGTACCCGCGTATCCCTTACTCACGGCCACACCCAGTTGCACGTAGTCGATAAGCCCGGCGAATCCGCCGTTGCCAAGGCCTTGCAACTTGCCGTTCCACCTGGCGACGGGCAACCAGATTTCGAGCTTGATATCGGAGTCCGCAGTCGGCTTCGCCACCGCCACGACGCGGCAAAATGCAGGAAGGCCTTTGTAAAAAGCAGACACGTTAAGCCCACTGAATGGAGCTGGGGGACCGACGAACGCCCCGGCAGCGACGGTTTGCGCGAGCGATATCGTGGCCCCGGAGATCTTTGCCCCGGCCAGCTTTTCGCACGAGTCTTGGGAGACGGCGATTGCGCTTGCCGCGAGCAAAAAGGATGCGAGTATGAGTCTGTAATTAAGATGCAGTTTCATAACATCAGATACCCTTTCCTGTCGGCCCCAGCCGCTCTTTCCACTTCCAATTGCGGCGAGTCCGAATCATCCTTCTCTCCTAAAATCTAGCAGGATGAAGTATTCAAGACGTGAGTCGCAACGCTCTAGGTGTCATGGAGGAAGTCTAAGCTTGGCTGCATCTCCTTGGTGCAGTAGCGCGCTGACCATGTCGGGCGCACATCGTGAAATGAGCCACTGTGCACAGTATTGCCAAGGCAAATAAGCGAACTTATCGGAGAGATGTGTCACGGTTTTTCACAACAACGGGCGCATGACGGGTCCGATACAGATTGTGGGCGGTTTGTCGGCAAACAAGACGTAATTCGGTTCCTTCCGTTTGCCCGTGAGATTGGCGGCAACTCGGACGTCATTATAGAGACGTCATTATAGAGACGTCATTATAGAGATGAGCGTTCCAGCCGGCAGACTCGGTTTGATCTTAGGGAATGATGACTGCCGCTCCGTCGATCGAATCGCTCTTGATAGCTGCTAACGCTTCATTTGCTTGGTCGAGAGCAAAAGCAGTTACCTTGGGGTGAAGGGGAATCTCGGCTGCTAAATTGAGGAAGTCGCGGGCATCGGAGCGAGTCATGTTGGCGACACTGCGAATTTGCCGCTCTCCCCAGAGCAGGCGATCGTAGTCGAACTCAGGAATACGATCGAGATGGATAGCGTTGATGGCCACCACGCCGCCCTTTCGCAAGCTGGAGAGGGCCATGATGACAACGTTTCCGCTCGGAGCGAAAGTAACTGCGCGATCGAGTTTCACCGGAAGCCGGTCTGATTCGGATCCAACCCATTTGGCTCCCAGTGATTCGGCCAGCTTGCGATGCGTTGCTCCTCGGGTTGAGACGTAGACCTCGCAACGCCAGGCGCGCAGAACTTCGATTGCCAGATGTGCAGAAGCACCAAAGCCGAATAATCCCACTCTTTCTCCCGGCTCCACACCGGCTACGCGGAGGCTGCGAAAACCGATAATGCCGGCGCACAGCAGAGGCGCAGCATGCAGATCGTCGAGCGCTGCAGGCAGGGGGAAAACAAAATCCGATCGGGCCACCGCGAGCTCAGCATATCCTCCGTTTACGCTATAACCAGTAAACGTAGGTGAATCGCAAAGGTTCTCAAAGTTCTTTCTGCAATACCAGCACTCGCCGTCCGTGCCTCCCATCCAGCAGACGCCCACCCTTGTCCCAGGAGCCAGTTCGGGGGACGCTCCTTGGATAATCTCTCCCACGATCTGATGACCAGGAATCAAACTGGTCCGCAAAGGCTTAAGCTCCCCTTCGACAATGTGAAGGTCCGTTCGGCAAACGCCGCATGCCAGTACGCGCATGAGCACTTGCCCCGCCCCAGGCTCCGGTCTCGACACTTCCTGGATACGCAGAGGCCGATCCGCGACGCTACCAGGAGACGTAAGCACTGCAGCTTTCATGCGAACTTCTCGCCTCGTTCGTTCGGGGTGCTGAGCACCCTCTAAGAAGAAAGTTACCATGTCAAAAAGGGTTGGGTTGATTGGCTGGCCCGCGCTTTCGTTTTTGATCTCTGTCCTCAACGAAACTCTGGGTGCCCCTCGCGCTTTTTGCGAGGTCGGAAGCCTTCACGGTTTTCGGCGATTTCTACCATTCGGGAGTATCGACCGAGGCACTCGCTGAGGTCCTCCAATCAGGAGCTGCAACCGTGCACAACCTTCCGAAATGCTTCGCAGCAGCGACTCCCGGAAATCCGCCCATACCTGCCTGCGGCAAACTCACGCCGCCGACCGAATAACGTTCGCGAGCTTCGAGTTGGACGGACATTCGCGTTGTACGGACAGAGGATCACCCGGGAATCCTCTTGCGTCCGGGGCTCCAACCCGTGAGGAACTGACCGCCCACGGTGAACAGGGAATTTGTGCTGGGAGGATCTTAGTGCTGGAGGATCTTTGTGCAGAGAGGATCAGGGAACCGGTTTCTCGAACCGGTCCTGATTAATTCTGCCCAGACTGTAATAATTCACCGGGTTTGGCGTCATTGCTGATGAAAGGGCAATACTGGAGGAGTACCCTGCAAAGCGTATTAGAGGAACCGGCAATCTCTGTCCCGGACGAACTCGAGCGAGCATTTCGGGCCCAGCACCGTCTTGTATTCAGGGCGGCATACCGGGTTACGGGCAATGCCGCCGATGCGGAGGATGTGCTGCAAACCGTTTTTCTGCGGCTGCTCCGCCGCGATTCCCACTCCGACCCGCTAGAAAATCCTGAGAGCTATCTGCGCCGGGCAGCCGTGAACGCAGCCCTAGACGTGATTCGCTCCCGGCAGACGAACGCAACCATTCCGCTCTCGGACAAAACACCCGCCAGGATGCAACCCGACGTTAGCAGCCTCCGCCAGACTCTGGCCCGAGCTATCGCCCAGCTCAAAGCGAGGCCGGCAGAGATCTTTGCACTGCGCTTTATTGAGGGCCTCAGCAACCAGGAGATTGCCGAAATGCTGGGGATTTCTCCGGTGCTGGTGGCGGTTATCGTTCATCGCACCCGTCAGCAGCTTCGCAAGCAGCTTCGCCCTTACCTAGGAGAAAGATCATGACAGATCCAAAGTTCGACCGCCTACTTTCAGAAATTCGCAATGAGCCCATCGACGATCAAGTCATTGCCCAAGCTGGGGATCGCGTTTGGAAGGCCATTGCCGAATCGCCCGCTTCCGATCTTGGCGGCACGCTGCGGAGTTGCGAAAACTTCCAGGCGTTGATCCCTGCCTATTTAGAGAAACAGCTGTCGGAAGCTCGCAAGCTGCTTTTCCAAGATCACGTTCACCAGTGTGTGGCCTGCCGGCGCCACCTTGAGCAAGCCCGCACCGGCAAAACCCAGCCGGTCTGGCAACCTACGATCGGCCGCCGCGTGTTTCCTGTTGGGCGCTGGGCCATGGCCGCTGCCGCCGTCGCCGCGGTTGGAATCGCTGCGCTCGCTCTGAACAGCGGACTGTTTCCAGGCCAGCACGTCGTCCGCGCCGCAGTCCAGAATGTCGATGGATCCCTCTACGCCGTCTCGGGTGCGCAGGTCCGCCTGATTCCGGCGGGCTATCAAATCCGAAATGGAGACCAGGTCCGCACAGCCAAGGGCTCCAATGCCGTGGTGCGCCTGCTCGATGGCTCGTTGGTCGAAATGGGCGAGCGCTCCGACATTTCCGTTTCCCGGGGCTGGAAAGGCACCACCATTCGCCTGGATGGCGGCCACATTATCGTGCAGGCCGCCAAGCAACGTACAGGCCGGCTTTATGTGGCTACCGACGATTGTCTGGTGTCTGTTAAAGGGACGATCTTTTCTGTGAATCATGGGATCAAGGGATCGCGCGTGGCGGTGATTGAGGGCGTGGTTCGAGTGGCGGCGGGCGATCAGACGACCGAGTTGCGAGCGGGCGATGAAGGAACGTGCAACGCCAGCGTTGCAAAGGTTCCGATCCAGAATGAAATTGCATGGAGCCGAAATTCGGCGCGATATCTGGCACTGCTCGGTGATTTTGCAGTGTTGCAAAAGCAGTTTGAGGCGATTCCGGGGCCGGGCCTGCGCTACAGTTCCGATCTTCTCCCCTACGTTCCGGATCACACGGCCGTCTACGCCGCCATTCCCAATCTGGAGGCTACTCTGGGTGAAGCCAGCCAGCTTTTCCAGGAACGGTTGCAGCAAAGCCCTGCTTTGCGCAGTTGGTGGAAAGAACAGCAGGGCGGTAAAGGGCCCAAGCTCGCCGACGTGGTCGACCAGTTGAAGACGTTCAGCAGCTATCTGGGAGACGAGATCGTATTCGCCGTCGAGAAAAATGGCTCGGAGTACAGTTCTCCCGTCGTGCTTGC
>Ga0137403_10009091_pt1 | contig 11065 bp, 5 predicted proteins | sample CZOMad2_1_16fung_FD_122057 | JGI IMG/M metagenome (GOLD analysis project Ga0137403, IMG submission 122057) | Vadose zone soil fungal communities from Angelo Coast Range Reserve, California, USA - CZOMad2_1_16fungal (Hybrid Assembly) | ecosystem: Environmental > Terrestrial > Soil > Vadose zone...
CCACCTCTACATCGTAGCTCCTGGAAATTTCGTTCATAACGGTTTGCAAGTCATCGTTTTTGAATTGCAGAAGGCCATTCTTCCAGGCCAGGATCCGTTCCCGGTCGATCCCATTCACAACCTTCATAGAACTCCCGGATAAGGGATAAGTGATCTGCGCTTGATCCCCGGGTCCCAGGATCCTCGTCTCCGTACCCCTTGTGATCTTTACCGACCCCTCCAGCAAGCTTGTCTTACTGACGCGATCCTCGTTATAGGCCGCCACGTTGAAACTCGTTCCCAGAACTTCTATTTTCATTTCTCTGACCTTCACGTGGAAGGGCATCGATGCATCTTTAGCCACTTCAAAATAAGCTTCACCGGACAATTCGACGGTCCGCTCCCCGCTTACAAAAGACTTGGGATAGGTAAGCTTAGAGCCGGAATTCAGCCAGACTTTGCTCCCATCAGCCAGGATACATTGTCTCTCACGCTCTCCTCTCTTCACCGACACTATATTGGTAAGAACTTCGGATGATTTCTGAGAAATTCCTGGACCTGTTCCGCCCGGTCGTGAATACCACTTATAGATCCCCCCCGATAAAGCCACCACCATAACAGCGGCCGCTACCCCCAATGCCCTCTTCGTAGATCTTTTGGGCCGCATTATTATTAAGGGGGCTACTTTCCTTTTCCGGCCTGATTCGTCCAGCTTACCTTCCAGTTCAACCATCCACAAAGAACTGGGTCCATCTGCCAGGGGCCACTCTTCTTCGAGAGCCTCGAACTGATCGACAATATCATCCAGATCCCTTACGGAAGCTTCCTCCAGCCATTTCAGAAAATTCCCCCGCTCCCCGGAAGAATAACTCCCTGAAACATAGCGGGCAATGAAAAGTCTCGCTTCCTGTTTGCTCATAAAATAAGGTTGCTACATACAGGGACACTTCATATTAGCCCCGGGATACCTCGGATTGAAAATATTTTTTCAGCCCCCATTAAACCTCGAAAAGTGAAAGAAAAACGAATAAAAGAAGAGATAATTCCCCATGCTCCCGGAGATATTCACGGACATAACGGGTGGCCGCATAGAGCTGTTTTTTCACTCCTGAACGGGAGATCTGGAGTTTTTCGGCGATCTCGTCAAGGGAAAGGCCATCGTCGATGCTCATTTTCAATATTTTACGTCTGCCATCGGGCAACTGATCGATAGCCGTTGAGATAATATCCAGGTACTGCCCGGACAGGACCTCGTTCTCCGTATCGTACCCCGAGGGCAGATCTGCGGAAGGCTCCAGCGCCACCAGCGTCTTCCGCATCTTCAGGGCCCTTATATAATTAAGTATCAGGTTACGGGTCATCGTCTTTACATAAGGTTTAAAAGCTTCCACCGCAGCCAGCTTCTCATGATTATCCCAGATCCGCACGAAAACATCCTGCGTAAGGTCCCTTACGCGCGAATCCGAAGGCGCAAAAAAAGATACATAATATTCCACAAGGGGATAATAGTGCTTGTAAAGAAGCTGAAAAGCGATCCTGTCGCCATTCGCTACCTGCAGCAGCAACTCTTTTTCATTATGTATATTTTCAAATGGCACAGGCTGACGTACAAAGTTTTAGACCAGGGAGAGGATTAAAAGTAAGAGAAATATCCCGATATGAGAAAGATCGCAGCCGGTAATAAAAGGTTGCCGCAGTGGTGGATTGAAGCATCATGAATAAGCATGGTTTAAGGGGCTATAGCTCAGGCAGTCCAGCACAGACGGGCCTGACACTAAATTAACAAGTATTCCGGGCAATAAATACTTTTCCGCTAAAAAATGAAAAATCCCGCCTTCCTCGCAGAAGCCGGGATTCTTTTATACCTATAATATCTTTAATCCAGTGGCTGAGCGTCCACTAATACCACCTTTGCGAGGATGTCCTTGGTAGGCGCCGTCACTGTAGTCGCCGTTCCGTCGGCAGCCGAAAGATCGATATATACCGTCTTACTCTGATGGATCGCTCCGTAGGCTACTCCGCCAAAGGATTCCGGGAGCGCCTCATACGTTGTTCCTCCGTCAAAAGAAAGATAGACGATCACCGCACCGTTCTTCAGGAGAATATCATCGATTTCTGGAACGTTCAGGGTCGTCGAATAGCTCAATCCTGCATCCGTCGTCGTCCAGCTGGCCGCCCTTACGGTATAGATCGCTGAAAAAGCCTGGTTAACGACCTGTGTGACATGCTTCGTACACCCGGCAAAGCCCAAGGCCGATAGCATCAATACTGGAATTACTTTGCTGACATTCATTTTTCTCTTTTTAGTGGTGATGATCAAAAGGCTCAGGGCTTCGACAAAATAAAAATGGAAAGGTTTAATCGCCTGACCGCCATACCACTCAAAATTAATGCCGTTTCCTGCATCCCCCCGGCTTCCCGCATCCCCGGTCAATAGATATGATGAAAATATCATAAATTTCATGTTGAAAATATGGACATCCAGCACGTACATACGGAAAAAGGCGGCCGCTTCTTTATCGGCGATCCCGCTGCGCCGACCGCTCTCATGGTCTATCGCATGGCAGGCGATCACAAAATGATCATCGATCATACCGAAGTAAGTGAGATCCATAAAGGCGAAGGCATCGGCAGGAAACTCGTCGCGGAAGCCGTTGCTTTTGCCCGACAGCATGATATGAAGATCCAGCCGCTCTGTAGTTTCACGAGGTCGGTCATGAAGAATTCCGATGAATATAAGGATATTTATATCCCTCCAGGCGCTATTTGAATTCCTTGTCGGGCCTGAACATATCCACCTTACCTCCCCGCCAGCGCCTGAGATCCCGCTGAAGATGCTCCTGGTTCCTTTCTGTCAATTCTCCGGGATCGAGGCCCGACAGCTTGGGCTTGCCCGCATTCACCCAGGCCGTGTACCAGAAATTGGCGGTCTCCGCGATGGCCTTGCGCAGTTGTGATTCGATCATGCCATGCAGCCGCTCATGATATTTCCTGGCATATTCAGGTCGGTGCACCAGGTCCCCGAATTGATTGGTGACAAAATGCCCGGCCGAATCGGTGACATATATCTTATCCTCCGGCAATCCGGCGGCAAGCTCCCGGTCGGCGGCCAGCAGGGTCTCTGCCAACTTATACGTGGAATCGACCATGCTCCAGGTCTCCTGTACGATATCGGGAATATACCTGGCTTCGCCGGTATACAAATTATACCCTTCCCCGAACATTTCCGGCAGTTGCGATTCCCAGAAAGCATGAATACCCTTTTGCCCCGTTAACTGGCCATTATGGTTCAGCGCGGTATGTAAGGGCATATGTGCATCCCCGATGTAATGCCCCAGATCGGCCGCCAGGAAAAGGATCTCGGACTTTCTTCCCGCCTTGAAGGCCTTGGTGAGCTTATCCTCCATCTCCTGCATGTACCAGGGCAGCATGCCGGCCTGGCTCATGAAGCTGTCTGCATAACGCGCCCTGGCTTCCTGCATGGTCCTGGGCAGGCTTCCCGGAGGGCCGTAAGATTCCATATTGATAAAATGCCGTGGGAACTCGGCCCGGTCGTTGATACTGTATTTGCGCAGATCGGGCCCCACGGCCTCCTCCGTAATATAATCGATATGATTGTAGAAGAAAGGCCGCATCCCGTCGGGAAGGGCGAATACCGCCGAGCGGTTGATATGTTGGTGCCCCCAGGCGCCCCACGCATATAAAAGAGTAATGCTTCCAGCCACAAGGGCAAGGAGTAAAATAAATTTCTTCATGCCCTAAAGATAATTGTAAATTTAAGAAAAAACTGACTGCTGCCGCGACCGGCCCTTATGGTAAAGCATCTGAAAAAAATACGAAGGCGTAATTACGTCATCCTGGGGCTCTTTGCCATCATCTACCTTTGCACGACGATGTGTGCGCCGGCTGCCCATACTGGAAAGGCAGCAGCCATACCTGACACCGACGGGAAAATATTCGCCGGCTCCGCCTCCTGTATATCCTGCCATAAAAGCATTTACGAGAGCCATATCGGGACCGCGCATTACAAGACCTCCAAGCCCGCATCGAAGGAATTTATCAAAGGCAGTTTCGAGACCGGCAAAAATCATTTTATCTATAATAAATGGATGGAGGTCGTCATGGAGAATAAGAACGGCGGCTATTATCAGACGGCCTTCATGAATGGCGAGCAATCCCAGAGCGAACGTTTCGATATCGTCATCGGCTCCGGCAGAAAGGGACAAACCTACCTGTACTGGAACAATGGGAAATTATACCAGCTTCCCGTCTCCTATTACACCCCGCTCGATGACTGGTGCAACAGCCCGGGCTATTCTACCAACTATATCCGGTTCAGCAGGCAGATCCCCGCACATTGTATAGAATGCCATGGGACCCATGCCAAGGCGGAGGTCCGGCCCGATGAGGGTACGGTCTTCACGAAAAGCCAGCTCGTTTATGGGGTCGACTGTGAAAAATGCCATGGCCCCGGAACGGAGCATATCGTCTTTCATACCGCACATCCCGGAGAAAAAACAGGCAAATTTATCATCGATGCCAAGCTTCTCGCCAGGCAGCAACGGCTCGATGCCTGCGCACTCTGTCATTCCGGCGTGAGGGATGAGCTCAAGCCCGCGTTCAGCTTTAAAGTGGGGGATAAACTGGATGATTTTTCCAAGCCCGCCTATAATACCGACAGCATGTCCACCCTCGACGTGCATGGCAATCAATATGGCCTGCTTACCTCCAGTAAATGCTTCCGCGTGTCACAGATGGATTGCTCCTCCTGTCATAACGTTCATGTGAATGAGGTCAATAGCCCGAAGCTCTTCTCACAGCGATGCATGACCTGTCATACCCAGGCCGCTCACAATACCTGCACCATGCCCGCGACATCCGGGCTGGTGCTCGGCGACAATTGCATCGACTGCCATATGCCCTCCCTGCCCTCGCAGAAGATCTCCCTGGAATTTTCCAACGCCAGCAAGTCCACTCCCGACCTGGTGCGCACCCACCGCATCGCCATCTACCCCGGGAGCGTCAAAGCCTATCTCGAAAAGCTCCGGTCGAAGGGCGCGGGGATGTAGGTCACCCGCTTACCCAGTCGCATCGCGTAATCCCTTTTATTAACGCATATGGATATTCAGCAGAAGCTGGAACAGGAGATGTGAAAAAGTTTCATCCATTTTAAATAACGAAATAAATAATTTTAATTATGGTGTCGCAATTTGCGACGCCTCAAAAACCAATCTTATGACAGAAGGAAAAAATGGAATGATCGTATCTGATGAAATGGTAATCAGCAAGATCTATTATATCAGAGGGCAATGAGGAATTGACGCGCGGCTCAAGAGCATCTAGACCTATCTCGAAACGCTAAAATCGAAATAACGCTCCGGCATACAGATCGTTTAGCGTTTGTATTATATAAATTAATGATCTTTCGTTGATCGTCGCGGTTAAATACCGTGTTTATACCTGAATGACATGGGTTAAAAAACGGTATTTTCTAAAAAACCGATTATTTAACGCTAAATGTATTTTTTAGCTTCCCGTAATCATTTACTTTGGTTGTATCATCCGCACCCTTACTCATTTACCCCTAACCAAGAACCGGACCTATCATGCGATCTGCTCTTATCGGAGTGTTGCTGCTTACCTATATCTTTCCCGTCTCCTGCCCCGCGCAGGATCAGCCGGGGATTCCGGACAAGATCATTAATTTCCCTTCCCAGTTCTTCAGCAAGATAAACCGCCAGACCGCTAATCTGGATAAGGATCTCACCAGCCAGACGGGAAAATACCTGGACCGGCTCGCCAAAAAAGAGGCCCGTCTCCGCAGGAAGCTATTTCGGCAGGATTCGGCGGCGGGCAAACGACTATTTGACAAAAATCCATTGGACTATAATGCTCTGAAGCAAAGTCTTCAGACAAAGGTCGGTTCCCTGTCCCGCTTCACAGGCAATTCTTACCTGCCCTACCTGGATTCCATCAAGACCTCTCTGAAATTTCTCCAGCAGAATAAGAATGTGTTGTCGGGCAGTCCGCAATTGCCCGATCAGGTCAATGCCTCGCTGGCACAGGTCAGCCAGCTACAGAATAAGATGCAGGTGGCCGACCAGATCAAACAACTGATCCGGGACAGAAAGACGCAGATCCAGCAAGCCCTCAGCCAGTTCACTCACCTGCCTGCCGGGCTTCAGAGCAGCTACCAGGGCTATTCGAAGGAGGCTTATTATTATGGGCAGCAGCTGAAAGAATACAAGGACGAGCTCAGCGATCCCGATAAGCTGACCAAGCGGGCGCTGGGGCTGCTCAACCGTATGCCCGTTTTTCAGCAGTTCATGAAGGAGCATTCGGATCTGGCGGGTCTCTTCAGTCTGCCGGGCAGCGGCGGCTATGGTACTCCGCGGGTATTGGCCGGGTTGCAGACCCGTTCGGTCGTCCAGCAGGCGATCCAGTCCCAGGTCGCGGCTGGCGGACCCAATGCACAGCAACTGGTCAGCCAGAATATCCAGTCGGCCGAGTCCCAGCTGACCAGTCTGAAGCAGAAGATCACCGGCCTGGGCGGAGGCAGCAGCAATATGGAGATCCCGGATTTTCGCCCGAATGCGATGCGCACGAAGTCCTTCCTTAAAAGATTGGAATACGGCGCTAACGTACAGTCCGTGAAGGCCAACAGCTATTTCCCCGTGACCTCCGACCTGGGCCTTTCCCTTGGTTATAAACTGAACGACCGAAACAGACTGGGTCTAGGGATGTCGTACAAAATAGGCTGGGGAAAAGATATCCAGCATATCGCCGTCACGAGCCAGGGGCTTGGGTTAAGATCCTATATGATGGCCAAAATCAAGTCCAGCTTTTTCGCCACCGGCGGATTTGAATATAACTACCAGCAACCCATATATTCACTCAGCCAGATCTGGAGCCTTGCCTCCTGGACGCGGAGCGGTCTGGTAGGTGTCATGAAAAAATACAAGATCAACAGCAAGCTGAACGGCAACCTGCAGTTGCTCTGGGATTTTCTGAGTTATTCCCAGGTGCCGAAGACGCAGGCGGTGGTGTTGAGGGTGGGGTATGGTTTTTAAAAAATTTTAGCGATTTCATAGTAAATGAAATTATCGATGGACATCAGAAAGATTGGAAAAATATTGGGTTATCTGTTATTGATAAACCTGGGAGGATATTCTCAGATGCCAGTTGCCTTACCCCAGGTCGTTCCGCCTCCCGCGGATGCAGCATCCCTTGGAAAATACAGTGATGTACCCATTAATCTGAATGTAGGACTACCAAATATTGCGGTACCCATCTATGAAATAAAAACACCCCGGCTCCGGTTGCCAATCGAATTAAATTATTATGCTTCGGGCATTAAGGTGGATGATATGGCCAGCTGGGTTGGCCTCGGATGGAGTCTTGAGGCCGGGGGGGTGATTACAAGAACTGTTAAGGGGCTCGATGATTTCATCACCAACGGATTTTATCACAGGACGCTTCCATTCGCGGACAGCCTTTCCCAGGCAAATGACTATGGCTACCTTGATTTTGTCAGCAATGGCGTTTATGATACGGAACCAGACAACTTCTTTTACAATTTTGCCGGGCATACGGGTAAATATGTATTTGGCACGGATAAAAAGATCATCAATATCAACTACCAGGAGCCTCTTAAAATACAATACAATGCCGACTCGCTGACATTTACAATATTCGATGGGGGCGGAAACCAGTATGATTTTACTTCCAAAGAAAGAACTGCAAGCTATTATACAGATGAGGCCAATCCGGCATTCCCAAACCACAGCCAGAATTATATTTCAAGCTGGTATCTGAAAAAGATCACTTCTTTCGACAAATCCGACAGTATTGTCTTCAATTATTACACAGACAATGAGCTGATTCAGTCTTTTTTCAATTACTCCATTGTTCTGGGGCAAAGTAATAACGTCGTAACAAACGGAATTACAAGTAAATCCTTTATCAGGTCTAATCCACAACGTTTGCAAAGCATTGTTTTCAGGAATGGTAAGATCAATTTTTACAGTTCGGGACCAAGAACAGATCTGGACGAAGCGAAACTGGATTCAGTCATAATAAGTTCCTATAACAGCAAATCGCAGAATTACCTGCCGTTAAAGAAAGTCAGGTTCATTTATGATTACTATGCCTCCAGTTTCCCACCGCTTTCAACCGGGTATCGCCTGAAGTTAGATTCGGTGGTCACCGTTGGTTCGTCCCACGAAGATGGGGGAAGTTACGCGTTCACGTATGATTCTACCATGTTGCCACTGATAGGAAGCACGGGTAAGGACTTGTTTAATTACTACAATGGCCGCGACCAAAACTCCACGCTGATCCCCAGCCAGGCTTTAGGTGTGGACACGGTTCTTTTTGGAATACCCGGCGCCGACAGGCATACCTACAACAACTATTTACAGGCGGGGGTCTTAAAAAGTATTCATTACCCCACCGGGGGCCGAGCGGATTTTTCATATGAATCCAACAAGTATGCCCTTACCGTATTTGGTACAATTACTCAACAGCGGAGAGCAGCCGCGACCGGAACTTTAATTGAGACCGATACGGTTACTTTTGTCTCGCCTGTTTCCGCCCAGGCAATAATTGATGCAGTGATTTCCCATTATTCCGGTTACACTCCTTCGGTGCAGACACGACCGCAGGTATCATTTACCGACATGACGGTAAATCCCGGATCGACATCGGTACTTACAGGTGACCCGAATCTCGGATTAATCAGTCATACGGCAGTGGATTTATTGGAAGGACATACTTACCGTTTGGTTGCCCAGGCTTTTGAAAACGGCCATGTCTTTTCTAACATTACGGTGACCTGGCAACAGCCGGATAGCACCATCACTTCAGCTAATGGAGGAGGTCTGAGAATCAGCCAGGTAAATCATTATGATGTGAATGGACGATTTGCTACTTCGGAATTGTATAAATATGGAGCAGGGGAGAGTGGGGTAGGATACATACCCACTTCGTCTTTGTTGCTGAATACCTTTCAGCAGACCCGCACTTTTAATCACGGGACTTTTGACTCAGGTACGGGAAGTTGCATTCCAACCATAACCACCAATCAACTCTTTTTCGGTTCCTCGATTTATGATATTTTCAACTTAAGTGGTGCCAGTCTGAGTTACCCAGAAGTATCCAGATATATTATAGATTCATCTGGAAATTCTTCTGGTAAGACGATCTATGATTATTCAGTGTATCACAATTCTTCCATACCTGCGTTGCAAAGCTATTTTGAGGGTTTGACTATTGAGAACAGCGGATGGCAAGGCGGCAGTTTGCTCTCGCAGACTGACTATACTTATACAAGTGATGGCTATATTCCAGTAAGGATGGTAATCAATCGTTATGACAGTGTTTCCGGACCATCAGGACGGGGTTTGAAGGCTAACTATCAGGAGAATATCAGCGGATGTTATTCTGTCGGAGCGCTGGGTGAGCAATATTACTGGTTTGATTATCCTATTCTGTCCGGCTCGGTCTTGCTCGCATCGACAAGCACCTATGATTATGACTTATTGAATCCTGTAAAATATGTTCTGAATACGGAGAATTTGTCCTATGATAATCTGGAACATTTGCAACCAACTAAGATTACCCGGAGCCGAAGTGATGGCACCATTCAGACAACTATTACAAGGTATCCCCAGGAAGTAGATTCCCTAAACAATCTTTCTGCCGGGCATATAGCCGCAATTGATAGCATGGTGAGCAGACATAACCTGGTTAGCCCTATCCAAACTCAGATTTTGCGCGACAGCAATCGTGTCAATCTGATGAGATATGATTATAAGATATGGCCGAATGATCTTATTCTCCAGGACAGCGTTGAAGTCCAGAACGCAAACTTTCCTATTGAAAAAAGGATACAGTATTCGAATTATGATAGTTCTGGAAATATCCTGCAGGTTTCAAAAGTGGGTGATGTCAATCATGCTTACGTTTGGGACTATAATAAAGCCTATCCTGTTTCAGAGGTAGTGAATGTGCAGCAGAGCGATATTGCCTATACAAGCTTTGAAGCGGATGGGACAGGTGGGTGGTCAATCGGTTCCGGTTCGAGGGACATCATTGCTGGTATAACGGGCAGCAGCTCATACGTGCTGAGTGGTAATATTTCAAGATCGGGGCTGACCACCGGGACTACCTATATCGTATCCTACTGGACACAAAACAGTTCGCCATATTCCATTACCGGTACAATCGCTAGTTATCCGACGAAGGGGAAGACGGTCAATGGCTGGACCTATTTCATGCACAAAGTCACCGGACAATCTACTATTACTATCTCCGGCTCCGGCCATATCGACGAGCTTCGCCTGTATCCTGCCAGCGCCCAGATGACGACCTACACCTACGACCCATTAGTCGGCATGACCAGCCAGTGCGATGTAAACAACCGCATCACCTATTACGAATACGATGGCCTTCAGCGATTGAAACGCATCCGGGACCAGGATCACAATATTCTGAAGACCTATGAATACCAATACCAGGCATCCAGCGGCTGTGGCGCCAACTGTTATATTGTGGCCATGCAAACCCTGGCGGGCTCCAATACCCTGAGCTACCCGGTGGGTGTGTTCAATGCCAGCGGCAAGTTGCTGGGTAATGCCACTAACCAGGCGGGATATATCAGCCTCTGGAATGCCGATACGGCCAATTCGCACCGGGGAACACTGGCTGCCGGGCCGGACAGCCTGCATTTCCAGATCACGCTGAACACAGGAAAGACCCTGCCACCGATAACCGGTTGCCGTTATTATCAGGTGGACCTGGCCTGGGATAAATTTGACGGGGTCAGGTCGGGAAACGGGGCTTACATAGATTTCGGGGATGGAGCAGCGATGGCGACGCCAAAGAACTGGACCGATACGCCGAGCGTGCTTGCCCCCAATACAATAGCCTATACCTATATCGGTTTCCGGGGCGTCAAAACCATTTACCTCATTCATACCTATACAGACACCAGTCTCAAAACCCTGACCTTTTATCATAACGATGCCCGGGAGCATGAGTGGTTGGATAACGCTACCAGCCCCGCTACCGGCCTCACCCGGCTGAA
>Ga0137403_10009092_pt1 | contig 11065 bp, 13 predicted proteins | sample CZOMad2_1_16fung_FD_122057 | JGI IMG/M metagenome (GOLD analysis project Ga0137403, IMG submission 122057) | Vadose zone soil fungal communities from Angelo Coast Range Reserve, California, USA - CZOMad2_1_16fungal (Hybrid Assembly) | ecosystem: Environmental > Terrestrial > Soil > Vadose zone...
CAGCGCAACCAGCGAAAATGTTTGTGATGTGCGCGGTGAGCCACCGGATGCACGGCGAAAGCGGAGCCGCACATTGATATGCAGGCTAGAAGCGATACCGCGACGAATTGGAGCTTAACGATGCGTCTCACGAAATGGGTGCAGCATTCTCGCTAAACTCTTCCGCGCGAGTAGCGGTATTCTACGCCACGCTGTCAAGTGGTCCAACGAAATCTGGCCACTCTCTCGTTACGGACGTACTACCAGATCACGGCGCCAGCGAAGGTTACTGCTGGTTACTACCCTCGTCGGCCTTTAACGGTTCCGCTATACAAGTGGCACGCAAAAGACCATTCTGCTGCACGGCTTGAGATTGGCGTATGCCCGCCACCAGCAATCACTTGGCGGCGTTCAGATGCAGAAGGGAAGCGAGATGTTGTGGAAAAAGTGACAAAAACTAGCGCCGCAAAAGGTCACCGATGGCCTGCTTCATGACCTGGCCGCTCACTTCGGAAATCGAGCGCGTCAGCGGAATGTCCTTGGGGCAGACTTCGACGCAGTTCTGGGCATAACCGCATTCCTGGATGCCGCCATCCTCCATCAAGGCCGCCAGACGCTCCCGCTTCAATGCTGCGCCCGTCGGATGCGTATTGAACAGGCGGACCTGGGAAATCGCGGCCGCGCCGACAAAGCCGGTGTCCTCGTTGAACTGCGGGCAGGCCTCCATGCAGCAGCAGCAGGAGATGCAACGCGAAAGGGGATACGCCGCTTCCTGTTCCTTCATGGTTACGCGAGGGCCAGGGCCGAGGTCGTAGCTGCCATCGATTGGAACCCAGGCCTTCACCGCCTTGAGGTTCTCGAACAGGACATTGCGATCCACAGCCAGGTCGCGGACCACCGGAAATTTGGAGAAAGGCTCGATGCGGATGGGTTGTTCCAGTTTGTCCACCAAGGCGGAGCAAGCCATGCGAGCACGCCCGTTGATCAGCATGGCGCATGATCCACAGACTTCCTCCAGACAGTTGGAATCGTAGGTGATGCGTGTCGTGGCCTTGCCCTCGCGGGTAACGGGGTTGGTGGCAATCTCCATCAGTGAAGAGATTACGTTCATGCCCGAGTGCCAAGGCAACTCGAATTCTTCCCAGTACGACTTCGCATCAGGTGTGGATTGGCGTTTGATCTTAAAGAGGATAGTTTTGAAATTAGCCATTAGCTTTTAGCTCTAGCTTAAAAACCCAACTACACCACCTAGGCCCGGATGCCCTCGTCCGGGCGGGCGAGCCAAGCTCGCCAGGTTGCCGAGCTTCGCTCGGCTGGGCGGGTGAGACACCCGCCCCTGCGGGGGCGTTGCCTATTTCACCGCGTCGTATCTTCTCGGTCGCGGCGGGATCAGCGAAACGTCTACGGGCTCGAATTCAAACTTCGGCTCGTCGCCATCGGGAGCGAAAGTTGCCTTGGTCGTCTTCAGCCAGTTCTTGTCGTCGCGCTCGGGAAAATCTGGCTTATAGTGTGCTCCGCGCGATTCGTCGCGCAGCGCCGCGCCCTGGGCGATGACGCGCGCCAGTTGCAACATGTTATAAAGCTGCCGCGCGAACACGACTGACGTATTGGCCCACTGCGAGCGGTCGCTGAGATTGATGTGCCGGAAGCGCTCCAATAGTTTGCACAACTCAGCGTCCGTCTTCATCAAATTCTTGTTGTAACGGATGACGGTGCAGTCCCTGGTCATCAGATCGCCCAACTCGCGCCACAGCCGGAAGGGGTTCTCCGTGCCATCCGACTTCATCAGCGGATATGGTGGCCTGTTCGATCTGGGCACCAGCAGGCAATCTTTTTATGAGAGCGGGCAGGTACGGATAGGCGCCACTTTATGGCAAAGACCTGACCTTTATATCAAGAATTCTCCCCTCTTTAAAGCGGATAAGGCAAGCACTCCCTTATTAATTATGCATAATAAGGGCGATGGGTCCGTCCCCTGGAGTGACGCGGTGGAATTTTTTACAGCCCTGCGTCGCCTTGGAAAAAGGGCATGGATGCTGCAATACGACGGGGAAGACCACCAGATTTCGATGGATAATAATAAAGAGGATTATTCCATTCGGCTTGCCCAATTCTTTGATTATTACCTGAAAGGGGCAACTCCACCCAGGTGGATGACGGAAGGCGTGCCGGCAAGAGCAAAGGGCATCGAGACAGGCCTGGAACTGGATAAGAGCGGAAATACCCCCTGACATAAGACATATTATAAGGCAGGAAAGGGCTCGAAGGCCCTTTCCTTTTCTCATAGGTAATTTCAGGAGATAAAATCTTTCACAAGCCCCCATCAAGCCTATCTTTCTAATCCATCAAATCAAGGTATAGGCGCTTTTCTTATCTTTGCTCCTGCATCTGACGAAGGTAAGAACCCTGCTGCCGTAGCGTTAGGGAGGCTCGGAGGGTTAAAGGGAGGCAAGGGCTGAATCCCTCACGCCAAAGAAGAGAACGGAAATAGCTAAGAAGGCTGCTAAAAGTAGATGGAATAAGAAAGACTAATCTGTTCATTTTGAGTTTCTTCCACTTCTCGTAAAAAATCTCTACAATGAAATACATTTTCATGGCAGTTCTCGTCACAACGGCTTCAAGTATCTCGTGCTCGCAAAGCAATTCGAAGAAATCATTAAACGCAACTGCTCTTGACTCTGTGAAGACGACTGGCACAACTGGATTTATCATTGAGCAAGAAATGGTAACCGTGCAGGGCGGCACGTTCGCCATGGGCGGCAATGAAGAAAATAACAAGCCCATTCATAATGTTACGTTAAGCAGTTTCAAGATAGCCAAGTACGAAACTACGCAAGCACAATGGGAAAAGGTCATGGGTAAAAATCCTGCCAGTAATCCAGGTTGTGCGGATTGCCCGGTAGAAAGTATTAGCTGGGAAATGGTACAAACATTTATTACAAAATTGAATAGGCTCACCGGTAAACACTATCGGTTGCCCACAGAAGCAGAATGGGAATATGCTGCAAGAGGCGGCAGAAAGAGTAAGAATTTTGAATTTGCAGGTAGTAATGATATCAAGGCGGTAGCCTGGACTTCCCTCGATAGCGGATTAAATCCTCATCCTGTTGGACAAAAAAAGCCCAATGAATTAGGATTGTATGATATGTCAGGCAATGTATGGGAATGGTGCAACGATTGGTATGATGAAAATTATTATCGAAAAAGTCCGAAAAATAATCCGACTGGGCCTGCGACGAAGCCGCCCGACAAGAAGAACGACGATGGACTTATTCCTCCGCTTCGTGTTGTTCGTGGTGGTAACTCAGGCAATGGGTCCGCTTACAGCCGCGTAGCATCTCGTCCCAAATACAGGTTAGGCTACCACTCAATCGGGTTTCGCCTCGCTTCTTCAAGTTAGTTTTTCCGACGTATGTCTTATCCGGTCAAGCATCAAATTTCAAACTGAGACACTACCGGCTCACGGGCATTCAATCCATTCTAATTTGAACGTGTTTATGTTTTCAAATTTTTTATTGAACTATTGATTAATTTTCAGAAATTAACTGATTTGGATATTAGTATATTTTTTGATAAATGGAAAAGTATGTTTAGTAAGAAGATCAATACATTCTCTCTAATGCGCTTATGTTTCCAAAAAGTAACGATGTTTTCAGCCCATTTCCGGGTTTGGGTAATGTCCATGTACTGAGCATTTTTATTCGCCACAGGTCTGCAGTTCATCTTGAAATTATATTCTTTTTTGTCTTTCTCCAAAGAGTATCCTGAGTGCTGCCAAGTCCATTTATGGAGTCTAATCCGCCTCGAAAAGTATAGTAGTCGCGGGTCACATTCTTAATATGAGTTACTACGGAATGGGAATTGTAAAATAACTCCTCGGCGGCAGATATTTTATTAGTCCTGCTCAGATACCGCAGATTTACAATGGAGTCATTTACCCACTTTACCTGCCAAAAAGAACTGACCCCGGTAGTAAGATTTGTTTCCTTTTGAAGCGAATCATCTCTAACAATGGAAAATGATTCGTTAGAATCGGTTGGATAATAATAGAAGACACCGGTTTTCACCGCGTTGATACTTACTTTTTTGCTCTGCCCCCATGAAAAAGTAACATAGCAAATGGATATTAATCCAAGAGCGAATTTTTTTTTCATTTGCGTCTTTTCATTCAGCTAATCTACGGGCTATTGATCAAAAATCTCAGAATCCGGTCAAATCTGTCCAAAAAGTCATCGGCCATTTGATATGGTTAGGAAGGGAGGCTGGACGGGATATTTCCTTTGGCTGGTACCTGTGGAAAAGTTCTTACTTTAATTGCTAAATAAATTAGTATTTTTATGACTCAAAACGAGCTCCCCATGTCCCGCGATTATCCTTTCAACAACTACCCCTACAACGGCTATCCGTATAAGGGTTATCCGTATACCAATTATCCCTCCGGTGACTCAGGTGAAGGGCAGGGTAGGAGTCGGTCCCGGGGCCATTCGGATAGCCGGTCGGGCGGTTCGATCATCCTGTCGGCCATCGTCTTGATCGGCTTTGCGATCTGGCTTTCCATCAAGATCATCCGCTTTGTTTTTTGGCTCCTGCGGCTCATTATTTTGCAGGTAAAAAAAAGGGACCCGCTGTCCGGATCCCTTTTGAAATAAGGGGCAGTTTTTCGATCTTGCCCTTACTCAGAGCCGCTTCAATTTCTCATAGAATTCAAAGAGCCCGGGGCCACCTTACTGATCTCGCAATGAAGTTGACGAGGAATAGTGAAAGATGCCCGATCTTTTCCGCGCGAAAACCGATGCGCCAGATGGCCTTTTTCGTACGAGAAAAATGAACGAAAAACTTCTGAAGAATCTTCCCTTGTGCTAGTAGGAATCTAGGAATTTGGTGTGTCATGCCGTGTGTCTTTTATGTGTCAGAAAATGCGGGAGAAAGCGAAAAAAAGCGGGAAAATTTGACACATGGAAATAAAAATGGCCTTGTAAATCAATTGTTTACAAGGCCATTTAGTGCGCGGGAAGAGATTCGAACTCTCACACCCTTTCGGGCGCTACCACCTCAAAGTAGTGCGTCTACCAATTTCGCCACCCACGCAATTAACTCTTTATTGGACTGGATCATGAAATCCGGCTGAGGCGGCTGCAAAAATAAGGTTTTCGGCCAGATTTCCAGCGCCGATCTGCAAATTCCCCTTTTACTTCTTCAGTACGATCCGGAACGTAGTTCCCTTGCCCTGCTCGGATTGCTTGACGAAGAGCTCCCCCTTGTGGTATTGTTCAATAACACGTTTAGACAGGCTAAGGCCCAGGCCCCAGCCTCGCTTCTTGGTGGTAAAGCCGGGCTTGAACACCTTTTGCAGGTTCTTACTGGCGATGCCCTTGCCGGTATCCGATATATCGATCTCCACCTCCCTTTCCAGTTGCCGGATGGCCACCGTGATCTCCCCCTTCCCCTCGATGGCATCCAGGGCATTCTTCAGCAGGTTCTCGATGACCCAGTCGAAGAGGGGGCCGGAAATATGGGCAAAGATCCTTTCCCCCTCCCGCACCTGCATCCTGAACTGTACCTTTCCCGTAGCCCTTTTACGGATATAGTCCACCATATTCTGTACCTGCAGCACCAGGTCTTTTTCTTCCAGCCGCGGCTTGCTGCCGATCTTGCCAAAGCGGTCGGACACCAGCTTTAGCCTGTCCACATCCTTCTGGATCTCCTGCACCGTCCTTGGATCCGTATTGCTTTCCTTCAGCATTTCCACCCAGCCTTCCAGGGACGAAACGGGAGTTCCCAACTGATGGGCCGTCTCCTTGGCCATGCCCGCCCAGAGTTGGTTCTGCGTGGCCCGGTTGCGGACCGTGACGGAATAAAGCGCGAAGAAAATGAACAAGGCAACGATGAACAATTGAATAAGGGGATAATACCGGACCTCGTCAAGTAGGGAAGTATGACCATAATAATAGCGGTTGGCGATATAGGGTTTTTCGCTGAGCCTGATCTCCAGGGGCCGGTTCTCCGAGCGGAATTTTTTCAGTTTCTTGTAGAGAAAATCTTTGTCATTGGTGGCGGACGCGGAATCCAGATTGATATAACCCATGATGCTATCCTTCTCATTGGTCTCGATGATGGGAATGGACTGCTGTTCATTATGGATCATGTTGGGCAGGGTGAGATCCGAACTGGTCAAAATGGCCTTGCTGGCGGCGACCCACTGCTCGACTTTCTGCCTTTCTTCGGCCGCGATCTTCTTGGCCAGGTATTGTGAATAGAATATGGTGCCGCTCACGATAATGATGGCCAGCAGCGCCAGCAAAGAACGCCAGTTAAACAAGGATCTGATCATAGACCGAATTTATAAAAAGCATCCAACTTGCCCCGGGCTATTTTTTGACCGTCGCTGGATTGAACCGGCCTTTCCCTTATTTTTGAGGATTAACCTATTAACCATCTAGTGAGGCCAACCATTGCAATAGTCATACTGAACTGGAACGGACGCAAATATCTGGAAAAATTCCTGCCCTTTGTAGTGGCCAGCACCTATGCTGAAAAGGAGGTGATCGTGGCCGATAACGCCTCCACCGACGATTCCATTGCCTGGCTCCGCGAAAATTACCCGGAGGTCCGGACGATCGCCCTGGATCGTAATTATGGCTTTGCCAAAGGGTATAATGAGGCGCTCCGGCAGGTGAAGAGCGATTATTATGTGCTGCTGAACTCCGATGTTGAAGTAGATCCCGGCTGGATAGAGCCAGTTCTGAATCTTATGGAAAAAGATCCGTCCATCGGCGCCTGTCAACCGAAAATACGCATGTACGACAACCGGGAACTATTCGAATATGCCGGCGCAGCCGGTGGCTGGCTGGACTTTCTCGGTTACCCCTTCGCCAGGGGAAGGGTCTTCGATGTCTGTGAAAAAGATCTGGGGCAATATGATACTCCCGAACCGATTTTCTGGGCCAGCGGGGCGGCGATGTTCGTCCGGGCGGAGCTCTATCACCGGATGGGGGGCCTGGACGGCTATTTTTTCGCTCACCAGGAAGAGATCGATCTCTGCTGGCGTCTTCAGTTGGCGGGGCACAAGATCTATTCCTGTCCCCAGTCCCTGGTTTTCCATGTCGGCGGAGGCACTCTTCCGAAGGGCAACGAGCGGAAAGTATTCCTCAACTTCCGGAATAACCTCATTATGCTGGCCAAAAACCTCCCTTTCGCTCAGCTGGCCTGGAAGATCCCCCTGCGCCTGCTACTGGACATTATTTCGGCCTCAAAATCCCTGTTTGCCGGTCAGGGCGTCTATTTCCTGGCCATCCTGGAAGCCCATCTGGCCTTCTATAAGTGGGTGCTTTTTAAACAAAAGCAGAGTGTTTTCCCTATCGAAAAGGGTGGGGAAGTGCGTGGATTGTCCTCCCGCAGCATTGCCTGGCAGTACTTTGTACGGGGGAGAAAAACTTTTACGGAAATTATGGGGGCCAAAAGCTGATTTTTTCATTCAAAGCATTATTTTTGCCTGGTAATTAAACCATTATGGATCAAGAGCAAGAGATCAAGAACCCTAAGTTGAAAGATATCGCCTATAGCTGGGTGAATTCGTCCGTTTTCCTGTTTTATCTACAGGTATTTTGTATGGTCGCTTTCCTTCTCGGGGGCTGCTATGGGCTCTATGTTCACCATTATAAGGGCAAGCCCGACGTAGTTGTGCCCGGCAATACTTTGTACACCCCCCAATACAAGTAAGGAAATTTTTTCGGGAAGAGTAGAATCCCTATTTTTGCCGTCCCAAATAAGTTCTTTAAGCCGCCGGGCCAGTGGTCGATCCTGTTGCAGAAGACAAGATCCGGTAGTTTTTAGTGCGGAAGTAGCTCAGTTGGTAGAGCGCAACCTTGCCAAGGTTGAGGTCGCGGGTTCGAGCCTCGTCTTCCGCTCATGAAATGGACGGAGTCCAATTCGTACACGAGGCCTAAAGCCGAAGTGTACAGACGTTATGCGAATTGCGGGGAAAAATTATTTTTTGACTATTTTTTCCCGCAATTCAACGTAATTCCATCCGCCGCTGGCAGGTGGAATTTTTTTTTGACTTTCGGGAAATCCCGGATACCTGGGTGGCGGAATTGGTAGACGCGCTGGACTTAAAATCCAGTTTCCCGCAACGGAAGTACGGGTTCAACTCCCGTCCCGGGTACTTTGCCCGACTTAGGTCGGGCTTTTTTATGCCCTGAAATGCAGTGAAATTCATTTAATAATAACCTCGAACCCAGCTAAGCTATTCTATAAGTTTGGTACATTGGTTTTATATGCCAATCATCATGTTTATCAATCGGAATTGTTTGCATAAAATCTATACAACAGTATCTGCTCTTTTTCTGGGAGTTTGCCTTGCTTATGGAGATCCTGCACCAACCCGTTTCCTCACGCTTACATATACCTGTTATCTTACAAATCTTCCATCTACAGCAAAACAAGTCGATTGCTGGATACCCGTTCCAATTTCTAATGACAGGCAGACAGTAGAGATTTTGACAGCTGATCTGACAAGCGGCCGTTTCACTAAGGAGCCCAGATATGGGAACAAAATGTATTACAGACGCTTTATTCTGAATTTTACCAGGCCCACGGATACGCTGACAATTACCCTTTCTTATAAAATAAAGCTGGATGAGAAGTCTGTTCCGGAAGCCAAAGAACTGTCGCCTCTCCCGGAGGCGCTGCAGACAACAGCATGCAGGTTTACCTGACTGCCAACCAGCTGATTCCTTTACAAGGACCGATTACAGCATTGAATCAAAAATTGAAATTGACTGCTGAACCTATCCGGGCGGCAAGGCAGATCTACGACTATTTGGTTGGTAACATGGTATATAATTATTAGGCTCCGGGCGCGGGCCATGGAGATGCTGTCTGGGCCTGTAATAGCCGTACCGGCGACTGCTCGGATTATCATTCCGTTTTCATCGGTGTTTGCCGTTCCTCGGGTATTCCGGCTGATCATGTATTCGGCTTGCCTTTAAGAGCCAAACAAGGAATGGTAAAAGACTGGCATTGCTGGGCCAGGTTCTGGGTAGATGGACCCGGATGGATTACCATCGATGCTTCCGAAGCGTCTAAACATCCGGAACTCCGGGACTACAATTTTGGAACCTTAAGCAATACCTACCTCACACTTTCGCATGGCAGGGATGTCATGCTCGAACCGGTCCAGCATGGACCAGCCTTGAATATTTTCGCAGATCCTTATGTGGAAGTAGATGGGAACTCTTTTCAGAATGTCAGATGGATAGGCTCCTTTCAGGAGGAACTCCCGTCTGGCGTACATGACAAAACCTCTTTTTGAGAGCATATTGGCAACGGTCATGTCGCAATCACCCCTGATATTGTCCTTAATGCCCCCTCTTTCTATTTTTTACTGATACTATGTTTGTACTATCTAAATCAGACAACCATGAGTATCTTAAAAAAGCAATTTACGGCTACCCTGCAAAAAAGCCCCAATAAAGGCGGATGGACCTACGTGATATGGCCCGATTCGGTGGAGTTTTTTAAAACCCGCGGACTGGTAAAGGTCAGGGGCAGGGTTGACGGGCATCCGTTCAGGAGTTCATTTATGGCATTAGGCGATGGTACGCATAAGCTACCCATAAAAGCGGAGATGCGAAAACTAATCGATAAAGAAGCGGGAGACAGGGTTACTGTAAAATTGGAGGAACGGATAGATTGATTACAAGAAGAGGTGAGAAATGATTGTCTTCCTATATCGCTTTTCAAGGCGACCGACTTTTGATAAATTTCGCTAATCCTGCCCATTTTAATCCAGATAATTTATTGGCAATAAAGGCTGGAATGGCCCATTTATGCAAGGCCCAGACGATTGCAAAAAAGAAGGCAGCAGTTATTAAATACATGATCATTCTGAACCATAATGGCTCATCCGTAAAATTGAATTCACCTTTAAGGAGCTTATAGGCTGAAGACGGATGGATTTCCTTCTGCTTATCGACAGGGATGTTCTCGGACACACCTTTGTTATCGTCTTTTGAAAAGTCGTTTTTCATTTTTCCTATTTATGAAATAAATGAATCCAGAGATCAAGAGCTTGTACTCTTGCCCTGAGTTTATTTCATAAGGCACTTGGCTTTATACCACGGAATTTCGTGCATAAAGGGATCTATCACGCTTTCGGCGTGTTAACGCCCAGACGATTGATAAAATCTGCTAATAGAAGGTTGGTTTAATGACTATGGAACTTGAAATGAGCGCCCCCCCTTCGGCAGGATTGGGGGATCATTTCGCGACTGTGACAGTTTAAATTGTACGGATCAAACTGGTATCCAGGTTCTTTCAGGATCAGAACAGCAAGGATTACCATTTCTAAGATGTGCCGGGCGGCACTGTCGCGGTCTTGCAATTAAGCATTACAGGAAATGTAAAAGTATCAATAATTTAAACTTTTCAAAGGAATTTCTCTTTTGCTTGCTTGATTCGCCGCTTCCATGATTTATATTGTCTATTAATAAAGACTGTCCAGACACTAAAAAAGCACTATAAAAGCGAAACTTTTTTTAAAAAAATATTTAATTATATTTAATTACCGGCCCCCAAAAAAAATTGCAGGGCCGCCTTCTTTATGAAAAAACTGATCTTCACGCTCTTGCTTCTGACGGCCTGCTCGCGATCGCTCATCGCACAGACCTTCCTCCCGGACACCATGGGTCACCGTATTTTTATCCAGCCGGTGAAGAATGGCGACAGTTGGCCGGTGCTGCAATCCGCTTCCGGGCGAGCGCATCGTGGGCTTCATCACACGCGGCCGCGGTGTCACCGTGCACGGAATCGACTGCCTGCGCGTCATGGAGAGTGATCCGCAGCGCCGCGTCGAGGTCGAGTGGGAGGACGCGGCCGGCCAGTTCCGTCCGGTGCAGATCGAGGTCGTGGGCATCGACTCGCCGGGGCTGCTCGCGGCCATGAGTCGCGCCATCGCATCGGCCGGCGTCAACATCACCAGCGCGCAGGTGCGCACCGTGCCCGACAAGCGCGCGCTCAACACGTTCGAGGTGATGGTCGATAGCGTCGACGCGCTGAACCGCGTGATGCGCGGGCTCGGCAAGGT
>Ga0137403_10009093_pt1 | contig 11065 bp, 5 predicted proteins | sample CZOMad2_1_16fung_FD_122057 | JGI IMG/M metagenome (GOLD analysis project Ga0137403, IMG submission 122057) | Vadose zone soil fungal communities from Angelo Coast Range Reserve, California, USA - CZOMad2_1_16fungal (Hybrid Assembly) | ecosystem: Environmental > Terrestrial > Soil > Vadose zone...
CACCTGGCTCACTGTCGCGGTGACCTCGACGCGCGGGATCAGGCCGCTACAGGGCCAGCCTTTCCTTCTAGCCAGTGCGCGAAACGCCAGTGGAACGATTGCCCTCAAGATTCCGAGCGATATTCTTCAATCGAACGCGGCGGTCAAGCCCGGTTTGTGGGGAGTCGTTGGGCGGCTCGAGACGTTTCAGAATCACCCGCAATTTGTAGTCTCGGAACTCAGACCGATAACCATCGCAAAGTATCGCGAGCTTCAAAACGCAGATCCGCTCCTGCCGAGAGCCTTTACCATCGACATCGAAACAATCCCGCTTCCGGCATTCAAGGAAAGAGCAGCCAGTCGGTTGGAACGAGCGATGCAACGCGGAAAGATGAACGAGGAACAACAGCAGAGATACTTCGAAGATCAAGCCGCCGAAGAGGAGCGCGCTTACAGATTGGGCTCTCTCGCGGCGACATCGGGGCGAGTGCTTTCGATAGCCTTGCACGTCGGCTCCGTCGCCAGTGTGGAAATCGAAGGCGTCGAGCACAGCGAGCGCGAACACGTCTTTGGCATCGACTCCGACGGGCAGGAGCAGAGCGAGCAACAAGCGCTGACGGATTTTCTCGCGTTGATGAAAGGCTTTGATTCGGAGATCGACGAGATCGTCGGGCACAACGTGATCGGCTTTGACCTGCCGTTCATCTTTCAGCGGTGTCTGGTCAACAACATCACGGTCCGGCCTTTCGTAAATCTGAGCGAGTTCAATGTGCGGGGCGTCTACGACACGATGTATCGCTGGTGGCTGGGCTCGAGGAACCGCGTCGCGCTGGACGATCTGGCCTGGGCGCTTGGAATTCCATCGAGCAAGACAGAAGAGGTTGAGGGAAGCCGCGTGTTCGAGTTGTATCAAGCGGGACGACTAGCCGAGATCCGTGAATACAACCTGAACGACGTTCGCGTCACTCGGAAGGTGTATGAGCGCCTGGTGTCGGGCTTTGGCAGATGACTCGCCGTTGAACGGACAGCGTCCCAGCGCGTACAATCTAGCTTGAAGAAATCGGGGTATTTTGCGATCCCAAAGAAAAGGAACAGTCCATGACAGAGAACGCTGAACGAGTGAAGCAGGAAGTGCTCCAGCTTCCAGAAGCTGATCGTGCCGAGCTTGCGCGCTTCTTGATTGAGTCGCTTGATGAATCCGAAGATCCAGACGTCGTGGAAGCCGCGTGGGACGAGGAGCTACGGAGAAGGGTCGAGCTGATTGAACTGGGGAAATCGCGTCTCCGCGCCGCGCATCAGATGCTGGCGGAGATAAGAGAAAAATACAAGCGCGTAGAATGCTTTTGATCCTGAGGTTGCCACGATGTCAGAGTTAGGAGAGAAGCTCATTCAGCAAGCACTCGGTCTCCCGGCGGACGAGCGGGCGGAGGTGGCGGAGCGGCTTTTATCTAGTTTAGAACCGCCGCTGTCGGCAATAGACCATCTTTGGGCTCAGGAAGCTGAGGACCGGATTGACGCTTATGAACGGGGTGAAATTGAGGCGATTCCCGCCGAGGATGTGTTCAACGCGATCAAGAACAGGAAGCGGTAATGCGCGTCAGATTCCTCGCAGCCGCAAGCGAAGAGTTCTCCAACGCCGTCTCATACCACGACTCACAGAAAGAAGGCCTGGGTGACCAGTTCGTCGACGAGGTCTGGAGAACAATCTCCAGGATTGTTAACCATCCTCTTGCCTAGCAGCGGCTCTCGGCAAGAACGCGGCGCTGCCTTACCAGGAGGTTCCCATACGGAGTGATATATCAAGTAAGATCAGATTCAATCCTGATCATAGCCGTGATGCATCTGCGCCGACATCCCGAGAGTTGGCGAGGCCGGGTCGAAGACGAGTGAGAGGCCCGACGTTTGACCAGGAGAATGGTTGCCCTTGAATCTGCAACTTGTAATCGCGATCGTCGGTGGTCTTGCTGTTGGCGCGCTGATCGTTTGGCTGGCGCTTCGACCGCGCATCAACCACGAGTACGACCGAGCCAGAAGCGAGTCCGAAACCGAACGCGCAACTCTGGTCGAGCGGCTTCAGGGCAAGCACGATCAGACACGAAGACTCGAAGCTGACCTCGACGAGTTGAACTCGAAGCTGTCTGAGTTTCAAAACGAAAACGCCAGCCTGCTTGCGCGGATCAGCTCGCTCGAGACCCAGCTCGAAGCAGAACGTAAAGCGTCAACCGACAAACTTGGTCTGCTTGAGGACGCTCAAGGCAAACTCTCCGACGCCTTCAAAGCGCTGTCAGCAGACGCGCTCAACACAAACAGTCAAAACTTTCTCCGCCTCGCCAGAGAGACGCTGGGTCATTTCCAGGAAGGCGCCAAAGGCGATCTCGACACTCGCCAGAAAGCAATCGGCGAACTGGTTCAGCCGCTCAGGGAATCGCTCGACAAAGTCGATTCAAAGATTCGCGAGCTCGAGTCGACGCGCGCGTCGGCTTATTCGTCGCTTACGGAGCAAGTGAGATCTCTCGCCACAACTCAGACGCAACTGCAAAGCGAAACCGCAAACCTCGTCAAGGCGCTGCGCTCGCCAACCGTTCGTGGACGATGGGGTGAGATCCAGCTCAAGCGAGTGGTCGAGATCGCGGGCATGGAGAATTACTGCGACTTCGACGAACAGCCGAGCCTGATCGGCGAAGACGGCAGGCTGAGACCGGACATGATCATCCGGCTGCCTCTCGCTCGAAACATCGTTGTCGACTCGAAGGCGCCGTTGCAGGCATATCTCGAAGCGCTCGAAGCGCCGGACGATGAAACCCGGGTTGCAAAGCTGAAAGATCACGCCCGCCAGATCAGAACTCATCTCACAAAGCTCGGCGGCAAAGCTTATTGGGAACAGCTTCCAAGCACTCCGGAGTTCGTGTTCATGTTCCTGCCCGGCGAAACGTTTTTCACCGCGGCCCTGGAGCAAGACCCGGGCTTGATTGAATTCGGCGTCGAGCAGCGGGTGATCGTAGCCACTCCAACTACTCTCATCGCTTTGCTAAAGGCGGTCTCCTACGGCTGGCGCCAGGAACGGATGACTGCGAATGCGGAGGACATCAGTAAACTGGGGCGGCAATTGTATGAGCGGCTGAAGACTCTCGCCGAACACTTCTCGGATGTGCGCAAAGGTTTGGACCGCGCGGTCGACTCCTACAACAAAGCTGTCGGCTCGTTTGAAGGGCGAGTGCTTGTGACCGCGCGTCGCTTCAAGGAACTCGGGGCCACAACCGGCGAAGACATCGAGCCGCTCGAGATCGTCGACCGCAAGACGCGATTGATGGACACCGGAGAAACGGGATTGATACCCGGACTGCTTGATGAAGAAGAAACTGCGGACGAGGAAGAGGCGACATTGAAAATTGAAAAAGTAGGAAATGCGGGCGAGGAAGAGGCGGCATTGAAAATTGAAAATTGAAAAATGCAAATTGAAAATTAATAAGTCGCAAGAGCATCGCCGATTTGCAATTTTCAATTTTCAATTCTCAATTTTCAATTCTCGGTTTTTAATTCCCGACTCCTTGCCTCTGGAGCTACGTTGTCCAAACAGATCTGGTTAGCCCCCATCCTCAGCGACAATCGTGAGCACCTGCTCGAGCGCGCGTCGGACGTTCTGGCGTCCGGGCCCGCTGAGGGATTGCTGTACCTCGCCGCGTCGCGTCCGTTGCTCGAGCTCGCCGCCGGTCGACTGCTCGACGGCGCCCGAGTTCGCGGCGTTTGGGGCTCGCTGCCGGTTCACTTGTTTCGCGGGTTCGCAAGGTTCGTGCTCGCAACCGCAACAGAAGATGAAACCGGCTTGCCGCTCGCTCCGCGAATTGCAATCGATCAGGAAGAGCTTCCGGTAAGACGCAGCCTGATTTCACAGATCATCAAGCGGCTGGCTCGAACCGGAACGCTCAAAGCCATCGCGCCGCTCGCGCACAGTGATGGGTGTGTCAATACCGTCGCAAAACTCATAGGCGAGATCCAGCGCGCGGCGATAGACCAGGCCGAACTTCAAACCATCGTCGACGCGCGCGCGCGCGATCAGTACCCGGCGCTCAATCAGGAAATCGAAGGCGGCGCCGCCGCGACCGAGCATCCGATTCCGCTCCAGATCGATTTCGATAGAGAAGTCGCGTTGATCTACTCGGCATATGCGGCCGCACTGCACCGCTTCAACTTAACCGATGACGATGCAGATCAATTGCGAGCGCTGGAAGTGCTGCGCGGCGAAGGCGATGGAAAAGAGGTCAGGCTGCCGTGGCTGTCGGATGTTCGATTGCTCGTGCTTGACGGCTTCTCTGACTTCACTCCGGTTCAAGGCGAAATGCTCAGGCTGCTCATTCCCCAGGTGCCCGATGTAATAGTGAACCTGAACCGCGACGAGCGAAATCTCGAGATATTTCGCCCGTTCGAGCGAACTATTGATCAACTATGTTCAATGGCCCGCTTCGAAGTGCGCGATGTCGCCGAAGCTCCGGCGATCGGGCTTTCGTCCTTGCGCGAACGACTTTTCAATCCCGCTGAAGCTCCGTCTGAGAGTCCTGCCGCAAGTTCGCTGATGATCTCGATGCTCGACTGCGGCAACCGCGTGGCTGAAGTCCGCGCCATAGCGAAAGAAATCAAGCGCCTGGTGCTGCTCGAAGGTTACCGCCCGAGCGAGATCGCTGTGGTCGTTCGAAATCGAGCCTCCTACGAGGAGACAGTCGGGCGACTCTTCGAGGAAGAACGAATACCTTCCGCGGTCGGCCGCCGCATCGAGCTTCAGGAGGTACCGGCAGTTCGCGCGGCTCTAAAACTCTTTGAGGTGCTGATCGCCCAGGGACGAGAGAACGCCGGGCCGATACGGGTAAGCGATATCGCCGATCTGGTGAAGTCGGGTTATTTCTGTCTGTCGGAAACAGAGATGGCTGTGTTGCGGGAGCAGTTCGAGCGAGAACCCGCGAAGCTGGTTGAAGCAGCCTATTGTAAGGGTTCTGATGATTCGCACATGGGTCGCTTCGGCCACTGGGATGCCGACGAACTGGAAAATGTGATTGCGTACGTAGGCGGTGAGCTGCGTGCAGCCTGGTGGGTTAAACGCGCCCGTCAGCTGGCCTACTTGCCTCAAAGGCGTGATGTATCGAAGCTGGCCGAGAGAGAACCTGACGACGAGCTGGACCTGAATGACGAGAATTCGGTCGCTTCCGGGGAACAGCTAATTGCAAAGATGCGGCCCGTCCAGTTTCGAGAGCCCGTTGATGTCCCGCTTCCAGGGTCTGAGCGTAGACTCAAGACCGCTAAGGATATACATCCTGCATTGATCGCGTGGTGCGCGCTTATTGTGGAGCGGTTCGCTGAGCTTATCGAAGGCTGTCCGCGGAACGGTTCGCCGCGAGAATTGCGCGATGCTTTGTTGCGACTGCTGGATCAGCTTCAATTTGCGAGCGAGGTGCGAGGCCGTCAGGGCGGTGATATCGCCGATGCAGAGCTGCCGAGGGTGACGCTGGATCTGCGGGGGCTCGAAGGGCTGCGACGCGCGCTTCGTGCCGCCACGCGAAGCATAGAGATTGCTGAAACTCTGGTGACGGAAAGCGGGTCCTCAACTATCAACCTCGCGAATCTTCTCGAAGAAGGGATGCGATGCGTTCGCGCTCAATCATTGGTGACGAGTCATGGCGATCCGGATGGATTGAAGGTGCTTGAAGTGACCGATGTTCGCGGGCTGCGATTCCGCGCGATCTTCATCGCCGGCCTGGTGGAAGGCGGCTTCCCGTTGAGGCCTTCACGCGACTGGATCTATCCGCACGAAGAGCGAGAGCGGTTGAAGCAATACGGGCTAACGCTCGAGGACATCTCCCCCGATACGCTGCTCAAGGAAGAGCATTACTTCTATCAAGCGGCCTGTCGCGCGACCGAGCGGCTCTATCTGAGCCGGCCGCTGGTGCTGGAGGACGGCTCGGAGACGGTAGCCTCTTACTTCGTACAAGAACTGAGCCGCGCCGTAGCTCCTGATCAAATCAAAAAGGAGGTTATTCGAACTGATTTCGATGGACGTACTTTGTTCGAATCTTCACGTGCTTCGGAGCTTGCCGTGCATTTGGTGCGGCAGGACGAAAGGTTCAGGCATCGAGCTCAAAGAGAAGGCAACTTCCCGGAAGAACTCATCGCCCGGTTGATGACCGCCGCCGCCAAGCGTGGCGCTCTGACTGTATCGGCGCGGACCCGCATCGCGATCGAACGCGAACGCAATAGCCGCTCATTCGGAGAGTTCGACGGCGCGATCAGCAAGGCGAGTTTGATTGCAACACTGAATGATCACTACGGATCCGATCATCCTTTCAGTGCGAGCGAGTTGAGCCTGTACGGCAAGTGCCCGTTCAAGTTCTTCGCTGAAAGGGTTCTCAAGCTCGAGCCGCGAGGCGAAGCAGCATTGGACTTGACGGCGCTGGATGCGGGCAGTCTGTTGCACGAGATACTCAGGCGGTTCTTCGAGCGGCATCGACGCGAACGGCTTACCGAGCTTGATCGTGCAGGGCTACGGCGCGAGCTGGGCGAAGTGGCCGACGAAGTATTCGACGACCATCAGAAAGCCGTTCCTCCTCTCAACCCGCATGTGTGGAGCATCGACCGCGAGATTGGAAAGCTGATGCTCGAACAGCTGCTCGACTATGAGCTCGAGGTTCAGCAGAAGTCGCGATCAAAGGATGTGAGGCCCGTTTACTTCGAGCTTGCCTTTGGCATGAAGGGCAACGCAGTGGATTCTCATTCTACTGAAGAGCGTCTTGAGATCCGGCGCGGTTCCGAAGACCAAACAGAAACCGTGAGCGTACGAGGCCAGATCGACAGAGTGGACATTGCAAATGATGGGACGGCGATCGCGTATGACTACAAGCTGTCGAGGGGCGCCGACCTCGATGATATGACAGAGGGACGCGCGCTGCAGCTTCACATTTATCTTGCCGCGCTAGAGCAACTGCTCCTGCCGGACAGCCGGATCGCGGGTGGCGGGTACTACACAATAAAAGGCAACAGACCGAGACGAAACCAGGGTCTGTATCGGGAAGAGCTGAAGGACTACACGGGGATTGGCAGGACAAGTTCAAACCTTAACGAAGAGAGGTGGAAAGAAACCCGCGACAAGATGAAAGAGCGCATCTGGGAATTCATCGACGGGATGCGTGAAGGTCGATTCCAGGTCGAGCCTTCCGCGCCTGACGCCACGTGTCCAAATTGCGACTTCTCGGCCGTATGCCGCTATGAGAAATATCGAATAGGAAAAAAGAACCGATGACCGACAGAACGACTGAGGACCGGCGACCGGAGAGCGACAGTACGACCGACGGAACGACCGGAGACGGGAGACCGCCGACCGCAGATACGCACGGAACGACCGGAGACGGGAGGCCGGCGACCGCAGATACGCACGGAACGACCGACGACTGGAGACCGGAGACCGGCGAAGAAACGGCCGGACGTCGGTCGCCCGTCGGCGGTCGCCCGCCATCTGTCGCCCGTCCTCCGTCGTTACGCGAGCTCAAGCCCGAACAAAAACTCGCGGCTCACACGCTCGACCAGCACGTCTCGGTGACCGCGGGTCCCGGCGCCGGCAAGACCACGGTTCTTGTCGAGCGCTACCTTCACATCCTTCGCGAAGCCAACATCAGTGTAGACCAAATAGTCGCGATCACCTTCACCAACCGGTCCGCTAACGAAATGCGCGAGCGGCTCAGACGAGAGCTGAATAACATCCTGATCTCGGCGGCGCCCGTTGAGCGCGCGAAGTGGATGCGTCACAAACGGACGCTGGACGGCGCGATTATCACCACCATTCACGGCTTCTGCGCGAGACTTCTGCGCGAGTTTCCAGTCGAGGCCGAAATCGATCCTCAGTTCATTCTGTTGGACGCGCATCAGTCGGCGATGCTCGAAGAGGGCGTAGTCGAGGAAGCGCTCACGGAGTTCATCAGCGCAAAGGATAGCGCGATGACCGCGCTTGCAGCCGGCGTTGGCCGGGTGCGGCTTGTGCGCGGGCTGATCGACATCTATCGCTCGATGCGGAATCAGGGTTTAAATCTTGAAACACTCGCGGCGCAGACCGCGAAAACCCACAAAACACTGAGCGATTACAAACGAGGCGTTGGGGAGCTGGCTGCGAAGATGAGCGAATTTATCGAAATGCGCGGGTTGCCGCCTTCTGCTGAAGAGAAACGGATTGAGGCCGGCAGACGATGGCCGGCTCTCCAGGTGTTTCTGGAAGGTGTTTCGGAATCGACACAACCTGCGGAGTTCTCCGACGCTATTCAAGGATTCCGCGAGGCGACACGGCCAAGGTCGCTGCCGAGAGTCGGTGAGCTGGTCAAAGAGCTTGATGCGTTGATCTGGGAGGAAAATCCCGCCGGCGCAGTCCCGCAAAGCTTTTTCGATCTGCACGCAAGCCGTTACGCGCCGGAGCTGATCAAGGTGATTGGGCAAATTGAGCGAAGGCTCGACGCCGAGAAGCGGCGGAATTCGGCGCTCGATTTTGATGACCTGCAGCTGCGCGCGCTGCGTCTGCTCGAACAACACCCCGAAGTCTTGCGCCGAACGTCGAGCCGGTACCAATTCTTCCTGGTAGATGAGTTCCAGGACACAAATGGTCTCCAGCGCGAGTTGATGGCTAAACTCGCGCTCGGACCCGGGAGGCAAGCAAATCTCTTTATCGTTGGCGACCGCAAGCAATCGGTTTACGGATTCAGAGGAGCGGATGTAGACGTCTTTCGCGAGATGACCTCGATAATCAATTCACAGAACGGCCTGCTCGTTCCTCTTAATCGAAACTTTCGGAGCCAGCGTCCGCTGATTGACCTCTTCAATTTCATGTTCGAAGACGTATTCCAATGCGACGCGCGCTTAACTGTTGAGGAGCGCAATGAGCTTGGTTATGTCGAGCACGAAGCGAGCATTGTTGCGCGCGATGACGCTGATGCGGCGCCTCTGATCGAGTTACTTGTTGACTTGACGGCTAACGACAAATTGCAGGAGAGAGCAACGCAGCAGAAGCCTCGCGAGCGCGATGCCGAGCAATTGGCGGCTCGAATCGCCTCCCTGGTGGGGATTGAATCGATAAGTTCGCCAGGCGCCGGTGATGATCCTCCGATGATGCGCCCGCTCGAGTACCGCGACATCGCGCTCTTGTTTCGAGCCATGACTGAAGTGCATCTCTATGAATCGGCGTTTCGGCGCGCGGGCATTCCTTATGTGACCGTCGACGGTAAAGGCTTTTATGCCCGCGAGGAGATCACCGATTTTATTCAGTTGCTCCGTTTTCTGGACAATAAGACCGATGAAGTAGCTCTGGCCGCGGTTTTGCGTTCTCCAATCTGCGGTTTGTCAGACAACTCGCTGCTGGCGCTTCGATGCGCGCCGCAGAAGGACGGAACCGATGAAAGCGGGCGGATACAAAGACACAACGGAGTTCGGCATCTGCTTGACGCGCTCTGGGTCCATGAGTCGATCGACCTCATCGATTTGGCTGAGCGGCCGGTGCTCGACCGTGCGAGAGAGTTGTTTGAGGAGTGTATAGATCGCGCCAGGCGATCTCGATTGTCAGATCTACTGAGATTCGCGGTTGAGGCGTCGGAGTACCGATTAGTGGCCGCTGCGAACTTCGACGGTGCGCAACGTCTGGCCAATATCGAGAAGATGTTCACGCTGGCAGAACGGTTCGAACGCTCGGGTGCACATTTGATCCGTGACTTCGTTCGCTTCGTTCGTGATTTTGAGGAAGCCGGAGGGCGAGAAAGCGAGGGGCAGATCGACGATTCGGCAGACGCGGTTCGGGTAATGTCCATTCATCAGTCGAAGGGACTCGAGTTTCCGGTGGTGATCATTCCGGATCTTCACCGCCAACCCGACAATAGACGTGAGTGGTGGGCCGTGGACCGGCATCGCGGTCTGACTTTGAAGGTGCCCGATGGAAGAGGCAGGCTTGTTGCGGGCTCCTCATACACGGCGTTCGCCGAGCGAGCGAAGCGGCGGGATGAATTCGAAGGCATGCGTCTGCTTTACGTTGCATCGACTCGCGCGCAGGACAGGCTGATACTCTCTGGCGCCGCTAAAGATCTCCCCAGCTTCCGGAACTCCTGGCTTGGGTGGATCTGCAAAGCGTTTGGTATAGCCAGGGAGTGCGGGAGCGGAGTGCTCAAGCCCAGCGAAGGAGTCGAATTGCGACTCACGCTGAATTTGCGTGAGTCGCCGCTTCAGACGACGAGCCGGGAAGATCCTGAGCTCCAACTCCGTGAGCAATTGGTGTCGCCGGCGAACGAAGGGTTTCCGCTTCTCGAGCCCGTTGCGGCGGAACGCGGTAGCGGCCTGCATCGGTTCAGCGTAACGCAGCTTCTAAACTATCAACGCTGTCCGCGGCAGTATTACTTCGATCGGCTGCGCCACGCGCCGAGCGAGGAAGAAGTCGCCGTATGGAACGACGCCGAAGCCCCCGAGCCGCCTGCGAATCTTACGGCGACGCTTCGAGGCGCAGTGATTCATCGGTTCTGCGAGAAGTTTCAAGAAGGCGATGATCTTCACGAATGCTTGAAGAGCAGCTTCGACGATGTGCTGAGGCAAAAAGCCACGGAACTCGGTGATCGCATCTCTGAGATCGATTCAGAGAAGGCTCTGCGCGACCTGCTGCCGCTCGCGCAGAACTATGTTGGCAGCAAAGTGCGCGAGCGAATCGAATCAGCGCGTGCGATCCCGAACAGCGCACCACTCATCTCGTATCACTCACCCGGCGTCTTCAGCGAGCAGCGCTTTCGATTACGGCGTCCGCTCGGGATTCTGACCGGGACGATCGACAAGCTGCTGATTTCTCCAGCCGCAAATGGCGCGGGCTTGAACGTCGAGATCATCGACTTTAAGACCAATCGGTTTCGAGGAAGACGCGACGCAGGAATGGACGGCCGGCGCGGGATGGTGGGCGCGGAGCAAACGGTCGCTCGCAAAGTACCGGGAAGAGTTGACCGAGGACAACTGGCCTTCGAATTCTTACAACCTGACTCCGAAGCACGAGCTGATTACGATCTTCTGATGCGAGCCGAAATCGAAGCGGCGGCGGCTG
>Ga0137403_10009094_pt1 | contig 11064 bp, 9 predicted proteins | sample CZOMad2_1_16fung_FD_122057 | JGI IMG/M metagenome (GOLD analysis project Ga0137403, IMG submission 122057) | Vadose zone soil fungal communities from Angelo Coast Range Reserve, California, USA - CZOMad2_1_16fungal (Hybrid Assembly) | ecosystem: Environmental > Terrestrial > Soil > Vadose zone...
CCGATTCAATCGGAACGGAAAAGGCTCTAGGGCGCGCGGCGGATTTTATAGAGGACAAAACGCGCGGAGCTATCCAATTCCTCCAGCAGGTTCGGCAGCGGGTTCGCCACGTGCGGCCCGAGCACATAGAGGTAGTCGTAATCCCGGTACCAGGTGCGGATGAAAGGCGGAATGTCGGACGACGTTTGGCCCGCCGCGATCGTGGTAAGCACGCGGATCGGCATCGGCCCGCCATAGGGAATGGCGAGACGCTGGACGGCGGCGCGCGCCCGCACTGGCTGCTTGCCCACCGCGGTGAATACGTTCGGCACAAAGGCGTTGGCGTAATGCACCACTAGCGTCGGCGCATAGGCCATCGGATACCGCGTGAGGTCGTTGAACGGTGGGTCCTCACCCTCGCCGCTGCCCCCAACGAGCACCAGCGAACCGCGGTCGATCTTGTGGAATGAATCGATGATAGCCGCGTAGTCCGCGCGGTAGGACAGCCAGACCATAAATACGACGGCCAGGTTGGCGAGCGTGATGCCGGTGACCGCGGTGAGTGCCGCAATTGTCCATCGTCGGTTGGGCAGCGACAGCGAGCAGAAGGCCGGAACGATCAAAGCCGCCGCGGGAATCACGCGGAGATCGGCAAACGACGTGCCGAGCAGCGTCGAGGGGATTGTAAGATAAAGAATCGCAAAGCCGATCGCGAGCCAAATCCCGGCCGGCTCGAGCTTCAGAACGCCGCGCTTAGCCGCGAAATACAGCGAGGCCATCAGCGCCAGCGCACTCGCCGACGATAACATCAAATTGTAGCCGTTCGTGATGCGAAACAGCCAGAGCGGCTTGAATTCAAAGGACCACGTCGTGCCCTCGCTTCCGATCGAGCCGGCGGTCAATTGCATGATCCCGAACAGCGCCACCGCCGGTATTGCGAGCATCACAAGCCGCAACGCGGCGTCGCGGTACGACACTTTCCGGTCGTAGGCGCGCCACAGCTCATAGAACCCAAGCGTCGCGCCATAGACGCCCAGTGAAAAGAAATGCGCCGTAAACAGCGCCGCGACGAAAACCGCGTTGACGACGAAACGCAGCGGCCACGCGCGCTCCGCCAGCATCAGATAGACGGCGATGCCCCAGAGCGCGACGCCCAGACCGAATTCGAAATTCACGAAACCCCAGGCAAACGGCAGGCAATAGAGGAACATCAGCGCCGCGAAGCCGGCGAGATGGACACGCCCCTTCACGACCCGTTCGAGCACCAGCGCGCCACCGACGATCAATAATTGGCTCAGGAGTAGAAACAGCCGGGTGGCATTTTCGACGCTGATCAACCGCGCCATCTGCGGGACCAGCAAATCCATCGCCAGATTGGGATAGAGCGCCCAGGCCACCTCGTAATACGGGTTGGCATCGGAAGCGCCGTTCCGGCTCAGAATATACATGCGGGCGAGGTGATTGGGATAATCGACCATCGCCGGAATGGGCGTCAGCAGCACGGGGAGAAACGAGACGGCAGCCAGCAGCACAAAAACAACAGTCCCCATGGACCGATCTGAGCCATATCGCGCACCAAGCCGCGCCCTGGCCGTCATGACCTGCCCATCTGAAGAAACCATATCGTCGGATCACTGAATCTAAGCTTATGCGCCGGTGACGGCACATCGAATCGGACCACACCACGCAACAATATTATCACCAACCCAACCAGCCATTGGCAGTTTCTACGATACGCCGGTTGAGAAATTTCTAAGAGGCTCAACGATCTGTTTTCTGACAGTTAAGTCCGAGCACGGCACGAAGCTGCCGGAGGCGGCGCGTCGGGAATCGGGTGGCTTCGGCATCCAAATAACGGACAATGCCGGCCCCCAAGATGGCGCAGGATACCGACCATGTCCGCGAAAGACGACGCGTAGCACCTACCCCCCACCTTCAACCGCCTCGCTTGGTCAAATCTCGCGGCGCAATCGGCCGAACAAGTGGCGCTGGCGGCGACGCCGATCGTGGCGGTGTTGCTGCTCGGCGTCGGCGAGGGCGCGAGCGGGTTGTTGCAGACCGCGTTGACGCTGCCGTTTGTGGTGTTCGCGATTCCATCGGGCCTGCTCGCCGATCGCATCTCGCGACGCGCGTGCTGGCCCGGCTGCCCTTCGGCATCGTCGTCGCGCTGGGGCCGGTGACCGGCTTCGTCGCCGCGATGGTGATGGCGCTGACCATCTTCGTCCCCACGCCGCTGTTGGCCGCCTTGAGCTACTTCCTGCTCGGCGCGGGTCCGATCCTCTGGGTGATCAGTACCACCACGCTGCGACAATCGGTGACGCCGCCGCGGCTGCTCGGCAGGGTCTCGGCGATCAACATCATGAGCTATGGCGCGCGCCCGCTCGGCTCCGCGCTCGGGGCCGTCATCGGCGGCTTTTACGGCGCCGAAACGTGCCTCTATCTCTCGGCCGCAATCTTCGGCACGCAGGCCCTGGTGATCCTGATGTCGCCGGTGGTGGCGCTGGCGCGGCAGCCGGAGATGGTTCCGGGCTAGTGTTTCAACGGCAGCATTAGCCGGCGATGCACCAGTGAATCCAATTCCGTGCGCACCTCGTGCACAACCGTTCGCCAATCGCGCGCCTCGGTCTGCCGAAAGAGACGAGCCGTCGGGTACCACGGTGAATCGGTTCGATGAAGAAGCCATCGCCAATCCGGCACATACGGCAGCAATACCCACACCGGCCGGCCCAGGGCGCCGGCAAGATGAACCACGCTAGTATCAACCGAGATCACAAGATCAAGGTGCGAGATGACAGCAGCGGTGTCCGCAAAGCTTTTGAGTTCCGGACCGAGATCTAGGATTTCCTTTCGCTGATCGAGAATCTCCCGGTCGGCGTGGCGGGCATCCTTTTGCAGACTAACGTACCCGGCGTCCGCATCAAGGAGCGGCAGCAGAACCTCCAACGCCATCGAGCGGTTACGGTCGTTGGTGTGACTCGGGTTGCCGGACCACACCAGCCCGATCCGAGGCGACTTGACCGACGCCAGGCGGTTCTTCCAGGCGTCTGCGTAATTGCCGACCGAGATGTAGTGTGTTGCTGACGGAATGGTGTCAAGAACCGTGTCGAACGCCAGCGGTAAACTGCAGAGCGAACAGTGGAGATCGAAATCCGGAAGAGTTTCTCCGTTGGAAACAAGCTTCGAGACACCAGCCAGCCCGGAAAGAAGTTCGTACAACTCCTTCTGGACCTCCAGGATTACATTTGCACCCATGGCAGCCACCATGGGTACGTATCGACAAAAATGGAGCGCATCGCCCAATCCTTGATCGTTGTGGAGCAATATCGTTTTGCCGCGGAGCGGCTCGGCGCCTAACCACAACGGGCACTTAAAGTTACGCTCTATAAGAGGTAGCTTAGGAGTCTTCCAGCGCCATTCGGCTTCGACCCACCCGGTCTTTAAATCTCCAACACGAAGCCGGTTGATGGCGAGATTCCAGTGCGCATTGGGATAGTCTGACTTAAGGGCGATCGATTTTCTGTAGCTCTCCGCCGCTTCGTCCATCCTAAACAACTCATCGAGAACGAGTCCGCGGTTTGCGTGGGCTTCCGTGAAGTCGGGCATGAGGGCGATGGCGCGCTCGTAATGCGCAAGCGCCTCCTCGTTCCGGCGAAGCGACATCAGAACGTTTCCCCTGTTGTTGATGAATTCAGCTTTATCAGGAGAGAGAGAAAGCGCGCGATCGAACGTCGCAAGAGCCTCTTCAAGGCGTTTCAATTCGTGCAACGTTAATGCGAGATTGTGAACCGCATCCACGAAATCCGGCTTGATCTGTAGCGCCTTACGGAACTGCGCGATGGCTTCATCCCGTCTGTTAAGACGACTTAGGCACATCCCGCTATTGCTCAAGACTTCAATCTGATCCGGCAAAATGGCCTGCGAGCGATCAAACCTCACAAGGGCCTCTTCAAACCGATCCCGTTCGAGCAGAAGCGTGCCGCCTTTGTTTGCCGCTTCCGCACTGGTAGAATCAAGCGTGAGAGCATGGTCGTAAGTCAGCAAGGATTCGTCATATTGACCTTGCGCCCGCAGGAGATCGCCCAAATTGATCCACGCCCTGGCGGAATTCGGAGCCAGTTTGATCGCCAGATCATAGCTCTTTCTCGCCTCTTCGAACCTGTTCTTCTGACGAAGAACGGCCCCGAGATTTGAGAAATATTCCGCATTATTCGGATTGGATTTGATCGCCGACGCGATGAGATCGATCGCGGTATCGAGTTTACCGCTCTGTGTATGGATCAGGCCGAGAAGATGAAGAGAATCGGCATGGTTCGGATCGAGGGCTAACGCTCGGCGGCAGCGGTCTTCGGCCGGTCCCAATCGAGCGGATTGGAAGTGCCGAAGGGCGGCGTCAAAAAGATCTGACGGTGAGCGCTTCTCTTTCTTATCCTCGTGACCCTTAGTGCGCGCCCGTTGCCGGCTCATTTCGCGGCTCGTTTAGGATTGATATCGGCCAGTATCTTGTCGCCGGAATGGATCGCGAGAATGTTAATGCCCGCATCCTTCGTGGTGTAACCCCGGTCCCGAAGCCAGCCTGTTAACTGCTCGGCGTCGGCCTTAATCTTCTCTATCAGGAGAACCGGACGGCTTCTTTCGACAGTCTTTTCGGCCCCCTGGAGCGCCTCCAGCTCCATGCCCTCCACATCGAGCTTAATGAAATCCACCCGAGCAGCGCCGATGTCATCAAGCGCCAGCGTCCGAACCTCGACGGTGTTTTCGGTATAATTAATGGCCTGACCGATGAATTCATTGTTGGCTCGCTGACGAAGCTCGAGACTTCCGAAGCTCGCGTGAGCCGTATAATTGGGGCTGGGAATCTTCATGGCGCCCGCTTGGTGGCCAACGCCATAGCCGGCTTGGGCGTTGATCATGTGAACATCGAAACGGTTCACGATCATCGTCCCGTGTTTCGATGAAGCAAGTACGAACGCCAGCTTGCGAAGCCCATCCATAGCTATTTCCCCATGCCCCTCAGTTGCATCAGGACCGACAGGGTCAAACGCGTCCCGAATCATCCCGAGGATAGCTTAGCTCGCGACGGGGCCTTGGCCGAAGCAGATTCGAAACTCTCAGCGCACGCGCGGAGCAATCTCGTCCTCGGCGCGCAGCAGCCAACTCATCAGCATCAAGGCAGCAAGCGCGCCACAAAACTCGGCGGCGATGAAGCCCGGCAGGTCGATGGGGCGAATGCCGGAAAACGTATTCGTCATCGAGCGCGCGATCGCCACGGCCGGATTGGCAAAGGAGGTCGACGACGTGAACCAATAGGCCGCGGTGATGTAAAGACCGACCAGCCACGGCACGGATGTGCGCTCAAAACGAATGCCGGCGAGAATCGTCGCGACTAGGCCGAAGGCGGCCACGCTTTCCGCCAGCCACTGCGCGCCGCCAGTGCGCACCTTGAGGGAAGCATCTAATAGCGGCAGCGCGAACATCGCATGCGCCGTCATGGTTCCGATCAGGCCACCGGCAATTTGCATCACCATATACGATACCGCTTCGCGCAAGCCGAGATCGCGCTTGAGGGTAAAAATCAAGGTGACGGCGGGATTGAAATGCGCGCCTGAAATCGGGCCGAGAATGGTGATGAGCACCACGAGCATCGCGCCGGTGGCAAGCGTGTTGCCTAAGAGCGCGAGCGCCACATCCTTGGTGAGGCTTTCGGCCATGATGCCGGAGCCGACCACGGTCGCAACCAGCAAGGCGGTTCCGAGCGCCTCCGAAACCAGACGGCGGAGAAGATCGAATTTTTGCATGAGCGGCCTCTGTCAACCGGCCTTTTTGTCCGGGCTGGAGATCTCCTGGCCGAATGTCGCGCCTTCGATGCGGCCGATGTCGCGCAGCTTCGCTCCCAGCGACAGACGATCGATGCTTTCCAAAGGCAGGCTCGTGAAGATCGCGATGCGATTTTTCAAATATCGAAACGCCGCGACCAACGCCGCTTCCTTCGCGATGTCGGCTCCTTCCACTTCAGCCGGGTCTTCGACGCCCCAATGCGCCGTCATCGGCTGACCGGGCCATACCGGACAGGCCTCGCCGGCCGCGTTGTCGCAAACCGTGAAAACGAAATCCATCGGCGGAGCATCGGGCCGCGCGAACTCTTCCCAGCTCTTCGAGCGTAAATCGGCCGTGGGATAACCCAGACTGTTGAGAACCCTGATCGCGAAGGAATTGACGGCGCCCCTCGGCTGACTTCCGGCGGAAAAACTCCGAAAATGCGGATGGCCGTCTTTGCGAAGGATCGATTCCGCCAAGACCGAGCGTGCGCCGTTGCCGGTGCATAGAAAAGAACGTTGTAGATGCGATCAGACATTTGGATTCCCAAACATGCAGGGTTCAAACATATCGCCCCCAGACTTTTGGCCCTCAGACTTGCGCCTTCCTCTTCGGCTTCGGCGGACAACAGGGCGTGAGGTTCTCGATCAACGGCGCGCAGATTTCCGGCCGGCCTTCGCAACAATCCCGCAGCATGAACAGCACCATGGCCTCGAAACGCTTGAGATCGGCGCGATAGACGATCGAGCGGCCGAACCGTTGTGCCGACACCAGCCCCGCGCGCGACAAAATCGAAAGATGCGACGACATGGTGTTTTGCGGGACCGCGATCGCCTTGGCGATGTCGCCAGCCGCAAGTCCCTCCGGCTCACGTTTCACCAGCAACCGAAACACCTCAAGCCGGGTCGATTGGGCGAGCGCCGCGAGCGCGAGAATGGCGTCTTCGGATTCCATATATCGAGAATTATCGATATATTCGGCGACAAGTCAAGGCTGTTGCTGGGTGCCAAAGCCGGGCTGAACCCACTAAGATCAGTAGCGATCCTCAATTAAAGCTGAGCCGATGATTCTTCACTCGACCATCACCTGCCCGCATTGCGCCGTTGCGAAAACGGAGACGATGCCGACCGACGCCTGCCAGTTTTTCTATGAATGCACCGGCTGCGGCACCCGGCTGAAGCCGAAACCGGGGGATTGCTGCGTGTTTTGCTCCTACGGCACCGTGCCCTGCCCGCCTATACAGGCCGTCCGCTCGGGCGAACCAGGGGCTGCTTCCTGCTGTGCGTAGGACGTCGGCACCTGCTATTTCACATTCGATTGAAGAATAATATCGAATCAATTATTGGTCGATATAAGGGTGCCTCAAGATGCGCTGGCACGAGCCTAAGCGGATCGACATGCAATCAAATTCGTTTGGCCTGAGGTCAGTATCGGCAGAACCTCTGTCTTGCAAAATATGTGACGGTGCGGCGGCGCTGTATGGCGTTGTCGATATGCATCGCCCCTGCGAAACTCCAGGCGTCGTGCGACCACCTCTGTCGGGTGTGCCCATCTATTATCGCCGCTGTGCGGCGTGTGGCTTTCTATTCACTGATGCCTTCGACGATTGGGGCATGGATCAGTTTAAGACGCACATCTACAACGATGGTTATCTCGCCTTCGATCCAGATTACGCGATCCAGCGGCCAAGCAATAATGCCAAAACAATAGCTGGACTTTGGTCTGCCCATAGATCCGATATGAGGGTGCTCGATTACGGTGGGGGCAACGATGTGCTCTGTGCGGTGCTTCGTGCCAACGGCTTTCGAGAGGCGGTAACTTACGATCCCATGGTGCCGCAACACTCCCAACGGCCCGAAGGGAAGTTCGATCTGGTTACGTGCTTCGAAACGCTTGAACATGTGCCCGATCCGATATCTAGCATCGCGCAGATCGTTGAATGCGTAGCGGAGCCCGGCGCTGTCTTTTATTCTACGCTTACGCAACCTGCGGATTTCGATAAGCACGGCATGTCTTGGTGGTATGTCGCGCCACGTAACGGGCATATCTCGATTTTCACCAAACAATCTCTGGCAGTGGCCTGGGGCCGTCATGGCTTCAAGACCGCCGCGTTGAACGACGGCGTTCATCTCGCCTTTCGAACGCTGCCAGAGCACTGGGGAATAACGGTCCAGGCCTAGGGACTACGCCTTCTTTTTTGTATCTCTTGTTGGCAATTGAGTGCCGCTTGACGCCTGCGACCTCCCCGATGCAAATGCCAATGCGAGAGGTCAAACCCGGGCGGACGACGCCGGCAAGGAACAAGAATGGCCTGTAAGCCATGAGCGAGCGCCGGCTTCCGATCATTCTGGCGCTCGGCACCACGCAAACGTTGGCGTGGGCTTCGAGCTATTATTTGCCGGCGATTTTGGCCGACCCGATCGCACGCGACCTCGGTTTCTCCTCCAACTGGGTCTTCGCCGCCTTCTCGGCGTCGCTGGTGATTTCCGCACTGCTTGGTCCGCGCATCGGCCGGCGGATCGACCTCGTCGGTGGCCGGTCCGTGCTATCGGCTTCCAATTTGACCTTGGCCGCGGGGCTCGTGCTGCTCGGTTTCACGCATTCTATCCCAATGTTGCTTCTCGCCTGGTTGTTGCTGGGCATTGGGATGGGGTTCGGCCTGTACGATGCCGCTTTTGCCACGCTCGGACGCATCTATGGCAGCACCGCGCGCCAGGCGATCACCGGCATCACGCTGCTCGCGGGCTTTGCAAGCACCGTCGGATGGCCGCTGACGGCGTGGGGATTAGAAAGCATTGGTTGGCGTGACACCTGCTTCGCCTGGGCGGCGGCGCACATCGTGATCGGCCTGCCGCTCAATTTTCTGATGCTGCCGCCCGTGAAGGACGCGAGCCCGGTAACTGAGACCTTCGTTAAGCCTCACATCGCGATCGATCGAACGATGATCCTGCTGGCGTTCACTTTCGCGGCCGCCTGGACCGTCACCGGAGCGATGGCGGCGCACATGCCCCGAATACTCGAGGCCGGAGGAGCGACGACCGTGCAGGCGGTGGCAGCCGGCGCGCTGTTCGGACCGGCGCAAGTGGTTGCTCGGGTCATTGAGGCGAGTTTTCTCAGCCGCTATCATCCGCTGCTGTCGACCCGGCTGGCCTGCCTGACGCACCCGATCGGCGCAGCCATCCTCGCGATCGCAGGAGGCGCGGCATCTGGTGCGTTCGCGATCTTTTTCGGCCTTGGCAACGGCATTTTGACGATCGCGCGCGGCACCTTGCCATTGGTGATCTTCGGCCCGCAAAATTATGGCTATCGCCTCGGCCTGATCGGCGCGCCGGCGCGGATGGCGCAAGCACTCGCGCCGTTGGCGTTCGGCTTGCTGATCGAGAAGTTGGGAATCCGTGTCCTGATCGTCTCCTCCGCGCTCAGCCTCTCAGCGCTGCTGGCGCTGTTTCTGCTTGGGAAAAAGCCGATACCGTGATCCCTTGCGGGCGTTATATCTCCCGCGCACCACCTGACGGCTCATCTTAAGAAAAAAACAACCCCCACTTCCCTATGGTAGCCGCCAAGAATCGGGTCCTTAACTTTCAAGTTTTCTGCCCACCAAACCCAGCGATCCGATTCCAGCATTCGCACCTGTCGGCGGCGCGCGAATGTCAAATCCATCCCACCGGTATCCATGCCGAGAGGCTGGATTAACGCCACCCATACGGCGCGGCCCGATATTTTCCGGGACGCAGCCGTTTCGAAGAAAGCGATCATGTTGAAACGACTGTCGATTTCCAACCGTTTATTGTTGTTCATCCCGGTGCTGTTGGTGAGCCTTGCCGTCACGATCTGGTTCGGTCTCAGCGAGATAAGGTCGAACCTTCTCGAAGACCGCAAGGACATGATCAAGCAACTGGTTCAGGTCGCCACCACCATCGTCGACGGCTGGTATCAAAAAGAAAAATCCGGCCAGCTCAGCCGCGAGGACGCGCAGAAGGGGGCCCGCGATGAACTGTGGCGCCTGCGCTATGCCGACAACAATTACCTCTTTATTCAGCGCTATGACGGCCTGTCGATGCTGCAACTCGACCGCAGTTTGGAAGGGAAGAATCGCATTGATTCCACCGATCCCTACGGCGTTCCGACAGTCCGACGTCTGGTCGAGGCGGCACAGCGTGGCGGCGGATTCGTCCATTATCATGCCACGCGTACCGGCGGCATTGCCAGCGACGCCAAGAACACCGCGCCCAAACTTTCTTATGCCTTCGGCTACGACCCCTGGCAATGGTCCATCGGCACAGGCATCTATATCGATGATGTCGATGCCGTTTATAGTCGTATCGCACTGTTCTACGGCGCGCTCGGCCTTGTCATCCTGACGCTCGCGATCACGCTTGCCTATCTCATTGCGCGCTCGATCAGCAGGCCGCTCTCATTGATCACCGAACAGACGAGCAAGCTCGCCGAGGGCGATCTCGCCGTCGCGGTGTCATTTCTGAAGGAGGCGCACGAGGTGGGGCGATTGGCCCGCGCCCTCGACGTGTTCAAGACCAACCGCCTCAAGGCCGATGAGATGACGGCGATGCAACGCAACGAGCAGGCTACGAAACTGCGCCGTCAAGAAGCCGTTGAAATGCTCATCAACGATTTCCATGACCGCACGACGCGCGTGATCGAGGCCGTGATGCACGCCGCCGAACGCGTCCAGTCGCTGTCCGGCGATCTAGCCGACATGGCGACGCAAAGCCGCAGCCGGATCGCCGCGGTGAACCAAGCGTCGAACGATACCACCGGCAACGTGCAGAGCATCGCTGGCGCAGCCGAAGAACTGTCGACCGCCGTCGGCGAGGTGAGCCGGCAAGCGAGTGAATCCACGGCGGTGGCGGAACGCGCCGTCAACGAGGCGGATGAGACAAACACCACGATGCGCAGCCTCGCCGCGTCGGCGAACCGGATCGGCGAGGTGGTGAAGCTCATCAATGACATTGCATCGCAAACCAATCTGCTCGCCTTGAACGCCACGATCGAGGCGGCGCGTGCCGGCGACGCCGGCAGGGGCTTTGCCGTGGTGGCGAGCGAAGTGAAGGCGCTGGCCAACCAGACGACCAAAGCCACCGAGGACATCCAGAGCCAGATCGGCGGTATTCAGGACGAGACCTCTCGTGCGGTAGCGGCAATCTCCAGCATCGGCACGACAGTGAGCGACATGCGCACCATGGCGACGGAGATCGCCGCAGCCATGCAACAGCAGGGCACGACAACCCAAGACATCGCCCGCCACATTGCCGA
>Ga0137403_10009096_pt1 | contig 11062 bp, 14 predicted proteins | sample CZOMad2_1_16fung_FD_122057 | JGI IMG/M metagenome (GOLD analysis project Ga0137403, IMG submission 122057) | Vadose zone soil fungal communities from Angelo Coast Range Reserve, California, USA - CZOMad2_1_16fungal (Hybrid Assembly) | ecosystem: Environmental > Terrestrial > Soil > Vadose zone...
CCGGGAAGTGCGCGCGCGGGCTGGAGGCGCTGCGGCACTACCGCTGCGAATGGGACCCGCGCCGCCAGGCCTTCCGCGAACGCCCGCTGCACGACTGGGCGAGCCACGGGGCGGATGCGTTCCGCTATCTCGCGATGGGGCTCAGGGAGGGGAGGGAGGAGCGGATGCCGGTGATCAGGTATGACGATCGGGGGGTGGTGTAGGGGCGGGGCGCAGAAAGTTAGTGACTCGTTCGTCGAAATATGCCAGGATCATTCTTAGAATACTCTGTGATCATTCGTAGATGGAGTCCGAGATATGCCAAAGAACGCAACGATAGCGAAGGCCAGACCGGGTATGCCCAATCTGTCGGAGGTGCTGCGGCGCGACGCTGACCCCAAGCTTTCAACGGCAACGCTCGCCTATCGGGCGCTCGCCGCATATCTCATGTCCATCAAGACGGTTGCTGATGCGGCGAGCGTATCGTCTGGCGAGATGACATTGAGTGGCCCCGACAAGACCGTCCTGCAATTGATTGATGGGTCGATATGGGCGCGCATTGATCAGGAGGCCGACAAGGTGACGCACATTGGCTTACACAGCGGGAAATCCGACGACTACTTTGCAATCTATCGCCACAACAGAAGTGGCAAGTTGCAACGGATTCGATAGATTGCGTGCGATCCGATCTACAATAAATCGTCAGGAGAATGAGCATGCGCCTAAGCGCAAAAGGTAAGAGTGTGGCAATAGAAATGTCATTCTGGATGACAGAGGATGGCGCCATCCATCTTGTGTCGAATGACCGCGATGCTCCTACGTTCCATGTCGCAGTCCGCGACAAGAAAAGCAAACCTAGTGGGCATCCCTACCTATACAGAGAACTAGCCAAGTGCCTCAGAAAAATGGGCGCGCCGGCGCCAGCCTACACTGCCGAATCGAGCTAGAAGGTCAACGTCAAGATCAAGATAAGTTAGGTCGGAGATCCTGGCGCTTCCAATCGACTCGGTAGATATCTCTCCGATGTACAAGCACATCTATTTCGAGCCGTGGATCGGCAGGTACTACCGCAAGCGGCCGAGACCACGCATTCTTGTGCTCGGCGAGTCGCATTATGAAGCGTCCATTCAGAATCGCGACTTCACGAGGAAACTCACCGAACAGTTTGTCCGGGGCGACTGGGCTCACCGCTTCTGGACGAACATCAGCCAAGTGATCAGTGGCCGCCATCATACGGAAATCGATCGGGCGGCGACCTGGCATGGGATTGCCTTCTACAACTATATTCAGGTTATTGCGGCGAACCGGCCGCGAAAGGCACCGACGCCGCAGATGTTCAGCGATGCGGAGCCCGCCTTCTTCGAGTTGCTGGCGAAGCTTCGGCCGACACACGTCATTGTTTGTGGATTCCGACTCTGGTGTGATCTGCCGCCGTTTGGTGGCCGGACAGGGACGTTCCGGCAGGGTAGGAGGGTGCACCCTTGGGGCGAATATGTCGTCGGTGGGCATGTAATTCGAGCGATGCCGATTTGTCATCCGTCGACGGGTTTTTCAGCCCCGCATTGGAATCCGGCCGTACGACGGTTCTTGAGTGACGATCTTCCGGATAGGCGCAGGCGGTAGTGCGCAAATTTCGGTAAAATGAACGGCTTGTCTGCAACCCGTATCTGACCCCGATAGTCATCGTGGTAGGACGGGATGATTTGTCCATTTCCCGTCAATCACGCAGATGATGCCATTCGTTCTCCGCGAGCGCTCTTAGTGCGGCGCCTACCGTATCCAGAACGCCATGCCCCGCCGCCCATTCGATGTGCGTCCGCAGTCGAAGAATCTTGTCGAGATTCGAGCTGTACGACCACCCGCCGAGAATGAGCGGTGGAGGTGGATCGTAGCCTGCGCCGACTTGGCGCCGATCCGGGAGCATCTCCCAAATGCGTTGCCAGTGATCGGGTAGCGGACACACTCGTCCGTTTGCCTGAACGTGCTCCAACAGAGAGGGCAGAGACTCATTGGTTGTCATTGGCAGTTCTCTGCTACCGGAACCGAAAGGAATCGCGGCGAGTGATCCCGCCCGCACTCCTCACTTACCCAGATGATCGAGGTGCACCCGGCCCGAGGGCAGCTTGGCGGCGATCTCCAGGGAGCCACCGGCGGCCTCGACGTAGCGGCGTAGCGTGCGGATCGACATGTCGGATTGGCGCTCCAGCTTGGAAACCGCTGCCTGGCTGATGCCCAGCGCCTTGGCGAGCTTTACCTGCGTCAGCTTCTCCTGGCGGCGGAGCTTGGCAAGAATGGCTTGGGCGCGCACCTCGGCCTGGCGGCGTGCCGTCGGCGAAAGTTGCTTGCGCAGCTCCGCGAAGGGTCTAGCCATCATCGTTATCCTTTGGCCGTTGCTGCGTCAGCGACGTTCCGTGCATGGCGCATTTCATGAACGTATCCGACGTGGACTCGGCGATCAAATCGCAAAATGCCCAAGCGTGAGCTCTTGAAATTGATAACCCAATGGGTTACAGGACACACTGTGAGCAAGACAGTCTTCAAAGGCATCAAGGCCGGCCTCGAGGACGCTCTCGCCGATCTCCGCGGCGAGCCCGGACATGTGGTCAAGGTCACGACCATCGTCCCTGTCGACGTCAAGAGCGTGCGCGAGAAGACCGGACTCAGCCAGGAGGATTTCTCACGCACGTTCGGTGTTCCCCTCGCCACCTACCGCAAGTGGGAGCAGGGACAGCGCGCCCCGACCGAGGCATCGCTTCTCCTGCTCCATGTGATCGATCGTCACCCCAAGACGGTGCTGAAGGTCGCCAAGCAGGTGCGACGCATCGGAGAGCGGGCTGCCTGAGGAACGCGGAGCGGAATAGGGGACTGTCCCCATAGGCGCGGACGAGGTGATCGTCGCGGCGACCGCGTTGGAAGACCGGAAGCTGTGGGAGCGGCTCGACTGAGCCGCGCCCCTTTTGCTGCCCCCGCTGCGCTAGGGCACCTGCTCTGCATTCAAGGGCGGCAACGTCGGCGTCTGCGGCGGCTCGGCGAGCGTGATCTCGCCGCACTCGAGACACTTCGCGTAGCGGCGCTCGTCCGTTCCGATCAGGACCAGCGAAGCACCGTGGCCGCACTCCGGACACTTGAATTCCATGTCGCCCTCCCCGTTCCCAAGAGAACCGCGCGCCGATCATTGAAAATTCGGGCGCGCGTCGCAACCGCAAAACACGAAAGAGCGAGATAAGTTCCGCGCCTGGTGCGCGCCCTCGCCATCTGCCGGATCCGCGCGCTTTCGCATTTCCCCTTCGGCGTGCTGCCGGTAAGATGCGGACCGAGGCTGCGCACGAACAGGAGATGGGCATGGGCGAGATTGCGTTGGCGGACGAAGTGGTGACGACGGAGCGGCCGCTCTCGGCCGGGGAGATGGCGGCCTTCCACCGCGATGGTTATGTCGTCATCCCCGGCTTCTTCTCCGCCGCCGAGATCGAGCCGCTGCGGCAGGCCTGCCTGGCCGACCCCACGATCGGCGGCCGCATCCGCGCCGTCGCCGACAGCGACGGCAACGCGCAGGAGGTCATCGGCTGGACCGAGACCAGCGACACCTGGCTCGGCAAGGTGGCGTTCATCGCCCGCATGGTCGACGGCGCCGAGGCGCTGCTGGGCCAGAGCTGCTACCACTGGCATTCCAAGCTGACCATGAAGCGCCCGGGCACGAAGGGCCGGTGGGACTGGCACCAGGACTATCCCTATTGGTACAAGGAAGGTTGTCTGTGGCCGGACATGCTGACCGCTTGCGTGGCCGTCGACCGCTGCGACGAAGCCAACGGCTGCATGAAGCTGGTGCGCGGCTCGCACCACCTCGGGCGCGTCGATCACATGCAGGTCGGCGAGGCCGTCGCCTTCGACCCGGTGCGGCTGCAGCTGGTGTTCCAGCAGTGCGAGGTCGTGCCGATGCTGCTCGAGCCGGGCGACGCCTGCTTCTTCCACAGCAACACGCTGCACGCCTCGGGCGCCAACCTGTCGGAGCGGCCGCGCACGCTGCTGCATTGCTCGTACAATACGATCGTCAATTCGCCCTTCATAACCGAGGGGCAGCAGCACCATCGCTACAAGCCCTTCCGCAAGGTGCCCGACGATGCGCTGCGCGCCGGCCACTGGCGCGACGTCTACGAAGGTCACCTCTTCAGCCAGCGCAGACAGAAGGTCGGCGAGGTCAGCGACTACGGCTACAAGATCCTGAAGACCGGATGAGGCGGCTTGCGATCGGCTTCGCCGCTGGCAGGATTCCCGCCAGCGACCAGATTCCGCGCGTTCGCTGGCAATCCGGCGGCATTGCGCCGCGGCGGTGTTATTGTCAGGGGACGCCGTAGACGCCAGAATGACGCCGCTGGTGCCAAGAGCGGGGGAGCAGGATGGTCACCATCAACTGGGCGAGCGTTGGCCGCGCCGATCCGAAGGCCGACTCGGTGGCGCGTGCGGACAGGTTCTTTCCGTTCCCGAACTCGGAGTCCGCCGACGCGGGCGAGCGCAACATCGCCACGCTGATCCTGGGCGGGTTGAAGGGGGCAATCGACTTCATCAACGACAAGGTGCGCACTCACAAGCCGTGCAACGACTGCTACCGGACGCTGCCGAAGAAGCGCTCGTTCCAGGAGGTGTGGGACGACCCGGATGTGTGGATTCACTACAACGGCGTCTCGCAGAGCCTCGGCTTCAACCGCTTGGGGACGAAGGAGATCGCGGTCTGCTTCAAGTCGTTCATGTCGCCGGTGGGGCAGCCGGGAAAACCGAACGTCATGCAGGTGGCGGCCACCATCGTGCACGAGCTCGCCCACGTGAACGGCGCCGAGGGCGATCCGGACAAGCGCGACAACTCCGCCGAGCGCATGCTGAAGTGCTGCCTGCTGGGGCAGATGTTCAATCCCGAGGTGTTCGGGGCCATCGACCGCCAGGTCGAGGAAAACCGCGACGATCAGCGCAACATCCTGGTCTAGTTTTCGAGACGCCTCCGGCCGACCGGGTTCCCCGGCAAGGCCGTCGAGGCCCTCGCCACAGAGGCCGAGACGCTGATCAAGAGCGCCATGTAAGGGGTCATCCGCGGGATCGCCGATGGCGGCGCCGCGATGCGCCCGCTACGGGATGATGCGCTCCCGCCGCAGGCGGTCGAAGAGGTCGGCGAAGGACGACCAGCTCGTCCGATAGTCGAGGAAGCCGAGGTCGCGGCTGCGGCCCATGTCGGCGCAGGTCTCCTGGGTGCGGCCGAGATCGGCATCGACATGCCACCAGGGCGCCAGGCGCTCGAGCGGGATCGGCTGCAGGCCGCGGCGGACGACGATGCGGGCCCAGTCGGGGCCGGCATCGGCGAGCGTCGCGGCCAGCGGGCTCGGCATGCCCGCATAGGGCGCCGGCGCGAGGCCGAACCAGCCGGCGATGCCCTGCCACATCTTGCGCCAGCGGAAGACGTCGCCATTGACGGTGTTGAAGGCCTTGTCGGCGGCGGCTGATGTGGTCGCTTCCCACAGGAGATGGGCGGCCAGCAGGCGGGCGTCGGTCACGTCGACGAGGCCGGCATATTGCTGCGGCGAGCCCGGAAAGACGAACGGGCGACCCGTCTCCTTGCACAGGCTGGCGTAGACGGCGAGGGAGGTGCCGAGATTCATCGCATTGCCGGGCGCGTAGCCGATGACCGTGTGCGGGCGGGCGACGGACCAGGTGAAGTCGTGCGCCTTGGCGGCGGCGAACAGGATGTCTTCCTGGATGTAGTAGAAATTCTCGCCGGGCACGCGCGGCTGGTCCTCGGTGAAGGGCGTGTCGAGCGCGTGCTTGGCGAAATTGTCGAACGAGCCCAGATAGTGCTTGAGGCCGGTGACCAGGGCGGCGTGGCGCAGGCGGCCGGCGGCGGCCGTCGCCTCCAGGGCGTGGCGGAGCATGGCGCCATTGACGCGGCAGTTCTCGGCCTCGGTCGGCTGACGGCTCCAGGTGACGAAGAAGAGGTGGGTGGCGGGCGTGGCGCGGGCGAGCGCGGCGCGGGTCGACGCCTCGTCGGTGAGGTCGCAGGCGACATGCTCGATATCCGGCATGTCCGCCGGGCGGTGGCGGGAGACGCCGACGATGTGCCAGCCGCCGGCCGTCCTCAGTCGATCGGCGAGGGCGCGGCCGCCGATGCCGCTGATGCCGAAGATGACGGCGACGTTGTCTGCCATGCCCATTCCATGCCCTGTTGCCAGCGTTCTTGATCAGGAGATGTTGCGTTTTTTCTAATGTCTTCTACTGGTTCCACGAAGGTTGTGCCCCCTTTTAAGGCGGCCATAGCGCTATTTCCTGTTGCATAGGGCGTTGAGTGCCCTGAGCGTCACCGTGGACATGTCATACTGCCGCTCCGCGAAATGCCCTTCGAGATACTCGGTCAGAATCCCAGCGATATGCGCGCCGGTCATCCCGTACAAACATCCGTTCAACTGCGACGCTCTTTCTATCGGCGCTCCCAGATAGGGCGCAGACAAGATGCCTTCGACAACGCCGGTCGCGTAGGCCAGGCGCTCGGATTGGGACAGTGCGAGAAAGGCTTCGCCCGTGAGAAACGGCCTGTGCACGTAAATCTCCGCATTTGCGACAGCGGATAGCATTGACGCGGCACAAGCAATGAAAAGAACGACTAGCCTAGCCGCATGGCCCAGCGAGTCGCGGCAGTCCCGCATTCGCCGCGGAAGTGACCATTCTCCTGGCTTGGTTTGCTTCGGCACGTCCGCGCACTCCCGCACTCTCCGGCGACAGCGTCGCCCATGGCCGCTCGATGCGGCTAGGCAGATATATGGTCAGATCAAAACGCCATCAATGCGCCTACTCACAGATCCTGTAGTTCGTCGTTCGGCCATGCAGGCCGAGATCGACATGCAGGTGTTCGGCGTGGGCGGCGTCGCTGCCGGGGCCGAGCACGGTGAGGAAGTAGCCGCAGGCCGTGGCCCTGACCCCAGCGAGGAAGGTCGCTTCGGCCGGTGCCAGCTGATCGTGCGGGCGCACGGCGACGCGGCGGCCGTCGCGCAAGGCGAAGGCGGCGATGTCGAGGGCGTTGCCCTTGGCGTGCTCGCTGAGCTTGCCGGCCACTTCATTGTTGCGGTTGCGGCAGACGTAGCCCGGCCCGGTCTCGATCGCCGCCAACCCGGAGCCCAAATGATGGCGCGCCAGCGGCTCCACGACGTTGCCGATCCAGTCGGCCAGCCGCTCCGCCAGCCGGCAATCGAGCGTCGGCTCTCCGGTGAACTGAATTTCGTCCGCGCCGATCGCCAGCGACCGCAACCTGACCGGCAGCGGTATCGCGCATTTCCCCTCGCTCACGGGCGGCGCGAACACGAACGTCACATGCCCGGCATCGAGCCGCGCCTGGCATTGGGCGGGAGTCATGACGCTCTCGTCCTCGGTGCCTTGCTGCGGCGCATCGTTCGCCTGCGCAAGAACCGCACGCGCATGCGCGGAACAGCCGAGCGCGATCGCCGTGGCGAGGGCGAGTGCATGTACGCGGGTGGTCCGAATCCTTTTCATTTCGTCACAGAGTCGGGCGTCACCGAATCGGGGACTGTCCCCTCCCTTTCTAGTCGCGCCGGGCCTCGAAGGTGATGACCTTGTCGTCGCGGCCGGGCGGGCGGCCCGGCTGGTAGCTGCCGGACATCGTGACGTCGCGGAAACCCGTTGCCTTCAGGGCCAGCTCGAATTCGCGGATGCCCCACCAGCGCATGGTGAACAGCTCCAGCTCGGAGTCGACGAGGTGGCCGTCGCGCCAATGTTCGTAGCGCAGATAGGTGACCGTTCGCTGGGCCAGGTAGTCGACGTCGGTGTGCTCGTCGGTGAGGGTGAGGACGTCGCCGTCGGCGGTGGTCCAGCTGCGCATGCCGGCGTCGTCGAAGAAGCCGCCCAAGGATTCGAGATCGAGGAGCAGGCGGCCGCCGGCCTCCAGGTGATCGTGAAAGCGGCGCAGCACGGCCAGGGCCTCGTCGAAAGCGGCGATGAGCTCGAAGGTGCTGAGCGGGAGGACGATGGCGGCGAAGCGGCGGTCGTAGCGGAAATCCTGGAAGCGCATCCTGTGGAGGGGCGGCGCCAGGCCGTGGGCGCGGCAGTTGGCGCGGCAGCGCTCCAACATCTCGTCGGAGGCGTCGAAGCCCTCGATCGTGAAGCCTGCTTCCAGCAGCGGAATGAGGAAGCGGCCGGTGCCGACCGCCGGTTCCAGGATCGGCCCGACGCAACCCGCGAGCCGGTCGCGGTAGAACTCGATGTCGCCGAACGAGCGGCCCGTGGGCTTGTCGAGATCGTAGACCCAGGCGGACAGGCGGCCGTAGCGGTTCTTCATGGTGTCTTCCCATGGTGCGAACGGGGATTGCCGCGACAGTGCGCCATGGGGACAGCCCATGCATCAACCGGATTGCGGCCGGCGGGTGACGGCGGCCGGCGATTGCGCGATAGTCCCGCGACTTCCCGTCTGAAGGCATTTCTTCCCTGAGAACCACGCGGAGGCAAGTTTCATGAATCGCGCCCTGGTGATCGCCTGCCTGTCGCTCGGCCTGCTGTCGCCGGCGGCGCGCGCCGAGGATGCCAATCGCTACGAGGTGGTGGTGGTGCCGGCGGCCGGCATGACTGCCGACAACAAGACCGAAACGCTCCTGGTCGACCGGCAGACCGGGAAGACCTGGGTGCTCACGACCGAGTTCGACGCAACCACCTTTACGCCGAAGGATACCTCGTGGGTGCCGCTGCACTTCAAGGTGGAGCCGGCCGACAACAGCAAGCCGTTCCTGCCGCCGAACTGACGGCCTTCATTTGAGGGCGAGGACGAAGCAGTCGGCGGGGCGGGCGGCGGCGCGCAGACGCTCGCACAGGCGAACCGCGTCGTCATGGGCGGCGAGCGGACCGGCGAGGACGCGGTACCAGACGCCCTTGGCGGCGCCGAGATCGGCGCGGTGGATGGTGAGATCGAGCTTGCCCAGGAGGTCGGCGTGGCCCGCCTTGAGGGCGGCGGCGGCGCGCTCCGCCTCGGCCTGCGAGGGCAGGGAGGCGAGCTGGAGGACGAAGCGGCCGGCGGGATCGGCCGCGGATCTGGCGGGTGTCGCAGGTTGGGTGGGCGTCGCACTTTGGGCGGACGTCGCAGGTTGGGCGGGCGTCGACGTTGCGGGCTTCGCCGCGGCCGGGGCGGGCTCGACGGCCTTGCTCGCCTCCTGCTTCTTTGGCACCTCCTGCTTCTTTGGCACCTCCGGCTTCTTCGGCGCCTCTTGCTTGGCCGGGGCGGCCTGCTTCGCCGGCGCGTCCTTTGCCGGGGCCGGCCTGCCCGTCGGGGTGGCGGCGGTGAAGTCCTCGCGCACGGCCAGCTTGCTGCCGAACTTGCGGGCGACCTCGAGCCAGAGCCTGGCCAGCTCGTCATGCTGGGGCACGCCGCGGCCGGTGCGGTAGAGCTCGGAAAGCGCGAAGGCGGCGTCGGCAACGCCGCGGTTGCCGGCCTCGGCGTACCAGCGCGCGGCCGAGTCGTAGTCGCGCGGCATGCCGAAGCCGTGCTCGTAGGCGAGCGCCAGGTTGAACTGCGCAACCGGGTAGCCGGCGGCAGCGGCCACATGAAAGAGCTCGCCCGCCATCACCGGATTGAGCGGCACGCCGCGGCCGCGGGCGTAGAGCAGGGCGAGGTTGTTCTGCGCGGCGGGCAGGCCCTGGGCGGCGGCGGCGCGGTACCAGGTCACGGCCTCCGGCAGGTCCGGCGCCGGCAGGCCGCGGCCGGACTCGTAGAGCACGCCGAGGCCGAGCTGGGAGCGGGCGTCGCCGGCATCCGCCATGGCCGACCACTCCGCCAGCGCCGCCGCATAGTCGCCCTTGTCGTAGGCGGCCGCGCCCGTCGCAAAATCGGCACGGGCGGGGAGGGTCAAGGTTGCGAGCAAGGCGATGGCGAGGGCGAGGCGTGGCAAGGACTTTGTTCTCATCTCGTCGTTCCGGTCCCGGGAAATAAAGAGGATTCACCGCAAAGACGCGGAGACGCAAAGAGATCGAGTGGACTATCTTCAGCTGTTCCAGTCTTTGCTGTCACCCCGGCGAAAGCCGGGGTCCATAGACTCCGGCCTCTGGAATATGGACCCCGGCTTTCGCCGGGGTGACACGGAAGGGGGTAGAAGAAGATGCTGGAGAAATGCGTCATCTTTTCGGGTTGAAGCGATCAGCCTTCATAGATCGGGAAGCGGCGGGTGAGGGAGCGGACGCGGGCGAGGACGGACTGCTCGGCGGCGGTGTCGGCGGCGTTGCGGCGGAGCGCTTCCAGCACCTCCGCGATGAGATCGCCGACGGTCTCGAACTCGGGCGCGCCGAAGCCGCGCGTCGTCGAGGCGCTGACGCCGAAACGCAGGCCGGACATGACCTTGAGGTCGGCGGCGTCGGAGGGGATCGGGTTCATGTTGGCGATGATGCCGGCGCGCTCGAGGGCGTGGGCGGCGGGTTCGCCCGTGAGGTTCTTGCGGCGGAGATCCACCAGCATGAGCGCGGTGTCGGTGCCGCCGCCGACGAGGTCGAAGCCGTGGCGCTGCAGGCGGCCGGCGAGGGCGCGGGCGTTGGCCAGAACGGCGGCGGCGTAGGCGCGGAATTCCGGCCGCAGGGCCTCGCCGAGCGCCACGGCCTTGCCGGCGAGAATGTGCAGGAAGGGCGTGCCCTGGAGGCCCGGGAAGACGGCGTTGTTGATGCGCTTGGTGAGGGCCTCGTCGTTCCACAGGATGAGGGCGCCGCGCGGACCGCGCAGCGACTTGTAGGTCGTGGTGGTCACGATGTCGGCGTGCGGGAAGGGATCGGCATGGGCGCCGCCGGCGACCAGGCCGGCGAAATGGGCCATGTCCACCAGCAGCCGGGCGCCGGCGGCGTCGGCGGCGCGGCGGAAGGCGGGGAAATCGAGCGCGCGCGGATAGGCCGAGCCGCCGGCGATGACGAGCTTCGGCTTGTGCTTGCGCGCGAGGTCGACGACTTCATCATAGTCGATGAGGCCGTCCTGGCGGCGCACGCCGTAGCTGACGACGTTGAACCATTTGCCGCTGAAATTCACGGCGGCCCCGTGGCTGAGATGGCCGCCGGCGTTGAGGTCCATGCTGAG
>Ga0137403_10009097_pt1 | contig 11062 bp, 12 predicted proteins | sample CZOMad2_1_16fung_FD_122057 | JGI IMG/M metagenome (GOLD analysis project Ga0137403, IMG submission 122057) | Vadose zone soil fungal communities from Angelo Coast Range Reserve, California, USA - CZOMad2_1_16fungal (Hybrid Assembly) | ecosystem: Environmental > Terrestrial > Soil > Vadose zone...
ATCTTGCGCTGCACCCGCAGGCCGGCCGGCAGCCAGGTGTAAATCCCTGCGGCGAGCCGGCGAATCAGGCCGGCTCGAAGCATCAGCCGATGGCTGACGATCTCGGCCTCGGCCGGGACCTCCTTCAGGGTGGCTACGAAGAAGCGGGAAGCGCGCATTCAGGAAGAACCAGGAAGAATCGTAAAGCTGCAGCGCATTGAGTTTGCAGCTTAGCTGTAGGAAAATCGAATCGGATTCTAGCTTAGAGAGGCGGTGTCGTATGGTGGATCGCGATGGCTACCGTCCGAACGTAGGCATCGTCCTCGCCAATCAGAGGAACGAAGTCTTCTGGGGCAAGCGCGTCAACCAGCATGCCTGGCAATTCCCGCAAGGCGGGATCAAGCACGGGGAAACCCCGATCCAGGCCATGTACCGCGAGCTCGAGGAAGAGATCGGCCTGCAGGTTGCGCACGTGCGCGTGCTGGGGCGCACGCGCGAATGGCTGCGCTACCAGGTTCCGGAAAAGTGGTCGCGCCACGCACGGGAGGGGAGCGGGGATGCCCGCAGCACGTACCGCGGCCAGAAGCAGATCTGGTTCCTGCTGCAGCTGGTCGGCCGCGACAGCGACATGAATCTGCGCGCCACCGACCACCCCGAGTTCGACGCCTGGCGCTGGAACGAATACTGGGTACCGCTGGAATTGGTCATCGAGTTCAAGCGCGATGTCTATCAAATGGCGCTGACCGAGCTCGCCAGATTCTTGCCGCGCAGCAATCATCACAATCGCTATCTGCGTTCTGGCATGCGGCCGCACCATCGCGAAGAAGGCCTGGACGATCCCCCCAGCCTGAACGCCGAACTTGAGTCGCCTCAGACTGACGCGCCGGTCAACCCGACGCCACCTGCCGAAGATTGACTACGTCTGCTCAGGTGAGAACGAGGTTGTCGCGGTGAATCATTTCGGGCTCGCCTGTGTATCCGAGAAATCGCTCGAACTCGCTGGACGGTTTGCGTGCAATCAGGCGCGCCTCGGAACTTGCGTAGTTGGCCAAGCCTCTGGCCACTTCGCGCCCTGTCAGGTTGCGAACAGCAATGACGTCGCCGCGCACGAATTCGCCCTGCACTTCGACCATGCCAATGGGCAGAAGGCTTTTGCCTTCGTCGCGCAGTTTGACGGCGGCACCATCGTCGATGACGACCACACCCCGCATTTGCAGATGGTCGGCCATCCACTGTTTGCGCGCAGCCAGCTTGGGGGTTGAAGCGATCAAAGTCGTCCCGATCGCTTCACCCGCTGAAAGTCGCAGCAGCACGTCGGGCTCCCGGCCCCACGCAATGACTGTCGAGGCCCCGCTGCTGGCAGCCCGCTTGGCAGCCAGCACTTTGGTGATCATGCCGCCACGGCCGACATGGGAGCCTGCGCCTCCGGCCATGCGCTCCAGATCAGGTGCGCCTGCTTCCGCTTCATGGATGAACTGCGCTGATGCAGCTTTGCGCGGATCGGCAGAGTACAGACCCTTTTGATCTGTGAGGATCACCAGCGCATCGGCTTCAATCAAGTTGGCAACCAATGCGCCCAGTGTGTCGTTGTCGCCGAACTTGATTTCGTCATTGACGACGGTGTCGTTCTCGTTGATGACCGGAATGACATTCAGCCCGAGCAAGGTCAACAATGTCGAACGGGCATTCAGGTAGCGTTCACGGTCTGCAAGATCGGCATGTGTTAGCAGCACCTGAGCACTGCCCATCCCATACAAACGCAGCTGCGTTTCATAGATCTGGGCCAATCCCATTTGGCCCACTGCCGCGGCGGCTTGCAACTCGTGAATTTCTTTGGGCCGCACGCTCCATCCAAGGCGCTTCATGCCTTCGGCCACGGCACCGCTTGACACCATGACGACTTCCCGCCCCTGCGCCGCGAGCGCAGCCATTTGCTGACACCAGGTGCCGATGGCAGCTGCGTCGAGACCTCTTCCTTCATTGGTGACCAAGCTGGAGCCGACCTTGACGACAATCCGCCTGGCATTCTTGATGACGTCAGTCATGGGTCGGCACGGCGTTGGACACTCTCTCCATATCTGCAAAGCGCGGATCGGGATTGTCGGGCACCACATTTTTAATTTGCGATACGTGCCGGTAGATGGCGTGAACCAAGGGCTCGCAGCCCTCGCGCGTCAAGGCCGAAATCTGGAAGACAGGGCCTTTCCACTTGAACCGTCTGACGAAGTCTTTGACACGCTTTTCTCGCTCTTCCAGCGGCACCATGTCCAGCTTGTTCAAAACCAGCCAACGCGGCTTGTCATGCAATGCCGGGTCGTACTTTTTCAGCTCGGCAACGATTGCCCTTGCCTGAGCGACAGGATCTACGGCTTCATCGAACGGTGCCATGTCCACCAGATGCAGCAACAGGTGCGTGCGTTGTAGGTGGCGCAAGAAAAGATGCCCAAGGCCGGCACCTTCAGACGCACCCTCGATCAGCCCTGGAATGTCCGCAACGACAAAGCTTTGCTCCGGTGCGACCCGCACCACGCCGAGATTCGGATGCAAAGTTGTAAAGGGGTAATCGGCAATCTTCGGGCGGGCATTCGAGATCGCCGTAATCAATGTCGATTTGCCTGCATTGGGCATTCCCAGCAAACCAACGTCAGCGAGCACCCTCAGTTCAAGCTTCAGTTTGTGTTGGTCTCCAGGCCAGCCAGGCGTCTTTTGACGTGGGGCACGGTTGGTGCTGGTCTTGAAGTGAAGGTTGCCAAAACCACCGTCACCGCCCTTGGCCAACATGATCTTCTCTTCTGGCACCAGAAGCTCCGCGATCACCTCGCCAGTGTCGGCGTCCTTGATGATCGTGCCCATGGGCATGCGCAAGACGATGTCGTCTGCCGCCGCCCCATACTGATCTGATCCGCGACCGTTTTCGCCGTTGCGCGCCTCGTGACGACGCGCGTAGCGAAAATCGATCAACGTATTCAAATTGCGATCTCCGACCGCAAATACACTGCCGCCCTTTCCTCCATCGCCGCCGTTGGGCCCGCCGAACGGAATGAACTTCTCTCGGCGAAAGCTCATACAGCCGTTGCCGCCATTGCCAGCGGCCACGTCGATGGTGGCTTCGTCAACAAATTTCATGGTTGTGTCTGTCTAAGCCGGCGGATGCGAGGAGCGAGTCCACAATTGAACGCCGAGCGCTCGGGCAAGGCTCAATCTGGATGGTAAGGCACCGGCGATGGGTAGCTTCAAAAACGAAAGCCCCGGCAAACCGGGGCTTTGGCGAGACCAGTTGTGTTGCGGAGCAGATCAGTCTGATGTCTTGATGCTCACGGTCTGACGATTCCTGGGGCCCTTAACGGCAAAACTCACTTCACCGTCAGTCAATGCAAACAAGGTGTGATCCTTGCCAATACCCACATTGGTGCCTGCATGGAACTTCGTGCCTCTTTGACGCACGATGATCGAACCAGCAGGAATCTGCTGACCGCCAAACGCCTTCACACCCAGCATCTTGGGTTGGGAATCGCGGCCGTTCCGGGTGGAGCCGCCGCCCTTTTTCTGTGCCATGGTTTAACTCCTTGAACTTGCCGAGTAACGATCAGGCATTGACCGCGCTGATTTCAATCTCGGTAAAGGTCTGACGGTGACCTTGCCGTTTTTGATAGTGCTTCCGACGGCGCATCTTAAAAATGCGAACCTTGTCGTGCTTGCCCTGCGCCACCACGGTAGCGCTGACGCTGGCGCCAGTCACCAAGGGAGTCCCAACCTTCAGGTCGGCGCCGTTACCGACGGCCAAAACCTGATCGATCGTGATCGCTTGACCGACGTCCGCAGCTATCTGTTCTATCTTGATCTTTTCGCCTGCAGCAACCTTGTATTGTTTGCCGCCGGTTTTTATGACCGCGTACATATCAGCCCTTTCAGAAAATCCACCAAACGGTTGACGTTGGGCGGCCTGCATTTTGCGCAGAGCCTGACATCATAGCACGCACGTGCGGCCAGGGTCCAACACAATGGCCCAAACAGCAAGGATCAACGTATGCACTGGTGATGCTCGGCCTGCAGATGCGTCATTTCTATAATGGCCTTCTTCATCCGAGTATCCAGTGCAGCAGCCTATCCCCTCTTCCGCCACGTTCGATACAGCCGCGCTGATGGCCTCAGAAATGAATGAGGTCGATGCCGTCATCAGGCGACGACTTGCATCTGACGTTGCGTTGATCAACCAAATCTCTCACTACATCGTCAGCGCTGGCGGCAAACGCATTCGGCCCATGCTCGTGTTGCTGTTTGCCAACGCCCTGGGATTTCGGGGCCGCGAGCGCCATGAACTGGCCGCCACCGTGGAATTCATTCACACCGCCACCTTGCTACACGACGATGTTGTCGACGAGTCAGCACTGCGCCGCGGCCGAGAAACAGCAAATGCCTTGTTCGGAAACGCCGCCAGCGTGCTTGTAGGGGACTTCCTGTACTCGCGCGCGTTCCAGATGATGGTTTCCGTCAATCGCTTGAGAGTGCTGGAAGTACTGGCCGACGCCACAAACGTGATTGCCGAAGGTGAAGTTCTTCAACTCATGAACATGCACGACCCTGATCTCGCCGTGCCGGACTACCTGAAAGTGATTCGCTTCAAGACCGCCAAGCTCTTTGAGGCGAGCGCCAGACTGGGCGCGGTATTGGCTGAAGTCGACGGCAAAGTCGAGGATGCATGCGCTGCTTTCGGCAGGGGCTTGGGGACTGCTTTTCAACTCGTCGACGATTTGCTCGACTACGAGGGGTCTACCAATCAGTTGGGCAAAAACGTCGGCGACGATCTCCGCGAAGGAAAACCAACCTTGCCTTTGTTGATTGCCATGGAAAGGGCTTCCTCAGCTGAACGCTTGGTCATACGTGATGCGATAGAGAGGGGCGAAGTGACTCGGTTGCCGGAGATTGTTGAAATCGTGCGCCGCACGGGCGCCCTGGAAGCAACCAGGGACGCGGCTCGCGCTGAAGCCCACAAAGCCCGCCTTTGTCTTGTCGATCTTCCCGAGTCGCCCTATCGAGACGCTCTGCTAGACTTCTGCGTCCGATCCGTCGACCGCTCCTCCTGAGCTCGACACAGGGATGCCGCTCGGCGTCTTTTATCGGGGTGTAGCTTAGCCTGGTAGAGCGCTACGTTCGGGACGTAGAGGCCGGAGGTTCGAATCCTCTCACCCCGACCAACTCCCTTTGATGCGAATTGTTGCAACGATTGATGACTCTGTGCCGTGACTTTGTTGCCGCATGCGGGAGACGCAATGTTTACAGTGCCTTGTGAATCGGCGATCATCAAATGATATGTACTTTGTGACGTAACGCACTTTTGCCTGTGGACATCCTTGCTGAAGCCCCTCAATCTGCACTTTCTGGTGTAGCTCGAGTCTTGGTGCACGCCGGAAAACTCAACACGAAAACTGCGGAGGATCTGGTCAAGTCGTCCAGAGACAAGAAAACCACCTTTGTTTCCTCGGTGATTGGCGCGGGCGCCATATCGTCTGCAGACTTGGCGCACACGCTGGCCAGCGCTTTGGCCTTGCCACTGCTGGACCTCACCGCTATTGACAGTCAACGTCTGCCTCGCAACGTCATTGACGTCAAACTGGCATCCCAGTACCAAGTGGTGGTTCTAGGCAAACGAGGCAATCGGCTCTTCATCGGAGGTGCCGATCCGACCGATCAAGAGGCGGTCGAACGAATCAAGTTTGCAACGCAACTCTCTCCCGAATGGGTGATTGTCGAACACGACAAGCTTGCAAAGATTTTAGAGACCAACGGTGCCAGCGCTACAGAATCGCTCGAGAACATTGTCGGCGGCGACTTCGAATTTGACGTTGCGGACGAAGATACTTCCACCGCGGAAACTCAGGAAGTCACCGTTGATGTTGAAGACGCGCCCGTTGTACGCTTTCTTCAGAAAATGCTCATTGATGCCATCAACGCAAGGGCCTCGGACCTTCACTTTGAGCCCTACGAATACCACTATCGCGTGCGCTTTCGCGTTGATGGCGAATTGCGTGAGATCACCCAACCGCCCATTGCCATCAAGGACAAGCTTGCCTCGCGGATCAAAGTGATCTCTCGCATGGATATTGCCGAGAAGCGCATTCCGCAAGACGGGCGGATGAAGCTCAAGTTCGGCAACAAGTCGATTGACTTTCGTGTCAGCACCTTGCCCACTTTGTTCGGTGAAAAAATCGTCATTCGTATTTTGGACTCGTCAAGTGCCAAGCTCGGCATCGAAGCGCTGGGGTACGAAAAAATCGAGAAGGATCGCTTGCTCACTTGCATTGCACGTCCCTACGGAATGATTTTGGTGACGGGCCCAACCGGAAGCGGCAAAACCGTTTCGCTGTATACGTGCTTGAACATATTGAACCAGCCAGGGGTGAACATTTCGACCGTCGAAGACCCGGCCGAAATCAACCTGCCCGGCATCAACCAGGTCAATGTGAACGACAAAGCGGGACTGACCTTCTCGGCTGCGCTCAAGTCCTTTCTGCGTCAGGATCCGGATGTCATCATGGTCGGCGAAATCCGCGACCTTGAAACCGCAGACATCGCCATCAAGGCCGCGCAGACCGGCCACATGGTGATGTCGACACTGCACACCAACGACGCTCCCACGACGTTGACTCGATTGCTCAACATGGGCGTCGCACCCTTCAACATTGCGTCCAGCGTGCTGTTGATCACTGCGCAGCGCCTGACACGCCGCTTGTGTGAAGTTTGCAAGACGCTGGCTGACTATCCACGCGAAGCCATGTTGAAGGCAGGCTTTGCCGAAACTGACCTGGATGGGACGTGGCGGCCCTACCGCGCCGTCGGGTGCTCGGCCTGTACCAACGGCTACAAGGGTCGCGTCGGCATCTATCAAGTGATGCCGATCACGGAAGAAATCCAACGCATCATCTTGTCCGAGGGCACCTCGATGGACATTGCAGACCAGGCCAAGCTCGAAGGCGTGCGGGATCTGCGGCAATCCGGTTTGGTCAAGGTGCGCGCTGGATACACCACGCTGGAAGAAGTGATTGCGGCAACCAACGAATGATTGACTAGTCTTCAACGATTCAGGCGACACACAACAACTTACGGACGGGGACTGAGATGTCTCCGGAGACACCATGGCAACTGCAACAGCCGCCAAAGGCATCAAAGAATTCGTCTTTGAATGGGAAGGCAAAGACAAAAACGGCAAGCTGATTCGCGGAGAAACCCGCGCAGGTGGCGAATCGGTGGTCAGTGCGAGTTTGCGCCGTCAAGGGATTCTGATCACCAAGGTCAAGAAGCGGCGCACCAGCGGCGGGCGAGCCATCAAGCAAAAAGACATTGCCATCTTCACACGGCAATTGTCCACGATGATGCGCGCCGGGGTCCCATTGCTGCAAGCCTTCGACATCGTGGCCCGTGGCAGCAGCAACGCCAGGATGACCAAGCTGATCACTGACATTCGCAACGATGTAGAAACCGGTACCAGCCTGTCGTCCGCGTTTCGCAAACATCCTTTGTATTTCGACGCGCTGTATTGCAATCTGGTCGAGGCGGGTGAGGCCGGCGGTATCTTGGATACCTTGTTGGACCGGCTGGCCATCTACCAAGAAAAGACGATGGCGATCAAGAACAAGATCAAGTCTGCTTTGATCTATCCGGTTGCGGTGCTCGTGGTGGCGTTCGTGGTCCTGGCGGTGATCATGCTTTTTGTGATCCCGGTGTTTGAAGATGTCTTCAAGTCCTTCGGTGCGGACCTCCCCGCCCCAACATTGTTTGTGATCGGCATGTCGAAGATTTTCGTGAGCTATTGGTGGGCCATCTTTGGCTTTTTGGGAGGCGGTATTTACTTTTTTCTTGAGTCGTGGAAACGCTCCGAGAAGATGCAAAGAACCATGGATCGTTTGATGTTGCGAGTGCCGGTTTTTGGTGATCTTGTTAATAAATCAGCTGTCGCACGCTGGACGCGAACACTTTCCACTATGTTTGCGGCCGGTGTTCCGCTGGTCGAAGCTCTCGATTCAGTGGGCGGCGCCTCAGGCAATGCGGTATTCAAAGAGGCGACTGAGCAGATTCAGAAAGACGTCTCCACCGGCTCCAGCTTGACCTCATCCATGCAAACCACCGGCGTGTTTCCAACCATGGTGCTTCAGATGTGCGCCATCGGTGAGGAATCCGGTGCCCTGGATGGCATGTTGGGCAAAGCAGCAGAGTTCTATGAAGACGAAGTGGATGAAGCCGTCAAAGGGCTGTCCAGCCTGATGGAGCCCTTCATCATTGTCATTTTGGGAACGCTGATTGGCGGGATCGTCGTTTCGATGTATTTGCCCATCTTCAAGCTTGGACAAGTAGTTTAGGCCTCCATGGGGGAGGATTTTTTCACGACACTGCTATCGCCTTGGGTTTTGGGCCTTTTGGGCCTATGCATCGGCAGTTTCTTGAACGTTGTCATTCACCGCATTCCGCTGATGCTAGAGCGCGGTTGGCAGCTTGATAGCGCTGAAATGTTGGGTGTCAAACTCGAAGCGAAAGAAGCGCTGACGTTGTCCAAACCGCGATCTCGCTGCCCCTCGTGCGGTCACTTGATCGCGTGGCATGAAAACATTCCCGTGTTGAGCTACTTGCGTTTGCGAGGCCGATGTTCGGCCTGCAAAACGGTCATCTCGCCGCGCTATCCGCTGGTCGAAATTCTGACCGCATCACTCTTTGCTGCCATCGGATGGCGCATGGGTGCGCAGCCGGTCGCCTTGCTGTGGTGCGGCATGGTCGCGGTATTGGTCGCCCTGGCTGGAATTGACTGGGATACAACGCTGCTGCCTGACAATCTGACACTGCCTCTGCTGTGGGCCGGTTTGACATCCAGTTTGTTGGGTTGGACGATTCCGTTGCCTGAGGCTGTATGGGGTGCCGTTGTGGGCTACCTTTCACTGTGGTCGGTGTATTGGCTGTTCAAGCTCACCACAGGCAAAGAAGGCATGGGCTTTGGCGATTTCAAGTTGCTGGCCGCGCTGGGCGCCTGGCTCGGCTGGCAAATGATTCTGCCGATTGTGTTGGGCGCTTCCGTGCTCGGCGCGGTCGTTGGCATCGGGATGAAAATCGCGAGCAACTTGCGTGAGGGACGGTACGTCCCTTTCGGGCCTTTCCTGGCAGGCAGTGGCATCGTCGTGATGTTGGCCGGCCAAACGCGCGTTTTGAATTGGCTTGGTTGGGCCTGAGCTCCAAAACGGCCATGTCGCCGCACGTCGCCCTGCGCATCGGACTGACCGGCGGAATCGGCAGCGGAAAAAGTACCGTCGCCCACATGCTGGTCGAGCGTGGCGCCTTCCTGATCGACACTGACGCCATCGCCAGATCGCTGACCCTTCCCAAAGGCGGGGCCATCAATTCGATTCGAGCAACCTTCGGCGACTCGGTCATCGATGCACAGGGCGGGCTGGACCGTTTACGCATGCGGGAAATGGCGTTCACAGATGTTTCTGTCAAACAGCAGCTAGAAGCAATTCTTCATCCCCTGATCGGCCGCGAATGTGCCCTGCAGGCGCGAGCTCATGCGCAGCATCCGCTTGTGTTTGACGTTCCTTTGCTGGTGGAGTCCGAACGTTGGCGCCACCAGGTGGACAGAGTGCTGGTGATTGACTGTGCCGAACAGACCCAGATCCAACGGGTGACGCAACGCCACGGTTGGACACAAGAAAGCGTCCTGGCGGTCATGGCACAGCAAACCCGTCGCCAGAACCGCTGGGCCGCCGCCGATGCCATCATCTCCAACGACGAACTGACCCTCTTGCAGCTCGCCGGAGAGGTTGAATTGCTGTGGCGCCATTGGGTAGGAACCGGCGCGGATCAACGCGACCCTGTGGAACAATCTGGTTGACTTCGGGTCTGTAGACCCACCAGAAAGTACTTACCTTGGTCTTGTACGAATATCCGTTCAACGAAAGCATCCGCACCATGCTGCGGCTCGAACACCTGTTCGACCGGCTGGGCCGCTTGATGCCACGTGATGATCCCGTGGATCACCACCATGCGCTGGCAACGATGTTCGAGATCATGGATGTCGCGTCTCGGGCCGACCTGAAGTCGGACTTGCTCAAGGAGCTGGATCGTCAGAGAACTCAACTTCACGGCTATCGCGGCAACCCGTCCATTTCCGAGCAATTGCTCAATGACGTGATCGGCAAGATCGATCATGCGTTTCAAGGGCTGAATCAGCTGGCTGGCAAGGCAGGCCATGCCCTCACCGGCAACGAATGGTTGATGAGCATTCGCAGCCGTATCAGCATTCCCGGCGGCACCTGCGAGTTCGACCTGCCTGCCTACTATGCGTGGCAACAACGCGAGCCGGCCCAACGGCGGGCCGACCTCGGACAGTGGGTCAATACACTGATGCCGATGGCCGAGGCTCTGAAAGTCTTGTTGAGCCTTCTGCGAGATTCAGGCACGCCACACAAAGTGATGAGCCAAGGCGGTCAGTACCAGCAAAGCCTTCCCGCGGGACGTATCTATCACTTGCTTCGCTTGCGGATCGACCCCGCGCTGCAACTCATTCCCGAGATCAGCGGACATCGGCTGATGGTGCTGGTGCGCCTGATGCGCCAAGATCCAGAGGGGCGACTTAAACCGGCGGGAATGGATGCGGGTTTTGACCTGACTCTTTGCACATGAGCAAACCGGCCGATTCATCCAATGCGGGTTATCGCATCGTGTCCTGCCCGGCATGCAGAGGCGACAGCCTCTATGCAAGCGACAACCCGTTCCGACCATTCTGCAGCGAACGCTGCAAGAACCTGGATTTCGGGGCCTGGGCGAGCGAAAGCTATCGGTTGCAGGCGCACCCTCCAGCGCCGAAAGAAGATGTGCCAGACGAGCCAGGCGAAGGCCTTCAATGAAGGCTTGAATCACGCAAAACTGGTTCTATAATTCGCTTCCGTTAGCACTCCACTCATTTGAGTGCTAGTCGATGACTGAGCGTGCAACCCGTTCGTCGTCAAAAAGTTAATAAGCGCAAACTTTGCTTATTTCCCCATCCGATATTCGTTCACGACATCAGGAGATGCTATGAAACTTCGTCCTTTGCACGATCGTG
>Ga0137403_10009099_pt1 | contig 11062 bp, 12 predicted proteins | sample CZOMad2_1_16fung_FD_122057 | JGI IMG/M metagenome (GOLD analysis project Ga0137403, IMG submission 122057) | Vadose zone soil fungal communities from Angelo Coast Range Reserve, California, USA - CZOMad2_1_16fungal (Hybrid Assembly) | ecosystem: Environmental > Terrestrial > Soil > Vadose zone...
CCGATCAAAAGCGCGTTGCTACTGCCCGAGGTAAGCGACGAATCGAAGTGGTGGCGCCGCAGACATACCTACGGCGATGCCGAACGGAGCCACATCTTCACGTTTACCAAAAGCCCCGACTACGGCAGCATCGGATTTAACTCCAAGCTGGTCGACCCTACCGAGTTCCGATCCTATTGGGATTTTCTCCAACCGAAGTGGCGCTCGAAAATCACGGTGCAAGATCTGCGCGGCGGCGGACCGGGTTCCACGCCGTTACGCTTCATGTACTACAACGCGGATTTGGGACCTAAATTCCTGCGCCAGCTCTATAGCGGCATGGATGCCACGCTCTACCGAGACAACCGCCTGGCCCTCGATTGGCTTGGCAGCGGCAAGTTTTCCCTGGCATTCTTCGTTCAGAAAGTAGAAGAAGCGGAGGCCAAAGGGTTGCCCGTCGTGCAATTCAGGCAGGCTATGAAGGAAGGCGTCGGCCTGTCATCCCGCGTCGGCCACATGGCCCTGCTCAACCGTGCACCCCATCCGAACGCGGCAAGAGTTTTCATCAACTGGTACCTATCCCGCGAAGGACAAGATCTCTTCCAGAAACTCCAGATCGGCGCCCATGATCCGGCGGATTCGCTAAGGATCGATATCGCGAAACAACAGATTCCCGCCGCCGACCGCCGCCAAGACGGCGTCAAATATATCGACCTGGATGAGCAAAAGGTTTTCGATCCCATGCCCGCCATCCAGCTGATTAAGGAGACGCTCGGAGAGCTCGGCAAATAGGCCGGCGAAGCCATTGATGAAAAGCCCCGTTCCTCTATTGGTCATATATCTCGCCGTCGCATCGAGCACAGCCATCCGAGCGGCGGAGCGCGGACAGTTGCCCGGCGCCAGTGCTTCTCTGAGTAAGTAGATTGGCAATGAAAAAGTCGCCCACGCGACGCCAGGCAGCAAGTAAACCTCCCCGCCTGTGTCCTGAGTGCGGTTCGACCGATATCGTGCCGACCGTCCACGGCATTCCTACTCGTAAACAAGCGCAGCAAATCAAAGCCGGCCGCGCGGTTCTCGCTGACCGCGAAGAATGGGAAGGCATGACCGAGTGGTACTGCAAAACCTGCGGCTGCGACTGGAGCCGACACTCGCGTCGGTTTAAGAAGCCGGGCGGAGTGAATGCGACAAAGGCGTGATGCTTGCACGGGAATTCTAATAAGAAAAGTCTGCAACATTGAACGGAGAATCTTCATGGCTGTCACCGAACCCAATCCGTTGCCCGATTTGCCTTCGCAGGTTTCCCGTGTACTGACTGATTTCATTGCGGCGGCGCAAGCGGCGTTGGGAAGTGATTTGCGAGCCGCTGTGTTGTTTGGCAGTGCCGCCGAGGGTCGGCTACGCGCCACATCCGACGTCAATCTCCTGCTTCTGCTCGGTGGCTTCGATCATGCGCGCGCGGCGGAGTTGCGCAATCCGCTTCGAGTCGCACAGGCCGCGATTCGCCTTAGTCCAATGTTTATTCTCGAAGCGGAATTGCCGGCCGCGATTACGGCCTTCTCGGAAAAGTTCGCCGACATCCTCCGTCGCCGCAAAGTTCTGCACGGACCGGACCCGTTTGTCGGCGTAAAAATTCCCCGTGAGACGTTAATCACCCGCCTCGATCAAGTGCTATTGAATCTCATTCTCCGTCTCCGTGAAGCCTATGTGATGCGCGGTTTGCGTGAAGAGCAACTCGCTCTGGCGATCGCCGACGCTGCCGGCCCGCTCCGCTCCTGTGCCGCAACTCTGCTTGAACTCGAAGGAGCGCCGGTCAATTCGCCAAAGGCGGCTCTCGAAAAGTTCGTGCAAGCTTCCGGTAACTCAACATGGAGCGAAGCGCTCCAGCGCATCTCGGAAGCGCGCGAGCAACGTATCCTCCCACCCGGCGTCGCTGGAGCCAACCTTCTGACGTTGGTCGAGATCGCCCGCCAGATCCGGTCGCATCTTAAACAACGGACGTAGCGATCATGCCGAATCCTTTCGATCTGCCTGGACCTCAATTCTTGATTTTTTATGTGGTCTTGGGCGTATTCACCATCCTTATTCTCTGGCTTGCCCGGCAAGTTTCCGAGGCGGCCGACGCGCCGCGAATCGACTACTCGGACCCCTATTTGCTCGCCTATCTACGCGGCGGCGGACCGGAAGTCATCAGAGTCGCGACGGTATCGCTGATCGACCGCGGTTTGCTTCAAATGACGGACGATCAGCTTGTCGATGTCAATCAGAGCGCCGTAAATATTGTCCGCCGCCCCATTGAAAAAGCCTTGCTCCAGCATTTCAGATTTCGCGCTAAAGCATCGTCGGCATTCACCAGCCCGGCAATTCTATCGACCTGCGAAGAATATAGCGACGCTCTCCAGCGGCTCGGGCTCATACCGGATGAGTCCGTTCTGCGCGCTCGGCTGTGGCGTCTCTGCGTCGCCGTCATCCTCTTGAGCGGCGTGGCCGCGCTTAAGATCCTCATCGCGCTCCAACGCGGCCGCACCAATATATTTTTCCTGGTTCTACTCGCGGTGTTTTTTGTTTTCATCGCGATACGGGTGCACAATCCATTGCGGACACGCCGCGGCGATGCGCTGTTGGCGGACTTGCGTAACCTGTTCTCGTCCTTGAAAGCTCGCGCCGCGATGCTTCGCCCCGGCGGCGAAACTGCCGATGCCGCGTTGTTGATGGCAATATTCGGACTGGGAGCCCTCCCGGCAGTTTCATTCCCTTACGCGAAGCAGTTCCAACCGAAAAGTTCGGCTTCTTCGACGAGCAGCTGCGGTTCCGCTTGCGGATCGAGCTGCGGCTCATCTTGCGGCGGCGGTGGCGGCTGCGGCGGGTGCGGTGGGAGTTAAACAATGAATGATCGTTTCGGACTGGGCTGGCGCCCTGAGCTCGCCGCTGGAATACTATCGAATCTCAACCGCATCGATGTCGTCGAAGTGATTGCCGACGATTATTTCGACGCTCCGAAATCAAAACGGCGTGCGCTAAAAACTCTGGCGATCCAGGTACCAGTTGCGCTACATGGAGTCAGCCTCGGTCTCGCGTCTTCCGTTTCCGTCGAGGCGACACGATTGGAGCAAACGGCTCAGCTCGTCGAAGAAATCCAGCCGGAATTTTGGTCGGAGCATTTGGCCTTTGTCAGAGGCGGTGGAATTGAAATCGGCCATCTCGCCGCGCCGCCCCGAACAGCCACGACCATCGACGGCGCGGCGCGAAACCTGGCCGCCGCCAGAAAAATTATCGGAGTCCTTCCGCTCGTCGAAAATATCGCCACGCTGATCGACCCGCAGGGGAGCACGCTGAGCGAAGCGGATTGGACCCGCGACATTCTCGCCGCGGCAAACTGCGCGCTGCTTCTCGATCTGCACAATCTCTATGCGAATTCAGTCAACTTCGGCTTCGATCCGTATGACTTCACCGATCGGATGCCTCAAGAAAAAATACACGCCATCCACCTGGCCGGCGGGCGTTGGATCAAAGCGAAAACCACCGACGAGCGCCGTCTGCTCGACGATCATCTGCATGATGTGCCCGAAGCCGTGTACGCTCTCTTGGAATACATCGGGACAAAGATGGCTCATCCACTGACCGTGATCCTCGAACGTGACGGTCGATATCCGCCAATCGGGATTCTGTTGAATCAACTCGACCGGGCCCGTGACGCGCTGCGGCGCGGGCGAGCAAAGCGGTTATCAGAGGCAGCATGAGCGCACAGAAGTTTGAAGCGTTCCTCGCTAAGCTTTACGTCGACGACAACGCACGCTCTCGTTTTCTCGCCGACGCACGGCGAGAAGCTTCAAACGCCGGACTAACCGACGAGGAATGCGCGGCGCTTGAAAAGATCGATTTTGTCGGGCTTGAACTTGCTAGTGCGAGCTTCGCCCGGAAAAGGGCTTCGCGTCCGCCGAGAAAACCCGACTCGAATCTGACTCGCTGGCTCCGGCGACGATAATCAAAACGCGGCGGACACCGCCCAGCAACTCTCATATCGGTTCCTCCAACAATGACAGACCCCGCGGCAACTGCGGTTAGCGAACTCGGCGATGAGATTTGTCTTAAAGGGATCACCCCGGGGTCTAGTTCCGAACGCGCCTGTGGTGAGCTCAGTCGAACCACCGCTTAAAGCATGCGGGAATGACGGACTTCGGACAACGCAGCAAACTTGTGGGGAATCGACCTATAACGATTGAACCAATCATTCCGCCATGATATCTGACTTTATGTTAGGTATTATGGCTCTCAAACAAGAATCACAAAACCCGCCGGAATATGAAAATCGATTGCGCGAGAAGCGCCAGGCCCTTGGTTTGTCGCAAAAGCAGGTCGCCGATTTGGCCGGTATCACACGCCAGGCGGTGTCCGCCGTGGAAGCGAACCAGTACTCCCCTGCTACTTCCGTCGCTCTCCACCTTGCCCGGGCGCTGCGCTGTCGAGTGGACGATTTGTTCAGCATCAAGAGCGGCGGGGAGGTCGTTGAGGGCGAACTTATGGGCTCGCTTCCGGATGGCGCTCGCCCGCTGCGGGCTCAACTCACTCAAATCGGCGACCGTTTGCTGGTCCGGCCGCTGGATGGCGTCGGTGAACTAATGAGCTTAAGGGCCACCGCCGACGGTCTCATCATCGCTGCGTCACCAAAGAACAAACGTGTCAAAGTGAAGCTGCTCAAAGATCGCGAGACGGTCCGGCGGAAAATCGTCGTTGCCGGTTGCGATCCCGCGATGTTTCTTGCCGCCGAGCACTTGAGAAAACACGACAAAGACAATCTCGTGCCTTGCCTTATGGGCAACAGCATCGCCCTCGGCGCACTCAAACGGGGAGAGGTTCACGCGGCAGGAGTGCACTTAGCCGACGAACGTTCCGGAGTTTGGAATCGTCCTGATTTGCAGCGCAGTCTCCGCGACATGGACTGCATGGCAGTCACTTTCGCTCACTGGGAAGAAGGGTTGATCGTGAGACACGGCAATCCGAAGAGAATACGCGAAGTCGCCGACCTGACGCGTCCAAATGTAAGACTCGTCAACCGGGAGAAAGGGTCAGGCGCCCGCCGCCTGCTCGACCGGCAACTGCAGACGGCTGGCATACCAACGGCGCGCGTCAAGGGATACGGTGACGAAGTTTTGTCGCACCTCGAAGTCGCCTCACGCGTGAAGGTGGGTTTGGCGGACGCCGGCGTCGGCGTGCGCTCCGCGGCCGCGATCTGCGGTCTCGATTTCATTCCAATGCAACGCGAGCGCTACGACCTCATTATTCCAAAGGCGCATTATGAAAATTTGCCGGGCCTAAGAACGCTGCTCGATACGATCGTCAGCAAACCGTTTAGAGAAGAGCTTGAGGCGCTCGGCGGTTATGATACCCGCGAGAGCGGCAAAGTCGTCGAGATGACGCCTTAGACTAACGCGGGCATTCTTGTTAACGGAATCATCGGTAGAACAGTCGGGGTTGAATTCAAATGACGATCAGCAAGTTTGCGAGGATGGCATTTTCCTGGTTGACCGTGATTCTGTTTATGCTGTCGGCGGAAGTTTCCGCTCGAGCCGACGAAGTGCTCGTCTCCGCTGCCGCCAGTCTCACAGACGTTCTGAGGGACATCGGCAAAGCGTACCAATTAAAGAGCAAGCATAAGCTTGCTCTTACCCTTGGACCTTCCAACTTTTTGGCGCGTCAGATCGATGAAGGCGCGCCGGCGGATATTTTTTTCTCCGCCGATCTAGCGCAGATGGATCTCCTCGAAAAAAATGGCCGTCTCGAACCCGGCACTCGGAAAAATCTACTTTCGAATCAGCTGGTCGTGATTGTTCCTGCAAACTCCAAGCTTTCAGTTGCGTCACCCAAAGATTTGATGAAGCCTGAAGTCAAAAAAATCGCTTTAGCGGATCCGGCGGCTGTTCCCGTGGGCGTCTATACCAGCAAGTATCTCGCCGACGAAGGCTTGTGGGACAAGCTGAAGCCGAAAATTGTTCCTGTGTTGGATGTTCGCGCGACCCTGGCCTCGGTGGAGTCCGGCAACGTGGAAGCGGGTTTCGTGTACAAGACCGACGCGGCAATTTCGCAAAAGGTGAAGACCGTGTTCGAAGTGCCGATTGAAAAGGGTCCGAAAATAACTTATCCGCTGGCGATCGTCAAAGAATCGAAGAAAAAAGAGGCCGCGCGTGATTTTATGAATTACGTATTGGGCCCTGCAGGCAAAACCGCCTTCAAGAAATACGGCTTCGTGGTTCTCGACTAAGCACGGCCGAATGACATTGCATCGTGATCTTCTCTGTAGAAACCTGGCATATCACGGTTTTCTCGCTCGCCGTCGGTCTCGCCAGCACACTGGTTATATTGCCGTTTGGCGTCGCGTTAGCCTGGCTGTTTGCGCGCAGGGATTGGCCGTTGAAGAGCATCGTCGAGACGATCGTTCTTCTCCCGCTGGTCATGCCGCCCGTGTCCACAGGGTTAATCCTGCTCAAAATATTCGGCAGGCGGAACCCCATCGGGCAGTGGTTGTACGATCGCGGCATCGAGGTCGTCTTCAACTGGAAAGGTGTGCTGATCGCCATGGCGGTGATGTCCTTTCCACTCTTGGTTCGTTCGGTGCGAACCTCTTTCTCGGAAGTCAATCCCCGGCTTGAGCAAATCGCCGCAACCCTCGGCGCGTCGGGGTTACGAATTTTTTTCGTTATCACAATCCCTCTCGCCTACAAGGGCATCGTGGCCGGCGCGCTGCTCGCCTTCTCGCGCGCCCTCGGAGAATTCGGTGCGACGATCTTACTCGCCGGTAATATTCCCGGCCGGACACAGACGCTTTCACTGGCGATCTTCAACTTCGTTCAGACCGGCAAGGACCCGGAGGCTTATGTCCTACTGGGAATCACGGTTACTCTAGCTTTCGTGTTTGTCTGGTGCTCGGAGTGGCTGCTGCGCGCGGGGAAAAGGGCCTGACATGCTACTCCGTTGCCGGATACCGCTGGCGAATTTTGAATTGGATATCGATGTTTCTTTCGATGCCCGGGTGACATCGATCTTCGGTCCCTCGGGCGCCGGCAAGACGACGCTTCTCGACGCCATCGCCGGATTGCGCCCCATCGCCGACGGCGAAATCGAAATCAATGGGAGAACGCTTTACTCATCGGCGCGCGGACTCAATCTCTCGCCGCAACAGCGGGGACTCGGTTACGTCCCCCAGGAAGGAGCTCTGTTCCCTCATCTCTCAGTACGCAAGAACATTCTATTTGGCGCGGAACGACATCGAGACATCGGCAACGCTGAAGGCATCAGTATCGATCATGTGTTAGAAGTTTTGGAGATTGGCAAACTGTTGGATCGTCCCGTCACCGAGCTCTCGGGAGGCGAGGCGCAAAGGGTGGCGCTTGCCCGCGCGATCTTGTCGCGACCGCAATTGCTATTGCTGGATGAACCCTTGGCAGCGCTCGACATTGCGCTCAAGGAAAGAATCCTGCCCTACCTCGGCCGTGTGCGCGATGAGTTTGGCATCCCGATGATTTATGTGACGCATAATTTGACCGAAGTTCTTACGCTGGCGGATTGGGTGCTGATGATTCAGCAAGGCCGGCTGGTGACTCAGGGCATTCCTCAAGAAGCGCTCAGGTCTGCTCATACGATCATGCAAATTCCCGACGAACAATTTGAAAACGTCTTTACGGCGACATTCATAGAGTCGGATGCCAAAGCCGGAAGGACGCGAGTGCGATTACGCTCCGGCACGGAACTGTTTATCCCCTACCTACCCCAACCGGCGAATCGCTCCCTGCAAATTCGCATCAGCGCCGACGACATTCTGATCGGCACCCGGCGACCGGAGGGCATTTCTGCGGGCAATGTGATAGCGGGAACTGTTCACGGAATCGAGCTGGTCGACGGACAGGCACTGGTCCCCGTTTTCGCCGGCGAAGAATTCTTCGTGCGGCTCACATCAGGCGCGGTGACGCGGCTTGAACTTAAGGAAGGCACTCCGGTCTTTCTCATCATCAAAACGCGCTCATTTCGCGTGCTGTAGTACAAAACTTTTGGTCGATGAATTTCTTGACACCGGCAGCCGTCAGCGTCAGATTGGGCCGGTCAAAGTCATCAGTCGAAAACCTGCTCTGCATCTGGTGTGGTGTCTCAGAAGTTCATTTAAAAACTCCAAACCATGGCACTGGTTGAAGCCGCACACAAATCCCCCTCTATCCCCCTTTATTCAAAGGGGGAAGTTTCGCTCCAGGACTCTAACCCCTCTTTGGAAAAGAGGGGAAGGGGAGATTTTTGGGCGGAGTGAGGGGGGAATTATGTCGCGAACTTCTGGGACAGGACACTACACTACTATCCTGACTTACAAATTCGATTGAGAGGCGCTGCACATCCTCATCATTCCCGCAGGGGGAATGGAGGGAATGGTGCGCGAGCGCACCCTGCAATCCTGTCCCAATAGGGCGCTAAATAATTCGTTTTGTTCTTCGTCGTCATACCGGCGAAAGCCGGTATCCAGTAGGGCAGGTTTGAAACCTGCCCCCTACGTCTGGCTTCCGGGTCGCGCAACCCCGGACTGTGATCCGGGGTTGCCCGAAATGACGATGGTAATTATGCAACGAACTTCTGGGACACCACACTAGTATTTAATTCACGAACAGCTTTTTAATCGCTTCGATGACCTCGGGCGGTTGGTTCATGATATTCGCGGCTAATTTTTGCAGCTCCTCGCCGCCGGCGTGAACCACGTCAATCCTCAGTTTCTTGGCTTCCGCGAGCAGCTCAGGGTCCTTCGCGGCCTTTTCATGTGCAGCTCGAAGTATCTTCACGCGGTCGGGAGGCGTACCCGGCGCCACAAGCGTCGGTCGCGCCCACTCTCCGCCTTGCAACATGGCCTCGGCGGTGCGCCGTTTCGTCGCCGGTGTCTTATAGCGATCCATGAGCTCATAGACCGTCGGCGCGTCCGGCACTCGCTCGCTGCGATTGCGACCGCTCTGCGCGAGGAAGCGGACGAATTTTGTTTTCAGCCAGCTCAGGAAGGGTTCGCGCCCGTAATAAGTAGAGATGGTCAGTCCCATGCATTGGACCTCGCCGCGTTCCACCGCCAGGGCGATTTCACTGCTGCCGGGATAGCCGGTCACGTGGACCACTTTGGCGCCGATGGTCTCCTCCAATATTTTCGACATCACATAATCTGAGCTACCGACACCCGTCGAACCGCATTTGGGCGGCTCCTTGGATTTGATAATATCGTCGATCGATTTAAACGGCGCGTCGGCACGCGAAAACAGCATCATATCGTCGTTCTCGAGTGAGCCGATCCAGATAAATTTTCTCAGGTCGAACTTCACTTCGTTCTGGCCCGAGAGTTGGCTGAGATAGAAATTATTGTGCGGCGCCAGAATCGTCAAACCGTCGGGTTTGGCGACACCCCACACGTAGTTGGCCGCTGTGACGGAGCCTGCTCCCGTCATATTCTGCACAACCATGTCGGGATTTCCTGGAATATATTTGCCGATGTACCTGGCCAGCAGCCTGGCGGCGCGGTCATAGCCGCCGCCGGTGCTCAGCCCTACGATAATGCGAATGGTTTTGCCATTGTAAAAATCCCCTTGAGCCCAGGCGGAAGGAACCAAGGAGGTCATGAGAAGGAAAATGCTCATACGAGCGTAGCAGCGGATCAGAAATCCATGGTTCTTCATGAAAATACCTTTCGAGCGATCAAAAGATTACGGGGGATGAAGCTCACTTATTTTTGTTGTCGACGAACTATATCTTGAGTCGAAACTTTGTCAACGACCCATGTTAAGGGGGTCAACCTTCGATGCCGAAAGGATCACGCCTTCGATAGCTCAGTCAATGACGGCATCGCCGAGCTTCGGATCGAAATGGCCGAAAGAGAATTTTGCGCCTCGGCTGTGGATGAACCAAATTGCGCCGATTGGAAGTAGGATCACAACCCGCTTACATACGGCTTCCATCCGATGTCCCAATCCAGATATTCCAGCCCTGTGAATCGCTTCTTGTAATCGTAAGCGAATGGCTCGCGGTAGGCATAGCCGGGATAGTAATACCGACAACCTCGCTTTTGCGAAAATCGGATGGAATGCAGCATCATCAGAATACCGAGACTTCTTTTTGGCAGCGCCGGATCAAACATGGCATACACGCCGGACGTCGCGCGCTCGCCGACATCCAAGAAAGTGACGCCGCAAAGCTTCTCATCTAGATAAATGCAGATCTCCACGTTCGCACAAGGTACTGAATCAGGAAATTCCGATAGGAAATTGGACAAAGAGGTGGGCGTATTCTCGTCGAATCGAAGTCTGTGTTTTTCGAAAAGCGCTTCCTTTTCGTCATCGACAAAAGAGGGCCGAATGACGATTTCGGCGTCTCGGTTCTTTGCCAGCACACGCTTCTGGCTACGCGTGAGAGCGAATCGCTTGATATCTACTCGCAACGGCAGAACGGAAAAAAGTTTCCCGCCGTGAAATGCGCTGCCATACCGGACGAAAATAATGCCAAAATGGCGCCATCCTTCCGACCAAAACTGATCCATCTCGGCAGGCTCGGCGGTCAAGCAAAGAAAACTTTCGTCGTCCTTGGAGGTGGTCATGGTGAGGGCCACCGATGTACGGACCATGAATTATTGCGCGGAGCGACAAAGGGAGAAATCGTTTTCGGAAACAACCTGGCCAGATCAAACCCAACGAAACCGGCCAGCCGCCCCTCTATTACCTCTGCATGGGCTGGTGGATGAGGTTAACCGGCCAAGCGAGCAGCGGGTGGCTGTACGGCCAATGGCAGTTCTTTTCCCACAACCGGCTTCAGCGTCCCATTATCCAGGCCGGCCACGAGTGCCGCATGGATGCCCGCCAGTTCTGTCTCGGACGCGTTGCCGAGCATCACTCCCAGAATTACAGCATCGCGTGCCATCGCGTCGCGCGGATTAATCTCCACGGGTCCGCGCGAACCAATCACCGCCACGCGCCCGCCTTTCGCGAGCACGGTCAGATCCTTTCCCAAATTTACATTCGAGAGCATTTCCAGAATCACATCCACGCCGCGTCCGCCGGTCAACTCCATCAATCGCGCCAGATAA
>Ga0137403_10009102_pt1 | contig 11059 bp, 10 predicted proteins | sample CZOMad2_1_16fung_FD_122057 | JGI IMG/M metagenome (GOLD analysis project Ga0137403, IMG submission 122057) | Vadose zone soil fungal communities from Angelo Coast Range Reserve, California, USA - CZOMad2_1_16fungal (Hybrid Assembly) | ecosystem: Environmental > Terrestrial > Soil > Vadose zone...
TTTAAATCCACTTGAACCTGGCGCTGTTTGCCGCCGTACGGATACGGGACGGCCGTGCCAGGTACCGAGGTGAGCTGAGGCCGGATGAAATTCAGACCAAGATCATTTAATTGCTGCTCCGAAAGCGTAGGGCCGGAGAGAGCCATCTGGAGAATGGGTACGCTGGAAGCGCTGTAGGTGATGATCAGTGGCGGCGTCGTGCCTGCTGGCAACTGCTTGAGCTGCGTTTGGGATTGGCCTGCGATCTGCGCAATGGCCATGCTGATATTGACGCCTGGATGGAAAAACACTTTAATGACCGCGATGCCATTCAATGACTGCGACTCGATATGCTCAATATCATTCACAATGGTCGTTAAGTTACGCTCCTGAAGCGTGATGATGCGGTTGGACATCTCCGTTGGTGAGAGCCCCGTATAGTTCCAAATGATGCTCACGACGGGAATGTCGATGTTTGGAAAGATGTCTGTCGGAGTGCGAAAGATCGAGAGCGTTCCAAGGATCAAAATCAGGATAGCCAACACTACGAACGTGTACGGCCTTTTCAGCGCTACTCTAACAATCCACATAATGCTTGGCTCTCAATCTTTCCGTCCGGCGCGGCCGGACTGTACCAACCAAATTGACCCTACGGCCTGTGCTTCGGGGTCCTGGCATCCAGGGTCGAGATCAATTGCTCGGCTGCTGGAGGCACGGCGACCGTTCCGGAGAGAACAATTTCCCTCGCGGGAACCTTCCTGCCGTAGACACGGCGGTTGTCGCCATTGTCCGGGCGAATCGTGGAGCCTTCGAGGGAGACTCCAGCAAACAAGCCACGCGCCCTTGAGTAGCTTAAGATTTCGGAACGCAGAGTCGCGTCCGTATCGGCTGACGCATCGCGGCCAACCGGGCCAGCGGCCACGGAGGCGTCGCCACCCAGCTTGACCTTACTGGCGAGGATGCCGCGTGCACCGCGTTCATTCATCACGAGCAACACAAAATCTGTAGCCTCTCCACCGATCTGAAAGCCGAAGCTCCCACCCTCAAGGGCCATCATCGTAGGAGCGCCCCAAGCTCCTCTGAAGTCTTCACCCTTGCGGCACGACATAGCGCCCCGCCCGTAGCTTCCGCCAACGATGAACGCGGCCTTCAGGACAGAGGGAAAAACAACGACGCAATCTGCCTTGTCGAGCAAGTTCTGTGGAATGTTGTCTGGAACGTCGAGAATCTCCTTCAAGACCGTGCCAGAATTTCTCAATCGGTCGTCATCTTTGTTTTGGCCCGATGCGCTTGCCACGTCAGTGATGAGTGGCAGGACAGCCAAGATAATGGTGCTTAGACAGGGCAACAACTTTCGCATGTGATTTCCCTCCCGTAGATTCTCTTTCCTCAGACCCTAGAGGAGGCAATCCGGATGCCACATTGAGACGCGATCGAAATCTTGAGGAAGTGGTTGAAAACAGGGGGGGTTACGCCAGGAGGAAAGAGAGGAAGCGCAGGGGCTAAGCTGCGAGGAGTCCAATGAACGGAATGGCTGTCAGCACGTTGACAGGGCGTCTTTCCGGATGGAGATCGACTTCCCAAGAAAGGGAGTAGGAATCAGGATGGGACGCGCCAACGCCACCCGGGTCCGGCGGAACCCAAAGCGTTCCTATCGTGGAAGGAGTTACGAACTCAGAGTTGAGGAGCCGTCGAAATTGCATTTGACTACGAGAATGGTGACATCATCGTTGAAGCTATCGCCGCAGAAATCCGCTGCGCTGTTATAGATATCGACCATGAGGTCCTCGGCGGACAGTGAAGAACCGCGGCGCACTCTGGCGGAAAGGCGCTGCATGCCGAATTCTTCGCCAAACCGGTTCTCTGCCTCAGTGATGCCATCGGTATAGAAAACCACCACGTCTCCGGCCATTAGGTCCGCCGAGGCAAGTTCACAGATTTCTTCTGGAGATAATCCGATGGGTGGACAAGACGAGTTCAGGCGCGTGACGGTGCCATCCTTCCCACGAAACAGAAGCGCGGGATTGTGGCCGCAGTTGACATAGCGCAGCGTCCGTTTGTGTGCATCGATTTCGGCGACCAGCAATGTTACGTAGCGTTCGCCATCCGACACGGAATGGATTTCCGTGTTCAACCGTTTCACCATTTCCAGCATGTTTCGATCGTGGTTCGCCTCTAGCTGCATGGCTGCCGCCGTCGCGGACATCAAGAGGGCGGCGGGAACGCCTTTGCCGGATACGTCGGCAATGACCATCTGGATGGTTTGCGCGTTGATGGGGATATAGTCGTAGTAATCGCCGCCCACGCCCCGCGCCGGCTGCATCATGCCGGCTATTTCGAGTCCGGCAATGGCCGGTTTGCCCACGGGAAGAAACAGGCGTTGGACTTGCGCGGCCAGCCCCACGTCCTTGAGAAGGTCATCACGCTGCTGCTGAACCGTTTTTGCTAGCGCCTCCCGCTGTTCGATATACCGCTGGATGACATAAACAACAAAGGCGAAGCACAACATCGCGGAGAGATTGTGGAAGATCCTAAGCCCAGGGTTGATAGGGCGTGGGGAGTAGTAGTCATGGAACAAGATACAAACCACGATGAGGCTATAGCTTATTTCTTTACGTAGGAAAATCGCTCCGACGCCGAGAGGAAGTATGTAGAGATAGACAAGCGAAACCGAGACAACGAGGTGGTCTGCATACGCGACGGCGCCAATTGCCCCCAACACTAAAAGGAGCGGCAGCCACGCCGGTCCACTGGAGGCCACATCCTTCCGCAAAAGATGAAGCAATGGAACGCTCTTGCGTGGATCGCGCAACTCGGCAGGCATCGATTCTCGGACGGCGGCAGTCATTGAAATAGGATTTTCGCCATCATCCCTTTGTCTTCGTGATTGAGGAGATGGCAGTGAAAGACGGACATGCCCCGGATCACGGGGTTGGTGAAGTCCATGATGACGTCGACGGAACCGCGGTAGGGAACATTCACAGTGTCCCGCCAAAGCGGGTCGGCGATCGGCCGGCCGTTTTCGGCATACGCCAAAAAATGGACCTGATGGATGTGCATGGGGTGCAGTTCCCTCGAATCATTGACAATTCTCCAATGCTGAAACGTCCCAACCTTTGCCCGCACCATGGGAGTGGCGGCGGGCGCGAATTTTTCTCCGTTGATGTAAAAGCCCTTCTTGTCTTCCGTGAACGTCACGATGAACCGAGGAGGCGCTTTTTCTTCCGCAGCGAGATCCAGCGTTTTGAGATCAGGCTTGAGGGAGGTTTTAGATACCTTAGTTGTTGAGTCTGTCGCCGAGCGCGGAACGATGTCGGCCAGTATCATCGCTGGATTCGGATCGCCGTCCGGCCCGGTGTCCACACAACGGGTGATCAGACGCCGAGGGGTACCGGCTGCTGGACCAGTAACAATGGCTTCAAGCCTGCCCGCCGGTGGCAACAGGACTTGATCAACGATACGCGTTCGATGATTGGGGTCGTGCAGGGCGATGGGCATCCCGTCCAGCGCGACAATTTCAAACATTTGACCTTCAAGCTGCAGGTCAAAATAGCGATCCGCGGAGGCATTCACAATGCGCCAAAATTGGCGCTCCCCAGGAGCGATTTCAATTTGCGGCCGCACGGATCCGTTTACGGTGAAGACCTCTTCTGGCGTCTCAGGCTCCGCACCACAAGTATCCGAACTGAGTTCAACGCGGCGTTTCAAATCGGTAGACTGAGGATCGTGCTCAATGGAACGGCCACGGACTACCAGGACGCGTTCCGGCAAGCCGGTTAGAGGCGGAAAATAAGATTCAATCCCCTCGATCACCAGGGCCCCGGACATGCCGTCAAGCGCTTGCCGGTGGCTCTCTCCATGAGGATGAGTGTGATACCAGTACAGGCCCGGAGGGTGGTCGGGAGGAATCTGCACGGCATAGTGCAAAGTCTCGCCGGGCATGGCCATCATGTCCAGAACGTCGTCCTGGGGTGCGTGTGGTGAAACCTCCAGGCCATGAAAATGTAGGTTGGTCATATTGTGGCAGGGCTCGATGGCACAGGGCTCGCTTGCAACTTTGGGTAGCTCATTGATGTACTCGATCTTTAACGTATCGCCGGGCCAGGCACGGATTACGGGAGCCGCGGCTTTTCCGTTAAAGGAGAAGGCATCTCGACCCTCGGCATTGGTCGCGGCTCGTAGTGTTAGTGTCACCACATGGTTGCTGCCTCGCACCTCGGGGGGATTGGGCAGGGGAGTGCGAATTGTTTCGCCCCCACGGGCCAAACAAACCGTGGCGGTAGCAAGGGCTACAATTCCAAAGAATCTCGATCTCATGATCACTGGAGCCAACACCTGTAAAATCGAACTTTCATGATTCCTCTTCCTCCACTTTCATCCGCGAGAGCGCGCTGTCCACGACCCTTGACACGAGTTCCTCGAGTCTTGCTTCACGGTGAGTGGACTTGCCGCAGCAACTTCATGAAAATGTCGCGTTTATTCGGACCCAGCCCGATCCCGGCATACGCCACCTGGATCAAGGGAACATTCTTCCTCTGCGGGTCCCGAAAAAATGGAAAGGGACTCGGCGCTCCAACCGCCCAGAAGAAATCCGCCTGCGAGCCTTGCATCTCGTCAGGCAAGTTGAAGTGGTCGACCGTCGCCAGATCGAGTTGCATACGGCCTTGCGCCTCAAACACGTAAAAAGTCAGCCCGTTGGCCTCGACTTTTTCCATCGGCGTCAGATAAAACTCCGGATAAATCCCGCCTGCGAGTTCCACGCCATTCGTGACTCGAAACAATACGCCCGGGCTCAACTGGCTCGAATAAAAACCCGCCAGCGTAGGCGCGTGTTTGCAGTCGGCGCGAACACTCAAATCTGGAGAAATCGTCGTCTGATCTGGCAATTCTGCCTGTCTCTTTGCCTTCTTGTAAGCTTCCGAGCCCCCATCCAAACAATCCCGCGGCGGCGAAAAGAAAAAGTAAAACAGATAATCCGCCAGGCCGTTGCCCGAACCGGTGGGGCCATGCATCTGCACATCCAGTGCGACCTCATCGCCTCCCAGGAACGGATTGGTGGTCGTTGCAATCCGCAAGGCAGAATGCATCTTCGGATTTTCCAGCGTCATGAATTCCAAAAACGTCACGTGCGGCGCGAAGGGCGCCAGCCTCGGCGAAGGCGGCAGCGGCATCTGCTCGCGTTCGATCCAGTCCGGGGAGACATCGATCGACGCCCCGCTTAAAAGAGAAAATCGCCTCAACTCCACTTGCGGCTTTGCTTGCGATGACCGTGGACTCTGTTCCGTCCCGAGCTTGGGTGATGGCAGACTCTGCCGTGACATCTGTGCCGCCACTCCTGGCACCAAGAATCCAAGCAAGACCATTCTGACGATTCCGCCCAGCCTCATACGCACCATCCTCGTTTCATTCGCCATCAGTCGATTGGATGCACGCGCCATCGCAACGCTACGACTTTCCTCGCAAGAGTGCGGTTAGATTTTGGACGCTTTTGGCAAGTTCCACCACCTCGCCACCTCCATGGAGTTCGAAGTCGATCTCAAAATTCCCGGTTGCAGCGTGATCCACGGCTTCTTTGAGGCTCACGAGAGGTTTAGCGACCTGGCCAGGCAGGATGAGGCTGACCCACACGCTGAACAAAAGAGTGACGGCCGAAACGATGCTTAGGGCCCATTCCGCTCGACGGATCAACTGGCGAGCTTCCTGGTGGTCCATTTTGACGCGTCCCCAATTCTGCTGTTCCAAGTCGGACGTCGACCGCAGGGTTTCTTGGCTTGATGTCCGAAGGTCCGGCGTGACTTGGCTCAACGCGGGGTTCGCTACCTGTATAGCTTCTGTAATTCGCGTATCAAAGGAGTCAGCTCGGATGCGTAGCTCTTGAATTAGCTTGGCTCGATTCTTGTGTCTGCGCTCTCGGAGCAGACTGTTCAAGTCTTTTTCATAGGCCGTCACCGCCTGTCGAATCCCGTCGACAGGTTCTTGCTTGCGCTGCCCCATTGTCGAAACTGCTGATGCGAACCGCTGCTCATATCGATTGACAGCATCCAGATCCTTTTGAACGATGCTCTCTTCGTCAGGCTCAAGATCCTTAATACGAGACAGGATTTCCCTCACCTTCATGAGCGATTCCTGGTTCGCCCGAAGATATTCCGGGTCCTGGAGCAGAACGTAGTTACGCGCTGCACGCCGGGCCTCTAATATCTCGATGGAAGCTTGTTCTGCCAGCTTTGCTGCCGGCGCATCGACATTCACGATGCGGTCCACGATCCGGCCCATCGCAAACAGATAATAAACAGACAAGAAAATTACAGGGACAAGAATCAACCTCACGATGGCCAGGCTATACCCAACCCTTTTTCGCAATGAGCTTCCGGGCGCGAAGATCTTGAAAGATTTTCGAATTCTCCATCTCATGGGCTGCAAACTCCCAAACGTATTACGGTCGGTTCTCGTTAGACCTCATGAGCCAGCATCGGTTCGTATCGCAGGGACAATGTGCGACAGAGACAACTTCGAAGCTCTTCTCATTCAGGCTTGTGCCACGTAGAATCCGGGTCATAGGCGATCATCGCCTGTGCGAGCTTTGTTGTGTCAGGGCCAAGATCCTTTTCGTAAATGGCCCCCGATTTGTCAATAATTAAAGTCATCACACCCGAAGAGCGGTATTCGGCGGGATAGGCGACGAAGGCGAATCCTCCAGTCATCCTTCCGTTGGCGACATAGTTCCTCGCTCCGCCCGGTGCATGAGGTCCTTGGCTAGTGAGGATCCGGAAAAAATAGCCATTAAAGGGAACGTGCTCGCCAACCTGGTCGGTTGGAAGATTTTGGCGCGCGTATGCGATGAGAGGGTTGATCGGGCTAGCGAACTCATCGCTAGCGCCGTGCCAATACAGGCCGTTGTGCCCGCCTTCATCGCTGACCAGTCTCTGAGCGAATTGCTTGGGGAGGTCGCCTGGCGGGTGCGCAAAATATTGTTTTTGCGCTTCGACCAATTCGCGGCACGCATCCATGGCGGCAAGTTCGTTTCTGCCGATGCGACGGAATAGGACCTCGTCTTTGCCCGCGACGGTGTCGAAATACCACGAACCGTTGTTCTTCACCAAGGGAATCGGAAACGGCCAGTTTTCAGCTCCGACAACCAGGGTTACCGCTCCGTTCGCCTCTGTCACGAACCGATGCATCTCCTCGTATTTGACGACGAAGCTGGCGCGAGCATCCGAATCTTCCACCGGGTCGCCGGAGGAGATGACATCCTTCCCGGCCGGTCCGAGGATGCTCAAGGAAGAATCTTCGTCCTGTCCGTGCATTGCAGCAAATAAAGCACTGGCGGCATCTTCAGCGGAGGCAAAGGTCCGCTGTCCCGGCTGCTGGGCGAACGTTGGCACAAACGAACACCCCAGGAAAAGTACGAATAGAACCGACGTGGCAAATCGAACAAAGCACTTCCATTGATATTGAACAAAATTCAAATTCCTCTGCGGCATGATGTTTCTCTCCATTCTTGAATTTTCGGCAAGTTTCACGCGCTGGTGCGTGCAATCACCGATGTCGTCCCCCACCGCCGCCGTGAAAACCACCACCACGAGAGCCACCTCCAAAGCTTGACCGCCCGCGGGAGGAAAAGCCTCGGACATTTCCGCCGTGATCAAAGCCACTGAACGCGCCGGAGCGTGTTCCCGGCTGAAAATGAGGCGCCGAAGACCCGTGAAACCCCGGACCTCCGCCGCCAGGTCTGCTTCCGTGGAACGCGTTGCCATGGTTGAAGTTGCCATGGCTGAAATTACCGCGGCCGCGGTTAAAGTTGTTGCGATTGATGATGGTTCGGCTGTGGGAGATGTAGGTGTTGTGGTTGTAGATCACCCGGTGGCCATGCCAGTCACATCCCCAGTGATGCCAGCCCCAACCATACCCTCCGAAGAAACCAACGCCGAACCCGATTCCAAATCCAATCCCCGCTCCAGCCAGGAAGATCCCCGGCACGGGATACCAGCCTGGATATGCGACGATCGGGTCGCCATACACGAGCCAGGGATCATAGGCAGGCACGTAGACCACCTCAGGATTGGCCGGTTCGATGATGATTGTGTTGCCTTGCGTTGTTACCTTCTCCTGTTCATTGCTATTCAGGTTGCCAGCCTTGTGAGCCTGCTGACGCATCGCTTGGACGGCATCCGTCACGTCCTGCTGCTGGTTGGCATAGGCGTCCCCAAGGGATGAAGTCCAAGAGAGGTTCTTGTCCATGTTTTCAAGAACCGAGGGAAATTGCGTGAGGGCCTTTACGCTCGGGTCCCAGGGCTGTTTGTCAACCTCTTTTGCCAGCTCTTCACTCTTGAGGTTGGAATGACTTTGCATCCAGCGGTCCGCCTCGACAATCTCCGCTGGATAGGTGGACGCGGCGAGAACCTGTGCAACGAGGGCGTCCGGGTACAAGGCGATCGGCGCGACCAGTTGCTGCAGCTCTTGAGGGGAATGTTGCACGGGCGGCGTCGGTGACTGTTCGTTGGCTTGGCCCGTAGGACCGAAAGACTCGGCTTGCGCAGTGAATCGCACAAGCAAACAACAGAGAAGTAGGATCAAAACCTGCTTGGACAACTTCATGGCATATTCTCCAGTACAAAATTGGAATCATCCCCTTGGTGTCAAACCCGTGTTGAAAAAAGTTCATAAACCCTCGTCAACAGCGCTAAGGACCCTCACTGGCCGCGCAGCGTGCCCGGCGGGATGTCATTGCGGCGTGCCAAGTCTTCCAGTGCGTCGAGCTCCGTTTGTGTTTCGGTCACGCGCTGCTGAAGGATCTCAATCCCGGCTTCGGGAGTGATGCCTATGTCGCCTTCATCGAGATCTATGCCGCCCGTCATCGTCTTAAGGGCCCGTGCATCTTCGATCGCTTGACGGTATCCACCGAGCTGAGCCTGTCTGCGTTCGAGTTCATCGCGCAGTCTGGCCGCCTGCTCGGCATACCACTCCGGGTCCTGGGTTCTCACATACGGCGCAAGCACAGATGCCGGCGTTGGCCTTTCTTCGTCAATTCGGCCCACGATGGAAATGAGACCGAGACTGTGGAGTTTTTCGAGGTCGTCGTTCGTCCAAACCACCGGGTTCTGGCTGTCCGTCCCCGCGTGCGGCCGATTGGCCGCACGCAAAGGGATAGCCGCCGAAACGAGTGCCAGACAAACCGAGATGCACAGGTGGCGAATCATGTTAGACGCCGTTACTTCTTCGAAGAGCCTGGAGGAAAGTTCTTAAACATTTTCTCCACGCCCTTATCCAGGTTCTTGATGTTCTTGTCGGAGTTGTTGGAGAGCGTGTCGCTGGACGTGCCTCTCCAGATCAGCTGCTTGGTCTTGGTATCGAACAGATCTACGACCACGGTGCCGACCTTGTACGTCTCAGTGGTGGTCGTTGCCTCGCCGAAACCTCCGCCACCAAATCGCCTCCAACCCCAGCCTCCCCCAAACCCGTCATAGAAGGTATTCAGGGTCTGCTGATTCTGGGTGATTTCCATGGCGACGATTGAAACATCGGCGCCGGAGTCCACCTGGGTCCAGCCCTTAGCGGCCAAGGCGGCATTGACGGCAGCCTTGATGCGATCTACATCCAAGGCATCTTTCGTCTTAACTTGTGCCCAACAGTAGGTTTTGTATTGCGCGAAGTTAGCACTGCGGTCGTAATCAGTCTTCACCTGCCCCGCTGACAACTTGCCTGCGAACAACAACATCATTCCCATCAAAACGAACACTGCTTTTTGCAATTTCATAGTTCCTCCTTTTTGAGATTTCGAGATTCAACTCTTCGTGCGAGAAAGACCGGCCTGCTTGCACCCAGGCAACTGCAGTTCCAGACGATTAGTCTCCCAGCTGTCCCGGGTGGTGCGCGGGCACATGGGCTTGGGGTTCCGCGGCCTCTTGACTGATCCTCTTTTCGTAGCGCGACTTGAGCACCTGGCTGCCGCTTGGGTTGCCTTCGTCAAACAACTTCGCAAGGAAGTAGCGATTCCCGTACTTGTTGAAGATCAATTCGCTCTTGGCCGGTGTGGAGTTGGCCTCTGCAGACTGGACTTCGAAGAGAGCGGAGGTGTTGCCGTCCGCGCTGGTGATTTCCATGACCGTCAGATCGGAGTCGTCGAGCATACGGATGACGTACTTGCCTGCCGGAAGTTTGGTATTGCCTGCATGGAACTGGAATGGGATGTTGACTTCAAGCGCTCCAACGATCTGCGCGTGCGCATTGCTCGCGTAAAACGTTAGTGCAAAAACCAAGGCGATGAACAACGACAGCAACTGGTGCCGTCCTGTCCCCGTGTGGCTTGCGTGGCCCTTGTCGATAACTTCATTGAACATGTTGATTTCTCCTCGTTTCTGTCGCCACGAAAAGCTTCGGCGCCTCGAGCGACACACCTGGGATAGGCAACAGGGTTGCCAAAGAGGGGGGGGTGTAAGCGACTGAAAACAGAGGCCGATTACCAGCAATGGCACAATTTGGAATGCCAGCCCGCTAGACACGATGTCCTGATGCCGACGGTTTAAGCGAGTTATCTGTCTGTTGTGTATCGAACGGGTTTGGATTCAGATCGACTGGAGATGTGGGCGCTGCTGCGTCTGATGGCGAACGTAGGGCAATTTCAATCGATTGGACGGTCGATCCCCGCATCATGACAACTCTGCTGCGCGGGAGGGAGATCCTTGTTGGAACGGGAGATGCCTAGCTTTTGCATGCGGAAGTAAAGCGTGGACCTCTTGATTCCCAAGCGTGCGGCCGCCCCGTTTGGGCCGGCGACAACCCACCGGGTCTCATCGAGAGTCTTGCGAATGTGGTTTCGCTCGGCGTCCTCCAGGGTAATTGCCCCAAGGGATTCCGCTTCGGCGGCACTCTTCAAGCTAGCAAGAGGAGGGTGCAGGACGTTGCCCGAAGTAAGGATTACGCTCCGCTCGATGAAATTCTGGAGCTCGCGAATGTTCCCCGGCCACTGATGGGAGGTGAGTGCAGACATCGTTTCAGAAGGAATTTGTTCGATTTGCTTACCCATCCGGCGGGCATAAATCTCGACAAAATGTTCCACCAGCGCTGGAATGTCTTCGCGGCG
>Ga0137403_10009104_pt1 | contig 11058 bp, 11 predicted proteins | sample CZOMad2_1_16fung_FD_122057 | JGI IMG/M metagenome (GOLD analysis project Ga0137403, IMG submission 122057) | Vadose zone soil fungal communities from Angelo Coast Range Reserve, California, USA - CZOMad2_1_16fungal (Hybrid Assembly) | ecosystem: Environmental > Terrestrial > Soil > Vadose zone...
TGCGCGAGCGCACCCTGATTTGGCGGGCGAACTATCATCCGGACGGCGGTCAGCTCTTCTTTCCCCTCAACGGGCAGAGTTTCGTCATTCCGCTGGCGCCGCCGGGAGACAATGTCACGCCGGAGAAGTTCGTGACATTCTGGTGCGACGGTGGCCGCGGCCTGTACCTGCATCCCAACGTATGGCACGGCGCGGTCATACCGCTGGACGAGGAGGCCGAGTTCCTCGACCGTCAGGGCCGCGTCCACGCCCGCGTCTCGGTCGACTTCGTCAAGGAGTTCGGCTGCTATCTCTCTTCTCCCATGCGGCGGCCCTAGTCATATCAACGGTTCTTCGGACCGACGATGCTGCGTTCATGACCTCGCGTCATGGCCGCGACCAGTCGTTCGACGAATCGGCCGGCGTCGGGATGTTGCTTGGCGTAATTCTTAGCCGCTGCGATCGCGGCACTGACACCGTGCGCCACCTGGTCCAGCAATTGGCTCGCTGCACGCTCGGAAGCGCCTGTGACATGGCGTACGAACCGGATCAGTTGCTTGCGATCCGGAAATCGCTTCGTTCCTCCTAGTTCAAGCGCCAAGGTGTCCTTGGGAATATAGGGCGTCGTTGACACTAGATCGTACGCCGGCGCAAATTTCACCTGGCTCTCCGGGTCGTCATAGAGAACGCTGAAATTTTTGCGATGAGCATCTCCATTCTCGATTGCGCAGGAGTAAACGACCATCAGCGCAAACTGTTCACGGGCGTGGGCCAATTGCTCGGTCGAAACGAAATCCGTGATGCGCTTGGCAATGCCTTCGTAAGAACCATCATAGCGTCCATGGGCGCGGCGCCCGTCGAGCACGCAGAAGTCCTCGATGCCCAGATATTGGCCATTGCTCGAGAGATCGAATCGATCGACCACCAGGAACTGCCGGTTCTCGGACAGGCGGACGCGAGAAGTCGCGATGCCGGCGGCCGCGGCGCCCTGAGCGCAAATGAATTCATTGACTGCAAGCTCTGGAAATCTGCGTGCATCGAAGGCCTTCACGAGGTGCGTAGCGCCGTGATGCGTGAATCGCTCGAGCGCTTCTTGCTCGCGTACCAGTACTTTCGGTTGTACACCCGATACGCCGGAGTAGGTGGCGAAGCGTTCGAGCAGGTGTGCAAACAGATCCGAGCTTCCTTTGTAAGTCAGGATCTCCTGCAAGCTCTGTTCCGGTATCTTCTTGCCAAGCTGCTCCTGTTGTGCGTAACGCAGCCTGCCGATTTGCGATGAGCCGACGATGGACAGCAAATCCAGATCGTCGAATTCCGGAACCACTTTTGCAAATTGATTGCGCAGACTCTCCTTGAGCTGCCCTTCTGGTAGATTCATCTCGAAGATAGGCAGCAACCCGCCCATGGCGTCGTATTGGTCGGCGCGAACCGGCATGGTGAGCGAGACGGCGGCTTCGACAGGGCAACCATCTTGGTAGCCGAACAGAATGGTGTCTTCGTCGCGATCGCTGCGACGCAGGCGACCGGACTGAACGTCGGCCGCGAAAACATTAAGCGGGGGCTTTTTCATTGCCGCGCTCGGCGCGAATATCGTCCAGCGTCGGCCGACCCCTGCGCACGCCGACGAATAGATCCAAGCCCACCTGTTCTAATAGGGCCGAGAGTTTGCGCACGCCGATTTCCCCACAACGGCCGCGCTCAATTGCGGAAATCGTGGCGCGACTCATTCCCAGCGGGGCTGCCAATTCCTGTTGAGAGAGATGTCGAGTCCGGCGAGCCTCTTTGAGCCGGTGGCCGAGTTGGGCAAAGTCCATATATTTGTGCCGAGTTTGAGGGATTTAAGTATTATATATGATGCATATTCAAGAATACAAGTTATATGCATCGTATATAATACATAATGGCAGCGATATAACCATGCGAGAGCTACGCGGCGGGGCATAATCGCCGGCTATGACACGCAACAAGACAGCCTTTCTGTTCGACCTCGACGGCACGCTCATCGACAGCGTCTACCAGCATGTACTCGCCTGGAAATCTTCGCTGGATCAGGAAGGCATTCCGCTGTCGGTGTGGCGCATTCATCGCAAGATCGGCATGAGCGGCGGTTTGTTCACCAACATACTGCTGCGCGAGACCGGGTTCGACAATACGCCCGAGCGCCTGGAACGGCTCCGTGTACGTCATGCCGAAGCGTACCGCGCACTATCGGCCAGCGTGCAGCCGCTGCCCGGTGCGCGCGAGTTGCTCGATTACCTGACCGCGCAAGGGACGCCCTGGGCAATCGCGACCAGCGGGCGCATGGAGACCGCCGGCCACAATCTCGCAGCGCTCGGCGTCGATCCCGCGAAAGTGCCGGTGGTCACGCGCGATCAGGTCAAGTACGCAAAACCCGATCCCGATTTGTTTCTCACGGCGGCCGACCGTCTCGGCGTCGACATTCGCGACTCGCTCGTGCTCGGCGACAGCATCTGGGACATGATCGCCGCGCAGCGTGCGCGGGGGCTCGGCGTGGGGCTGTTATCCGGCGGCTACGGCGAGGAGGAACTCGCACGCGCCGGCGCCTTCCGGGTCTATGAAGATCCTGCGGATCTGCTCAAGCATATCGACGAGGTCGCCGCGCGCAGCTGAGGCAAGGCGCGACGCGCGGCCTACGGTACCGTGATCGCGGCCTGCGGCGCGATGATGGCGACCTACGGTACGACGGTGGTGAATAGGTAAACGATAAAAACGGTCAGCAGCACGACCCCGTGGAGGATGATCGTACGCCCGGTTCGCAGCACCAGCACCGCCACGAACAGCGAGAGCATGAGCAGCAGCGAAGATTTGCTGTCTATTCCCAGGCGCAGATGGGAATTCATGTAGAGCGACACGAAGCTGACGGCGGGAATGGTCAATCCGATGCTGGCCAGCGCCGATCCCAAGGCAAGGTTGAGACTGGTCTGCAGGCGATTCGCACGCGCCGCCCGCAGCGCCGCGAGCCCCTCGGGCAGAAGCACGATGCCGGCGATGATCACCCCGACCAACGCTGCCGGGGCCCCCATGTGCAATACCGCCGCCTCGAGACTCGGGGCCAGCTTCTTCGCCAGCAGCACCACCGCTGCCAGGCACATCAACAAGAGGACCAAGCTCAAGGCCGTTACCGCGTTGCTCGGCGGAGCGGCGTGCAGCGTCGACTTCGCGGACTCCTCATCCTCCAGAAAATACTGCCGGTGACCGATCGTTTGCGTAAAAATGAAGGTGCCGTAGATCACGAGCGTCACGACGGCGATGAGCATGAGCTGACTCGGCGAATAGTACGGTCCGGGAGTCGTGACGGTGTAGTTGGGAAAGACCAGCGTCATGATCACGATGGTCCCCAATGCAACCAGCGCCGCACTGACGCCGTCGAGACTGAAAGTCTGTTCGCGGTGCGTGGCGCCGCCCACGAGCAGGCATAGGCCGATGATGCCGTTCAGGATGATCATCACGGCCGCGAATACCGTGTCGCGCGCCAAGCCTGCCGCTTCCTCCCCACCCGCGGCCATCAGCGACACGATGAGCGCAACCTCGATCAGCGTGACCGCGAGCGCCAGGACCAAGGTGCCGTAGGGTTCGCCCACCCGCTGGGCGATCACTTCGGCATGATGTACCGCGGCGAACACGCTGACGGCGAGACCCAGCGAAATGAAAGCAACGAGGATTCCGCCGAGACCGAAGCCCGCGGCGAGCAGTACGGCGCCCGCAAATATCGGGGCGGCGATGGTCCAAATCGGAATTTGAGCACTGGGCTTCATGCAGTTCGGTTATTGTCGCAGGTATAGTAGAAAAATCGCCACACGGGGGAGTTAATGAAAACGATGCGATATCGATGCATGAGCCTTTGCGCCGGCGCCGGGGCACTCTGCATGAGTTTGGCGGTCCACGGCGGCCCGGCCGTCAGCACTCCCGCCGCGGCACCGGATGCCGTGCGCGCCCAGGCTCGGGAGATTTTTGCCCATATCGTCGGCATCGAAAGCTCGATCGGCAAGGCGAACGTTCCTCTGGTGGCGCAGTATCTCGCGGAACGATTCAAGGCGGGCGGCTTTCCCGCCGCCGACATCCATATCTTGCCGCTGGGCGAGACCGCCTCGTTGGTGGTGCGCTACCGGGGAAACGGCAAGGGGGGACGGCCGATCGCGTTCATCGCCCATATGGACGTAGTCACCGCGAAACGCAGCGACTGGCAGCGAGATCCCTATCGTCTCACCGAAGAGAACGGCTTCTTCTACGGCCGCGGCACCTCGGACGTCAAACAGGAAGTGGCGCTGCTGACCGCGACCTTCCTGCGGCTCAAAGCGGAAGGCTTCGTCCCCACTCGCGATCTCATCATCGCATTCAGCGGTGATGAGGAAACCGCGCAGGCAACGGCAAGGGATCTCGTGACCACGCATCGGGACCTGGTCGACGCGGAATTCGCTCTCAACGGCGACGGCGGCGGCGGCGTGCTCAGCGAGGGCACGGCCAAACCGCTCATTTTCTACGTCCAGGGCGCCGAGAAGAGTTCGGCTGAATATCTCCTGACGACGCACAATCCCGGCGGCCACAGTTCCGTGCCGCGCCCCGACAACGCGATCTACGAACTGGCGGACGCACTCAAGGCGGTGCAACGCTACCAATTTCCGGTGAAGTGGAATGAGTGGACCCTCGGCGATCTCAAGGCGGCGAGCCTGGTGACCAAGGGACCGCTGGGCGAGGCGATGGCGCGTTTTGCAGCCGACCCGGGCAATGCGGCGGCCGCGGCCGAGATTGCGAAGACCCCAGCCTTTGTCGGCCGGATCCGCACCACGTGCGTGGCCACCCTGCTCGCGGGCGGTCACGCGGAAAACGCGTTGCCGCAGTCGGCAACCGCCACCATCAACTGCCGGATCTTTCCGGGCACCAGCGCTGCCGACGTGCAGAAGACATTGCAGGAGCTGGTCGGTCCGAAGGTCGAGGTGCGGCAGGGTTATGACGCGCTCGTGTCCGATGCCTCGCCGATGCGCGCCGACGTCATGGGCGCGGTAGCCAAGGCCGTCCAAGCATCGAATCCGGGCACGCCCGTGGTGCCGACGCAGGCCGCGTATGCCACCGACGGCGCCGTGTTCCGCAACGCCGGGATACCCACCTACGGGGTGGGCGGGGTGTTCATCATGGCCAGCGAGGAATTCGCGCATGGCCTGAACGAACGAATCCGAGTCAACGAGTTCTACAAGGGACTGACCTATTGGGATGCGTTGATCAAGGCGCTCGCGGGGTAGGCCGCCGGCAAGTCACGCAGCGAGGCTGGCTTGGACCTGACGCCGAAATTCCAGGGGATTGGAGATCATCTGAAATGTCTCCTTGGTGCCGCCGACTCCCGATACAGTGATCGTTCCGTATCCGAGGATTCGACCCAAAATGCCTTGATCCACACCGATTCCTTCGACCTTTTGCAACAGCAATTCGAGGGAGTGCCGGCGGATTAGCCCTACCTTGATCAACACGCGCTTATTGGTGATGGCAAACTCGGAACTGCTGGCCTTGATCCAGGGCGGCAGAAGGAGGACAAAGCCAACGATGCCTATTGCCATGCCGGCGATCCAGCCGCCGCCGCCCAGTGCCACGGCAATTGCGATCAGAAATACGACCGCCGGGAGGGCATAGATGATCCAGTGCAGATTGGCCCGATAGGTAATCTGCTCGTTCGGCAAGAGATTGCTTTCCACGTAGCCCATGAAGTCTCCCTAGCATTTGGATCTCGAGCAAAGCTGTCAGGCGGAGAATACCTGTAAAAGCCGCTTCTTGCGGGCAGCGTCCGAACTGGATTAGTGTGTGCGGATTCGAGGAACTTATCATGTCGAACTCTCAATTGCGCGACTGGCGGATCGACGGCGTCAAAGTCATCAAGAGCGACCGGCTGGACAGCAACACGCCCCAGACGCCGGGCATGCTGCGCGCCGCGGCCGTGAATGCGGCTCGCGGTTCGCAGAAGATTTGGGCCGGGACGGTGATCATTCACCCGAACGCCAAGACCGGCGCCCACCATCACGGCGCGCTGGAGAGCGTCATCTACGTAGTCCGCGGCGTCGCGCGGATGCGCTGGGGCGATCGGCTCGAGTTCGTCGCCGAGGCGGATGCCGGCGATTTCATCTTCGTGCCGCCCTACGTTCCGCACCAGGAGATCAACCGTTCGAGCGACACGCCGCTCGAATGCGTGCTGGTCCGCAGCGACAACGAGTCGGTGGTCGTCAACCTCAATATCGACGCCGCGGAGCGGGTGGAGGAGGTGTATTGGATCGATCCGATCCATCGGGGCGCGCCGAAATAAGGCGCAACGCGGCAGATGAACAGCGCCGCTACTCGCATGACTTCGCGTGCTCCTCGGCAATCGCCTTTTCCACCATGGTGCGAAAACTCGCCAGGGCGGTGTCCATGCGCATCGCCAGCATGGGCGCATCGGGGGCGAGATCGAGGATGCGCTGCTGCGCAAGGATGATGTCCATATCTTCTTTGAATCCCGCGAGGACGCTTTGCCGGAGGTTGTCGGTGACCGACGGATCGTCGAGTGCGAATCCGTGCGATTGCTGAAAGAAATAGTGCGAGGTCTTCTCCGTCTCCGGCGTGACCGCCTGACAACCGAAAAATTGCGCCGCATCGACCCGGCTGCCCTGCGGCGCACCCGTGCCGGTCGGAGCGCTGCCCGAGTCCATCAATAGCACGCCGGGGAGAACCACATCGTAGATATTCCACCGATCGACGTTGCCAGGCCAGGTTTTCAAGGTCCGCAGGAACGGCGCAGGCTCGTCATCGAGCAACCATCGCTCAACCCGCACACTGCGCCCGTTACGCGTCACTTTGGGGCGAATGCCGGCGTATTTGGCTGAGCCTCCCAGCGTGGTTTCGTGCACGTACGACAGGTGGGAAAAGTCCAGCAGATTGTCCGTGATCAGCAGGTAGTTGGCATCGTAGTGCAGATAACCCGGCGTGCCGCGCCAGCCTGCGTCGTCCAGGGTGTGCGTGTCGGGGATCAGCGAGGGATCCGCCTTGTCCGCATCGCCCATCCAGATCCACACCCATTTGAACCGTTCGACCACCGGGTAGGCGCGCACCTTGGCGGCCGGAGGGATGAAGTCCTGCGAGGGAATTTCTATACACTTGCCGGTCTTGTCGAACAGCAATCCGTGGTACATGCAGCGAATATTGTCGCCTTCCCGGCGCCCCTTCGACAGGGGTGCCGCGCGGTGGCAGCAGCGATCGTCGAGCGCCACGACCCCGCCCGCGCCGTCGCGCCAGAACAGCAGTGGAACCCGGGTGATGGTGCGCGCCAGCATGCCGTCCGCGGCAATTTCGTGAGACCACGCCGCGACATACCAGGTGTTCTTCAGGAAAGCGGTTCCAGTACTCATTGCCGATGCCCCCTCTGCCATCTAATGCCCCATCGATGCTTTAGCTTACTCGTCCGCGGATGTGTTTGGCGCGCGCACCGACAGTGCGCCGATCAGTTCGTCCAGTGCCCGGTAGAAACGCATCGAAAACTCCCCCCCGATCACCGTCTCGATGTCGCGGTACGTTGCTTCGATCTGCGGGGCCATGCGGGCGGCCAGGGTACGGCTGCGCGACGTGAGCGAAACGCGCAGCCGGCGCTGATCGTGATCGAGGCGCTTGCGCTTGATGTAGCCGAGTTCTTCCATGCGCGACAGCACGCCGGCGAGGCTGGGGCTCGAAATGCGGCACAGGTCGCCGATTTCGCGCGGCTCCAGCGGCCCGGTGTCGATCAGGGCGCGCACGATGCGCCATTGCTGTTCCGTGATGCCGTGCGCATTGAGAATGGGTCTGAAACGGGCGATCACGTGCTCGCGCGCCTGCAACAGCAGCAGGGGCAGATTGCGGTGCCTCAATTTTCCCGATTCAGGATTCATCGTTTCCCCGCGGCAACCCAGTCTTGACATAGTAATTTACATGGCGGCATATTACTAATATATTAGTGAATCTCGCTAGAAGAGAATATTGCGAAATTCGCATGGATGGGCAGATGCAGGCTGGCGCAGGCTGTTTCTCGATACCGTTCGACGTCCCGCCCTATCGATTGAGCGGCGCGGTGTACGGCGCCCTGTTGAACCACCGCTCGGCGCTCGCGGTGCTCGGCGACGCGGTGTTCCGGCCTCCGTATGACGCGCCGCCCCATGCTCCCGTGCTCTTTATCAAGCCGCGCAATACCCTGGCCGCGTCGGGTAGTGTCGTGATGATTCCGGCCGGCACTTCCGAACTCGAAGTCGGCGCCAGCCTGGGATTGGTCATCGGCCGCACGGCGTGCCGGGTGTCCGAGTCGCGGGCCTTGGATTACGTGGCGGGATATCTCATCGTGGCCGACGTGAGTATTCCGCATTCCAACTATCATCGCCCGTCCGTTCGATTCAAAGCACGGGACGGGTACTGCCCGCTGGGACCCGCGGTCACCGCGCGCGCCGCGGTAGCGAATCCTGACGCGCTGGCCATCCGCACCTATCTAGACGGGGCGTTGATGCAAACCGCGAGCACCGCCGACTTGATCCGCCCGGCGGCACGATTGCTGGCGGACGTCACCGATTTCATGACCTTGGCGCCGGGAGACGTGCTTGCGCTGGGCGCCGCGGGACCCGCGCCGCGCGTAAGCTCGGGTGGGATCGTGACGATCGAAATCGACGGTTTGGGCAGCCTGCGCAATCCGTTCATGGAAGCCCCCGCATGATGCGCGCCCGCGTCGCGTATGCCGGCGCTATTCATGATGCGACTCCGGCGCCGCTGCCCCAGTCGCAATCGTCCCAGTCGCCGGGCCACGAGGATCTGCAGCTCGCCGACGGGCGCGTCGTCGCCGCCGAGGACGTCGTTTGGCTGCCGCCGTTCGAACCCGGCACGGTGATCGCGCTCGGCCTCAACTACGCCGATCACGCCAAGGAGCTGGCGTTCAAGGCCCAGGACGAACCTTTGGTATTTCTCAAAGGTCCCGGCACCCTGCTCGGTCATCGTGGGGTGACCCGTCGGCCGTCGGGGGTGAAATTCATGCATTACGAGTGCGAGCTGGCGGTGGTCATCGGGCGCACGGCCAAGCAGGTTGCGCGATCGCAGGCCCTGGCGCATGTGGCGGGATACTGCATCGCCAACGATTACGCCGTTCGGGATTACTTGGAGAACTGGTATCGCCCCAACCTGCGCGCCAAGAATCGCGACGGCGGTACGGTCTTGGGCCCCTGGTTCGTGGACGCGGCCGATGTCGCCGATCCGGCGAACCTCGGCCTCAGAACATTCGTCAACGGACATCTCACGCAGACCGGCAACACCCGTGACATGATCTCCGACATTCCCCATCTGATCGAGTATCTCAGCGCGTTCATGACGCTGTTGCCGGGCGACGTGATACTCACCGGTACGCCGGAGGGGGTGGTCAACGTGATGCCGGGCGACGTCGTGGCCTGCGAAATAGACGGCCTCGGCCGACTGGTCAACACGATCGCGGCGGATGATGTATTCGGCCGTTGAGGGGCGACGCATGCAGATCCAACATTTGATCAATGGCACGGCGACCCCAAGCAGGGACTACTTCGACACCGTCAATCCCGCCACCCAGGAAGTCCTGGCCGAGGTGGCGCGCGGCGGCGAACGGGAAGTCGCCGCCGCCGTCGCGGCCGCCAAGGCAGCGTTTCCCGCGTGGGCCGGCAGGCCCTCACATGAGCGGGCGGCGCTGCTGCGCAAGCTCGGCGACTTGATCGCGAAACATGTGCCGGAGATCGCCGGGACGGAAACGCGGGACACCGGCCAGGTGATCGCGCAGACCGCCAAGCAATTGGTGCCGCGCTCGGCCGATAATTTCTACTACTTCGCGGAAATGTGCGTGCGGGTGGACGGTCACACCTATCCCACCACGACGCACCTCAACTACACGCTGTTCCACCCGGTGGGCGTCTGTGCGTTGATCTCACCCTGGAATGTGCCGTTCATGACCTCGACCTGGAAAGTCGCGCCGGCGCTCGCGTTCGGCAATACCGCCGTCCTCAAGATGAGCGAGCTGTCGCCGCTGTCGGCGGCACGTTTGGGCGAACTGGCCCTGGAGGCCGGAATTCCCGCCGGGGTGCTCAACATCGTGCACGGGTTTGGCGCCGAAGCCGGCGAGCCCCTGTGCCGGCACCCCGATGTGCGGGCGATTTCCTTCACCGGTTCGACGGCCACGGGAAACCGCATCGTGAAAGCTTCGGGCCTGAAGAAATTCTCCATGGAATTGGGGGGCAAAAGCCCCTTTGTCGTGTTCGAGGATGCGGACCTGCCGCGCGCGCTGGACGCGGCCCTCTTCATGATTTTCTCCAACAACGGCGAACGCTGTACCGCGGGTTCGCGCATCCTGGTGCAGAAATCCATTTACGCCGAGTTCGTCGGGAAGTTCACCGAGCGTGCTCGGCGCATCGTGGTCGGCGATCCGCTCGACGACAAGACCATCATCGGGCCCATGATCAGCGCGAATCACCTGGAAAAAGTCCGGCGCTATATCGAGATGGGCCCCAAGGAGGGGGCGGCATTGATGTGCGGCGGAGTCGAGCCGCCCGCCTTGGCCGCGCCGCTCAATCGGGGAAATTTCGTCAAGGCCACCGTGTTCGCCGACGTCGACAACCGCATGCGTATTGCGCAGGACGAGATCTTCGGGCCGGTGGCCTGCCTGATTCCGTTCGTGGACGAGGCCGACGCGATCGCCAAGGCGAATGACATCGCCTATGGACTCAGCAGCTACGTCTGGAGCGAAAATCTCGGGCGGGCGCACCGCGTGGCCGCCGCCATCGAGGCCGGCATGTGTTTCGTGAACAGCCAGAACGTCCGCGATCTGCGGCAGCCGTTCGGCGGCACGAAGGCCTCGGGTGTCGGCCGTGAAGGCGGCACCTGGAGCTACGAGGTGTTCCTCGAGCCCAAGAACGTCTGTGTGAGCCTGGGCGCGCACCACATTCCGCACTGGGGCGATGACGCAGCCTGAACTCAATCATGAGCCTATATCAATTGCAGAAATTCTTGTTCGACATCAATCGCGACCGCGATCTGCAGCGGCAGTGCCGCGCCGATCTGCCGGGAGTCCTCGAGCGC
>Ga0137403_10009105_pt1 | contig 11057 bp, 9 predicted proteins | sample CZOMad2_1_16fung_FD_122057 | JGI IMG/M metagenome (GOLD analysis project Ga0137403, IMG submission 122057) | Vadose zone soil fungal communities from Angelo Coast Range Reserve, California, USA - CZOMad2_1_16fungal (Hybrid Assembly) | ecosystem: Environmental > Terrestrial > Soil > Vadose zone...
CAAGGTCCGTGGGCCGCCCTCCCGCCAGAGTGTCGTTTCCAAGAACCCGGGCAGTGACCAAGAAGTCCCTCGCATCCAGGGACAGCCGTATACGGTTGTATTGCACGGTCTCGGAAAGGTCGAGGTCGAACTCTGTGTTACCGCCGACGGCTCCGAGGTTTAGGATCCGCGCGTCGTGTTCGGCGCTCTGTATGCCCGCCGCCTGTGCGGCAATTGCATACGGCACTTGCGTCTCGCCACTGTAAATGCGTAAATCTGCCAAGTCCGGCTGCGCGTGCTGGAGAATCTCTTCGTCGACGACGAAGTAGTTGGTCGGAAACTGGGGACTGGTGAAAATCTCCCTTATGCGTGCGAAATAGGAGACAACAGGCTCAGCCGCCAGAGCCGTAACCAAAACCGCCAAACCAGCAATTACGCGACGGTTTCTCACGAGGTACTCGCCGGCCCCCGCCCTTGTGCCGCCTTCGACAGTTTGAGCCAGTCGCGCTGGTATACAAACGAAACGCCCATCAACAGCGCTCCCAACACGAGGAAGCTCACGATGCGGTAGCCCTTATCGAGCGACGACACATCGTACACAAACACCTTGCAGATCGTGGCCGCCATTAGCGCCAGCGCCTGCCAGCGGACAAACGACGAACGCTTGAGAAACCCGATCACCATGAGCATGCCGCCGTATCCCATCCACAGCGCGGAATACGTGAAGTCCCGGGTTATGCCAATATCTCTGGTCATGTTCCAGTTATTGGGGTACCCAAGATTCGCTTGTGTCATTTGGGAGCCAAAGAAGTCCCGAACCTCCAAGCTCAATGCCCACAGGGCCAACGCGTTCAGCGCCACGCTGCTTAGCGCGGCCATCTGCTCGCCTGCTTCATCACCCCGTTTGCGCCCGTGCCATACGAGCAAGCCCAGGACAGACACAGCGACTGCGTAGGTCGCCATCCGCGGGTTGAAGATCACGTGCGTTGTTTCAAAGTTGTCGAAGAGCAGGAGCCGCAGAACGCCAAGCACAAGCGCGCCTATGGAAAACACGGTCAACAACTCGGATTTCAAGCGTCCCGCTACCCAGAGCAACACGGCCGACTCCACGAACCAACCCATCGTGATCCAGTGCGAGTTCAAATAAATCGGAATCGCAATGGTGATGAATCCGACGGCTAGGGCGAGGTGGAGCAGACGCAAGCTCTGGGCGGATTTGGGATCACCGTAGCGGTCGCTTCGCATGCGGCTCAGGTAGATGTAAAAGGCAGCCAAGGCGACTGCTACCCACGCGCTGGCCGTTTTGTCGATCTGCTCCAGCATGGTGTACATCTGAAGGAAGTAAGTCGCAGCGTTGAGCAAGCTCAGCAGCGAGGGCACAACCGGAGATCCGGATCCGCGCGGGTTGCGCGCCACCATCGCGGAAATCGCAAAAATCACAAAGAACAACGTGGCGAACGCGGCTGTTAGTGTGAATTCGTAGCGGTGGTAGTACTCCGCGTACCAAGCGACGTACAGGAGCAGTGTGCCCGAAAAACTCATCCACAGCAGCCGCCGCCAGGGACGCGCAATCACCAGGAATAGTGCAGCCAAATTCAGAAGTACGACGTAGGCAAACAGCTCGAACTCATGGTTCTGTCCTGTCGACAATAAAAGCGGCGTGGAGAAGCCACCGGCGAGCGCGAATGCTGCCAGAATCTCGGCATCCTGCGTCCAAGCCATGACCACAGTGGCCGAAGTCACGATCACCATCGCCAGGAATGCAACTCCGCTTGGCAACAAAGCATACAACTGGAACGCCGCCCAGAGCGAAAGATAGAGCGTGCCAATTCCCACAGCCTTGAGAGAATAAGAGAAGGTCTTGTGGCCTTGGCCACGAAACCGCTCGCTCCACACAACCACCAAAATGCCCAAGAGTAAACCGATCGCCACTCGCCCAGCCGGGCCGATCCAGTTGTTATCAAAGGCAAACTTGAGAAAGTAGGAGATGCCGATCAGCAGTGCTGTAATGCCAATGCGGTTCAGCCATTGCGAACCAATGCGCGATTCCAGGTCGGGCTGCGCTGGTCGCGGATTCGCGGCCGCGGACCTTGAGGCCGTGGGCGGGGATCCTGAGGGCGGCGATGCCGACAACGGCTCCAAAACTCCTTCGGAGGATAGCGGGTTCGCCGGCGGCGGGACAGCCACCGCCTTCTGGAAACTTGCAACGCTGCGCTCCTGCTCCAGCACAAACAGGCGCCGCGTCAGTTCGCGGACCGCCTCGCGCAATTCCGCAAGCTCGCGCAGTACCTGTGAAGACTCATCCATTAGGGTCAAAACTTGAGGACGGTCGAATCTTATCGCATTCTCTGTCAAACTGATGAGGTTTTTCCTGCCGGCTGCCGAAGGAGTCATCATGAAATTTCACACCGAATATCTAACTTTCCACACCAAGAAACATCGTGAGTACGTGCACATCACGCCGCAGGTGGAAGCTACCGTGAAAAAAAGTGGAATCGGTGAGGGAATGGTTCTCGTATCCGCTATGCACATCACTGCCGGAATCTATGTCAACGATAACGAAAGCGGGCTCATTGAGGACATCGACGAGTGGCTGGAAAATCTCGCCCCCTTCCGCAAGGATTATCAGCACCATGACACAGGCGAGGACAACGGTGACTCCCACTTGAAGGCATTGCTCATCCATCATCAGGTGATCGTGCCGATCACCAAGGGCCGGCTTGACCTCGGCAGATGGCAGCGCGTTTTCTACGCTGAATTCGACGGCCAGCGCGACAAACGGGTGATCCTGAAAGTTATGGGCGAATGACCGACGCCTATCATTGCGACTCCCAGCATTGAAAGATGTAGGCACATTTCGTACCATCGCTTGACTAGACTCAGATTCCAACGTCGCCGGGCGACGAGGAGGCTCCATGCCGGAAGAACTGCACGAGATGCACGAGCACGCCGAACACGCGCACCACGATCCCAGCCTTGCGCCCGCTACCTTGACGATGGCGATCCTAGCCGTGTTGGTCGCAATCGCTTCCCTGCTCGGGCACCGCTCTCACACGGAAGAAGTTCTGCTGCAAAATAAAGCCACTGACCAGTGGGGTTTCTACCAGGCGAAGAATATCCGACTGCACGTGGACGAGTTCGCGGCGTCTCTCATGGGAGTCGTGGAAACCAAGGACGCTGAGGCCTCCGCCAAGCTCAAGGAAAAATACGCCGCCGAGGGCGAGCGCTACCGCGACGAGCTTAAGGACATCCAAACCGAAGCCAAGAAGCTTGAAGAGGAGGTTGCGGCGGCGAGTACGCGTGCGAACCGCTACGATTTAGGCGAGGTCTTTCTTGAGATTGGGTTGGTCGTTACCTCGATCACACTCCTGACACGGCGCAAAGCGTTTTGGTACCTCGGGCTGGTGTGCGCGGCGGTCGGGATGGGCGCGACCGTGAGCGGCTTTTTTCTGCACTAGACGTTGTCGGCAGAGTTCCTCCTGCGCCGGAACTATTCTTTCGGATCGGGAACGGCGTTCACCTTTACGATGCTATGCCAAATTTAGAGCAGGCCTCTGTGTCGTTCACTTCTGAGAAGATGCCTTCGTTGTTCCCGGTAACCCTGAACCGTTGTTTTTGATTACGAACTATCTTGCAAGCACCTCAGAATCCAGCGCCAAGACGCACTATCTGCGCATTTCATTGCCTCCGCAGATTCGCCTTTCGATTTCGATTAACGACACTGCTTGACCAGCGGGTGTACAATCTGAGCAATTCAGAACACAGCTCGATTCTTGTGACTGAGCTATGTACTCAGGGCCCGGAATTGGCGACTAAATGAGGCCTCCATGTCCACTTCGACACTTGATTCACCTGCTCCCGGGGCCCCCCGTAATGTCTTGCACCGGAATGAGCTTTCCCGTCTGTTGCCCGATCTCAACCGGTTACTTCTGACGCATTCCGATATTCGAGAAGCTTTTCCTCGCATCTGCCGCAGGCTGCACCGAGTTCTCGCATACCAGCACGCAGCGATTGCTTTGTATGAGCCGGAGTCTGCCCGCTTTCGCCTTTACGCCGAGCACAGCCCCTCAGGAGAGTATTTGCCCGAAGCTCTTCCGCTGTCGATGGAAAAAACTCCCTATGGCGAAGTCTACCGTTCGCGGCGGCCTGTTCTGGTCGATGACCTTCGCTCGCCGCAATTCGCTTGTGAAACAACCCAAGAATTACTGAAGCGGGGCCGGAGGTCCGGGTGCTGGGTGCCGCTGCAAACCGCGGATCGCATTCTGGGCACACTGTCTATCAGCGCCGGACGCCCCGGAGCTTATCGCGCCGACGACGCGTACTTGCTCAACGAGGTTGCCGGGCAGTTGTCTCTGGCTCTCGCCAATCAGCTCGTGACCCAGCAACTGCAGGGTCTCCGGCAACAACTCGATGAACAGATTCACGACTGGAATCGCAGTTTCCGTGATATCGCAGCAACTGCCGCATGCGGCGTCGTGCAGTGGAGTGCCGGCGGAGGCGTCTCCGATGCGAACGACGTATTTCTACGCATGGTAGGAAGGACCCGTGAAGAGATTCGCAGCGGGCTCAATTGCTGCCAGCTTACGCCTGAAGGCGAATATCTCGGCTTGCGCGCGCACGCGGAGGAAGAATTTCGCGACCACGGCTCCTTTGAACCCTTCCAGCAGGTATATCAGCGTTCAGATGGGACGCGAGTGCCGGTGCTGATTAGTGCCGGGCTGCTCAACCAGAAACGCCCGCCGTGGCTTGCCTTGGTCGTAGATCTGAGAGGGGGCAACGTCGCGCCGGATCTGGCCTCCAGTCTTCCAGAACCCCGCGCGTCCCAGGGCAATGAGATGCTGGCCGCCAACAGTCCCACGATGCGGCAGATTCTGCGGGAGATCGAACAGGTCGCGCCCACCGACACCAGCGTCCTCTTGTTGGGCGAAACCGGCACGGGCAAGGAGGTAATCGCACACGCTATTTGCGGGATGAGCGGGCGACGCCGTCACCCCTTCGTCAAGGTGAACTGTGCCGCTATACCGGCAGGATTGCTGGAAAGCGAGCTTTTCGGCTACGAAAAAGGTGCTTTCACGGGAGCCCACTGCCGGAAGATCGGCAGACTCGAACTCGCCCACCACGGCACTTTGTTTTTGGATGAAGTGGGCGACATTCCCTTGGAACTCCAACCCAAGCTCTTACGCGTGTTCCAGGAGCAGGAATTCGAGCGCCTGGGCGGGACGCAGACTATAAAGGTCGATATTCGCCTGATCGCAGCCACCAACCGCAACTTGGCGGAGATGGTGTTAGGCAGCCAGTTCCGCCGCGATTTGTTCTATCGGCTGAGCGTCTTCCCGGTTCGGGTACCTCCGCTTCGCGAAAGGCCGGAGAGCATTCCCGCGCTAGCACACCTTTTCATGAGAAAGTTTTCCAGGCGCATGAACCGCCCGCCCCTTACCATCTCTGCCGGGACCATGGGTATTCTGGAACGCTGGCAATGGCCAGGCAACATTCGAGAGCTCGAGAACCTGATTGAGCGCGGAGTAATTCTGTCGCCTGGGCCTGAGCTGCGGATTAACCTGGAGGAGTTGCATACCCCTCCTTTTGTTCCCTTTGCAGGCCCGCACACGCTTCGGGACATCGAACGAGAGCACATTGCCCGCATACTTCACGATACGAACGGAGTCGTGGGTGGCGCTCACGGGGCCGCGTCCATCCTCGGAGTTAAGCGCACCACTCTGCAATACAAGATGAAGAAGCTGGAGATTCCCCGGCGCTAGCTGCGCCAGAGATTGGGCAGTTTCGACTGCTGGCTGCCTCATCCGGGGTTGTAATTGTTCGCGAGACTACGGAACAACGATCGTTAATTACTTGGTTCCGTAATTAGAACTTAATATTATCGCACGCCTCCTTCCACTCACCCCTTTGACGCGACGACCGTTGGTCACGTTCTCACTTCGAGACAGTTACGCCGGATGATTCACAAGAGTAAGTTGCTGAGCTGGGGGTTTTGCCGTGTACACTGATTTCACATTCGAACGCAAGCAAGCCTCGTAAGAATGTCTTCCCAAGGGCGGCCCTCAACAGAGAATCTGTGCACGACGAGGACACCATGGCCACTTCGCAAGCGGAACCACTCGTTCCTGGGGCCCATCTTGACAACTCACACCAACCAGAGCGGTCCCGGCTGCTCCCGGACCTCAACCAGTATCTTCTAGGGCATTCCGATTTGAGAATCGCGTTCCCTGGCCTCTGCCGCAGGCTCAACCGCGTCCTGCCACACCAACGCGCCGGGGTGGCCCTCTACGAAGCAGGTTCGGGCCATCTTCGCTTATTCGCGCAACAGGTTTCTCCAGGCGAGACGGCGTTGCCTTCCGATTTCATTTTCCCCCTGGATGGCACACCGGCGGGGGAGGCTTATCGGTTGCAGCGGCCCATCATGGTCGAGGATTTGCGGTCTCCGCAATTCCTTTGTGAGACCACCCGAGAGCTGCTGCTGCACGGAGACCGATCCGGCTGTTGGGCTCCGCTTCGCACCTCCAACAACATCCTTGGAACGTTGTGGATCAGCAGCGGCAGACCAGGCAGCTACAGTACCGAAGACGCCTTCCTCCTCAACGAGGTCGCGGTGAATATTGCGCCAACCTTGGCCAACCAAGTCGCAGAGCAACGGATTCAGGAGCTTCAGAAGCGCTTGGATGAGCACTGCCAAGAGGGCCACTTGGGACTCGACAAGATTGCCAATACCGGCGCGATCGGGATCGTGCAGTGGGCGGAAGGGGGCCGCTTCTCCAACCCCAACGATGCCTTTCTGCGAATGGTTGGGCGGACCCGCGAAGAGATGCAGATGATTCGAGACACCTCCGAGCTCACACCCCCTGAGTTTCACTACCTTTTGGATCAGGCTGAGCAAGAGCTCCGGGAACTCGGGGTCTGTCAGCCTATTGAGAAGGAATTTCTCCGATTGGACGGCTCTCGAGTACCAGTCTTGCTGAGCGCTTGCCTGTTAAACAAGCGTAGTGCGCCCTGGTGGGCGCTGGTCACGGACCTGCGGGAACGCAGGTGCCTCTCCGCATCGCCGCCTCCCTCAAAAAGGCGCTCCGCAGCCCAACTCATCCAAGTGCCCGGCCACGAAGGCGAGGACATCGCTGCCGACAGCGCAGCCATGAGGAAGATCTTGCGGGAACTTGAGAAAGGTGCGCCAACCGACGCGACCGTGCTCCTGCTGGGTGAAACAGGAACGGGCAAGGAAGTGCTTGCCCACACCATCACGCAGATGAGCCCCCGGCGCGACCACCCCTTCATTAAGGTGAATTGCGCGTCCATTCCAGCAGGCCTGCTAGAAAGCGAACTCTTTGGGCATGAGAGAGGAGCTTATACGGGGGCTCAGGGCCGCAAGATCGGTCGCTTGGAGCTCGCCCACCAGGGAACAATCTTCCTCGACGAAGTGGGCGATCTCCCTCTCGAATTGCAACCTAAGTTGCTACGTGTCTTGCAGGAACGCGCTTTTGAACGTCTGGGCGGCACGCAGACCATCAAAGTCGACGTCCGACTGATTGCCGCCACCAACCGCGACTTGGCGCAGATGACCGCATCCGGCCAATTCCGCAGCGATCTGTTCTACCGTCTCAACGTCTTCCCGGTCCGCGTTCCTCCCCTTCGGGAGCGACCGGAAAGTGTGCCTCTTCTGGCAAATCTGTTTGTGCAAAAATTCGCCCAACGGATGAAACGTCCCCATCTCACCATTCTGCCGGAAACGATGGCAGCATTAGAACGCTGGATATGGCCCGGCAACATTCGGGAATTGGAGAACCTGATCGAGCGCGCTGTGATCCTGTCGCCCGGTCCGGAACTCCGGGTCAATCTGGATGAGATGCGGATTGTTCAGCCCGATTCCACCCCCCCTGGCCAACAGACTCTATTCGACGTGGAACGCGAGCACATTCGCCACGTGCTTCACGACACGAACGGCGTGATCGGCGGCAAACACGGGGCGGCGTCGCGCTTGGGCTTGAAGCGGACGACGCTGCAGTACAAGATGAAGAAACTGGAGATTTCGCGCCACTAGTTTCCTGTGTAGTGCCGGGAGTTGGGCACAACCGCCCGCTGGCCGTCCTGGTGGGACCTTAGTGCCGTGCCGGCGCGGATACTCCTCGCCGCGCTAACCTCCTTTCGCTTCAACCGGTTTCCCGAACTCCAATCGGTGAATCGGCAAACTGGAGACAGGCTTGCACTATCAATGGTGCAGGCTTAGCTTCCTGTTCTTGCTGTCGGGCAGAAGCGAACGCTCCAGGAGGACGCTTGCTCACGAAATGTGCCAATCCGTCTTGTTCCAGTCGCTTCAAGCGCTTGCGCGAGGGCAGGCTTTTGCGGGTCGAGAAAGCTGATTCCCGGCCGAGCCCAGAACGTGGACGATCTTCGTCCGACCGCAGGCCGGAATATTACTGGCTGTGCGGAGTCTGCAGCGGAAAGCTGAATCTTGCTTTCGACCGAGGCGCTGGGATCGTTCTGATCCCTATAGCAAACTCGATCGTTAGCCGCCCTCCCGCCACTCCTGCGAGGTTGCGAGCAGACTCAGTGGCTGAAGGGACCTCATCGGAAAGACTCGGGTACGTTTCAAAAACACGTGGTCGAAGGAGTCCGCTTGAACGCTAAGAGTGACAATCGCTGCGCGGTGTGCGGCAATCTGGTCGATCCGCTGGTTTCCGGCTATCTATTGGTGGCTCGAGTAGCACCGCCACGGATCGCAATCCTACGTTGGAACAAAACGCTGGCCGCCCGTGAACAGGCCCGCTCCGCATGCTCGCCGGAGCACGCCCTGGAGATCGTGGCACATTGGATGGTCAGTGGGCTACTTGACATCAACTTTACGCAGCCTGCTCCGCACGAGGACGAACGGATCGTGGACAAAAGGATCAAGGAGCTGACGAAAAGCGTCCCGCCCCTGGCCCCCTACTGCCAGCCCATCGGAGAGCTCGTTATTAACCGTGACAGCGTTCGAAGGCTTGTTGCGAGCGATCCTGAGGCCCTAGCCTCCGTCCTCGATTCCTTGCTGGAAGTTTTACTGCGGGATCGGGGCTTTCCGCCCACGAAAAAACCTACGTTTAGCACGGCCGCCAATTTGCGAGCCGGCATCGCCTAACGGCCTTAACTCGACGCCGCCTGAACTATGTTTACACCCCCCCATGTCGCACTAGTCCGGAGGCGGGTTTCGGGAACCCGCAAAGACAGGCTATAATAACGCCTGACCCAACTTATGAGCACACCTAGTCGTCGTAGCGAAATCCGCCGCCGCCGCACCCGTACCGAGAAGATCAGCCAGCTCCGCAAGCGCTATGCTTCGGCCAAAACCGATGCGGAACGCACCAAGCTCGTGGACAAATTGAAGAAGGTCTCCCTCGGTTTGACCGTCGAGCACTTCGCCAAACCTCTCCCAGCGCGCAAAACCCGCTAAGTCCAATCCTGGCTGGTCTCACTCACTGCTGCTAAGGCAGAAGCACGCGGTTACGTCAATGGCGTGTGCCACGTTCGAAGTTTCGATTCAATGAATCGAAACCCTTGCCATTCGAAACAAAACAATGTAAAAAGATAGCCTTAGGAATTTTCTATGGCAAAGGGCGAGAAGCTGCTGAATGAAGAGCGCAGGCGCGTCATCCTCGATCTTTTGAACCGCGAGTCTCGCGTCCTGGTTACGGACTTGTCCGCCCGCTTCGACACCTCGCAGATCACTATTCGTAAGGATTTGGAAGCTCTTCACGCGCAAGGCCTGTTGCATCGCACACACGGCGGAGCGCTCACCGTGCAAAGCGGCGCATTGGCCGATCCATCACTACAGGAAAAAGAAAAGCTCCATCACGGCGAGAAGCTGCGCATTGCGGCGGCTGCGGTGCGCATGATTGAGGAAGGCCAGTCGATCATTCTGGATTCCGGCACGACGACGACCACCATCGCCCGTAGCCTCCGCGGACACCGCAAGCTGACAGTCATTACCAATGCCGTCAATATTGCGGCCGAACTGGCGAATTCCGATATCGAAGTGTTGTTGACCGGCGGCAGCGTGCGCCGAAATTCTTTCTCTCTGGTCGGTCCCCTGGCGGAGGAAAGTCTTCGGCAACTTAGCGCCGACACCTGCTTTCTCGGCGTCGATGGTTTCGACGTGAAGCTTGGTTTGAGCACGCCCAATCTGCTCGAAGCCAAAGTCAACCGCATCATGGTGGAGCGGGCACGCCGCGTTGTGGCCGTCTGCGACTCCAGTAAATTTGGACACCGCAGTCTTTCGCATATTGCGCCCACCAAGGCGATTCATCATGTAATTACAGACAAGCGCATCGTCAAATCGGACCTGCAAGCACTGAAGGATTTGGGCATCGCTGTAACTCTGGTTTAGAAGACCGGGACTAACGCAACTCATGACATCATCGCTTGATCGCCCAACCACGACGCTGGACGAAATTCTTTCGCAGCCACGATGCTGGACGGAATGCCTGCGCGCTCTGGACCAGATGGAAGTTATCCGCAGGATTTGTACCCACCTTCCGCCAGATGGCGAATGGCTATTTGTTGGATGCGGAACGAGCTACTACATTGCCCTGTCAGCGGCGGCCTCGTTTACCGCTATCACGGGCATGCCCGCGCGAGCGGTACCCGCCTCGGAAATCCTGTTTTTCCCTGATATTGTTCTGGGTAAACGCCGCACCACGATTCCGGTGCTCATCTCGCGCTCGGGTAAGACGACGGAAGTTGTGAAGGCGGCACAATACTTTGAACACGAGCGCGGCATTCGAACGATCGCCGTCACCTGCCACCGCGACGAGCCTTTGGCGCAGATCTCGGCGCTGCCCATTGTTCTCGAGGCGGCGGCAGAGGGCGAGGCCGAAGTGATCGTGTCAGGCGACCGGCATCTGCTACGGCTCAAGGCCTGGCGGGGGATCTCGATCGAATCGCCCGCCGCGTTCGCCGCGCGGCTTGGTAAGCCCGCCTGAACAGGAAGACGTGAGTCACAGCACGACTCAGGGACAGAAACAAAATGGAGCAGAAGGGATTTGAACCCTCGACCCCCACGTTGCGAACGTGGTGCTCTCCCAGCTGAGCTACTGCCC